>ENA-ORXT01005684-ORXT01005684.1-marine-metagenome-genome-assembly--contig:-NODE-5684-length-12095-cov-11.717923_pt1 | contig 12095 bp, 22 predicted proteins | sample MGYA00237868_ERZ511482 | MGnify/ENA metagenome assembly ERZ511482 | reverse complement strand
GAAAGATGACAGGATTAGAATTAAGAAAGAAAAGCTGGACATCAAATCAATAACTGCTTGGAAGAATGATTTACAGGCTGTTATTAATAAAACTGTAAGGCTTATAGATAAAGATTATGCTTGCATAAGTCACCCATCTTGGGGTCGCTTGAGGTGGGACGCTGGGCATTACTTTTCAGTGAAAACTTCAAGTGATTTGCGTTTCAATTTTCATAATATTCATAAACAAGGAAGTACAGCAAATGAAAATGTAGGCGGAGGTCCAGATTATCTTATTGGTTTAAGAAATAGATATGGAGACGAATATGCTGAATTTGTATTAGGTTTAAAATTAGAATGGAAAGGGATAGGCAAGAGGCTTTATACGATTGAGAATATTAGGAAAGAATACTTACCAGCAGCTAGGTTTCTTCTTAGAGAAATAAAAAAAGGAAAACAATTTACAAGAGACGAATCTAACGAGATGATAGGAATTTACATAAAAGAAAATAAGTAAACATGTGTGGTAAAAAGGCTTGGAGAAAAAAATACCCTATCAAGGCATCATATCAAACGTTAAAATATAACGCTAGGAGAAGAGGTAAAACATTTACTATCAGTTTTGAATACTTCAAAGCCTTTTGCTTTGTCACTAATTACCATAAAAAAAGGGGAAAACGAAAAGATTGCTACTCGGTAGACCGCATTAACCCTGAACTTGGTTACGTTGAGGGCAACATAAGGTCGATAACAATGAGTGATAATGTAAGGAGAGTACACTATGTAATATGGGATGACAATGAAAAACAAATGAAATATTGGCATGAATTAATAACGAAAGAGATGGATAATCAGCGATTAGCTTCTGTCCCCTTTTGATCTTAATTTTGTATATTGTGAATCAATTAAAGTAGATGGCAAAAATAATTAAGAACAGGGTAAAAAAGACAGGTCTTGTTGACTGGAAGAAGGTTAAAGATCTGCAACCACCAAATACCAAAATTCAATATAATTTTGAAGCACTTGTTTCTCTTATAAAAAAACATGGCATAGCAAAGGCTTCAGATGTTTGGGAAGATCCAAAAACAGGAGATATATTTTGGGTTGATGGCCACACTAGGCAAAAGGCATTCAAGCAGTTAATAAAGGAAGGTTATAAGATTCCATCTAAGATTCATGCAGTTTATGTAAATGCTAAGAGCAGAGAGGATGCTATTAAACTCTTGATTGAAGTACATAACATAAAACAAAACCCTATCAACCAAGAGAGTCTCTACAAATGGCTTGAGGTAGAAGAGATCGATATTGAAACAATAGAAGCTGAGGTTGTTCACATAGAAGAAGTAGTTCCAGAGATGTCTAAAGCAGACATGAAGAAGTTTTTCAAGAAAGACAAGAATGAAAAAGGAGAAGTGTTTTATAAATTCACTTTAAAATACTCAGAAGAGCAGTATAATGAAATGCTTGAAAAGGTAGAGGGATTTGATGGAACGAAGGAGGAGTTGTTTTATACTCTTTTATTGAATCAAGAATAATTGAACATCTATCTTGCTACACCGCATTCTTGTTATTGAAAAGAAGCTATGGATATTTTTTTAGCCGGAACCTATAGTAGACCATATTTAATTGAGTCAGATTCTAAAATTATGATTCTAGAATCTTTTTATTATGTATCAAATTGGATGGATGATTTCATAAAAAATCATTGGAACTTTCTACTAGATTCAGGGGCCTTTACCTTTATGGGTAATGTAAGAAAGGGTGACAATATAGATTGGGATGAATATTTATCTAATTACATTGATTACATAAATAAGTTAGATATAAAGTTATTTTTTGAATTGGATATAGATTTAATTGTTGGGATTAAAGAGGTTGAAAGACTGAGGCTTCGGTTAGAGAAGGAAACAAATAAAAAATCTATTCCCGTTTGGCATAAAGAACGAGGAATAGATTATTGGAATAAAATGGTTGATGAGTATGATTATGTCGCCATTGGCGGTATAGTTTCAAACGAAATAAAAAGAAAGGAATACCCAATATTTACTAACTTACTAAATATAGCCTTTAAGAGTTCTTGTAAGGTTCATGGTCTTGGCTTTACTAACATGAAAGGGTTATCCAATTATAAGTTCCATTCTGTAGATTCAACTGCATGGACTTATGGTAATAGAGGGGGATTTCTTTATCATTTTAATGGTAAAAAAGTCATTAAGATTGATAAGCCAAAAGGAACTAAATTAGAGGCAAAAGCAGTTGCGATACATAATTTTAATGAATGGGTTAAATTTCAAAACTACGCAAAAAATAATTTATGAATAAAGCATTAGTATTGCTATCTGGAGGTCAAGACTCAACAACATGCTTATATTGGGCTTTAGATAATTTTGATAAAGTTGAGGCTGTCGGTTTTGATTATGGCCAGAGTCATATAGTTGAGATTGAGGCGGCTAAAATTATAGCTGACCAAGTAAATGTGCCTTATAAGATATACGACATTAAAGGTCTGCTCGCTAAGAGTAGTTTAACAGAAAATACTGATCACAATAAAGCATCTTATTTGCATGATGATCTTCCAGCAAGTTTCACTTCAGGTAGAAACATAATTTTCTTGTCTATTGCTGCGAGTTATTGTGCTCAATATGGCATCAATGATATCATAACAGGAGTTTGTCAAACAGATTATAGTGGATATCCAGATTGCAGAAGAACAACTATAGATGCCTTACAGAATACTATTTCACTTGGATATGGAGCAGGTGATTTTAGAATACATACTCCATTAATGTATCTAAACAAAGCAGAGACTTGGAAAATGGCAAAAGACTTAGATTGCTTAGATGTCATTATAAACGACACGATGACTGATTATAACGGATCTCAAACTATGAATGAGTGGGGTAGAGGAGATTATGACAATCCAGCATCTAAATTGAGAGCAGATGGGTTTTACCAAGCTAAATCTAAAGGATGGTTATAAAAAAGACATATCACTTCTATGCGGCACATAGAAACAAAAAGGCTGGAATAAAATGCGGTAGGATTCATGGACACACATATGATGTAGTGGTCTATCTTAAGCCAAAACCTTTGCCAGTACCAGATAAAACCTCTTCAGGGGTTACAATTTTATTCTCAGAAATAGATTCACAAGTAGAGCCAATAATAAAAGATTACGATCATACTTTCATTATCTTTAATCAAGACCCTTTTATCTTCTACTTAGATGAAGCCAATGAACCTTATACTGAGGTTCCATTTGAAACATCAGCTGAGAATATGGCAATCTGGATATTTAATAGAATCAAAAATGAAACTGATATTCCAATAATAAGAATAGAATTATCAGAAACAAAATCAAGCACAGTAATATATGAGCCTATCAGTAAGTGAAATATTCTACAGTCTACAGGGAGAAGGTAAGACAATAGGGATGCCTTGTGTATTCCTTCGTTTAGCTGGCTGTAATCTAATGTGTGGAGGTCAAGGCACTCAATTTGATAAAGATCTTCATAATGGTGCTACATGGAGATGTGATACCATTGAAGTTTGGATGAAGGGTAAGCAAAAAACCAATAGAGAGATTTTAGAGGACTATGCTTTCCGTAATTTTTTTAAACATGGAAGAATAATCATTACAGGTGGAGAGCCTTTACTTCAAGAGTCAGCAATAGCAGAATTCATACCTGAACTTTATAATTTTGCTTATTTGTCGCCATCACCTGTTATGGCGCCAATAATAGAGATTGAGACAAATGGCACTATCTTTCCTTCATCATATCTAAGGGGAAAGGTTGATCAATGGAACGTATCACCAAAATTAAGTAATAGTGGAAATGCAAAAGAGGTAAGAATTAACATTGAGGCATTAAAGGAGCTCAATACACTAAACACTCAGTTTAAATTTGTTGTATCAAAAAAGGAAGACCTAAAAGAGATATTTAGTTATCTGCAATGGATAGACATAAACAAAGTTATTTTAATGCCAGCTGGGGAAAGTCAAAAGCAATTAAGTGAAACATATCCAATAGTAGCTGAATTAGCATTACAGGAAGGAATTAATTTTTCTCCAAGACTTCACATAGATATTTGGAATCAAAAAACAGGAGTATAATAAATGAGAGAAGATAAAGACAAATTAGGAATAACTCAATTAAGACTGGAAGATGCAGTAGAGACCATCATCAATCACTTTGATGATTCAACTAGAGAAGGTTTAGTTGAGACACCAAAAAGATACATCAAGTTTCTTCAAGAATTTCATTCAGCACCAGAAGTCAATTTCACTACTTTCAATGCAGAAGGATATGATCAGATGATAGTGCAGGCTAATATCCCTTTCTATAGCTTATGTGAACACCACCTTGCACCATTCTTTGGAACCGCTACAATAGGTTACATTCCAAAAGATAAGCTCGTAGGACTCTCTAAAATAGCTCGTACATTAGATTACTATGCAAATCGTTTTCAGAATCAAGAAAGGATAACATCACAAGTAGCCGACAGAATACATGAAGAGCTAAGACCAAAAGGAGTAGCTGTTGTCCTAAAGGCTCAGCATTTATGTATGAACATGAGAGGCGTTAAGAAACACAATACATGGACCACTACCTCTAAACTCTTAGGTAACTTTAGAGAGCCAGAGGTAAGACAAGAGTTCTTGCAGTTTCATAATAACGAGATATGAAAAAAATAATCATTTACAAAAATTAGAATCACAGTTATGACAATAAATGAAATTAATGGACTTGAGTATGGTTTATATCGGATATACTGGAAAGACGGAGGAAGCTCAATAGCTTTTGTTGGTCCCTGCAAATCAGGTAGTGTGTGGATTGCCGAAGTAGATTTTTTAAACAGTAATCACATGGAGGTTACATATTTCACTCACTATCACGAGCTAATAGATAGAATAGAGCCTATTGATCTTGACAAGAAAGAGAATCAAAACCTTGAGAGTGATAATCAAGTTTCAATTGAAGATTTAAAAGGAAGGATCAAGGTAAAAGGTTTACCATTTGAGATAGGAGATTCTTTCTGGACCATATGTAAAGCAACCTTTAAGCCAAAACAAATGTTTGTAGATAAGATCAATATTCGATTGAATTCCATGGACACATGTTTTGTCGTTATCATTTCAAGATCTGAAGAATATGATTTAAATAATTGCTATAAGTCAAAAGAGGATCTTATAGGCTCGTTCTATTAAAAATTACGCATGGCAAAGAAAAGTGAAAAGAAGCAGATCTATATTAGATGGATCATAGATCAAATGAAGGTAGACCCTAGTTTGTCTAAGAAATTATTGAAGGCAAAATTTATCAAAAAGTACAAAATAGGAGATGGGGCGTTCAGAAACTACTATAAGATAGCAGAGCCTCAGTTTCAAGAGATGATTAGGGTAATGAGAGAAGCGGAAGATATAGCAGCCATAGAAGCTTCAGTAACAGACATAAGAGCTGGTATTCATTCCAAAGCAGAGGTTAGAATGAAAGTCCAGGAGAAGATAGAAGCCTTAGAGAATTTAATCATCAGTCAAGCTATATCTATTCACTGGAGAACAGTCAAAGCGATCAAGGCAATAAATGGTCAATCAGCTAAGCCAGCGAGAATAGTAGCAGAGAAAGTCAAACGAGAGTTATCGCCTACAGAGATAAAAGGCTATTATTCAGAGCTGAGAGGCTGGTACAAGGAACTTTGCTTATTAGGTGGATACTACGATCCGCTCAAAGTAGATCATTCCTCAGTAGACCTTAGGGACGTTTTTGCTAATGTCATGATAGGGGACCAAGAACTAAAACATTAATGAGTTGCAGCAATTTAAATGGATTGAGTCTGGACATCCTAAGATTAGGGAAGTGTTTCAAACGCTCTTCAATGACGATGATATCGTTTCGCTTGGCATTGGAGGGGGCGGAGGTGGAGGCAAGACGTTCACAGGTTCAGCGTGGGCTTGGACGGAATGCTGTAGATACTCGAATTTTGCTCATGCCTTTTGCAAGACAGACCTTAAAAATGCCAGACGGACCATATTGCAGACCTATGGAGAGTTTTGTCGAAAATTTAATATCCATGAAGCGTGGAGAGGAAACTATGACAGGTTCTACGATGCGATTGTTTTCCCTAACGGATCTAAGATCTACTTCATTGATCTCAAGCACTATCCAGTAAAATTTCCGCTTGCGGATAATCTAGGGGGTTACTTATTGAATAGCGCAGTAGTAGATGATAGTCCAGATGTCAAGAAAGTTGTCATAGAGAAGCTCTACACAAGGATCAATAGGAATATAATCTATAAGTCAGACGGCACACTTTATAAAGGCAAGATCTTAGAGACCTTCAATCCACACAAAGGTAGAGTTAAGTCATTATTCTACAATCCATACAAGACAAGAACAGAGACAAAGGAAAGGCGATTTATCCCAATGATAGTCACTGATTGGCTCAAGCATAAAGATTATTTTCTTAGCACTTCAAACATTCATCCAGAAGATGAAGGCACTTGGTATGCGGATTATATCAGAACCCTTCTGACACAATCCTATGAAACTCAGCAGAGATTGCTCTATGGTGACTTTGATTACGACGATAGACCGCAAGCTATGTTTAGCTACCAAGCTGTCACGAACGCCTTTGAGAGGACCGCAAAAACGGTTCCTAATTGGAGATTACTTTCTATAGATCCAGCTTATACGGGAAAGGATTCTATGGTGATGACAATATTCAGGGGCTTTGATCACATTGAGTACATCATACAGACAGATGACAAGCTTGAACCTCATGAAGTAGAAGCAAGGGTTAGAGAAGTCATGGAGAAGTTTAACATACCAGCAAGTAACGTTGTCTTTGATGCCGACGGTACAGGCAGACACTTAACAGCGATTGCAGGGACCAAAAGGTTCCACGGTGGAGCAGCACCAGTTGTAAAAAAATCAGATAAAAAGAAGAACGAAAAGCAAAAGCAATATGACAACTTAAGAACTCAATGCTACTATACATTGGCTGAAGACTTTAACAACGGCATTATAACCTCATCAGAGCAGCCAAAGAGATACTTAGAAGAAGTCAAACAAGATCTCTCTATATGGGAAAAGACAAAGATCGATGATGATAAAAAGTTCTTCATGAATAGCAAAGCAATAGCTAAAGCAGGGAATGGAGGAAAGTCACCAGATTTTTCTGACAGTCTTATGATGTCACGCTGGCTGAAGATGTTATTCTCAAGTAAGCTTTCTAAATGGAAACCTGCTTCTGCTTAAAATCTGTCACAACTATATTATAAATACGTGACAAGAAATAGAAAAATATATCTCTTTAATTTGTTTTAAACAAAAAAGTATATTATATTTATGTTATCAATAAGACGAAAGCATTGACAAAACATTTACAATGTCAAACGAAGAAAGAATTCAAAATTTACAAGCAGCAAAAGATTTGATCATAGAAGCTCAAATCATTATAGAGGAATCAATGTTAGGTTCATCCAGAGGTCACTTTTATGCCCATGGGCAATATGGCTTAGATCAGTTATTAGGAGATGCAAATCCACATGACAACAGCATTGATACTCTTATCAATGAAATCAATGAAATCAATGAAGCTGACGAAGAAGATATATGGACAGAAGAGCAGCAAATCGTCAGACAGTTAAATAATCTAATTGATGACGAAGGAAAAAGCTGTAAGGGTTGCCATTGGTCAGGATATGAAGAAGGTGCAGATTTTATAACTTGTGGCCGTCATTATGAAAATTTTAGATCAGATAGTTATTGTGCTTATTGGACTGATCCAGAAGATAAAAAGTTGCTTTCTTTTAAAAAGAGAAGAAAGGAAGAGATGAAAGCTAAGTATGGTCTATGAAAAAATTCGCTATCTTGGAAGTACAATTATTGGAGTTGCTATATGGGTCGGTTATCCATCTTTTGAGGGCGGGATTTAAATAACTAAAAATTGTAAATAATGTATAAAATAACTTTTGAAAACTTAAATTCCGACATCACAAAGCAAGAATATGAAAGTAATTTATTTGATGTAGACTTCTCAGGTCAAATGCTGGTGCGATTTGAGAGAAAGGAAGGTAAAATAATAGCAACCAATAGAATGAATGGATGATGAGTGTCGTGGCGATAACCATGAATATCTTATATATTATTATATGCTGGCTCACTACCAGTTACTAAACTAAATTTGAAACACTTAAAAAATAAAATAGCGATGGGATACTACTTAAACTTAGTGAATCATGAAAGGAAAATAATATGTGAGGCTTGCAAAGATGGCAAACCCAATCAAACACTGGCTGCTTACTTTGACTCAGAAGAACAAAAAGAATTAGTTCCTAAATTCTTAGAATACTGTAAAACTCATAATTTAAAGATTGAAATATTTCATGATTTGAGTGTTGATTCGGGAGAATTGTATCAAAATGGGTACGAAGATTTTAAAGATATTACTCCGTAGCGAAGCGGATTTGCTGATAATGAAAAAATAAAGCCTAAAAGTAGGCTTTTAAAATAAACAGTATGTTAATCGGGTTGATTGTATCTTATCGGTTCTTGGAAAGACAAACTAATTGTATCAGTAACATTAAATTAGTGTTTATTTGAACTTAGTATAGGTCAAGTACGGTATAAACGAACCTCTCATGTTTTCTGTAGGTATTTTAGTTTTGATTACTTGGGGTCAACTGCTTAGGCAGACAAGGTACTTGATCAAATATTTAATTGAAGCTAATTGATCTGGTTATCTTAAGATTGGAAGGGCAGGCCAGTATTTTTTTCAATAAAAATTCGCTATCTTGGAGGTACAATTGCTTTCAGATTGTTTAGTCAGTCGTTTGGGATGGCGGCTGGCTATCTTTAAAAACATTACAAAATGAAGAGTTTAATGTCAAAAGTTTTAGTCGTTTTAGTTATATTAATTTACGTAATCGTTGCAACGTATTGGCTTTTTAATCATTTTGAAGAAACAAAAAGCAAAGAGGAAGCGATTGAAAAGGTTTATCGTCGAGGTATGTTAGATGGTGTAAAATTGCTTTATGATGATGACTTTGCAAGCGATGTAGTGGTTATAGATTCTATTATGGCTAAATACCAGAGTTTAGCAGAAGAAGAAAATTACCGTTTAAGATGAGAGGTGCAATAATAACATTAAGTAATAATGGAGGATGGTTCTTGACTATGGACGGTAATTTTAATATAGACGGGAAGGACAGGTTAGAAGATCTTCATGTAGGTATGTTCTGGCCTTTGCGTAACCTTTTTAGAGGACCAAGTCTTTACATCAATAAAGTGGAGATATTTGATAGCTATGAAGAGGCTGAGACTGAAATGGTAAAGCGGTGCCTAAGTATAAAGCACCCAATAACAGATAATTAATCACAGGCAGCTAAAAGTAGTTACCTGTCTTATTTATAGCTTAACTTACATTAAGCGCGTGTGTAGTATACTCAAAGAGATTAAAGCAGTTGATGAAAAGTTATCGACTGCTTTATTTTAAACTAAAAAGAAATTTCATGATTCTATGCTTACAGGTGCATAGGTTCCTCTGTTGGTGCTGGCGGTACTTCACACTGCCGCCAGCTTTTTTTAGAAGAAGGTTTTCGTTCATTGTTTTATAAGGGACCAGCGCCTAATTCTGGTCCCTTTCTTAAAAGGGTTTTATAGTGATGTTTAATATGATTCGGTCAAGTGATTTATTTTGCTTGACCGTTTTTCTTTAAAAGAAGTAAAGATATTTTTGTTTTAAAGCAAAATAGTCGTAAATTTAAGTTGTAATTAAAACATAACATTTAAACATTTACAATATGGAAATCATGAAAAGAGATACAATATTATCAAAGATAAGGAAGCTGCTCTCGCTATCAGAGAGCAGCAACCCAAACGAAGCGGCTTTGGCATTAAGGAGAGCAAGGGATCTGATGGACAAATACGATCTATCGGACCAAGACATATCTTACAGTGAGATAAACGAAAAGAGTACGAACAGCCACATGAATACAATGAAGGTTCCATCGTATGTAAATATGCTTGCTTGGATGTGTGCTGACTTATTTAGATGCAAGCTCTTGGTAGACAGGAATGTAAAATTAGTAAGAAGGATCAGGAAGAGAAGAAGTGTCGGTCAGGTCGGTCATTACAATGCAAAAATAGCAGAAGCAAGATTTAGATTCATAGGGATTGATTTAGACGCTGAGGTTTGTGCCTATACATTTGATGTACTATACAGGAAGTTAATTAAGAGCAAGTCTACTTACATGGCAGGAGAAGGCTATACAAGGAGCGATCTAACGATAATAAGAAACTCTTATGCAGTAGGATGGGTAAAAGGAGTTAGAGGCAACATAGAGTATCTGATACCAACTGAAATAGAAATAGATCAGCAAGGTGTAGGCGGTGAGATTATAAAAGTTAATCCTCTGGTCGTGTATGTAGACAACTTGACTACAGGAATGGAGAAGCCAAGAGGCTATTTAGTTAGTCAAAGATTTCAAAGTGAAGGACATAAAGAAGGATCTAAGGTTCAGGTAAGTAAAGCGACTAAGGAAGGTCAAAGAAATAATCAAAAACATTTATCATGATAGAACAAGTGCGAAATATTTATAGGGATAATTTATCGTTGCATTATGAAAAAAGCTGCCCTTGTGGGCGTATGTCAGTATGTGGATTTGATTGTGATAATGATGAGGAAATCGAAGATGAAAAATTAACAATTGTTAATTAATGAAGATAATATCACATTATTTTCATTTAATGCTATTATATGTAAATATCATTCGTATATTTACATTATCAAAGCAATTAAGCTGAGATTAAGATTATAAAAATGACAAATATTAACATTAACGAAATCAGAAAAGAAATATTAGCTAATGGTTTAATGAGCGAAGACCTAATTATAGATTGTAAAGAGAAAGCTATTTACATTGATTCTGAATGGGACATGGAGGATGATATAATAATTAACTCTGTAAAGATTGGAGTTTATAGTAAAGATATATTCTTCAAAGGAGTAGAAAAGAGTATTGAGTTACCTAAGATTGTAAAAGATGAAGATTATGAAATCACAGAATCTAATTTCAAGAAGAATATGGAAGCAATGTATCCTGATTTTTTAATCATTCTTAAAGTAATATAGCGTTAGCGTCCACCGAACATTCTATGCATACAATGCAGCATTAATAACAATTAAAAAATAATTATGACTAACACAATCACACCAGTATCTCATGAAATAGACGGTAAAGTAGAATGTACTTACTGCATGAGTCCAGATGCAATCAAAGATAAGAATGGACATAACTACCATTGCCCACATTATAATAATGACAAAGACAAAATGCTATAGATTAAATCATTTAAAAAACTTAAACTGGTAATATGAGATTCTACAAACTAAAATCAGAAAACCAAGAACTTTACTATTCAAACTTAAAGCTTCTATGTGATACTCACAAGATATCATACAGGTCAGCCAACGACAAAATTAAACGTCAAAAGCTGCCGTATCAAAAGAATGGAATGACACTTACTGAATTACATATGATCGGGCGCGCTTAATTTCAAAACCAATTCAGATAGTTATCAACAGGTATAGGCATGAAGCTCGAAGAAGAATTTGCTCATGGAGATTATTATACAGAGAGATATAAAAAAGGACCAATATTTGTAGATTTGGATTATCCAAGAAACGATCGATCAAAGCCAGAGACTTGGGATTTTTTAATAGCTGACATGGATGCAGCTTTTAAGATACCAGTAAAATATTTACAAGCAATTATCGATATTTTTGAATATAAAGAAAAGACATGAAAGATAGGCACATGACACCAGAATCAGTATTATGCGTTGCAGGATGCTTAGAGCCTTGCGATATTTGCATATTAGTAACTGAAGAAGAAATGAATAATCAAAAAGAAAAGGATGAATTATAAAATCGTATCATCCAGTAGATCAAACAGGTGATAATATGATACCAGTAGCAGGATGCGTGCAAGGTGAATATACACCTAGATTTATATCTAAGTAATCTTAAATTTGTTTTAAAGCAAAAAGTTTTATACCTTTAGGTTATAATTAAAACATTTACAATGATCAATATCAATATAGATTACGCTA
>ENA-ORXT01005683-ORXT01005683.1-marine-metagenome-genome-assembly--contig:-NODE-5683-length-12101-cov-6.117016_pt1 | contig 12101 bp, 9 predicted proteins | sample MGYA00237868_ERZ511482 | MGnify/ENA metagenome assembly ERZ511482 | reverse complement strand
AAACCGGGAGCTATCGCTCGGCGGCTGATGAGATTATCAAAAGTTTCGTCTAAAGTAAGTGCCATTGGGCTAGCGCCAAAACGGCTAATTAAATCAGGGAAAGAAATGATTCAGGCGTTGCCGCGTAGCCCGTTCCTGAAATTCAGACAACGGGAAATCAGTTTAATATATGGGCACACACTTCCGATATTTTAAAACGCGCCGCCAAAGAGTCATTTTTTCCTAACTGTGACGCTCTGCCGCCTAACTTGACACATACAAAAGACGGCCCTAACATCTTTCTTAAGTTAACACGGGGTTTACCCTAAGACGTTCTGCTGACAGCTTTGACAGTGGAATTCACTGGGTTGGATTGCCCGACGCGTATTTTTTTTCATGTTTGACCGCCAAGGTAAAAACATTTTTGCAGGAGATTTTTAATGACTCATGTTGTCACCGAGCCATGTGATGGGTGCCGATACACCGATTGCGTTGTGGTTTGCCCCGTCGAGTGTTTTTACGAAGGCGACACAATGCTTTACATTCACCCCGATGAATGTATTGATTGCGAGGCTTGTGTACCTGAGTGCCCAGTCGAAGCGATTTTCCACGAAGACGAAGTGCCAGAAGAATGGCAAAGCTTCGTACAAATAAATGCGGACAAGTCCGAAGAGTGTGAGAACATCACCGAACGTAAAGAGCCGCTGAAGAAAGACGATTAGTCTTTGCAGCCCTAAGATACCAAAGCCAACCTGATTTCAGGTTGGCTTTTTTTATAGTCGTATTTCACTCCGTGAAATAACGCTCCGCAACACATAATTTCACGGAGAGGCTGTGAATTTATTCAACCGTCATTAGCCGCCACGCGATAGCGTCCGGTCTCAAATGCGTAAGACCGGACGCTTTTCCGTTGGCGGCTGATAGATTCTGCGAACCTTCGCCATAGATTCACAGCCTCGGAGTGAAATACGACTATGACAAACCACTGGCTCGCTATTTCCTGCTTTTGAAAAACTCTTCCGGGGTGAAACCAAAGGATGAATAGAATGCCGAATCGAAATTCCCGCCTTTGTGAAGCTTCCTCACAAGCATCTTGAACTGACGGCTCTTTCCCTGCAACGTCTCCACAAATCGGTACCCAACCAGCGCGGCTTTATCGGCCGCGATTCTGTTGCTCAAAAAGTCATCCGGCCTCTTCATCGACGCCATCGCCGAGTCAGAATCTTGCTGCCACTGTTGCACGACAGGGGCGCGCCGAAACATTTTTGACGCCACCCAATGCCCCATCCCATCAGCGAACCAGCGTGGCACGCTGGGGTCCCAGTTCGCAACATGAACCGAAGCAATATCGCGTGCCAACGGAACTTCGTAATCTGAAAATTCGTCCCTCAAGCCGCACAGTAAAGCAACATGTGCGTTCACGCTGTCGAACTGCCAACTACTGACCAGCGATTTCGCAAACGCACGTTTCTCCACCATGCGCCCGAATTCTGAAAAATCGTAACGCTTGTCCACAACATACAACGTTATGTCACCCTTAACGAAAGGCTGGCCAGTCGACGTTTTCAAGATCTTTTCAACGCGCTGGGCAATGCTTTCGGCATTACTTCCAATCGTTTGCAAACGTCCTGATGACCCCGTCCCGAGAATTAGAAAATTCTCTGTCGATGCGTTCGAAGGTTCGACATCCCCCAACGCCAGCCGCCATGTTTGGGCGGCAGTTTGCTTTCTCATCTCAGACAATTCGTCGTGATTCAAGGAATTGGCCAATCCTTTGCCGGCAACAGCACTTAAGGTCAATCGTACGTCCTCCGGATCAAATTTAGCGCCTTCTTTAATCCATTGTTCCACCATCGCAATTTGTTTTTCGTCCAATTTCCCGGACGGAGGCATGACGTCACGGTCTTCACCTTTCAAACGCAAAACGATTTCGCTAACGGCGCTTTTGCCGGGCACGAACGCTTTGCCGCTATCACCACCACGTAAAATCGTTGCGAAACTCGCCATGTCAAAGTTCCCTCGGGGATTCCGGGCAATGTGACACTCCGCACAATTATTCAACAGAATCGGAGCAATGTTTAGGCCGAAGGAAACCGTCTCATCACCGGTCGGCTTCACCGAACCCTTATTCATCCCAGCAGCCGCCATTGGCGCCGCAGGGCTCACAAACGAAGCTAAATTTGCGTTCGGATTCTCCCCGTCAAACTCCGCGCCTTGGTTGACCCATTGCTTGAGCGTCGCCAGTTCGACTTCGGAGACTTCAAGGTTACCCTTAGGCATTTCGCCGGACTCAATGACTTCGATCAATCGACTTTCGTCAGCCACGCCATAGGCAATCATCGCGCTGTTATCTAAGTTGCGGAAGCTGGCCGAACTAAAGTTGCCCTTATTATTATTGACATGACAGTTGCCGCATCTGGCGATCAGAATTGGCGCGACCTGCGAAACGAAACTAACCTTGCCGCCGGTCGCCGCCATCGGTTCAGGCAGCGCCGCCATCGGTTCAGGCAGCGCCGCCATCGGTTCAGGCAGCGCCGCCAACGGCGGCAATGTTTGGCCTTTCTTGGTCAACAACCCATGAAGTTTGGCCAGCTTTTTATAAGTCCCTTCGACAACTTCTATTGTTCTGGCATTTGCGGATTCGACCAGTTCCACCATCGAAGTTTGAGCGTCGGCGATCATTTTCGCGCTGTCATCAAATTTCTTCCCCTTGAACAAACGTGTTGCAGAGAGAATCGCTTTGTCGATATCGCGAATCTGCTTACGAACTTCGGGAGGCAAAGGCTGACTGTTTTGAGCCGGTGCGGGTGTTGTCCAAGACAACATCACCACACAGATCACGATCGTAATCCCAATAGATTTTTGCAAAAACTTCGGAAGCAGCATAACAACGCACTTAAAAAGATATAGAAAACAGGTGGGTGCTCAAGCAATCGACGCCGCGAAGATCAACACCGCCACTAAAATTGCAATCATCGAAATCACCACCGCAGCAATCAGCCAAAGCGGGACTTTCTTCACGCGCCGGCGAGTTTGAATCTTGGGCGCGACGTTCGTAACTTTATCTTTGGAAACGGTCACTCGCGAGTGTACCTTAGAAGAAGCTGACGCCTTAGAATTTTCAGCAACTGCCGACGTATCGATCGCAAATGGGGAATCCGAACCAGCGTTTCCCGTTTCGGCCACGGTTGCAAGCGCCAGTTCGTCAGTGGCCGATGTGGCCGAGGTAACACGCTCAGGATGAGAGCTCTGCTGATCGGCGGTGGCTGCACCGCTGTTCGATGATCCATCACCACCAGCAGCTACAGACGCCGTCTGTCTCGCAAGAAAGCCCACCACCGCCTGACGCAGGTGCTCGCAATCTCGATAACGTTCATCGGGATTCTTCCGCATCATCTTTTCGCAAATTTTCACCAATTCAGGTGGAAGGTTCGCACGAGTTTCCAACAATGATGGCGGATCTTGCGTCTGATGCATCGCGATACGCTGCGCCAAACTGCCTTCGGAAAACGGCGGCTTACCCGTCAGCAGAAAGTACAACGTGCATCCAAGCGAATAAATATCCGCGCGATGGTCAACGTTGTGGCTGTTAACAGCTTGTTCGGGCGAAAGATAATCCGCGGTGCCCATCACTTTCTCATTGTGCAGCACCGTCAGTGACTCTTCTTCCTCTTGTTGAAACAATGCCAGTCCCAAATCGAGGATCTTGACCACACCTTCTTGGGTACGCAGCAGATTGGCGGGCTTGATATCGCGATGTACCATCCCCTTTTCATGGGCATGCGCCAGCCCCTCAGCAGCTTGCAGCACATAATCGGCAGCGACTTCGGGACTTAAGAATCCGTCATCTTTGACGATCTCATAAAGGTCGGCTCCCTTAACATGTTCCATCACCATGTAGTGCGTGTCGGCTTCCTGACAGATGTCGTAGATGCGAACGACGTTGGAATGATTGAGCGCTGCGGCGGCCTGGCCTTCGCGATAAAACCGATCAAGATAGCTCTTATCAGACACCCGTTTGCGAGGCAGTACTTTGATCGCGCGAGTCTGCTGGGAGACCTTATGCTGAGCCAGATAGACGCTGCTCATGCCACCGGTACCTAGGTGCCCCAGCAATTTGAATTTGCCAAGAAAGAAACCTTTGTACTTGCCGTCCAGTAATTTATCGACGTGCCAACTGGTGATTAGCCCGGAGTCCACCAAGTGAGACGCCAATTTTTCGGTGTCAACTTTTTCACCGTCGGCGATGTCTGCCAGTTCGGTCAGGGCAGATTTCAAGCTGTCGTCGGCGATAATCCGACTCTTCTCCAGAAGCGATAGAAAACTCTTGGCGCTTTGTTCCGCCATCTGTATCAGACCTCTCTAGGAAGAAAAATTCGGTACATGAGATATTCCGCTCGGTCGGCACACTTCGCTAGAAGCAGCGAAACACTATAATAGATTCTGGTTAGTGGAAATTTAGCGGGCAACATTCATCTTAATGCAATTCAACGTAATGTGCATTATTGGTGGCGAAAAATGGGGTTCTTCACCGCAATTGAACCTATTTTTGTCGGCCCGAGACCGCCATGTTGCAATTATACCGAATCATCCGTTTGAGGGAGCGACCACTGTGGACCATCTTGGCATGTTCGCCAAATTTTGGACGCCGGGGCAAGTCAAAACAAGACTGGCCACGACGATCGGCGATGTGCAGGCCGCGCAGGTCTACCGGGCGATGCTGAGTTATTTAGTGGACAGTCTGCAAACCGTCGGTGACCGACGTACGATCGCCTTCACGCCCACGGACACGCAATCCGGTTTTGCCAACTTAACCGAATCAGTGGCTCAATCGTGGCACTTGGTGCCGCAGGCTGACGGTGCGCTGGGCGATCGCATGACGCAATTCTTTGAATCCTCATTTTCATCAAAGGCTCATCATTCAGCGTCTGGCAACGTCGTGCTGATTGGTTCGGATTGTCCCACGATCACACCCTCTCTTTGCATGGAGGCCTTCGACCTGCTACGGACTAACGAGGTCGTGTTAGGTCCAACGCCTGACGGCGGATACTATCTGGTGGGAATGTCCGAAAAATTCCATGACGTCTTCTCGGGTATTACTTACAGCACACAGTCCGTACTCGAGCATACAATCAGCAAAATGAAGCGCGACAAAATCAAGTACGCTCTGCTACAGCCGCGCGAGGACGTCGACGAGTTCTCTAATTTGGCGGCCCTTCACCAAACACTGCGGGAGAACCCCCAGCCCGGACAATCGGAGCTCATTTCGGAGATCGAAAAAGCCTTGGCGGCGGGACGCTGCTCATGAAAGTCGCGATTGTTGGTGGCGGCGTGATTGGATTATCGCTGGCCTACGAATTGAACCGGCGCGGACACGAAGTCACCGTCGCCGAACGAGACCGTATGGGCCGCCAATCGTCTTGGGCAGGCGCTGGCGTGTTTCCACCCTCGAACATCGATACCGCCATCCACCCGCTGGAACATCTTGACGCGCGATCGGATCAGCTTCATCCAATTTGGGCTCAAGAACTAAAAAAACAAACCGGAATCGATACCGGATTCATGCGCTGTGGCGGTCTTTACCTTGCCCGCACGATTGGAGAAAAAGCCGCACTCTCGGCCGTCGTAGGCGAGTGGCAGGAGCGCGGCTTCGAAGCCACACGATTGACGCCAGCGGAAATGAAATCAAGGTTCGGTCAACTGCGCTGCGCCGGCGATGAAGATCTGATCGCATGGTGGCTTCCGGGCGAGACACAGATTTGTAATCCGCATCACATGCTGGCGTTAGTCGCGGCATGCAAAATGGGAGGAGTCACGTTGCTGGAAAACTGCGGAGACGTCAGCCTCGATCGCGGCGCTGAGAAGGTCCAAGGCATCACGCTTCCCAACCACGGTCAAGAAACGATCACGGCAGACGCGTACTGCATCACCGCCGGTGCTTGGGCGCAGCAAATCGTCAGCGAACTTCCCATGGTGCCGGTGCGTGGTCAGATGCTGCTTTATAAGCTGGACGAGGCACCCTTCGCTGCGGTCATTAACGAAGGCTCACGCTATCTTGTTCCTCGCCAAGACGGGCACGTACTATTTGGAGCCACCATCGAAGAGGCCGGATTTGACACCGCCACGACGCCCACCGGTTTAGCCAACCTTCACCAACACGCCAACGATCTTCTACCCAGTTTGACTGATAATCGGCTGATAAAATCATGGGCGGGGCTTCGGCCAGGAACCTTTGACGGCTTCCCTTACATTGGGCCGCTGGCCAATCACGACAACGTCTTCATCGCTGCCGGACATTTTAAAGCGGGATTACATCTTTCTCCTGCGACCGCGGAAGTCATGTCCGATCTCATCGAGGATAAAGAACCAACGATCGACCTCCGCCCCTTCGCTCCATCGCGCACCACCATGAAACCGTAAAGGCTGTATTGGACAGCACGCCAATAGTCTCAGCCTATTATGACTCTTCCGCTGATTCCTCTTCGGCGGGTTGGGCCAAGCGTTCTTCGTGTACGCTGGCCCGAAAATCATTCATCGCCTCGTTAAGCAACTCCGCGTTCTCGACCAACTGCGCGCGTTGCTGACTAGAGAGAATAGCGTTTTCAACCAGCATTGTTTCTTGGGTCTCTTGTTCACCTTTCTTATTGATCGAGTATTCGATCGTTTGCACGGTCAAGTACGCATCTTCCATTTCCTGACCGGGAATACTGTTGACGACGTACTGACCAAACTTTGCCGATTCGTCAGTTTGGGGGATCGGAATTTTCAGCAATTCATCGACCCACGTTGCCGATTGAATCTGGCTGACCATTTCATCGCTGGTGATTGGCAGTATCATGACCGATTCGGATTCATCGGCCCACATACGCATCTTTTCGCTGTAGGGTTCTTTGACGGATCCGCGCGGCATCGTCCAAGCGAAGCCTTGCTCGAGTCGCACCTTAAACCCGGGCAGGGCGGTCTGCTTTTCGGTCTCAAATACCAGATCGTATTTTAAGAGAAGGTTGGTTGAGGCGAGCGACGGACGCTGTGAATTAGCGATCGCGATAGGCTTGCGTTCTCATCGCGAATTCAGAATTCTGAATACTTTGGGAAGCAACATTCCAGTGTTTTTCTGGTAGCGTTGGTAAGACTCCTGATGATCGCTTGCCAGAATCAGTTTCTCTTCAGCATGGGCCGTTCCGTGATAGATCACCGTTAGCACAGCCGGGCCAATCCACGCACTCCACTGGTCGGTGACAATCGCCCCCGCCAAAAACACAAGTAGATACGCAAGATAGAAAGGGTGCCGAACGTATGCGTACGGACCTGACGTAACAAGCGGTAACCGGGCATTTTCTGCGTAGGCGGCCGCTGGCTTGTCGCGGTGAGCTTGGGTCGCGGACAAAAACACAATATGAGAGACAATCGTAAGCGTGAGACATAGAACCTTCTGCCAAAGGGAGGGTGGGCTGCCGACAAGCACCCCCTGAACGATCCCGGCAGCCGCGAGTAACAAACAAACGGCCAAAGCGATTCGTTTCACGATGCTTCCCCGGCTCACAAGAAAAAAGCCAAACATTGCCAAGACAAACATCCCGGCAGTAACCAGTAGCGCGCTGTACACTAACACGTCGTCCCAACCGTTTTGAAGATGTTCAGGCAAGGTGTGCTCCTTGCTCGCAGAGACTATGTTTCATGGAATTGGAAATCGATTCTTCATCTGTGATGTTATGAAGAGAGCAGCTTGTGTTTTGGTACCGATAGACTAGCAATGGATTTCAGTTTGTCCCGGAACGTTACCGAAATTTCCGCTTAGTCAACTTTTTTTTCCTGTTGGCCAAGATTTGGCTCAAGCAATTTCCTAACCGTTCGACAAAAGCAACTGGTGGTAGTTCCGACAGTAAAGGGAATTGTCAGTAAACTCGCGAATTTCAATAATTTGTTGATGCTTCACTCGAAACGAAGTGATCCCACAAATCGTTGTCATTAAGGCAATGCCGCCTTCTGCATCGGCTCTGTTGAACTGCCTTTTGGATTTCCAGCTCAGCACGTTCCACGCGCCTCGACTCGCTTGATAATCGATTCCAATTTCCAATTTGGAATACTTGCCAATCAAAGAATTCATCAGGCACAGCATCCGATCTGGGCGGATCGAAACACCATCTATCCAGATCACGCAATTTTCTGACAACAAACTGACCGCGGTTGTGAGCCCCTGCTGATCGCAGCAGTACTCAAACCACTTTGTGGGTAGGATTTGATCGGCAATGGGTTGTTCGGCGATCACCATTTCCGACATTTCGACGGGTTGATCCAGATTGACGAAGTATTGAAACAGAGCTCTGATTGTTCTCAAATCGACTCGTTTGCCCATTTCCGCTTTACGGATCAAACGATCAGAATAGCCGATCCGGCCAGCCAACTCTTCTTGCGTCAGCCCCGCCCGCTGTCTTAACGCTCGAAGTTTTTCTCCGTTGGGCACGACCGATCGGAGAGCCTTTTTCGTTGATTTATTTCGTGACATGAGGCGTTGTTGAGAATCTGGCCGGTTTGCGCCAGCAGGCTTTGGGAAAGGCAAGGTCAGTCTGTTATTCATGGCGGGACTCGGCACGTTACCGGAACTTTTTACGCGAAAAAACGGGACAATCTCTCGACTTTGTAGCGGCAGCAAATGGTTTTGCCGTCGGAACACGCTACAAGGTGTAAATGGCAAACGTAGCGCAAAAGGGATAGCGAAAAATTTCCGTTTTGAAGAATTTTTTCGAAAGCAGACTCACCGCTTGGCAAACGAGGCGCATTGAACCAGCCCCGTGAGGACTTCAATGCGTAGTGTGAAACCCATCGCTCTTTTACCCGTTTCACGCATTAAAGAAGAAGCGGCCGCCGAATCGGCGACAGTAAGAATAGGGGCGCGTTGTCCTCGAACTGTCGGTCAATCAGCCGCCAACGGAAAAGCGTCCGGTTCCGCCAAATATTCGTAGGAACCGGTGGCTATCGCCATGCGGCTGATGCAATGTTCGGGCTAGAGGGGATTCCTAGGCCCCCATCTGAAGGCGCTCTCAACGCGCCGACTTACATCACGATTCAAGGGATCTTCGAATCACTGTCATGAAATTTCTGCCCAGCATCATCGCCAGCCTCTAACTCATTAAGCAGAACTTCACACAACGCTGTTTGGGCCCAGCGAAAATTTAAGTTCATGCGCACGAAGTCTTGTTTGGAGTCAAGAACTTTGCGAATCTTTTCGACGAGGCCACGCGATTTCTGTTCATGCCCCAAACGTTGATGAGCCATCGCGGCGACGGTATCGGCGAAACAGAACAGTTCCCATGTCCACTCTGGTCCGCCTGCGGCAGTTGGCATGTCCTTCAACCGATCCAAACATTGCTGCCACTGGCCTGCTCGATAGTCGGCCAATGCAACTGCCGCACGCGCAAATGCTGGTTGCCAAAGGTTCCCATCTTTCTCGAAATGTGCCTCGGCCAAACGCAAGCACCTACGAGCCAAAGCTTCCAACTTGGGTTTGCAGGTGGCATCGACCGGTCGCAACAAACAGCTTTTCAAAACCTGCTCGCATTTCGCTAGGTCGGTTGAATCTTTGAAATACTCAAGCACTTCCAATCGTTCTCCGGTGAACTCATCAAATTGTTTTTGTTTTGCCAGCGCCACAAGCGAATGTTGTGCCAGCAGTCCTTCCAAGTTTGCGCCTATGGAATACTCGTGATTAAATAATTCCTTCAGGAACTTCTTGACTCTGCCATCGGCAGAACTATGCCACGTTTCGATTTCATTCCAATTGCAAGTTCCTGAGTCTGTTCGAAAGAACAAGACCTTTCCATTTCCCTGTCTGGCCAATATGGTTTTGCCATCTGAAGTCACCGCGACTTCTTTTACCCAAGCTTCGGTGGCGAGAGCGATGCGTTCTTGCTTGCTTTCGAGATCCAGCAAACTGATAATATTGCCGCTTGCTGATACAAGGGTCAGGGAATCCGGAAAAAACGCGACCGCATGCACACCTTCTTTCAATCCCTGAAACTCGATGTCTGGGAGTCGAGTAACTCCGGGATAGACTTTCAACTCTGACATTCCAAAAAAACGATTCGAAACGTCGATCGAACTTATATCCCATACCTTTATTTCCCCCGCACTGAGTCCGGCGGCGACATATTTACAATCTTCAGAAAAGGCAATGCTGTACGTAAAATCGTTTGCCCCTCCTTGCAATTGCTCAACGAGTTTACCAGTGGTGACATCCCATATACCGACCCTTCCACCTTGGCCCGCCGTCGCGAGATATCGACTATCGGACGACAAAGCAAACGCATGCGTACGGTCGACTCTTGTTGTTACGTGGGGAGTATCAGTGGCGTCCAAGTCCAACGTTACAATGCCCGTGGCCATAGAATTATCAAATGCAGACGATTGATGGATATCCGGGAACATCATGGCTAAATACCGACCGTTCTCTGACAGCACACCTTGCTGAAGCTTCCTCGGCGTATCACCGGGCAGCCGGATTCTCACTTCTCGCTCGACAGTTCCATCCAAACCACAAATAGCGACAACATGCTCTTGCGCGACCTCATTCTCAGTCATCAGACAGGCGACTTGCCTTCCATGGTTGCCTGCAGAAAACGCTAAGCCCGGAAATTGGATCGAAGCGATATTACTCCCGATAGTATCGATCAACATTGGGTTCGAATAATTCGCTGCCAATACCGAACCTGAGCCAGAAAGCGAAAGTAAATCATGGCATTTCACTCCGGGGATCGTGTTATCACTTTCTGCGGTGCTCAAGTTTCGAAGATAGCTTGTTCGCCAAACTTTCGCTTCCCCGTTCTTGCTCAACGAAAACCAACGGTCACCAGTTTTAGAGAACCCCACATCGATGACCGTCGAAGAATGAGGAAGTTCCAACAAGTTCTCAGAGTTGTCAGCGTTCCAGAAAATCGCTTTCCGGTCGCGTCCCCCTGTAATTAGTCTGTTTGCAAATGGAGTAAAACAGCATGAAGACGCGAAATGATAGCTTTTGAGACTATCAAAAACTTCATGATTTTTCATATCCATTCTCGATATCAAGTGACCGGACGTACCACCTACAGCGTGCTTACCATCCGGGGAAAGTTCGCATATTACTCTCCCGTTGAGACGTTCGGCCGGCGAGATTTCCAACCCTTTGATATCAAAGATCTGCGTGCTGCATTTAGATGGTTCGGCAATATGCCATGCACACGATCCGTATAAATGCTGATCGGCTGCATCTATGGACAGGAACCTCACGGGTCCAAGAAGGCAGTCAGCCGTCGCTTGCATGCTCCCCGTGTTACCGTCAAACGAGTACACCTTGCCATTTTCTGAACCAATATAGATTCGACTGTCATCCGAGGTCCAACAACCGCTTCTGGGGAACGGCATATCCGTTTTAATATTCCAGACAATTTCCAGATCGGGTACGCGACAAACCATCACGTTGCCATGACTGTTCGCAATTGCAATCAATTTTCCGGAATTCGAAAATTTCAACCAACTGGCGTAGCGTTGGTTACCAGAGGTAACTGAATTCTCAAGTTTGCCGGTATTTATATTCCGAATCTCAACTGGAAATCCGGAAATTGCGAGCAATTTCCCATCGGGAGAAAAATCGGCCCACCATGATTCCAAATCCCGGGATCCGATAACCTTTTCTAACCCAGGATGAATCTTGTCCCATAGATAGTGCCATTCGAAACCACGCAGATCGTCCTCGCCATCGGCGGGAATCTGCTCATCCAGAATGTCTAACGCTCTTGCGGGTTCGCCATCTTCGACCGCTTGAGCTGCGAGGTTCATTTTGCCGTTGTAGACCGCGAACTGGGCACGCTTCTTTTCTGCGATGGCTTCCACGGTGCGCGCTTCAGCGATTTCTTTCTGATTCAACGCGGCCTCAGCCTGCTCATCAGCCCGCGCTGTTTCACGCACCGCACGCACCAGTCCCAAACTGGTGCCGGTGATGCCAGCAATGAGCAACGTTAGTATCGCAAACCCTGCTGCTGCCAGTCCTTTACGTTTTGACACAAACTTGCGAAAGCGGTAGGTGTTCGATGGCGGACGGGCGTCCACCGCGTCGCCGTTCAGATAACGCTGAATATCTTCGGCAAACT
>ENA-ORXT01005682-ORXT01005682.1-marine-metagenome-genome-assembly--contig:-NODE-5682-length-12107-cov-8.003907_pt1 | contig 12107 bp, 12 predicted proteins | sample MGYA00237868_ERZ511482 | MGnify/ENA metagenome assembly ERZ511482 | reverse complement strand
GCAGTCGACATATTTGGGCACATTATCGGTGGGCGTTTTCTGTACGCGGCCGCCACGGCCGAGGTAGGGTGCCTCGTTGGGTGTTGGGTGGTCAATTAACCAGGCTCCAACTCAATCTTATTGCGCGCTTCCCGCTTTTGGCCGCAGCTGCCGCAGAAGGGCTCGACCAGAGGCCTCGTCGTGGCCATGATCATGCCCGTGCTCAACGAGGAAGAGAGTATAAGCGCCACTTCTTCGCGTGGTCCGCCCTCTCCTTCGCTGTACCCGCGGCTTGCGGCTTGAACGCCGCCCTCCAATTGGCCTTCCTGTTCCACAACTCCTCTTGGGCCAGCTCACCAGCGCACGGCAGGTGGTTGCGGGATGTCCGCGCCGCCGCGTCGATGGACGCCGAATTGTGCGGCGCGCGGACCATGTCGGACGCCTGCTTCTCCAGGCCCTCATCCTCTTCCTCGTTTTGGAGCATCTTGTCGTAAACGACAGGAGGCGGGCGCCGCGCGTCCGCTCGGGCCTTGACGGCGACCGGCGCCGTCCGAAACTTGATGTCGGTGAATCCGTGGGGCCCCAGTCGGTCCCGCGCCACCCGCACATGACCGCACCGCCCACGGAAGCGGCGAAAGCATGGAGGAACGCTTGTGGCGACGTTGCTGCTGCTAAACGTCACCAGGGAGAACACGGAGTGATACAACACCGACCACAGGACGGACGACCCCCCGTAGTCCTTGCACACGGAAAAGTCCGCCGCATCAGCACGCAGCCGCATGCGCGAGCAAAACGTGTTGGCGCTCACGCCCGAGGACGCCAGTGCCTTGCGCAGCGCCCCTGTGTGCGGGCAGGTCGTGCTCCGCGTCGACGCGAAGAGGAAGAGCGCGTTCTCGTGGCCAGCAAAGCACGAGCATGAAAAGCCGTCGCGGCTTGACACCCAGAGGATGCACGAGTCCCGCTTGCCAGACCCCTGGCGCAGGACGATGGCGCGGGAGCGCGAGTTCTTGTCCCCAATCACCCGAGCGGTCACCACCAAGGTCTTCTTGGTCATCGGGCGCGACGACGGCAGCCCACAAGTACGGCGGATGCACGCCACCAGCTCCTCTTCAACGTAGTTCTCTACCAGCACCGCATCACGACGCGTCCGGTCACGAGGAGCCCGAGGGGCCGGAAAATTATCCAGCACGCGAGTCTTGGCACACCTCGTCGGCGTGGGCGCTCGCCCCGGGAGAGCGAGGTGATGGTGTGGTTGTAGAAGTAGGGCGACGTCCCGCGGCGCGTCGTCGGCGGCTAAAGCCGCAGGCCGGCGTCTTGGCACCACTGTGTCGAGCATTCTCAATCTCGGAGGCCCACCCACGAGCCACTTGTCCACCATGGATGAAACCTTGACGTCCATGCACGACGTAACCCGGCAGACCGCAGGGGGGCAGCTCGGCGACGCGAGCAGCGGCAGCCTGAGCAGCAACACGAGAATCAACAAACGGGAAGCTCACGCACTCCGCCGCTGACCGCGGCACGTCGTCCTCCTCAGCCATCGGCGAGATGAAGGCGACTACAGCACAACGAGCGAGCACATCAGGGCGTGGGAGCCGCCGGCCGTCGGGGGGGGGAGGTAAGGGGTTGTGTTGGGCGGCCGAGACGGGGGCCAAACACGCGCGCGCCCTAACCCCCGCCGCACCCGCCCGCAGCCGCGGGCGTGCCGCGACGCGGATCGGGCAGTGGAAAGGCCGCCACGACCGCGGCACGCTCAAGCACAACGCGCACCCTAAAACCCGGACCGATGGCACCGAGGCGCCGCTGGCCGGTGGTGGCCGAAAGCGAAAGCGCGCGCAAAAACGAGCTCGGCCCCACCACCCTCTTCCGGGTGCGTGCCGCATCCGCGGAAGCAGGATGGGAAGAGAGGCCGCAGGAGCGCCGCGGTAGACGCGCAAGGCACGTCGGGGGGGCGGGTGTGGGGGGGGGGGACGGCGGAGGTGTAGGGTGGCCGCGACGGGGACCAAAAACGCGCGCGCCCGCAATCCCCGCCGCACCGCTGCCCGCAGCCGCAGGGCTGCCGCGACGCGGATCGGGCAGTGAAAAGGCCACCACGACCACGGCATGCTCAAGCGCGTAACGCACCCGCACACCCGGGCCGAGGGCACCGAGGTGCCGCCGGCCGGTGGCGCCCAAAAAAAAAGCGCGCGCAAAATCACCCGGGCCCCGCTGGCCGCAGCGGCGTCGAGGCAGCGCGTATGGCTCCGCGAATCCCACGAGATGGAAAAGAGCTGCCGCAGTGGATGGCGGGGTGGGGGGGGCGGTGGCGGCGGCCGGCGGTGGCGGCGGCCGGGGCAGGCGGCGGCGGCGGCGGCGGCGACGACGACGACGGCCACGACGACGGGTGGGCACCCTTCGTGGGCGGTCTGCGCGTCGGCTGCATCCGCCACCACTGGCTGCCAGCCACTGTCGGGGGGCCCGTGCTGGCGCGTGCTTTTGTCTGGGGCCCGGGCCCGAGTTCATGTCTGAACCCACGCCGTGTCTGGTCGTGTCAGTGATGGTCTTGTCGGAACCGATGCTGCCAGTGGGCGCCCAGGCGGTTTGACACGGGCCCGTGTCTGGCGGTGCCCTGCGCGCTCAGAACGGGGCAGTGACGCTCTCTGCTTGGTCAATGTTACATTCACGGGCAGCTTTCACGGCCCGCACCCGTGAATGGTGATGCGCCCGATTCCTTGACGGAGCTGTGTGTGGCGCCCCCTTGGGGCGCATGCCAGGTGGGGCTTAGGGCCGCACCCGAGGCTCACATCCCTCTCCCTCGGGGCCCGAGGGGGGGGGCCTGAGACGGATGCGGGGACACGCGACCCCTCGATCCGGGCCCCCTAGAGGGGCCGAGAAGCTTGTGCAGGCTTCTGCGACCGAGGCAAATGCCGGGGGCGAGATCAGATCGGCCACGGTCGATATCCCACGAGGACTTCTATCAAAGAATTGAAAATCTTGGGGTAAGTCCCTGGAGATGTATTGGGCTATTTCAGTCCAAGATGACTTAAGTTCAGGGGCCACATCTCTTTTCCAGTGGAAGGGGATCCCTTGATCCGTGGCAAGGGCCAGCCAGGGCTCCGGTCCCCCTATGACCATCTTTTCCTGGGTCGGGTTTTTGCGCGCCATGCGTCCAGGGGATATGAGTGTGTGCTTCTGGGTCGGCTTGCTTGCAGGAATAAGTCAGCGTTGCGTTTGCGTTAGTTCCGGCGTTCTGGTGCGCTTCGCGCCCTGTGATCCAGGCGTTCGTGTTCTTTCTCCTTTGTGTCGCTCCGCATCCTGTGCTGGGGTTTTCTGACGGGGTCTTGCCCTGTCGGCTTTGCGGGCAGAAACCACTACATTTGTGGCTCGGCAGCGACGTGCGTTCTCCGGCTCTTGGTTTTGATTACCGGCATGAGCAGGATGTCGCACATATAGATTATATTTTGGCCAGCCCACTTTATCAACGCACGTGTCGAGAATATATGGACTGAATTGGTAATCTTGATGCCATTGTGCTTCTGGTGAGGGCGCGAGGTATTTTGGAGATTGGCTGTACATAGATCCCTTGTTTCGAGACAACAACCTTGTTCTTGACTTGGCCATCCCAGAGGTACATGCGGCAGATGCGTTGATGACAGGATCGCTCTCAGAGACGGACGAGAACGGCAAACAGTCTCAAGACAACCGAGAATCTCGATTCTCTACGGATCTGGCGACGAAATAGCCAATGAATCACCTGAAATCTGCCGTCAGGAGCTGTTTGCCGCGGTTTATCAACAATGGCTGGCCTGTTTTACAAAGCAGTCCCGGTCTTTGGTGATCAGACACATTTGGGGCATCAGCAATACCTATTTCGATTTGCAGCGGGGGCGCCTTGAGAAGCAATCGTATAATGTAGTTATATTACGAACAGTTAACGACTCGTAGAGAATTGTCGTGATATCTAGTTTGATGGTGTGTGCGTTGTTCTGGGGCTTGTCATCTCGGGTTGAACCAGCTATGATAGCAGAGCTCGGTTCGCTGATGATTGAGCAAGGCTGGAGCGGCAGAGTGGACGGGACCGACCCGCCACCTCTTCGTTGCTTCTTTGAGCGCTGTCACCGTGGTCTTATGAGCTCCCCACGCAAAACTCGGTCGTCCTCCAAGGGTCCAAGTGCCGCCGCCTCTTCGGATGGTGGTCGCTCGGATGAAGCCGCAGGAGTCCGTCCTGTCGTCCCTCTCGTGCGACTCATCGCCACGGCTACGGGGGTACGTGACTCGCGTCAGACGATTCTTGATGGCTTTCGCGCGCGGTTGAGTATGCTGACGTCTAACTTGGAGCAGGGCGAGCTGTCCCCAGAGGCTGCGGCGCAGGCTGCACGCGAGCTCTTGGAAGGCGGAGCGACGCTGTCAACGCTGGTTGACAACGTCACTCAAGCCGAGGAGCATCTAGCTGCACTGGTCTCGTTGCGGAAGCCGAAGGCGAGTTCTTCGTCTCGTCCTCCCAGTCGCTCTTCCAGCCCCTTGGCTGTCGCCGGTGCGCCGAGTGCGGCCTTGCAGCAGCCGTCCGCACCGAGCCGATCTCCGCCTCCCACGTGGTACATGTTCACGTCTCCGGCAGGTCCTGCATCTGACACCTCTAGAACGAGACTCTGCGGCCCCGTGACACAGCTGGTGCCCTCCCACGACCCTACGGACCCGCCTCGCCTGTTTCCTTTGCTGCAGCCTACCCAAGAAGCTTTGTCGTCAGCTGTTGTTAAGAGCAAGGGGCGCCGTCTTGTGCTAGAGTCCGTTTCGGTTATGCTCTTGTCTGGAAAGGGTGTGCCTGAGCAACCGGTTTCGGGAGGCTCAGCACATGAACGGATAGTGTCGAGCGAGATGGCCAAGCTTAACAATGCGTACAAGAGCAAGAGTGTGACCGCTAAGGCACGCAAGACGCTCCGCTATCTGCACCTTCCTGTCGTCTTCTGCTCCGACGGCTGCGAGGTGGACATGGCGTACTACATCGAAGTCGAAGGAGTGCGACGTGTGCTGGCGGTGCACGAACTCAAGGCCCCGAGATTTGCGCCGACCTTGGCGCTTCAGCAAGTGGCCAAGTACGCGTGTGCAGCGGCCGCGGGCCTGTGTCAAGGAGGGGTGCCTTCCGAGCAGATCGTTGTCCCGATGATGGTGTCTACTGGACTCCTGGAGCTGCACGGGGCAGCGTACATGGCGACCCCCTCGCTACCTGTCGCGATTACTACCAGCTCAACCCTTGACGTCAACACCAAGCAGGGCGCCGCTGCTGCCCATCTCTACCGGAGGAAGGCGAAGGAGCAGATGGATCGATTAGAAGTCGCTGTGCGCGACGCTGCCAAGTCGCCCAGATTTACGGTGATCAAGAACGCGCTCTTCCCGGCCAACGGTGAGGCCGGGGCTGTGCCGTCTTTCCAACCCTCCTTTAATTCAACTGCGGTGTGGCCCAAGTGGAGCGCCGTGTCTGATGTGGCACCAGGTGGCGTCGATGCTCAAGTGTTTCACATGCACAGAGCGTTCCAAGCGCTCTATGCATCCACGGCGGCGCGGTTTGTGTGCTTTCCCTTTTGCTACGCTGCCGGCATCAAGTGCGCCCCGACTGGCTCCGACGCGGGCAGGAGCGCCTTGCTCTTTCCCAACCTCCTTTCCTCAGGGTATCAAAGCGCATTGCCGAAGGAGATTGCGGTTGCTTGCATGTACGTGAAGGCGGTAAAGAGGCGGTCGCTGCGGTTCGTGAGGCAGGGGTCGTCCATGGCGACCTCTACATCAGCAACATTATGTGGCGGGTTGCAGCCGGTGCGGATGCCGTCGAGGTGAAGCTGATTGATTGGGACACGGTCTTCTTCTCTTTCGACGGCGTGCCCCGGCATTGGGAAGATGAGTGGAAGACCCGACCGAAGTGGAGGCTGTACAAGCACTGGCTGTCTCAAGGGCGACGCAAGGTTGGCGCTGTTGCTGCATGTGCCCTGGACCAATTTATGGTGGGTACGCTGGAGCATTTCTGCAGCTCGGACAAGCAACGTTGGGGCAGCTGGATGGCGGCGACGGATCAAGCGCTGTCCGCGCGCAGTCTTAACCGAGTTTTCCTTGGTATGCAAGAACTGTTCGCAACACATTGTCATCTTCCGGAGCTCGTCAACACCGACACATCTACAGAGAGCCCCTTACGGCATCCGGCACCGAGCCTTGCCGCGCCCACCGTGACGGTGTCCGGTGGAGGCGCCACGCTGTCGGCGGATTCCTCGAGTCCGACGCAGAGGGTTGGGAAGAAGCGTCGCCGAGAGTCTGATGAGGAGGAGGGCTAAAACAGTCAGCGCGTTCCGACTATGATAGCCAGCTTTGTTCGTAAGAACGTCTGTCTATGACGATTGTCAGCTCCGACGGCGGCTCGACACAGCGCGACATCTCTCACTGCATGCGGGTGGTTTATCAATACATGTACACGCTCAGGGGAATGGGCGGTAGGGGACTTTTGGTACAGCTTCCCAGCGCGTGTGCATTCTTTCCATAAAACAGAGAGCGGCACGGCGTTAGCCTTCCTCCTCTCCCCAACCCGTGCTCCCTCACTCCCCTCGCCACGGCCCCCAAGCTGTCCCATCTCTGCCGACCGCTCTGCCGGGCCGGTAGTGAGAGAAAAACAAGCGAGCAAGGAGAGGTCGACGGCCAGGAAGGTCGGCGACTGCTCCCGTGCCTTGTGCGTCAAGACCGACACTCACCAAAACGGGCGCCGCCTCGCCGCGGCGCTGGGGTGGGGGTACACGACCCATCCGATAGGGAGGGGGAAAGGGTGCCGACACCGACCAGAGAGCAACGGCGACGGCCGCTATCGGCACCGCCGCTGCGGCAAACAGGCACCTCAGCGGTGGGGCAGCTGACGTGGCCACCGTGGCCGCCACAGCGGCGCGACCGCGGCGGGACGCACCGCGCCGTCCCGCCGCTAATGTACCGCCGCCTGACGACGACGTCCTCTCGCTCCGGGCACTTATGGCGACCAGCCCCGCCGAAACGACCGGGCAGGCCGCCGATACGGCCCCCACCGCTGCGACGGGCCGGCCCGTCGCCGCGGCCACCGCCGGCATCACCTAGCCGCGGGTCGCCGCGGTGGCGCACAACGTGCCCGCCACAGCTGCCGCCCACCACCAGCGTGGCAGGCCCAGCCGTCCAACGGAATGTTGCAAGGGCGATGCCAGTGCCGCCGCCGCCACCACCGCCGCCGTCACGGCCGGCGGGCCCGCCACCGCCGCGCCGACCGCCATGGAGGCGACGCCGACGACACCGGCGACCCAACGACCCCGACGGCGGCGGCAGCCGCGTTGACGATGCTATCACCCCCAGACGCGGGAGGGGTAGCAGAAGCGGCAGCCGCCGCGCTGTCTGGCATCCGCACCGCCCCCATCAAGCGCCGCTGCCGGCTTGGGCATCGCCTCGGTGATGCGGAAAGCGTCGCCACCCTCCATTCCAGCGCTCACGGTGCCGGCGACGGTGCCAATAGACCGACAGTGTTGGGTTTGCTCTTAATGATCTCAGCGCCGTCGACCCACCCGACCGCCAGCATCGCTCACACCGGCCTGCCTAGCGAAGACCGCATTACCGCCCAGTGCTCAACGGCGCTCCACCGTTGCGCCCGGTGGATGGCGTCCACCCAGCGAGTACCGGTCGCCGCCGAAGAGCGGCCCTAGTCTCTACCGTACCCGCTGGCGGTGACCATTGCGGCCGCACGCCCCCGCACATGTTGGGTCACCTCGTGGTTGGGAAATGTCGCCGAGTCCTCGGCGCGCATGAGCCGACCGAGGCCGCCTGCCGGCACGGCGGGACGAAGAGCGACGGCCTCGGGAGTGGTGCCCGCAAAAAAGACGACATTGTGGATTGACGCCTCAGGATCGTTCTCCACAAACGCGCGGAGTTGAGGTAGGTGTGAGGTCATCGCACCAACCACCACTGGGACTGCGTCGTACGCAACGCCGGCCGCCCATTCGGCGGCGCTGCTGCTGTCGCCGCCGCCGCCACCGGCCGCCGCCAGCGGCTATAGAACCGCGACGGTGTTGACAACGAGTACCCCCACCCGCGCCACGACCGCCGTAAGTTCGGCAAGGACGGATGGGGTAAAGAGGTGCAGGGCAACCCCCCCCCAGAAAAGACGTCGAGCAAAACCGCGTCGTACATCTCCCCCGACAATGCTGCGCGGCACACAAGCGCCGCTGCGTTGTCAACGACCACTCGCCCAATGCGGGGTCGAGTGCACATAAAGACATTCGCCGCCGCCGCGGCCACCGCCGCATCGAGCTCAACACCCGTCACGTCGTTGCCGGCGGCAGTCAAGACGGTGAAACTTATGCCGACGCCGAGCTGAAGACAAGGACGGTGCGTCGGCAGGGGACGGGGGCGTCAGAAATGGTCGGGGGTGAATGCCACTAAACGGGGTATCGGCCGTCGATGCCGCTGCCGCCAACGTGTATGGTGCGGGGCTGTCGGGCGGCGGCCGCCCTGCGGGCCGGCGCGACAGAACAATGCCTTAGCGGATGTTGAAGGCGCCAAAGATAGATTCCCCATTCACGCACCGGCCGCCGAGCAAGGAGCGGTCGACGGCCAGGAAGGTCGGCGACTGCTCCCGTGCCTTGTGCGTCAAGACCGACACTCACCCAAACGGGCGCCGCCTCGCCGCGGCGCTGGGGTGGGGGTACACGACCCATCCGATAGGGAGGGGGAAAGGGTGCCGACACCGACCAGAGAGCAACGGCGACGGCCGCTATCGGCACCGCCGCTGCGGCAAACAGGCACCTCAGCGGTGGGGCAGCTGACGTGGCCACCGTGGCCGCCACAGCGGCGCGACCGCGGCGGGACGCACCGCGCCGTCCCGCCGCTAATGTACCGCCGCCTGACGACGACGTCCTCTCGCTCCGGGCACTTATGGCGACCAGCCCCGCCGAAACGACCGGGCAGGCCGCCGATACGGCCCCCACCGCTGCGACGGGCCGGCCCGTCGCCGCGGCCACCGCCGGCATCACCTAGCCGCGGGTCGCCGCGGTGGCGCACAACGTGCCCGCCACAGCTGCCGCCCACCACCAGCGTGGCAGGCCCAGCCGTCCAACGGAATGTTGCAAGGGCGATGCCAGTGCCGCCGCCGCCACCACCGCCGCCGTCACGGCCGGCGGGCCCGCCACCGCCGCGCCGACCGCCATGGAGGCGACGCCGACGACACCGGCGACCCAACGACCCCGACGGCGGCGGCAGCCGCGATGAGGAGGCTATCACCTCCACCCAGACGCGGGAGGGGTATAGTAGCAAAGGCGCTGGCCACTGCGCTGTCTATCGTAGCGTTGAACGCTCCCAACACATGGGGTCAAATTTAGGAAAATCGTGTACTTGGAGCAGATGGTTAGATACATCTGTTTGTTGGTGCTGTATTTCGATCAATTGCGAAACTACTACAAGACAGTATGATCTGGAGCATTTGGGAAAGGCGTTGGGCGAACTCAAGAAAAGTATCGGCATGGAACATATCGAGCATTCGCGATTGAAACACAACGGCAGGGTCGCACTGTGGTATTTCGGATGCACTGCAGAACAGATGCTATGGTGCGCTGCACAAAAAAGACCATGCCAGCTTTTTTTTTTCTCGGGCCCGTCCGCTGCACCGGCACTGGCGGGGTCTGCAGCTGGGGTGCTGACAGCATGGACTGCGGAGGACCGTGCACCGATGGAGAATCACGAGTTCAGGTGGCGCTGCCCCTGGAGCAAACCCGTCCTGGGAGAACGCTGTGGGGTCCTGCATCTTCTGAGCTCAGCGTCGTGGGATATTTTTCAGGTTTTTTTTCATGTCCATTCATTGTTCTCGGGCCAATGCGCTAACTGAGGCTTAGAAGAGGGATGAATGAATTCAGACTAACATGCGGTCGTCCTCGGGGACGCTGGGAGAGCCTTTTTTCAGGGTTTTTTCTAATCAGTGAATACTTGTTTCTTCCGGCTCTCTTCGTTTCTCAACTCTGATACTCCTTGGCACCGCAGGATTGGTCCACGGCGATGGGGGATGGTCTGTCGGAAATGCGCCACGAGCGCGGGGCACGCCAGCCCCTCAGCCGAGGGGCGTGCCAGGCCATTCGCCGCTCAGCCGGGGCATCCGATAAAAATGAAGTGCCTTTGCGTGCACGCACTGGCAAGAGAGGCCTCTGCACCCATACCGCCCAGTGACGGCTCAACAGCAATAGTACAGCGAGAAAACGGATGCCCGCCTTGTGCCCGCGCTCTTTGTCATAAAAATAGAGAGACATCACCAAGAAAAGGAAAATACAAGATAACGGACCTGAACCGACGCTTCCGACGAACGCAGCGCCCGTGTCGTTTAATCTTCCACCTCAAGTAGCTTGCCAAATGGTCCCAGTCTTCTTCTCACTACGCTACACCGACAGCTGATGTAAGAACGGCAGTTGCTGATCAATATGATGCCACAAATAAGCAAATGTTAAATTTAACCCCCCCTATTGGCTTTTTATTTACCGTTCTGTGGCACTCTCCTCGCGCGATCCCCAAATGTGCCACATTGTTCTCGAGACCTAAAGCGGCTGTATCGAGACTGAGTGTCACTACAGTGGTCCTCAAAGAACGAGCGATTGATTGGCTAAGGCTCGTGGCCCGAGTTGCACCAAAAGAACGGGAAAAAAAAGCTGGCATGGTCTGTTTTGTGCAACGCACCATATGGTGCGATGCACAAAAATGCTCCACGAGCATGTTTTTTCAGTTTTTGCGCACCCCTTCGGGCCACGGTCTGTAGCCAATCAATAACTCGATCTATTTCGACCCCGAAGCTGACATTGAGTCTCGATATAGCTGTGCCAGATCTCAAGAGCATGTGGCACACCAGTGTTTGTGCCACAGAACCCACAATTATTGCCGCAAGGGGGGCTTGATTATGAAAGTAGGCGCACGTTTACTACATATACGTTCAAAACAGCTTCACTGCCGTCGGATGAGCGGCGATGGCCGACTGTGCGGCCAGTGAGGTCTAGATGATAGTGCGCATGAGTGCGAGTGTGTGCCTGATGTCAGAGATTCAGTCCTCCCAGAGTGAGGTTTGGTTCTATATTTTTTTATACATGCAGGACTCTACAACGTCCGTCACCCAGTAGATACCAACGGCGCTGCCGGCGTTTGCGTGTCCCTGCGACCCCTGTCCGCGCCCCAGCTTCTCCGCCGCTTTGCCACCCCCCAGTAGGTGGACCGCCGTTGCGAGGAACGCACACGCAGGGGCACTTCGTCTTTGTCTTCTGCGATGCCCATCGGCGCTGAGTGAATGGCCCCGCTCCGGCTTTTGGCCAACGGGCTGGCGTGCCCCTCGCCAGTGGCACACACTTCGGAGATCTGGACCACTCCACGTGGACCAATCGAATGATCTTAAGGCGGAACAGATTTCTTTCATGAAGAGGGCCCAAGGAACGAGTGTTCACTCGACGAAAAAAGATCTGAAAAAAGGGCCCCCCAGCCGTCCCCCCGAACGACTCTACAACAGTCTTAATTTTTCTACCCCTCTCTGAAGCATCGGTTAGTGCCTTGGCCCGAGCACCCAGCCTGGACATGAAAAAACTCCTGAAAAAGGTCCCATCAGCTGAAGCTGAGAAGATGCAGGACCCCTCAGGGTGTTCCCAGGGCGGGTTTCCTCCACAGGACGTGGCACCTGACCTCGTGATCATCGAAGCGTGCAAGGGCCACCCGCGCTCTTTCTGTCAGCAAGGCGGCCATAGACCCCGTAAACCCTACGGGAAATGCCGGATCAAAAAAGCTCCACTTCGCGGAGTTAGGAATTCGCAAAATCCCACTCGGCCGGAAATTGAGGTTGAGACTGAGGCCGGCTCCTCATTGGCCTGATGATCAAGAAAACTCAATGAACGAGACTCTGGAAAGGGCCTGAGAGGCACCCTAACGGATTGTGCGGCTGCCATTGAATCGATTGAGTGGCTGTCGTTGATCCAGGCACATAGATCTGGCGAATGCCTGTACGACATGATGCCTTTTCGGCTACCACGCCGCTGGCGGCCCGACCACGACGCCTACCTACCTACCCTCTTTCCGTCCCCAAAACCCCCACGCTCGCCGCCCCCCCACGCCCCGCCTGCCTCCCGCCCCCCTCGCCTCCCTCCCCCCCCTCG
>ENA-ORXT01005681-ORXT01005681.1-marine-metagenome-genome-assembly--contig:-NODE-5681-length-12110-cov-5.675060_pt1 | contig 12110 bp, 13 predicted proteins | sample MGYA00237868_ERZ511482 | MGnify/ENA metagenome assembly ERZ511482 | reverse complement strand
ACTTGGGCAGTTAATTGGAGTTCAAAAGTCGCACATCTCAAAGTTAGAAAGAAACACTAAGAATATAACTGTCGAAACAATTTTAAAAGTTTTTAGCGCTTTAAAAGCTAAGGTTAAGTTTAGTGTAGAGTTAAGTGAATTTTCGTAGCTACAACCATTTAGGATTGTTAAATTACCCTCCACTTCTGTAAAAAAATTATATCCAGACCAATGGTCAAATATAGACCACACTGATGAACTGTTGATGTTACATTGTGAACTTACTGAAGTAGCTGCAATATCAATTTCTGAAATAGTTGATGAATTTATGTTAAGTTTTTTGGAATCAAATAATATATTATCATCATTTTTTGAAAACGAACCATAGCCTCCCTGTGTGAATAAGGGAGAACTACTTGGGCTTAATGGATAATTATAGACTAGTCCTTGATCAAAATTATTGATTCCAGCTGCATCAAAATAAGTATAGTAAAAAGCAATATAACTTCCGTTTTTTGAAACTGTAGCTTTATTGAAATAATGATTCGCATTTTGAGGATTGTCGATAAATATTAATTGTTCAAGGCCAGATCCATTTATGTTTATTTGAAACATTGCGATATCTGAATTTGATCTTGCATCAAAAATAATTTTAGTACCAGTGTTATCCCATGCTACATTCCTAAAATCAGTATAGAAATTTCCTTGAAATGTAAATGATTCTAAAAGTAAATTAAAGGACTGATCAGTTGTGTTCATGATATAAATACTCGTGCCCCCATTCGGAATTAGAATTAATTTCTCTTGAGCAGAAATTGTTTGAAATTGTAGAATTATTGCGATTATAATTATTAGTATTTTATTCATGACTTAGAAGTTTGTAGTTCAGAAGAATAGTAGGAATAATTTAGATTATTAGTTTCTTATTTTTGTTTTGGAGTTTTATCTTTTAAATTCTATGTCGCATTGACTAGATTCTCCATTTAAAGTGATCATCAAAATTGTTGAAAGGATGTTATCTTCAATTTCTTCAGTTTCAATTTGTACAAACATTGTATCTGTATTTATTTCTGAAACTAATATAAATTCGCCACTAAAAGTGCATGATTTGTCATGCTCGTCGTAAGTAGGAATTATGCCACGCAATGAAAAATAATCATCTATTCTAAGATTTGAATCAGTTTCATGAACTATTTCTAATTCAATATCATGATTGCAGGCTAGTCCAGTATAGGATCCTGCAATAGGACAGCAGAATTCTAAACATAAGTTGCATTCTGAAAATAATGCAAGACCAATTATAATTAAAGTATTCATTAAGAATTTCATATTTCTAATAGTTTATCATGAATTAGTAAAACCAGTTTTCTTCACTTCTAATAGACTTAGAAGATATTTCATACTATAGTTTGTAATGGTCAATTGAAATACAGATGGTATTTTACTTTATTGCCTTTAAATACTGCAAACAACCATCGAAAAGTGTATTCCCTAGGTTTAAATTAGAATGCAAATCCGATATTAAAGCCTGTACAAATACTACTTCCATACAGTAGATCGATTAAGGATTTGGTGTTTGAATCGACATCGTCTACAGAAGACCAGGAGGGCTCATTCAGATTTTTTGAATATCCCAAATTGAATCCAATAACAAAGCCTCCATAACTCATCGTTTCAAAACCAAATATTACCTGTGCAAAAGTTGATTTTTCAAAATCCAAATCGTATTCCGTGGTTCCATCATTACTTGGAAACAATCTATCATTTTCAGTCAAAGGATTGTGAAATACACCTAGGCCTAAGTAAGGACTAAATTTTCTATTAAAAAATAATACTCTAGCTCTTACTCCACCTTTGTATCCTTGTAATCCAGCTCCAGCTCCTGCATCAATGGCAATATTTTTTATTGGATAATACGTCAGAGCCAAACCTACACCTGTCAAACTTTTAAATCCACTATCAGAGGTTATTGCAAATTTTCTTGTTTCTCTAGGATTCTCTCTTATATTATTATCATTCTTTTGTGCAATTATCTCAAGGCTAAATATCGTCAGCATTGTAAGTAAGCTAATTAGACTTTTCATTCTGAATATTTTTTTTGCATTAATGGTTCACTAAAAATTATGGTAAGTCTTTAAATCATTAATTCATGACAAATTCTTAACAGAAAATTATGAAGTATTCAGAATAAAAAGAAGGCAAATTACCCAATGGTAACTTTAAGTACATAAACGGTCGACATTTGGTCACCGGCGGTTAAATTGAGATGTTTAGTTATGGGTTCTGAATTATATGTTCAAATATCTGCTACTGTAGCGGCCTATATTTCCTCTTTTGAATAAACTTTTGTTCCTCTTCAACATTGAAGCTGTTCAAATTTTAAAACGCTATTGTAATCTTTATTTGCGCCTTCTAAGTCGCCATTTTCATCTTTAATTGAATCTCGATTGATTATGGCATCTTTGGAATCGCAATTCTGCAAAACTGATAAAAGTTAAAAAGCGCAAACAGGCCGAACATAGAGGTTTTTATCCTTAACTGTACCATTTGTTACCGAACTAGGAGTAGAAACATTAGTAGTTCCACTGAAAGTCACCGACCATGTTTGTTCGTATTCTTCCTCTGTAGAACTCCAATATCTATTATTATACACAAATCTAGCAATTCCATTTTGATGTAAGTTATTCATAATTGCCAATAATTCTCCTCGGGAAGGTAAATCCAATCTGCTCTTAAATTAAGGCAGTAGACCAATACATGAACTTATATGAGATCTACCTAATTCATCTTGAACTATGCCTCTTTCTGCCCTATTAATTTGTGTGACTAATTCCGTCAACATACTCATTTCTTTCATCTAAAGCATATTCCTTTTGTTGACCCTTTAAAACAAATGGGAGGGAAAGTAGAAAACAGTAAATACACTAACGATTTATCATGTGCTTAAAAAACTTTAAGATATGAGAATTCCTTTGTTATATATTTCTCTAAAATTTACATAATACAAGTCGCAATTTTTATTAATTTTTCATTGAAAGAAGATGACTTAGCTTAGACTCTCTTCCGTTTACTGCTTCTGCTTTTACTGCAAATATAAAATCATCGTTTTCCTTAATTTTTAGCACTATTAAATTTTTACCCACTACTCTTTTAGAAGTTTCTAAATCACCCTATTGTGTTGCTTTGTATGCTACAAATTAGTGATTTTCTAAATCTGGATATTTCCAACTCAACTCAACCTTTTCCCTTTTTTTTAAACTTTTACTGCTTGAATATCTTTGAGATATACTTAAAATCAAATAGCTGAAAAGTGTTTCATTTCACTTAATATAGTGCAAACCCATATTCGGAGGATTTATTCTATCCTAGAGATCAACAACAAAACTGTTCTTATTCAAAAATTTAATGATGGAGAAATTTGATTTGGTAGGATAATTATAAATAATTGAAACTTTCAACTTCTATACTTTCTCCAGGTTCCATCGACCCAAGCTCTTCATTCCCTACCCTTACTCTGACCAATCGCAGTGTTGGAAACCCAACGGCTGCAGTCATTTTTCGAACCTGCCGATACTTTCCTTCTGTGATGATGATGGTCACCCAAGACGTTGGACCATGACGCTCATCTCGTATTTTTTTCGCCCTTTCGGGAAATGTTGGCACAATTTTCAAATGCTCAGCTTTGCACGGAAGAGTCGTATACTTCTTTCCATGAAAACCTATCTTTACCCCATTTGCCAATTGGCTCAAAGCCAGTTCTGTAATCAGACCATCGACTTGCACATAGTATTCTTTTTCAACCTTTTTACTTCTTAGAGCATGGCTTTCATTACCGTCTGTGGTTAACAACAACAAGCCTTCAGATTTTTCATCCAAGCGACCTATTGACATCGACCCTTCAGGAAATGGAAATAACTCTCCAAGATACTTTTTCTTATATTGCTTCTTTTCCCTACTTACAAATTGGGATATAAAACCATAAGGCTTGAATAATTTAAAATGTCGATGTGCGGGCATGCTGATACAATTACGTAAATGTAATATTAAGAGTAAAGAAAGAACTTTAAATTGAATACATAGAAAATTTATATACTCTTTTTTAGATAAGAACCATCAAGCACAACTAGTAGCTTATAAAAATTCACTATCTTTTAGTTCTAAACATTTGATATGATCAAGAACCTGTTTTACCCACTTATCTCCAGCTTTATAATTTTAAGCATCTGCTTATTGTCTTGTAATAATTCTAACGAAAATAAAAAAGAAGAAATAGTAGAAGTTGAAGCCGAAGCCTCAGCTAATGATGTCAAATTCTCATTGGCACAATGGTCATACAACCGTGACCTATTTGCTGGAGACATGAATACTTTCGACTTTATTCGAAAAGCAAAAGAACAAGGGTTTGATGGAGTCGAATATGTCAATCAATTCTTTCAGGATAAAGTTGATAACATCAATTTCCTAGACAGCTTGAAGCAAATAAGTCAAGAAAGTAATATTCAAAACGTGATGATCATGATAGATCGAGAGGGAGAGCTTGGCAATTCAAATGAAGAAAAAAGAATTGAAGCTGTCGCAAATCACAAAAAATGGATTGATGCCGCAGCTCATATTGATTGCATCAGCATTCGTGTGAATGCTCATGGAGATGGCACAGAAGATGAGGTGAGAGCGGCGTGTGCAAAATCAATTACTGAGTTAGCCGATTATGGGAAAGCAAAAGGAATTCTAATTCTTATTGAAAATCATGGAGGCTATTCAAGTGATGCTTCCTGGCTTTTATCTTTGTACATAAAGATCAAACACAGCAATGTTTCTTTATTGGCAGATTTTGACAATTGGTGCATCGAAAGAGAAGATGGAAAACTATGGGGCAGCCCTTGCGTCAAAGAATATGATCGCCAAAAAGGAATGATGGAATTGCTTCCCTTTTCAAAAGGAATAAGCATCAAAAGTTTTGAGTTTAATGAAAATGGATTTGAAACAAAAATGGATTACCCTGCTCTTTTCAAAATCATAAAAGAATCAAATTACAATAGCTTTTATGCGATAGAATATGAAGGTCACACTAGGAGTTCTGATGAGGGTGTTAAGAAGACGAAGGCTTTGGCGGATAGGATGATTGGGGAGATTTATTGATTTAGGATTTATGATTTAGGATCAGAACAAAGGTATCCTGACTTGTAACACATCTACCCCCAAAGGTCTCCTGAGCTCTTGGGATTCAAAAAAAATACAATTTGTAAATCTAAAAAGATTTAACTAACTTTGATTTTCAAAGTACTTTTAAAATGACGGATTATATTCAAGATTTAGCCACTATTCGGGGCATTATGGAGAAAAGAACCAAGTTTATCTCCTTGAGTGGTTTATCTGGCATCCTGGCCGGTATTTATGCTCTCATTGGAGCCTACTTGGCTTATCGTACCATCTATTTTTCTGATAATACAATCTATTCTGCCTATAGAAATGGAATATGGTCCCCTGAAATCATCAAACTATTGGTTATTGGCTTTTCTGTCTTGATACTAGCGAGCTTAACTGGCTTGATATTGAGCATGCGAAAAGCTAAGAAATTAGGACAGAATTTTTGGAATCCGTCAGCACTAAGGATGATCAGTAGCTTTCTTGTCCCTCTTACAGCAGGAGGTATTTTTGTAATGATATTAATTTGGAGAGGTCAGGCTACTTATGTTGCCCCAGCCCTACTTTTATTTTATGGAGTAGCTGTTTATACTGCCGGTAATTTTACCTTTAGTGATGTAAAAACATTAGGTATACTGGAGATTATCCTTGGTTTATTGGCAGCACTTTATCCAGGAAAGGGCTTGCTATTTTGGACCATTGGATTTGGAGGCTTACATATCTTGTATGGAGCAATCATGTACTTTAAGTACGAACGATGAAAAAAAGGTTTTTAGATCTTGATAAAATATTAGACAACCGAATACGGTTATCTATGTTGTCGATCCTGATGATAGAAGATATGGTTGGATTTAAGGAAATAAAAGCTAGCCTTGAATTGACTGATGGGAATCTTGCTAGTCATGTGAAAGCACTTGAAAAAGCAGAATACATCACTGTCTATAAATCTTTTGTTGGCAAAAAACCACATACAGAATTTAAAATCACCCCTCTTGGAAAAAAAGCATTCAACGATCACTTAAAGAAATTGGAATCTCTGATAAGTCAACATAGAAAATAAATTTTTTTATCCCATTACTTTGAAATTCAAAGTACTTTTAAAAAACAAAATTATGAAAATCAAAAGTCAAAAAATAATCTACTTCAAGATAGGATTCATACTGCTTCTCATCCTATTGCTACTCATCCCTAATGGCTTGCTTCAAGGATTAATATGGGAACGTCAAAGTCTATCTGAGAATACTAAAAAGGAAATTGCCATGACTTGGGGCGGTGCTCAAAACATGTATGGACCTGTTTTATCAGTGCCCTATTATTTCGATGAAACTTACAAAGACGGCACAGTATTTAGGAACTCAGGATGGTATCATCTACTTCCTAATAACTTAAACATCAATGGAGACCTAAACCCAGAAATTAAGAAACTAGGTATTTATGAGGCTATTGTTTACGAAGCTGATCTTAAAGTTGATGGAGATTTTAATCTCAAAGAATTTGAAAAAATCAAACATGAAGAAGCCATCATTGAATTTGACAAAGCCATACTCTCAGCAAGTGTCGAAGACATAAATGGAATCAGTAAGGATATAACAGGTAACTTCAACGGGAGCAAATTCAAATTTGAAAAAGGAACTCCGATAAATAAAATATTCTATCGAGGAGGATTCCATCATACCCTAAAGCTGGACAAGGATAAGGAACTTATAAACTTTGATTTTGAGGTAGGACTTAAAGGAACTGAAAATATGAGTTTCACTCCTTTTGGTGCAACCACTCAAATTAATCTAAAGTCAGATTGGCCCTCCCCTAGCTTTAAAGGAAGATCTCCACAAAGTGAAATTTCTGATGAAGGATTTACTTGCACTTGGAGGCTAAACGAACACAATCGTACATTTCCTGCTGCCTTTCAAAACGACAACGCAAAATTAGTTGGCAACTCTTCCTTTGGAGTCAATCTGATTCATGGAGTAGACCACTATCAAAAAAATATGCGCAGTGCTAAGTATGCCATGCTCATTATAGCACTTACCTTCATGGTCTTCTTCTTTTTTGAAATCATGTATAAAAACAAAATTCACCCTATCCAATATTCGCTGATCGGTCTAGCGCTCTCCTTGTTTTATTATTTGCTACTTTCTTTTTCAGAGCACATACCATTCAGTTACTCATATCTCATTGCATCCTTTGCGACTATAAGCATGATAAGCCTATACAGTCTTAAGGTCATTGAAAAGAAAAACAGTGTTTTTGTTTTATTCGCTATACTCGTTGGACTCTATACTTACATCTTTGTATTACTACAATTAGAAGACTACGCACTCATCGCTGGTAGCGTGGGACTATTTGTAATTCTTTCTACAATCATGTATTTATCTCGAAATATGGATTGGTATAACCTCGGAGTTCAGGACAAAGGAATCAGCGAAGAATTAAGTGTTGATATCAAAAGTTAATTTTCGAAACTATTTATTATGAAAATTCTTTTAATCAATCCACCACATAAATCTATTGGAAGTAGAATGCCTAGAGAGCATCTGCCTCCACTAGGATTATTATCAATCGGAGGACCATTACTTGATGAAGCTTACGATGTGAAATTATTGGATGCTGATTATACCAATATGCCTTACGGCAAAATATTGAAGCAAACTTTAAACTACAAGCCTGATCTAGTCTTACTTGGTCATTCTGGTTCGACATCCGCACAGCCAATCATAAATGACATTACCACTTTGATCAAGGAAAATCTGCCCGAAGTAAAAATAATTGTAGGTGGAGTTTTTCCAACCTACCATTGGAGAGAAGTACTTGAGGACAATCCACAAATAGATTTTGTGGTTTGTGGAGAAGGAGAACAAGTAATAGTCGATTTGGCAAACTGCCTGAATGAAAAGGACATAAGCAAGCTAGCATTGGTAAAAGGAATTGCCTACAGATTAAAGGATAATATCATGAAAAACTTAGAAGCACCACTTCTAAAAAATCTTGATGACTATAGAATCGGTTGGGAATTGATGGGCGATTATCATTACACCTATTGGGGCAAAAGAAAGGCAGTCGTTATCCAATTTTCCAGAGGCTGTCCTTATCCATGCAGCTATTGTGGGCAAAGTTTGTTCTGGAAGAAATGGAGGTGCCGATCACCACAAAGTTTAGCAGATGAAATTGAAATGCTTCACAAAGAATATGGAGTGGAAGTCATCAATTTTGCAGATGAGAATCCATCTACCAATAAAAGAGAGTGGCTCAATTTCCTAAGAGCTTTAATCAAGAAGAACCTAGACTTAACTTTGGTTGGGTCAATCAGAGCTGATAACATAGTGCGAGATGAACCCTACTTACATCTTTACAAAGAAGCCGGATTCGAGAGGTTCTTGCTAGGAATTGAAAATTATAATGCTGCCGTTTTAGAAAAAATCAAAAAAGCTGGATCAGTGAGCAAAGATCGAAGAGCGATTCAACTTTTGCGCAAGCATGACATCTTATCAATGGCTACTTATGTAGTTGGGTTTGGTGAAGAAACATTTAAGGACTTTTACTATGGTCTAAAGCAACTCCTATCTTATGATCCAGATCAAGTCCAGTTATTATATGTCACCCCTCACAAATGGACACCATATTTTGAAGATGTAAAGGAAAAAAATATCATTCAAAATGATCAGAGTAAATGGGATTACAAACATCAAATCATGGAAACTCCACAGCTAAAACCTTGGATGGTCATACTATTTGTAAAGTCAATTGAAGTGATTATGCAAGCTCGACCCAAGGCCATAAATCGTTGGCTGTTTCACAGAGATAGGAAATTGCGCAAGGCCATGTTTTGGTACAACAATATTGGAAAGCGGGTTTGGTTTTACGAACTGTACGAATTCTTTTTTAAAACAAAATTATCTAAGTCTCCAATGAAAATTAAGGAGTTCTGGAAGTAAACTAAAATCATGAAAAGGAGAAAATTTATAAAGAAGGCATTCTTCAAATCCGCACAATTGGGTTTGATGGCAGGATTATATACTTGGCAAGTAGAGCCCTTTTGGCTAGAATATGTATATAGAAAAATGCGCATTAAAAACTTACCTAAAAAATTGATTGGCAAGACTTTGATGCAGATTAGTGACTTGCATGTCGGGGATCGTTTTGACTACCAATTCTTAATTGACTCATTTGCGGAAGCACAAAAGATGAAACCTGATTTTGTAGTCTATACAGGAGACTTTGTCAACTATGAAACGAGAAAACAACTAAGACAATTGAAGGAGGTGGCACCTTTTCTGGTAACTGGAAAACTTGGAACTGTGGGTGTACTTGGCAACCATGATTATGGGGTAAATTATTCAGATCAATTTGTAGCAAATAGCGTAACAAATACATTACAAAATGCTGGCATAAAGATTCTTAGTAACCACCAAGAAAAAATATCTGGCTTGAACTTCATTGGCTTTGATGATTATTGGTCTCCCAACTTTGCTCCTAGGAGAGTGATGAAAAAACTCAATCACAAGAAGGCCAATATTGTTTTATGCCACAATCCAGATGTATGCGATTTAAATGTTTGGAATGGTTACCAAGGTTGGATACTGGCTGGGCATACCCACGGCGGTCAATGCAAGCCTCCATTTCTTAAGCCACCACTCTTGCCTGTCAAGAATAAAAAATATTCTGCAGGTGAAATAGATCTTGAAGATGGAAGAATGCTTTACATCAATCGAGCAATCGGCCATTTACGTCAAGTGAGATTTAATGTGAGGCCGGAGATTACCGTGTTTAATTTACAAAGGCAATATGACAAGTCATGATACGCTCCTTACAGTCGCTGAGGACTTGTCTTTCGGCAGTCGGGCACCCTACTTAACTAGCTGAGGGTAGCTAGTTTCCTGGCCTTAGACTTACATGTTATTGCAACAAGGAATTTGGTCTTTAATTCAAAAATCGTTGGAGGAATATCAAATCCGAAGAGAATATAAAGATCGGATTCTTCAATGATTAGAGGGAGCGTGTCTTAAGAAAAGTTTAAAAAACCTGGAGAATTCTTAATTTAAAAATCAGTTTGACATCTTGTGTAAGTTATTAAATTTTAGTCTTACATGAAACATTTTCTCTATATAGTATCCATTTTCTTTTTCACTTCAGCAAGTGCACAAAATTGTAAAATACCTACCAATGAGCTTGGAAAATTTGAAATTTCAGAAGTTGTGGAAGTAGCTTACTCAAAAGAAGAAATTACAAATGCCGCTCTACTAGCCGTTGCCGACTTTGCAAATGACCCTAATAACATCACAAAATTTAGGGATGTTGATGCTGGCATATTTATTTCTGAAATAGCAGCGAAAGTAAGAACAAAAATAGGTTTAGGAAATTACTTTTATTTCAATCTTAAAATGGAAGTGAAGGAGGGAAAATATCGATTGACAGCCAATTACCTAGACTGCCTATTTTTTGTAACTACAGACACATCTTGCAAGTGTTCAAACGATCTAGCCGATCAAAGTTGCCAACCTAATGGCTGTCTCGTTAGCCAAAAAAGATGGAATATGTTGAGATGTAGGGCCACAGAAGAACTTTACATTATTTTACAAGAGTATACAAGAACAATTGATGCAAATCTAGCGAAGAGTGATTGGTAAATCCTTATTTATTTATTGCACGATAAATTTCTTTACAAAGTAATTATTTTCATTTGATGCGTGAAGATAATACTGACCAGGAAGCAAGTTCAAATCAAATTCCACGGAGCTATTGTTCACAAATTGAATATTATCCGTTTGTAAAATTCTTCCTGTTATATCAATTATTGCATATTTAAAATTTTCCTGACCTGAGAATAACTCTTCAAATTTCACGCTAAAAGTGCCATTGTTTATATTTGGAATGAGCTCAGGATGAATTAATTTCCTAGGAAGAGAATTTCCACTTACAGATGAAGGCAAAAGATCAGTTTCTATTAATTCAGCTTGCCATATACCACGACCATAAGTCGCAGCTGTTAGTTTGTTGTCTACATAATTGATATCCAAATCCATCACTTTCACCAAGGGAAAACCATCATCGATTAATTCCCAATTGCTCATTTCATCATCGCTATAAAACACTCCAATATCAGTTCCAAGATAAATAGTGTTCTTTTCTGATTCGTAATGATGAGCTATACAGTTGATTGATATTGCAGGTAAATCTTTGGAATAATTATACCAAGTATCTCCACCATCATCTGATCGATATATTTTATGCTCATCATTTATACCACCGAAACTTACAAAAATTGTATTGTGACTATTTCCAAAACTTGCATCAGAAGGAAATGGCGCTTCTTCAATCGGAAATTTATTTGAAATATCAATCCAAATTTCTCCATCATCTTTACTTAAGTGAATTCTTGAGGGAACACTAACTTGCTGTAAATTAATTATTGGTTTGTCTGGATGTTTAATTGATATTAAATGAGTCCTATCCAAAAATGATTGTTTAATTCTGTAGTGTGGACCTTGCAAAGAATCATTCTCTGAAAAATTTGAAATTTGTTGCCAAGCTCCGTTAGAGTATTTATGGGCTTCAACAAATCCAACGTAAATATTATTGTTATAATCATCATAATGGAATGGAGACACCCAATGTGCTCCTTCTTTTAAAATTCCTCTTGTGAACTCTGCTACAAAAAAGCCACTACTATCAGCAGGATATGTAGCTCCATATTGGTCTACATAATTATATCCACCATCTAATGATCGCCACATTCTTCCATATTGAGAACCACCAGTTATTACCTTAGGGTTTATAAGATCAATAAAACAATCCATTCCGTCAGAGTGAAAAATATGATTCCATCCTTCTGGAGTCTTATAGAATGTACTGTTGTCTTGAGCACCTGCAATTAAATAATCTGCATCATATTTATATGTAGCAACTCTATAAAATTCAGTTATTGCCAAACCATCTGTAATGTCTTGATACGTGGCTTCATCTGCAATATCATCCGTATAATACACTCC
>ENA-ORXT01005678-ORXT01005678.1-marine-metagenome-genome-assembly--contig:-NODE-5678-length-12111-cov-3.706498_pt1 | contig 12111 bp, 13 predicted proteins | sample MGYA00237868_ERZ511482 | MGnify/ENA metagenome assembly ERZ511482 | reverse complement strand
CTAACAACATTGTCTATCTGTGCCGAGACACAACCATTTTCTATTTTAAGGCGATCTAAAAAGGATACTGGCGTACCTGGTTGCAAGAAATCTAGACCATCTAACTCAAAGATTAAGTTGTTTCTTGTTGGGCAAATATAAGAATTAGTAATATATCCCTGACCCAAATATGTTCCGACATAGGGCAAATGCGCCTGTACAGCCTGTCCTTGAAATCTATTTTCAATCGTGTGCATCATCTGTTCGGAAACAGAATCTCCCGTTAAATCGCTACGGTTACTGGCAACAAAAGCAGCATATTGAAACTCATTCTTTCCAGTACACAATAAGCCATGACGATCTATATGTGCTGAAAGGATTAGATCGTGAGGTTTGCTACCCTGTGCTACCAAAACACCATGATAGTATTGCACCTCTACGCCAATTTCTTCTAATTCTCGACTTAGTACGCGGAAAAAAGAATCTTCACAACCCACAACAGAAGGTTCGCGAATCAACAGGCGTAAGATATTTAAAAAACTATCCAGTTCTGGATAATTAACTTCGGTCGTAACTGACTTGACTTGAGAAATTTTTTCCATAACCTTCAGGTTAAGAGCGTTCATCATCAGTTTAACTTTGGTACATCCAAAGGGCGATATTCGATCATTCTGTTGAAGATACCGCTATCAAGATTAAGTTTTGGTATTGATTGATACCAAATGAATAATTTATTAAAAACGCTTTTTAGGATAAAGCTAGGGAGAAAACAACCTGGTCATTTTTACTTTTATTTACTTTGATATAAGCTACGGGGGTCTAAGGCATCCCGCAAGCCGTCTCCCAATAAGTTAAATGCTAGAACAGTTAAAATAATTAGTAAAGCAGGGGGAATAATTAACCAAGGCTGCAAGACTAAAATAGACGCATTGGTCGCAGAAGATAAAAGGTTTCCCCAACTAGGATCTTTTGATTGAATACCCAAGCCAATCAGACTAAGAACAGATTCGGCAATTATAAAGCCTGGAACAGCTAAAGTTGCGGAAATAATAATATAGGTAGCTGTCTGAGGTAATATATGACGAGCAATGATATAAAGAGGATTTGCACCCATTGCCTTAGCTGCCTGCACAAACTCTTGCTCTTTAATTGATAATACCTGTCCTCTGATTACCCTTGCCAAACCAGACCAGCTAATAAAAGAGGTAATCAAAACAATTAGGAGAAAAGTCTGCGCGCTACTCAAGCCAGGAGGAAGTACGGAGGCTAAGGCAATTAGGAGATATATACCAGGAATAGTCATCAAAACTTCGACTATCCGCATCAGCACACTATCGATCGGGCCGCCAAAGTAGCCAGATATACCACCTACCATCATGCCCAAGGGAAAGGAAATGGTAATTCCTGCTAGTCCAATAAAGAGGCTGATTCTACCCCCAAACAACAAGCGGCTAAATAAATCCCTACCCTGTTCATCGGTGCCCAGGATATTAATTCTACCCTGCCCTGAAGCACCAAATAAATGACGTTTCATCGGAATACCAGGGAATATAGTAACTGGCTCGAATTTGGGAGGTAGGGGTAAAGATATTTCAAATAAGCTGTAGGGATTTCCCTTGACAAACAACCCTAGAGGAGAAACGGCTTTTTGATTAATAATTAAAAGGCGATCGCCTGTATCAATATCAGTCACTCCTTGAGTTGTGGGGTAGACAAAAGGAGTAGTCAATTTTCCTGAGTTATCTTGCCAGTGTATCGCCGTGGGTGGCAACAAAGAACCATCTTCTTGAGAAGCATAAGGAGAATAAGGAGCGATAAAATCGGCAAAAATAGCAGAGAGATAAAAGATAATTAATATTGTTGCGCCAAAGCGTGCCAAAGAATTTTTCTTGAGTTTTTGCCACCAATTCATAAGCGATCTTTTATCCTCTAAATATTGCTCTTTAGTTTTGCAGAATTACTACTTTCAAATTGAGCTAACTTTGGCTTTATATAGTAATTTGTCCTCTTGTTTATAGCCGACATAGCGGACTTCTACCACTTCACCTATTTCTGCCGCTCCTTTAATTAATTGATGATGTTGTGGATCGTAGGCTATTTTTTCCCCGACTGTAGCGATCGCTTCTACGTTCCACTGTTTTAATAGTTGTTCTACTGGTTCTACTAAACTCAGTAATCTAGCTGCGGGTAAACTAGGATTTTTGTGAACAGCCATAGCAGCGGTTGGCCATTGTAATAGCCAAGACTCTATGGTTTCTAAACTAGATTTCTGAAATTCTGCTTCTAAAAATTCTTGCTGTTGCAGCATTTCTTGCTGAAGCTTTTGGTATTCTTGTCTACAAGCAGCCAAAGCATCATTGCTCTTAGATGGTTGTAATTCAGCTTTTTTAGTCGGCTGTTCGCTAAAGGTTTCAATTAAACTATCTATCGATATATTTAATGCCTTGGCAATACGAGCGATCGCACCTGCTGATATATTTAAGATTAAACCCCGTTCTATTCTAATTATTGGTAATCTAGCAACCCCCGCTACTTGACTTAATTCGTAAATATCAGCTATATTTACCTGTCGCATCAAATCTTCTAGCAGCTGCTTGTTAGTTTCATAGGAATATTGATTCATCGTTCATTGAAAAGACTCGGCATTTTTTTGATATCTAACAGCTTACATCAAGAACAAACAAGTAAAATATATCAATAAAAATATATCAACATAAAAGTTATTATTGACTAGCGAATTAGTTAAATAGCAAGTAATAATATTAGTTATTGACTCAAATAAAGTAGCTCTTAATCAAGTTGATTTTGTCTATAAATGTAAATTAATAATTATTATGAAAGCTAGCCAACTACTAAAGTTTTACGAGCAGGGTTATCGAGATTTTACGGGAGTCGATCTTAGCGGCGAAGATTTGTCGGGAGTAATGTTAATTGCCGTCAACTTCACCGAAGCTAACTTGATGGGGGTTAATTTCAGTAGAGCCTTTTTAACTAAGTCTAATTTTAGTCAAGCGTCTCTTAACTGGACAAACCTTAGCTATGCCAAAATGAGCGAAACCAATTTCGGGCAGGCTGATTTAACTAAAGCTAATTTAAAAGGAGCTTTTTTGGTTAAGTCTCAGCTAATCGAGGCAAAACTTAGTGGAGCAAATCTTTCTTATAGTAATCTTCGGGCTTCTAATTTATCAGCTGCAAACATATGTGGAGCCAAATTAAGAAAAGTTAATTTAAGGCAGGCTAATCTCAACCAGGTTAACTTTAATTGGGCAAATTTACATGAAGGTAGACTAACAGGAGCAAACTTACAAGATGTTTCTCTAACTGATGTTAATCTCAGCCAAACATTCTTAATTGATGTCGATCTTAGTGGAGCAAATTTGGCAGGTATTAATCTAAGTCAGGCTAAACTAGCTAGAGCAAACTTAAGCAATGCCGATCTAAGTAATGCCAATTTGAAAAATGCCCGATTAAAAGAGGTCAATTTTAGCTGTGCTAATCTTCAAAGTGCTAATTTTACTGAGGCTAAAATGAGAAAAGGCAATCTAAACAATGCCGATTTGAGTGGCGCAAATTTAAGCAATGCCGACTTGAGTCATGCTTCTTTTAAAGACGCTAACTTGAGCCATGCTAATCTTACTAAAGCAGGCTTGAACGGTACTGATTTTGAATCTGCCATTTTGCAAAACACGATTTTAGATAACGTTATTGCATCAGAAGATACCGATACAGCAACAGAGAGTTATATAGATTATTCTCTGCAATTTAGTTTTAATCAATAAACTATTATTAGCCATCATTTAGCAACATCTAATTTAATTAGATGTGCAATAGTTCATTTGGGAATATAGGGCAAAACAGATTGATCTGTAATCTGCCGTATGCAGTTCAAAATAAGAGAGAAATATTGTTTAAGAGCCTGAGTTTTGCTGGCTATCGCACGAACTACAATGCCGTTTTCTGCTGGTAACAGGTTTATAGCTGCCTCTATATTAGAATTACTGGCTAAGAATTTGGATTCAATTTCTGCAATTAGTGAATTGAGATTTATATTTGGCAATATCGCGATCGCATTTCCCATAATCGGCAAGGACGCAAACATTTTTTTGTCTTTAAAGGGATTACTTTTTCCTAATAATTTTATGGCATCAACGTATAATAATTTATCGGTATGGTCTACAATCTGTAGCCGATTAAAATAGTAATTAAAGTCATAATATTCATTTTTTGCTAGCCTTCCAGGTAATATTATTTCGCTCAAAAATAATTTAGCAGTTGGATGTAGTTTTATTTTAGTATTTTGCTCTAAAACTGAATCTTGATAGAGAATAATTGGCTCAGGAACAAATTCTAAACAAGCATTTTTTTGAACCTCTATTTGATAATTGACCGTGGCATTAGTATCAATTATTGGCATGGAATGGACTTTAGTAGCTGCCTGATCGGTAAGATACAAACTTGTATTTTCTGCTAACTGCAAGGATATATTCAAAGTATCGTTTGCCAGCAAGCCAGGGGAAGTATTAATTAGATAAAGGTAGGCTCGATTTGTATTGGTGCCTTCTAAACGGAATAGGGAAGATAAACGTAAGGGATAGGTTGTATATTGATGCTGACAGACTGTTCGATCTGATTGGTTTTGTTTGAGTGTTAGTTCTAAATTTTTTTGATATTTAATATTAGTTGTCATTCGCTTGAAAAAGAGCCTGCTTTTTGGTGTTATTAATTGAGTCCGCAGATGGATACAGATGATTTGTCTGTTTGTTTTCTAGTTGCTGGTGTTTGATATTTTACGAAATAAGACTGTTTCTAAAATGAAATTGACTACCTCTGGTAAACCATCTCCTGTTTTACAGTTGGTATAGGAAATTGCCTTTTCTTTTCTGTGTTGAGGTGCTTGTTGGCGAATTAAGTTTAAGTTTGCACCTACATAGGGAGCAAGATCGATTTTATTGATTACAACTAAATCTGCCTGCACAAAACCAGGGCCATTTTTACGAGGAATATCATCTCCTGCACCAACATCGATGACAAAAATATAAGAATCGACTAAATCATAGCTAAAGGTGGAGGCTAGGTTGTCACCGCCACTTTCAATAAAGATTAAGTCTAATTGAGGATAAAGTAGTTCTAAATCCTTTACTGCTAATAGATTCATCGTCGGATCTTCGCGGATCGCAGTGTGGGGACAGCTACCAGTTTCTACGCCAACAATTCTCGATTCTGGTAAAAATCCCTTTCTTTTGAGGCGATCTGCGTCTTCAGTAGTCAGCAGATCGTTAGTGACTACTGCAACTTCAATTCCCTGCTGCATCAAAATAGGTACTAAACATTCTAATAAGGCAGTCTTACCACTTCCTACTGGACCACCTATCCCTAGCCTGGCAACGTTGTTTTGTTTCTGCACCGTCTAAACTTTTCCTTCTACTAAACCATTGAAACCGTAAATTTCTCTTGTACCTGCGATCGCAACTAGAACAACTGTTTTCTCATCCCCTGGTTCAAACCTTACTGCTGTCCCAGCGGGGATATTAAGGCGCATTCCTCTAGTGGTTTCGCGGTTAAATTTCAAGGCTTCATTTACCTCATAAAAATGAAAGTGCGAGCCAATTTGAACTGGGCGATCGCCTGTATTATTCACCTCTATTTCTATGGTTTCTTTTCCTGTATTCAATTCAATTGTCCCTGGCTGGGGAATTATTTCACCTGGAATCATGTTGATTACTAATTACTAATTACTAATTACTAATTACTGAATGGGATTGTGTACCGTGACAAGCTTTGTACCGTCGGGGAATGTGGCTTCTACCTGGACATCGTGAATCATTTCGGGAATACCGTCCATTACTTCATCTCGACCGAGAATAGTTTGCCCATAACTCATTAATTCAGCAACGCTTCTACCTTCCCTTGCACCTTCTAAAATGGCTGCGGAAATAAAAGCCACTGCTTCGGGGTAATTTAACTTTAAACCTTTGTTTTTACGTCTTTCTGCTAGCAAACCGACGGTAAATATAGTTAATTTGTCTTGTTCTTGAGGTGATAGCTGCATTTAGTATTTTATTTAATCAAACCCATTTGAATATCCTAGATTGATACCTAGCAAATAATTCATAATTCTAAGATTTATATCACAAATTCAATATTGATTTTGTTCATGGTGTCTATGTTTATCTTTAGAATTTATCTGAAGAACGATTTATAATTTGTTGCGCCAATGCAAACTTTTGTGTTTAGTTCTTGAATATATGAATCAGGGCGATCGATGATAGCCTTTGCGATCGCTATAGCCTTTGCGATCGCTATAGCCTGTTGTGATTGTTCGCCAGATAGTTGTTTGTAAGCTGCACCCTGTTTGCGATCTAATGCTTCATACCAGCAGCGATATCTCTTTTAAATTGATCTAGTTTGATTTCATTCATAAATAAAAATGACACAATTAACAATCGACAATCAATCAGCAACAGATTTAGTCAAGAAGTAATTCAACAATTCTTAGCAGTTTAGTTACTTTTTACTAGTCAAAACTTGACTTTCTAGGGGTTTATATCTTCTAATATTTAGTACCTATGTTCTTTGAGAACATAGCAAGTTTTTGTTGCAATAATAACAGGCTTATTTTCAACCCTTAAACCCTAGAATTCTCTAAAGTTATGGAAAGTTTAACTCCAGCCCAGAAAGAACTTTACGATTGGCTGATCGAATACATTCACTCAACTCAACATGCCCCATCCATCAGACAGATGATGAAAGCAATGAATTTGCGATCGCCTGCCCCCGTACAGAGTCGTTTAGAAAGACTGCGTAACAAAGGTTATATTGATTGGACTGATGGCAAAGCTCGCACTTTAAGAATATTACACCAGCCTGATAAGGGCTTGTCCATTGAAGGAGCAATTGCAGCAGGAGGTTTAGTTGAACCTTTTACGGAAGATAAAAACAGGCTGGATTTATCCGAGTTGTTTGCCCAGTCTGACTGTTATGTATTGCGAGTCACAGGCGATAGCATGATTGAAGATCTAATTAATGAGGGTGATTATGCCGTAATGCGATCGCTTTCTTCAAGTTCAGAAGTCAAAAACGGCGATATCGTCGCAGCGAGAGTTTCTGGACACGGCACTACTCTAAAAAGATTTTATCAGGAGCAGGAACACGTTACCCTCAAGCCTGCCAATCAAAAATACGAACCAATCAAAGCAGAAGCCGAAAATGTAGAAATTCAAGGCATCCTAGTTGGTATTTGGCGCGCTGTTGCTGGAAATGCCGTCCTTAATTAGTTGAGTGAAAATCAAGAACATTTTAAATCTTAGATTTTGGGATTAAGTCTGTAGTAAAACAATTCGAGGTATGACTCTTTAATCCCCCAATCTATTCAAACTTATGATTTCTTCAAGTTCAATTCCTCATTTATCTCCCGAATTGAAAAACAAGCTTGCTACTCCACTTAATATTGGCTCGGTGGTAGTTAATAGCCGTGTTTTGCAGTCTCCCCTTTCTGGAGTGACCGATCTAGTCTTTCGCCGATTGGTAAGGCGATATGCACCCTTGTCGATGATGTATACCGAGATGGTAAGTGCCAAAGAAATATATCATCTGACAGAATTGCCAGCAATTATGGCGATCGACAATAATGAAGATCCTATTAGCATTCAACTATTCGATTGTCGTCCAGACTTTATGGCACAGGCAGCCCAAAAAGCGGTAGCAGAAGGGGCAAACACCATTGATATTAATATGGGATGCCCTGTTAACAAAATTACCAAAAAAGGCGGTGGATCTTCTTTATTGCGTCAACCAGAAGTAGCCGAAGCGATTGTTAAAACTGTAGTGGATGCGGTAGATGTACCCGTAACGGTTAAAACTCGTATTGGTTGGGATGATAACGAGATCAATATTATTGACTTTGCTCGCCGAATGGAAGATCGAGGGGCAAAAATGCTTACTCTTCATGCTCGCACTCGCGCCCAGGGTTATAACGGCAATGCCCGTTGGGAATGGATTGCTCAAGTTAAGCAGGCTTTATCCATACCAGTTATTGCCAATGGAGATATCTTTTCCGTCGAAGCTGCAGTCAAGTGTTTAGAAATAACCCAGGCTGATGGATTAATGTGTTCGCGGGGTACTTTGGGTTATCCGTTTTTAGTCGGAGAAATAGATTACTTTTTAAAAACAAGTAATCTATTGCCCCCTCCTTCTGTAGTAGAGAGATTAGAGTGTGCTAAAGAACATTTACAAGGTTTGTGGGAATACAAAGGGCAAAGAGGCATCTATCAATCCCGCAAACATCTAGCCTGGTACTGCAAAGATTTTGCTGGTGCCGCTCAACTTAGAGATCGTTTATCTCAGATAGAAAGTGTTGGACAAGGATTAGAAATATTGGATAGTGCAATTACTGAGCTTATAGGTAGTTCCACTTTGTTAAACATGAAATAGTAGGGTAGTGTTGCAAAAACCTGAAACCTCAATGTAATAGTATTTAGGTGCTGTCTCAAACACAACATTGATCAATCCAGACCAACCATTTAAATGGCGACACTTTCCCTGAAAGTTCATTTTGTTGTGCGTGAGATGGTATCTGCGATATCCGTTAGTTATCGGGATTTGGAAGAGATGATGCGCGAGGGAGGATTAGAAGTTGCTCATACCACTATTTACCGTTGGGTACTCGCTTATTCTCCAAAGCTTAATCAACGTTGTCGTCAACACCTTAGAGCAACCAATGACTCCTGGCGAGTCGATGAAACTTATGTCAAAGTCAAAGGCGACTCGAAGTATTTATACCGTGCCATTGACAGTAATGGTAATACGATTGATTTCCTGCTGATTGAGAATAGAGATGCAATCGCAGCGAAGACGTTTTTCCTCAAAGCCTTCGGACACTCAAACTCAAGAAAAATCAGGGTCATCAATACAGACAAGGATAAAGCATATCCCAAGGCTATAAAGAATTTGAAGAAATCAGGCATTCTTCCTGATTCCGTCGAACACAGAGCAGTCAAATACTTGAATAACATCATTGAACAGGATCATCGATATATTAAGGGACGAGTCGTTGCCAGTCAATATTTTCGCGAGTTTGATAGTGCCAGCAGAACCATTTCTGGCTACGAATCCATGAACATGATTCGCAAAGGTCAACACCGCGATTTGCCTCAAGTCAGCTTTCGTACTGAAGACAAATACTACGAGCGATTAAAACAGCATGTCAAACATCCAGAAAGCGATCGCCTATCTAAATCTGACTCTTTAGCCGATATGTCTAGAAGATCAAATTTATCCGATCTCAACGGCGATATTTACTTCGAAGATATTTTGTACATTGGCAAGCGCAGAATTAGTTTAAATCAATTTATTTAGATTCAGGGCAGCCATTGAGGATGAAAACCAATAGAGGGTAATTGTTCGATACTAGAAGCAGTTGTGTCGGCGAGATCGACCGCAGGAATAGCTAACCAAATACTATTTCTTTTCTCACCAGGAGTACCAGAATAAACTTGATTGAGCGATCGCTCGAAGAGAATTCCCAATCCGTCTGGGGCAATGCTAATCTGACTTTCTTGATATTTCGGAATAACAACTAAAGTCTTGATTTTTCCTGTTTTCAGATCGATCTGAGCTAAATAGGGTTTTTCAGTATATATTTCTTTTTTTGATAATTCAGTCAGCCAACAGTATAAATGTTCGGCGGTGGGGTCGAACTGACAGTTTTGAATCGACCCCTCAGTATTTAGAAGTTCTTTTTCAATACCTTGACTGTTAACGTAATAAAGCGATCGCGTATATTTCAAATCTTCACGATCGGTATTGTAATTAATCATAGCTGCTCCCGTGCCATCGGCAGTAAAGTCAAGTACCCGACCAAATTTTGATAAGAAATCTAGGGGTTCGGCATAATCTTTGATGGGTAATAGGGCAATTCCTTCTCCTTGTGCTGCTGCTACCGCCTGACTATCGGGAGTAATTAAAAAATCACCGACTTGATTATTAGTAAACACTTGGGGGGATTTATCCTCAACCAGCTTCCACAAACCATAATCTTCGGGGTTGCTGCGGTTAAGTCTTTGCACCACAATAGTTGTGCCGTCTTGGGAAATATCGAATTTATTGTTTTGATACTTCTGGCTGTCTAAAACTAACTCAACTTCCGAACCATTCTCAATTGGAGAATTTACTTCTGTAGAAACACTGTAAAGCTGAAGATAGCGAATACCCTCTATACCCCGATCTCGATCGGCTGCGGAAAATAACAGGCGATCGCCGAAAGGATAGGGTATGAAGTCGAATACAGCTAAATTTTGGGGCGTTAGGATTGCTGTTTGTGATCGTGTCCAATTAGATAAAACTAACCGTCCTTTTTCTTCTCCCTCAGTACCGACATAAGCCAAAGCGCGATCGCGACTGCGAAATTTGGCTTGAAAAGGCTGAATTTCTGACCCTGCTTGTTCTTGATTGGGGAATCTTTCTTGTGCTTCGGAGAGAGTTACCTGATAAGTTTCTCCATAAGGTGCGGGGTCATCTAGAGTATAAGCCAGTCTCAGACCAGACCAACTAATTTTACCTGGAAGGGCAGGAGTAATCTTGAGATTTTCTTCGACGCTATCGCGATCCATCGGACGATTGAAAGTCAAAACAAAAGCCCGATCTTGCCCACCAATAGTTTTATTTTGCCAGCTAAAATCACTAACTTTTGCCCCTGCATGGAACAGACACTCATCTTTACAAGCAGTTCCACCCCAAATCAACAATCCCATAATTAGAGTTAATAGGATGATTAAGGCGATCGCTAATTTATCTATTGGTTGGAATAGTCTATGCTGATTTGCTCCATCATTCATAAGCTCACTAAAGTTTCAGCAGGTCTGGAAACTATTTTAGTATCCCTCGAATTTAAAAAATCTTCAATACAAAATATAATCAAATTTTGAGTAAATTTTTATTTGAGAAGGTTATTAGAATGTACTAATAAAGCTAATGTAGATGTTGTCGAATTTCCTTCCCCCCAATCATCAGGATATTTACATGAACGATAGATCTAATGTTTATAAGAATGCCGAAAGAAAAAAATACAACATTACAACTGCCCAGCGTAATGAATATAGAAAAATATCCCAAGATTCTAGATTGGCTAAATTAGCAGCGGAGAAAGGCATTTTGGAAAAAGTTCATGATGTAAATTATCCAAAATTTTTACCTGAATTACTAATGCCTAAAAAAGAAAAAAATGGTTTCAAATGTCTTAGTTTATTTAGTGGAGGAGGAGGATTAGATCTGGGTTTTGACTATGCAGGTTATGCTCATGTTGCTTCATATGAATTAATACCTATCTGTGGGGAGACACTAAAACTTAATCGACCACAATGGTCTGTCTTTAGTGGGTTAGAAAATGGAGACGTTACAAACGTTGATTGGAGTATTTACAGGGGCAAAGTTGATGTAATTCATGGCGGACCTCCTTGTCAGCCATTTTCAATTGCTGGAGAGCAAAAAGGAAAAGAAGATGAACGTAATATGTGGGAAGAATTTAACCGTGCTGTGAATACCATAAAACCCAGGGCATTTGTAGCAGAAAATGTTTTGGGTTTGATGAATCCAAAATTTGAAGGTTTTGTCAAAAAATATATTCTGGAGTCACTAAAATCTTACAAAATCAAAATGTTTGAGATGCACACGGCTGACTATGGAGTACCTCAAAGAAGACGGCGTGTATTTTTTGTTGGCTTTAGAAATAGAAAAGACCTCGCCAGGTTTACTCAGCCAGAGGCAACTCATTCATGGGATCGTTTTAGAAAACCAAAAGATAAAGTTATCACGACAGAAGTGGAACATGCGCCTTACGAAGGCGCGTTTCCTCGCTTCAAAGTGGTAATGCGGGGACACTGTACGATTCGGTGACAAAAAAACTATTTACCCTACCCGATGCAACCTTAGTCTGTCCTGCGCATGATTATCGAGGTCAGACAGTTTCGACCATTGGGGAAGAAAAAAGCTGGAATCCGCGCTTTGTCGGTAGGGATAGAAATAACTTTATTCAGTTTATGAATAATTTCAACTTACCCGATCCGAAAAAGATGATGGAGGCAGTACCCGCTAACGAACAATGTGGACGTAAATTAGCGACGGTTGAATAACAGTCAT
>ENA-ORXT01005676-ORXT01005676.1-marine-metagenome-genome-assembly--contig:-NODE-5676-length-12115-cov-4.226533_pt1 | contig 12115 bp, 10 predicted proteins | sample MGYA00237868_ERZ511482 | MGnify/ENA metagenome assembly ERZ511482 | reverse complement strand
GCTTCGCGTTGCGGATCGCAAGTCAACTCGCGCCATCGCTGCACATGCAGGAGGGCGAACACGTCGACGATGCGATCCGTGGCTGCCTCGGCGTCGCACTGCGCCGTGCCTCGCTGTTCTCGCGGGCACCGGTCGTGCACGACTTGAAGATGGCCTTCACGATGTGGGGCTTCTTCGACGCTGCTCCGCCCATCGATCTCGCCGAGTTCCGCAAGCCGCTGTTCGCTGGTCTGCGCCACGTCGGGCACCACTACACCGAGGCACGAATCGTGGCCGACATGGTGCCGCAATCGACGCTGAAGCGGACCCCGGCTGCGCTCGATGCGGACTACCCGGGCAAGTGGCGCGAGCTGATCGGCGGATGACCCGTCGATGACCGAGCCGTGACGACGGAGCGGGCTGCGACCCGCCAGCTCGTTGCCCCCGGTATCGACCTTGCCGCCACGCTGCAGCCGATCGGGATCTATCGCAGCGACCCGACCCGCCAGCGAGGTCCTGGCAGGTTCGCGAAGGCCGTGCTCACGCCGGCAGGCAGCGGCGCGATGCGCCTCGACTGGAACGTGAGGGGCGACGTGACGGCCCAGGCATGGGGGCTCGGTGCCAGTTGGTTGCTCGACCACGCCGATTCCTGGATCGGCCTGCGCGACGATCTCACCGGCTTCGATCCCTCGCTGCACCCGAAAGTGGCCGAATGGTGGCGCAAGCACGGAACGTTCCGGATGCCGGCGATCAGGGTGGTGTGGCAAGAACTCGCCCTCGTGCTCCTCGGCCAACGCGTCACCACCGAGGAAGCATCGAAGAGCTGGAACCGCATGTGCCGGACCTGGGGTGAACCTGCGCCCGGGCCCGACCAACTGACGCTTCCTCCGGCGCCACAGGTGATCGCTGCACTGCACTACTCCGATCTGCATCGGATCAACGTCGACCGTCGGCGCGCCGAGGCCATTATTCTCGCAGCAAAGCGAGCCGATCGCCTCGAAGAAGCAGCCACCATGACCACGACGGATGCCCTGACCCGGTTGTCGGCGCTGCGCGGCCTCGGTGCCTGGACGGCGACGGCCACGGTGCTGGCTTCGCACGGAGACCCCGACGTGGTGTTGCTGCGCGACTACGGGATGCCAACACTCGTCAACTACGCGTTCACGGGCGAAGTCGCTCGGCTCGACCCCGACCGCGGCGGTGACGACGTGATGCTCGGGCACCTCGCTCCGTGGACGGGGCATCGTCAACGAATCGTGCGGCTTCTTGCCGCTGCCGGTGTGTCGGTGCCGAGACGTGCATCGAAGGCGTTCAACCCCGACATCCGACGTCTCTGAGTTCGCAAATGTTCGTCCTGGCCGTTGCCCGGACAGGCGTGACGGGCGTACGGTCGTGCCGTGTCCGATACCCAGATCTCCAGTGCGTTCGACCCGTCGACTCATCCGCACCGTCGGCGCAATGCACTGACTGGACAGTGGGTGGTCGTGTCGCCCCAGCGCACGAAACGGCCGTGGCAGGGTCAGACCGACGAGGGGTCGATCGAGCGGCCTGCCGACTACGACCCCGATTGCTACCTGTGCCCGGGCAACGAGCGCGCTGGCGGCCTGCAGAACCCCGACTACGCCTCCACCTTCGTGTTCGAGAACGACTTCGCTGCATTGCTGCCCGGCGTCCCGTTGCCCCCGGATGTCACGGCGACGGGAGCGAACGGCAGCGATCTGTACCAAGCGGGAACCGGCGACGGGGAGTGCCGGGTGATCTGTTTCTCGCCGGACCACGGTCGCACGCTCGCCACGATGGAACTCGGCGAGATCGGCGTTGTCATCGATCTCTGGAAGCAGCAGCTCGCCGAGCTGCTCGAGCACTTCGAGTACGTCCAGCTGTTCGAGACCCGTGGCGCCATCTCCGGCTCGTCGAACCCGCATCCGCACGGTCAGATCTGGTCGTCGAACTTCTTGCCCGACGAGATCGTCGCCGAACTGGCCCACCAGCGCGAGTACCGCGCTCGGCACGACCGACACCTCCTGCTCGACTACGTAGAGAGCGAGCTGGCAGCGGGTGACCGGATCATCACGTCGAACGAGCACTGGGTGGTCGCCGTGCCGTACTGGGCGTACTGGCCGTACGAGACGATCGTCTTGCCGCGCCGTCGTGTCGCATCACTTCTCGATCTGACTGCCGACGAGAGCGAAGCGCTCGCGGTTGTCTTGAAGACGATGCTCAGTGGCTTCGACCGATTGTTCAACACGTCGTTCCCGTACTGCTCGGGATGGCACACGGCGCCGCGTGGCCTGGCCGACGATTGGCAGTTGCACGCCCATTACTACCCGCCGCTGCTCCGGTCGGCCGATGTGGCCAAGATCCCGGCGAGCTACGAACTCCTCGCCAACCTGCAGCGCGACCTCACGCCCGAATCCGCAGCGGCGAACCTGCGCGCGGTGCTCTGACCGACGCTCGTCCACCCGGCTGGAACCCAGCAGGACAGTGATCAGCAGGACAGTGATCAGCAGGACAGTGATCAGAAGGACAGTGATCAGCAGGACAGTGATCAGCAGGTCGGGATCGGTCGAACCATGGCAAGCGCTTCGAGAAAGCGATCGTTCCACGTGGCGCTGGCGATCGTGACGCGAACACCGACCCCGGCGAAAGCGCGGGCGACGACGCCGCGCTGTTCGAGTTCGACACCCAACGCAGCAGCGTCATCGCGAACGGGGAGCCAGACGAAGTTGCCCTGCGGGTCCGGGATGTTCCAGCCACGTGCGCGCAGTGCAGCGGTGACGCGGTCGCGCTCTGCAACGACCGCCGCAACGCGTTCATGCATCTCGTCGGCTGCAGCGATGCTTGCGCATGCAGCGCGCTGCGCGAGCTCGTTGACCGCGAACGGGACGAGGGTGCGGTCGATCATCCCGATGACTTCGGGCGTGCCCAGCGCATAACCGACACGTAAACCGGCGAGGCCGTGAGCTTTGCTGAAGGTGCGGGTGATGACGAGGTTCGGATGGGCGGCGAGCAGTCTCGTGGAGTCGGTGACGCGGGGGTCGGTGACGAATTCGGCGTAGGCCTCGTCGAGCACGACGAGACACGAGGCTGGCACCTCTGCGAGGAAGGCCGCGATCTCGGCGGTGCCGACGACGGTGCCGGTCGGGTTGTTCGGGTTCGTGACGAAGACCAGCTTGGTCGAGTCGGTGATGGCTGCTGCGAGCGCGGGGAGATCGAAAGTCTCCTCGACCAGGGGCACACGGACTTCGTCGGCTTCGACGAGCGCGGCGAACAGCGGGTACGCCTCGAACGACGGCCAGCACATGGCGACCTGCTCGCCGATGTCGACATAGCTGAGCACGAGCTGCTGCAGCAGCCCGGCCGAACCGGCGCCGACCGTCACGTGGTCGGTGTCGAGCCCGACGGATGCAGCGATCACGGAACGCAACTCAGCGGCCCCGTGATCGGCATACAGACCCAGGTGCTCGATGCCGCTGCTGATCGCTCCGGCAACCGATGGGAGCGGACCGAACGGAAGCTCGTTCGAGGCCATCTTGATGGCGTCGGAGATGCCGTGCTCGGCCGCGGCTGCGGCTGCTGATCGGCCTGGCTTGTAGCCGGGAAGCGCGGCGACGGCGGGGCGGGGGCGTCCTGTCATGGCGTCATGCTCTCAGATCGGAACCGCTTCTGGCGAACGGCTGTGGCAACATCGGCCCATGGCGAACACAGGGTCGAACACAGGGTCGAACACAGGGTCGAACACAGGGTCGAACACAGGGTCGAACACGGGACGCGGAGCGGTGATCTGGGAGCCGTCCGACAACGCTTGGGCCTCGAGCAAGATGTACCAGTTCGCCGAACACGTCGAGCAGTCCAGTGGACCGACCCTCGGCTCGTACGACGAAATGCTCGGATGGTCACTGGCCGACCCGTCGGCGTTCTGGGCAGCGGTGGCTCGATGGCAGTGCATCGACTGGCACGACGAGCCGTCGACAGCCCTGTCTGCGGTCAGCACGGGATCAGCGACGATGCCGGGGGCCGATTGGTTTCCCGGAGGAACGCTGAACTATGCGGAGCGGGCGCTGGCCCACGTCGAGGTCTGTGGCGACGCGGTGGCGGTCGTCGGACGGTCCCAGAGCCGCGAGCGTGACGAGACGACCTGGATCGAACTCGTCGATCAGGTGGCGCGTTGCCGCGCAGGCTTGCGTCGGATGGGTGTGGGCCGCGGTGATCGCGTCGTCGCGTTCGCACCGAACATCACCGAGACGTTGGTGGCGTTCCTCGCGGCGGCGAGCCTCGGCGCAATCTGGTCGTCGTGTGCGCCGGAGTTCGGTGTGCGCGCAGTGACTGATCGGTGGGTGCAGATCGAACCGACCGTGATGATCGCAGTCGACGGCTACATGTTCGGCGATCGTCGGATCGAACGGGCCGAGCACGTCGAGCAGATTGTCGCTGCGCTCCCGACGTTGGGTCACGTCGTACGGATCCCGTACCTCGACGCCGGTGGCGAGGACGGATGGTCTGAGCTACTCGAGGAGTACGAACCGATCGCATTCGATTCGGTGCCGTTCGATCATCCGCTGTACGTGTTGTTTTCATCCGGTACGACCGGGCTGCCGAAGCCGATCGTGCACGGCCACGGTGGGATCACGCTGGAACATGTCAAGGCCTGGTCGCTGCACTACGACCTGGGTCCCTCGGACCGTCTCATGTGGTTCACGACGACGGGATGGATGATGTGGAACTTCCTGGTGTCGGGGCTGCTCACCGGCTCGACAATCGTGCTCTTCGATGGCGACCCGTCAGCACCTGACCTCCTGGAGCTGTGGCGCACCGGCGCCGAGGAACAGGTCGACGTGTTCGGCGTCAGCGCACCGTTCGTGATGGCGTGTCGCAAGGCGGGTCTCCGACCAGGCGACGAGGTCGATCTGTCGCGCACCCGCCACCTCGGATCAACGGGGGCGCCACTGCCGACGGAGGGCTTCGAGTGGGTGCCCGAAGCGGTCGGCAGCCACATTCAGGTCGGTTCGATGAGTGGCGGCACCGACGTGTGCACGGGTTTCGTCGGGACGGCGCCGATGCTCTCGATCCGGGCGGGCGAGATCGGTGCTCGAATGCTCGGCTGCAACGTGCAGGCGTTCGACTCCGATGGCAGCGAATGCGCACCGGGTGCAACCGGAGAGCTCGTGATCGTGTCGCCGATGCCGTCGATGCCCGTCGGATTCTGGGGTGACGACGACGGCAGCCGCTACACGTCGGCGTACTTCGAGACCTACCCGGGAGTTTGGCACCACGGCGACTGGATCACCTTCCACGACGACGGCTCGTGCGTCATCACCGGCCGCTCCGACGCCACCCTGAACCGCGGCGGCGTGCGCCTCGGCACGAGTGACTTCTACGTCGTGGTGGACTCGATGCCGGAGGTCGCCGACAGCGTCGTTGTCCACCTCGAAGACCGTGAGAGTTCGGGTGCTGCCGACGGTGCGGGCGAGCTGATCCTGCTCGTGGCCTGCTCCGACGGACACGCCTTGGATGAGGGGCTCGTAGCGAAGATCCGTTCGGCACTGCGGTCCGAGCTGTCGCCGCGCCACGTGCCCGACGTGATCGATGCGGTACCGACGATCCCACGAACGCTGTCGGGCAAGAAGCTCGAGGTGCCGATCAAGCGGATGTTGCTCGGCACCCCGGCGCACGAGGCTGCGTCGCGCGATTCACTCGCTGACCCGGGAGCGCTCGACCACATCGTCGAATGGATCGAGCGCCGTCGGACAAGTGCCGGCTGACATGGTGGGTCCGAGCGAATTCACGGGGCAGCGAGACCGAGTCGGGTTGCGCGCTGCAGGCCACTGCGCTTCTGGCTCGCTATGACGATCGGATGGACCCGACTCCGCCAGTCGTCGAGCAGGCTGTAGGCAGCGTCGCCCGGGCAGACGGTGAAGGTCATGTCGCGGTGCCCGGAGATGGTCCGGGCGGTCACGGTCTGCCCCGCCGCCTACCTGTTCGAACCCTGCGACACGAAGGTTGTCGACGCGTTCTTCCACGTGCTCAACTCGTATCGGCCGGAGAGGTAGGCGAGGAGGCGCACCAAGCTGGTCTGCATCGCAGTGGTGGACGAGCAGAAAGCGAACGTCCTCTGCAGGCATCGGACCCCTCGGCGCCAGATCGGCGCCCCAAGCAGAACGGGGGCGGACGTCGAGATCCTCAGCCACCGTGACTGGTGCCGCTGCTTGCCCGGCTCCGGACAGGACGACACCGGCGGCGCTGGCGATCGAGCCACCGACAAACGCTCGACGAGTGATTCCGCCGACACAATCACCGCACATCGCACGACACGGTACCGGTTTGACGCTGGCGCCGAGTTGGGCGAACATGTGTTCGTGACAGGTGCTGGCCATCGATCGACGACAGGGAGCGCGGCGTCGATCCTGCATGCCGATCTGGACTCCTTCTATGCGTCGGTCGAACAGCGCGACGACCCCTCCTTGCGGGGCAGAGCCGTCGCCGTGGGTGGGAGTGAAGGCGGCGGTGGCGTGGTCTTGGCGGCGAGTTACGAGGCCAAACGGCTCGGTGTCCGAACCCCGATGCCCGGTCACGAGGCGAAGCGGCTGTGCCCGGATCTGATCTTCGTGCCACCGCGTTTCGAGGCGTACTCGGAGGCGAGCACCGCGGTCTTTGCGATCTTCGACGACGTCACGCCGCTCGTCGAAGGCATTTCCATCGACGAAGCGTTTCTCGACGTCGGTGGACTCCTCCGTGTGTCCGGAACACCGACGGAGATCGCCGTTCGACTACGCGGCGACGTCTTGCGGGTCGTCGGGCTGCCGATCACCGTCGGGGTCGCCCGCACCAAGTTCCTTGCCAAAGTGGCGAGCGGTGTCGGCAAGCCGGACGGTCTGCTCGTCGTCGAGCCCGATCGCGAAGTCGAGTTCCTGCACCCCCTGCCGGTCCAGAAGCTGTGGGGTGTCGGTCTGGTCACCACGAAGAAGCTGAACGATCGTGGCATCTTCACCGTGCGCGACGTCGCCGAACTCGACCCGGCGGCACTGTCGGCGATCACCGGGGGCGCGGTCGGGAGGCAACTCGCGGCGCTGTCGCACAATGTCGACGTACGCAGCGTCGAGGTCGGCAAGCGTCGCGGGTCGATCGGGTCGCAGCAGGCGTTGGGTCGAGGATTGCGTTCACGCGGCGAGTTGGAGATCATCCTGCGCCGCATCGTCGACCGGGTCACGAGTCGAATGCGGGGAGCGCAGCGGGTGGGCCGCACTGTCACGCTGAGGTTCCGTTTCGAAGACTTCACACGGGCCACGCGTTCGCACTCTTTGCCGACTCCGACCGCGGCCACGGCATCTGTACAGGACGTGGCTCTGACGTTGCTCGATCTGGCGTGGGCGATGATCGAGGTGCGCGGCCTCACGCTGCTCGGCGTCTCGGTCGGCAACCTCGAGAACGAGGGGGCGGTGCAGTTGGCGTTGCCGTTCGACCGATCCGACGTCGAGGTGCTGGACACCACGATCGACGCGATTCGTGATCGCTTCGGGGGCGGCTCGCTGACCCGAGCCGATCGGATCGGTAGCGACGTCAGCGCCGGAGTCCCGTTGCGGCCCGACTGACAGTCGGCCAGCGAGCGCCGAGTGAGTTCTGAATCAGGACCGACTTGGTTCGGATAGCGAACCCACCCTAGGGTATTTTCATGACCGGTCAGAGCGAGCAGGATCTCGGCTGCTCGATCCAGGCCAGTCTTGATGTCCTGGGCGACCGGTGGACGATCCTGATCATGCGCGATGCCTTCCGCGGTGTCCGTCGGTTCGATGACTTCCGGCGCGATCTGGACATCGCTCGACCTGTCCTGACCGAACGGCTCAAACGACTCGTCGTCGCAGGTGTGCTCGAACGCCGTCTCTACTGTGAACGGCCGCCCAGGTACGAGTACCGCCTGACCCCGATGGGGGCTGCGCTGTCGCCGACGCTGGTTGCACTGATGCGCTGGGGCGACGACTGGCTCACCGACGAACCGCCGACCGTGCTGGTCCACGAGACCTGCGGTGAACCGCTCGACCAGGCCTTCGTCTGCTGGCACTGCGACGAGACCTTCACCCAGTCAGCCATCGCAAGCCGCCCGGGCACGACAGCTGACACGACCGCCCAGATCCCGCACGGAGCATCATGACCGACCACACCGACACCCAGCGCTGCGATCACCCGTTGCTCAGCGAATCACTGGGCGATCTGATGATGCGCGCTGCGACGCTTCGTGACAATTCGTTCGGCACGCGAGTCACCTACAGCCCCAAGGTGTTCATCCCGCTCACCAGGCTGTGCAACGACACGTGCGGCTACTGCACGTTCGCGCAGCCGCCGGCACGTGTCGACAAGGCGTACCTCGATCCCGAGGACGTCCTGCGGATCGCTCGTCAGGGCGCACGCCAGGGTTGCCACGAAGCGCTGTTCACCCTCGGGGAGCGTCCCGAGGATCGGTACGAGGTGGCACGGGAATGGCTCCGTGAGCGGGGCTATGACTCGACGGTGCACTACGTGGCCGAGATGGCACAACTGGTGCTCACCGAGACCGGCCTCCTGCCTCATGCGAACTGCGGAGCGCTGAACGCCGACGAGCTGTCGCAGCTTCGTCCGGTGTCGCCGAGCCAGGGGATGATGATCGAGTCGGTCGATCCGGACCTCGAAGCACATCGCGGCGCACCCGACAAGGTGCCGGCCCGTCGACTCGCCACGCTCGATGCGGCCGGCGAACTGTCGATTCCGTTCACCACCGGCATCCTCGTCGGTATCGGGGACAGCAGAGCCGATCAGCTGGCCGGGCTCGAAGCCATTGCGGCCAGTCACCGGCGCCATGGACACGTCCAAGAAGTCATCGTGCAGAATTTTCTGCCGAAGCTGCGCACGGCGATGAAGGGGGTTCGAGCCTGCCCATCGGAAGATTACCTGTGGACGCTCGCTGCCGCCCGACTGGTCCTGCCTGCCGACGTGCACTTGCAGGCTCCGCCGAACCTCTCCGACGACTTCGGCGCATTGCTCGACGCCGGCATCGACGACTGGGGCGGTGTCTCGCCGGTCACCGCCGATCATGTCAACCCCGAGCGTCCGTGGCCGGATCTCGACGTGCTGCGCGAGGTCACCGAGTCGCGTGGCCATGTGCTGGCGCCGCGCCTCACGGTCTATCCCGAGTTCGTCCGTGATCGCTCCCGTTGGCTCGACTCGGCGTTGCACTTTCCGGTGATGGACCGCGCCGACTCCGAATGGTTGGGTCGTGACGACCCGGGCCAGATCTGGCCCGAGAAGACAACTGCTGCCGACACGGTCGCTGATGGCGCCGAGTTCGTACTCGTCGGGCACCGTTCGTCGGTCTGGTACTCCGGTGCGGACAATCCTCCCCCCGTGCTGGTCCCGGCGCCCGAACGTCCGATCAGAGGCGCTGTCGCCGAGGTGTTGGGTGGCATCGAGGCCGGTGAGCAACCCGGCATCGACGAGATCGTGACGCTGTTCGAGGCGCGGGGGATCGAAGCTGTGGCAGTGATGGGTGCGGCGGACCGCATGCGCCAGGAACTCGTCGGTGAAACCCTGACGTGGGTTGCGAACCGCAACATCAACTACACGAATGTGTGCACCTTCAAGTGCAAGTTCTGCGGTTTCTCGAAAGGCCCGATGTCGTTGAACCTGCGCGGCACGCCCTACCTGCTCACGCTCGACGACATCGCCGAGCGCGCCAAAGAGGGGTGGGACCTCGGAGCAACCGAGGTGACGCTGCAGGGCGGCATCCACCCGAACTTCGACGGCGACTACTACATCGACGTGACCCGAGCAGTGAAAGACGCCGTGCCGGACATGCACGTGCACGGTTTCACCGCGCTGGAGGTGACCGAAGGTGCCCGTCGGCTCGAAGAGGATCTGGTCACGTATCTCACACGGCTCAAGAACGTCGGGCTGGCGTCGCTGCCGGGCACTGCTGCCGAGATCCTCGACGACGACATCAGGGCGATCCTGTGCCCGGACAAGATCAACACCGAGGAGTGGCTCGAGGCGCATCGCGCCGCGCACTCGATCGGGCTGCACTCGAACGTCACGATCATGTACGGCGCCGTCGAGGAACCCATCCATTGGGCTCGTCACCTCGTGCTCACCCGGGACCTGCAAGAGGACAACGTTGCTGCCGGGCGCGTCGGATTCACCGAGTTCGTCGGTTTGCCGTTCGTCCACATGGCATCGCCGATCTATCTGCAACGCAAGGCCCGCCGCGGCCCGACCTTCCGCGAGAACGTGCTCATGCACTCCGTCGCCCGGTTGACGTACGGGGCCCTCATCCCGAACATCCAGGCGAGTTGGGTCAAGATCGGCCTGTCGGGCACATCGCAGATGATGCACGCCGGCTGCAATGACCTCGGTGGGACATTGATGGACGAGAACATCTCACGCGCAGCCGGCGCCAGTCATGGCCAGGCGATGACGATCGACAGCTTCCACGAGTTCGCCGAGTCGATCGGCCGTCCGATCGAACAACGGACCACCGGCTACGGGCGGGTGGAACAACCGGCGTGAGCGAGCTGACCGAGTGTGTGCAGCGAGTCGGCGATGCCCGGCTGCCGACCGACATCGACACGTTCCGCATCGTCTCGTACCGGGCGAGTGACGGCCACGAGCACGTCGTGCTGATTGCCGGCGACGTGGCGGCGCCACAGAGCCAGCCGGTGCTCACTCGGCTGCACAGTGAATGCCTGACCGGCGACGTGCTCGGTTCCGCGAAGTGCGACTGTGGACAGCAACTCGATGCGGCCAGGCGGGCGATCTCGGCCGAAGGGCATGCCGGGCGGGCCGGCATCGTCGTGTACCTCCGCGGGCACGAGGGTCGCGGCATCGGCCTGGCGAACAAGATCCGAGCGTATGAGCTGCAGGACAGCGGTCTCGACACCGTCGATGCGAACACGGCGCAGGGACTCCCTGTCGATGCGCGGCGATATGGCGTGGCTGCGGCGATGCTCACCGACCTCGGTGTGTCGTCGGTGCGACTTGTCAGCAACAACCCGGCAAAGGCCGAGGGTCTCGAAGCAAACGGCATCGAGGTCGCCGAAATGGTCCCGATCGACGTCGCGCACACAACAGAGAGTCGGGCCTACCTCGACTCGAAGCGCGCCCGGATGAACCATCTGGGCTGACATCACAGACATCACGGACATCACAGACAGGGCAGACAGGACAGACGGGGCAGACATGGCTGACGGGACACACAGAACTGAAGCGGCACGACCGGATGACATCGAGATCTCCTGGCGTGGACCATTCGACAGTGGGGAGGTGAATGCGCTGCACGCCGAAGCGTTCGAGACCCGGATGTTCGACGACGACGAGTGGGACTGGTCGGCGCTGTGCGATCGGCACAGTCTCGGCTGGGTCACAGCGCGTCGCTCCGGCGCGAGCGGTGGCGTCCTGGTCGGGTTCGTCAACGTCGCCTGGGATGGTTTCGTCCATGCCTGGTTGCAAGACGTGATGGTCGCCGAGTCAGCCCGGCACAGCGGTGTCGGGGTCGCCGTGGTCCACGCAGCTCGCGACGCAGTGCAAGCAGCGGGTTGCGAGCACTTGCACGTCGACTTCGACGGCGACCTCGCCAGCTTCTACATCGACGCGTGTGGCTTCACTCCATCAACGGCGGGGCTGATCAGCTTCGAGTGAGTTCGATGTCGACACGGAGGTCAGCGCCGAGCACCGCTGTCTCGACGAACCGGCCACGACGCAGATCTGCCATCGACGGAGCGCCGTCACCGACGAAGAGGGGGTGGGCATCGTTGCCTCCGAAGATCGCTGGAGCGAGATAGATCACATATCGGTCGACCAGCCCGGCGTCGTGGAATTCCGATGCCACGTTGGCTCCACCTTCGACCATGAGTTGCAGGACACCATCGCTGCCGAGTTCATCGAGGAGTTCGGAGATCGGCCCGACCCATTCCTTGCACGGATGAATTCGGGCGTCAGCTGGCGCCGAGCCGAGCACGATTCGCTGTGGGTCTGGCCCGTCGACGAGGCGGACGGTGAGCGCAGGGTCATCGGCGCGCACGGTACCGGCACCGACCAGGATCGCCTGGCTCTCGGACCGGAGTCGGTGGACGTCGGTGCGAGCTTCGAGACCGGTGATCCACTCGCTTTCACCGTC
>ENA-ORXT01005674-ORXT01005674.1-marine-metagenome-genome-assembly--contig:-NODE-5674-length-12117-cov-5.348339_pt1 | contig 12117 bp, 9 predicted proteins | sample MGYA00237868_ERZ511482 | MGnify/ENA metagenome assembly ERZ511482 | reverse complement strand
TCAATGTCATCCACAATATTACCTACTATCTTCTACGAGCTAAATTAGGAAAACCTTTTTGTGCTTCGTTTCCTAGTTTCTTTAGTTTTTTAAGTACAGCAGCATCTGTCCTTTTCTTTTTCAAGAAAGTCTCCATCGACTTCACAACATACTCAAAAGCTTCGTTGGTATGCACCCCTGTTTTGGGAGCAAAGATAAATATGTCCAGACGAGATAAAGTGTCAGGAGCCTAATTGGGGAACAGGCAAAACGCGGCGACAAACGACAACTCACGCTATCTATTGGGCTCCTAACTCCTGAAAATTTTTTCTATCGATAACGCTTTGAACTCTGCCTGCCGCCACCGACTTTCCATCGCCCGCTCTTCAGTTTTTCTCGTCGGCCTGGCCCTGGATCGCTTCCCTCTTCGGTCGCCAAGGGCTGTACGGTCGAAGTGTAAGACATTTCAGGCCTTTTCCCTTGCAATTGATACCAGTCGTCAATCAACCGAACCGATTTACGGCGAGACTTGATGTACACAGAATCGCCTTTCTGCAACACCAACTCATGAACGCCCGTCCAACCGAACCAAGAGTAGGCTGCGGTGTGAATCGGAACCCAATGCGGTTTGCATTGGTGATCGTATAGCCCGATTTCGGCCCAGTTGTGGCTGGGAATCCAAACCAGACGTGCCGGAATTCCAGCAACGCGACACAGCGCGATAAACACCGACGCTCGTTCTTCGCAGTCTCCTCGGCGATTTATTATTCCCTCTTTGACGCTGGTATAATCTCCATGCACGCCCCTGATGTTCTCCCAGACCCAATCATAATACCTCTTCGCCAAATCCCATGGATGGCCTTGGGTACCCAGTTCTTTCGAAAGTTCCTTCAACTCTTTGTCGCGGAGACTGATACCAGGACTGCTGCCCAAAGTCCGTTTGGAAAAGCGCAGATCGACCACAGGAGGTTCGTTTCTCCGCCGCTGTTCTCTAGGAGGCGGAGTCTGGTCCGCTGGAAAGCTATCTTTAGAAAAACCGCGATAGTCCTTACTCAACTTCATGCGATATTTGGCAATCGCAGATACGACCTGTCCCGCTTCGATTTGGCCCGCGTACAAAAGCAACTGAGCGGCCGTTTCGTTCAAGCGTATCAGTTTGGCATCGCAGCCCTTGGTTTCAATTTTAAAATCAACGATCTTCTGTTCAGGAAACTCAAGCGGAGCCACGGTGGTTCCGCGAATTTCGCAAGCGTAACCTTTGCCGCGAAAATGAATGCCGGTCGTGACTTCGAATTCTCGAGGTTCGAGATACCCGGTCGATCCATCTTCAGGAGGCTTGCTCCAAATCCACTTCCCGTCTCCAACTACCGGAGTGATTGAAAACGAATCCGGATGTTTGCTTCCCTCGTGCAAAACAAGATCTGAATTTGATCGCCCTCGGCGATTCGACCAAAGCGTTCCTGTTCCGATTGCCGCTGTTGCCAATGCTGTCGAACTGATAAATGATCGTCTATTGATTTCCATAACAACCTATAGCCTTTCCCGTCGTTGACCCATGAACTGCTTTCCTATCATAACCAATCTCCATTGAGTGGGATTCTTGCACTCAATGTCACGGACTAATTGAATCTTTTTGAAATCTAAAGGCAAACCGAAAAGGCGAGCAAATAAAGTGGCATGGTCCAGTCCCCACGCCGTGAAGAGATTTTCGTTTGAAAAACGAAGGTTATTAGCCGTTTTGGCGTCAGCCACGGTTCTTCCTTACGACGAAACCGTGGCTAGCGCCAAAACGGCTAATTAGAACGAGGAAATAAATCGTTCCCGGCGCTGGTCCGATCTCCTTTCCTGCGACCAACTGAAGCAGACCTCACTACCGAAAACACAATCAAAAAAAAGGGGCCGGTACCTAATGGAGCAGTTTCTTGGTAATCTCACGTCGAGTGTACGTTCCAGCGGCAATAGCTAAACGCGCGGAAATCTGATGAAAAAACTTGTAATCACATTTATCTCTGACGATCGACCGGGCTTGGTCGAAAAACTTTCACAAATAGTCCAACAGCGTGACGGCAATTGGCTCGAGAGCAAGATGGCCCAACTGTCGGGGAAGTTTACGGGCATCGTTGAAATAAGCTTACCAGACGAACAGGTTTCCGCGCTCACACAAGAACTTAAGGCGCTGAGCTCCGAGGGAATCGCGCTGTTGGCCGAAGCGGTCGCCGGTGAGCCACCGCAGGCCAAACTCAATTCAGGCGAAGTCAACATCCTCGGGCTCGATCGCCCCGGTATCGTCAATGAGATTTCGACAGCCTTAGCAGCTCTCAACATCAACGTTGAAGAATTTCATAGCTTAGTCGAAGCGGCGCCCATGACGGGCCAGCCATTGTTTAAAGCAGACCTAGCCATCGGGATCCCCGCAGACGTCAATCTGCAAGAGTTGAACGAAAAGCTCGACGCGATCTCCCAAAGCTTGGATGTCGAATGCATGCTCAAAATGGATGGGTAAACCGTCGGCCCGTAGAAACTTGATTAACTAGACACCGAGTATTCAGAGAATACGGTCGCGCAATTGATGCGAGAGCACCAGATTCAAGCACGAAACAAACCGCAGTTCAATGTCTGAACTACTGCGCTGTATCGGATCTTGATAGCCGGAATAAAAAAATTTGTTGGCAGCAGGCCCATTCAGGACATCGCTCTCAATTTCGTCTACTCGTCACCGGCTCGCTTGACCAAGTAGATTCCGATGATAAGCCCGATGAGCACAATCGAGAAGAGCCAAGACATGATGTGGTCTTTTGTCTCACCAGTGGAATCGTTGGCCGATACTGCAACGCGCTCTATGGGATAGTCGTTCGCTTCTTCGAACTGCTCAGCTTCTATTTGTCGATCAATTTCTACCTGTCGATCAATTTCTGTCTGTCGATTGGGCTCCCCCTCAATCAGCAAAGCACTTGCGCTTCGCAGACTAGTATTAAGTTTGGCAACCTGCAAACTCTCTTCGGCAGGTTTCGTCTCGAGCACGGCAGACGCCTTTTGCTCAGGGGCTTCTGCTTGAGGGGCTGCTTCCTGCCTGCCAGTTCTCAATTTTAGTAAATCTATCGTACGCAAATACTCTTTGTTCTTCATTGAAAGTTCGGCGACACGATTACTAAGAACTTCTTTCTCTTTTGTAAACGTTGTATACTGAGCCTGCAACGCATCTGATTTATCGATCGCCGCATCCAATTCGGCTTGAATCTTTTTGTACTCTCGGTTCTCAATTGATAGTTCTGCGACGCGTTCACTAAGGACTTCGTTTTCTGTAGTAGCGGTATAATGCTTCGTTTTCATTGAGGCTGACTTCGCGTTTGCCGCTTCAAAATCGGCCTGCAACTTTTCGTTTGTATTTGTGAGCTCTTGATTTAGTTTCTTGAGCGTATCGTTCGAACTCAGGTGCTCTTTGTTCTTCGTAGAAAGTTCAGCGACATGATCACTAAGTGTTTCGTTTTCTTTAGCAGCAGTCTTGTATTGCGATTCCATCGAATCTGATATCCCGCGAACCGCCGCGATATCCGTTTCCAGCTTTTTGTTTTTCTCGGTTAGCTCTTGACTTAGCTTCTTGGAAGTATCGTTTTGAGTCGTGAGAGACTGGATTTTGGTTTTGAGTTCAGGGAGCTTTGTTGACAGGGCGTTCATTTCCGTTCTCAGCGTGATGCTAGATTCTTTGCTCTTTTTCAGCTCAGCATTTACTTCCATCAACGTTTCGACTTGACCCGTCAACGTCTTGTTTTTCACAATCGCTGCTTCGTTCTCAGACTTTAGGTTTTGAATTCGTTCTTTCTGTGCGTCAGCGTTTTCTGACATGCTATCGGAAGAACGTTTCAGCTGTACGTTAAGTTCGGCCAGCTCCGTCTTCATTTTATCGTTTGCGTTTTTGAGTTCTTCAGTTTCTGTTCTCAGCTGCGAGTTGGCCTCGCTTAGTTTCTTAGTTTCGCCTTCGTCGGTAGTACTTTTAGGCGGCATCGCCTTGAGATCGTTGAGACTATCCTTCAGCTGTACGTTAAGTTCGGCCAGCTCCGCTTTCATTTTATCGTTTGCGTTTTTGAGTTCTTCAGTTTCTGTTTTCAGCTGAGCATTAGCCTCGCTTAGTTTTTTAGTTTCGCCTTCGTCGGTAGTACTTTTAGGCGGCATCGCCTTGAGATCGTTGAGACTCTCCTTCAGCTGTACGTTAAGTTCGGCCAGCTCCATCTTCATTTTATCGTTTGCGTTTTTGAGTTCCTCAGTTTCTGTTTTCAGCTGTGCGTTGGCCACGCTTAGTTTCTTAGTTTCACCTTCGCTGGTAGTGCTCTTAGGCGGCATCGCCTTGAGATCGTTGAGACTCTCCTGCAGTTGCACGTTAAGTTCGGCCAGCTCCGTCTTCATTTTATCGTTTGCGTTCTTGAGTTCCTCAATTTCTGTTTTCAGCTGCGCGTTGGCCTCGCTTGGTCTCTTAGTTTCGCCTTCGTCGATAATACTTTTAGGCGGCATCGCTTTGAGATCGTTGAGAATCTCGGTAAGCTCGCTGATCTTCGCTTGAGCGTCCTTAAGTTTTTTGCTGTCCTCTTCATTAGATTTGAGTTTGGAATTTAACTTTTTAAGTTCCTTTATCTCGACGTCTTGCTCCGCAACTTTCGCACGAGCTAACGTAATTGAACTTGATTCAGTCGCCAATCTGGTAGTAGCGGAAGCAGGCACGGGAACACTGGGGCGTGTCAATCGCGGTTGTACGCGAATGACACGCCTCTGATTGGATTGACCTGGATGATAAAATTGCTGGTCAACGTTTCCAGACTGCTGGACCGGCTGCCTCGGAACAACTATGCGTTGCTGGGGCTGGATTGATCGCTGTTGGAGCCCCCGACCGCTAAATACTTGTCGCCGATTTTGAGGGGGAGTGTAGAACTGCTGTGCGGAAGAAAGAGATCCCCAAGAAAAACTCAGGTAAAGGCAAAACAGTACGAAGCCAAGTGTTTTGAAATTGATCATTTCGAGTATCAGCATTGAGGTAGGAGGAAATAGTGTCAAGACGTGCGTGGTCGATCCCGTTGGTGGACCTCTACATTTTCCAAAACAAGTTTAGTTAACTGCGTCTGCTGTTGTCCTGAGTATCACAGAATTTACCGAATTTTAGACAAATTTACCCTCGCTTTTGCTAAGGAATTTTGGTGATTGCTTTGCTCCCATCCAGCTTCTCATCTACAAATTGACCACGTGTTTTGAATCCGCAAACGCGACAACGGATTGAAATTACGAGTTGCATGTGGCGTATCACGCTGAAATCATCTGATATTTCTTAGCGATCTAGATGGAATATCCGTAATAATACGAACTCACTTCCGAACATTCATCTGAACCGAAACTTACACGGAGAATGACCAGTGAAAACGAAAAGTATTGAGGAGAGTTCCCAAAAAGTATCCGTGGCGAAAAATCGCGAGCGTAACGAACCGCGGCGACCGGCCACAAGAAAAAAGATCCAATCGGCGCAGAGTTTTACCAACCAATCCCAACCGCACACGCCAGCACAAGATCTTGAACATTTCGGTAGCTGGGTAGGCAAACCGATTTGGGTTCCGCCCAACGACAGCACCAAGGATTTGGCCAAGTCGATGCTGAACCGATTTGGGGCACTCGCATCAAAGAAGAAATGCTGGGACGCGGTTACTCGTCAACATCGCGACAAGTTTACGCAGGTACGCGAATTTGAGTTACCCAAAGCATCGATTCGGTTGCCCCAAGGTAAATTGTTCGTCACCGTCAGAGAACAAGACGACTTTGATTCGATCGAAGAACAGATTCCCGCCTGCGTTCAGACACGGCTGGATGAATTTCTGGCCGGGCCCGGGAAGAAACGTGGCGTCAAGGTCTACTATCTCAAACCCCTCTGCATCGAAGTCGGCAACGAATTAATCTTCACGACGACCGAAGAGTTGGACGCGTCGATCGCGCAGATTCAAGACGAGGTCTTTGCCGAATATCGACGTAGGTACCTGCCGCATCTGTTGCGTCATATCGCCGTCGGTTCCATTGACGGTGTCCTTGCAGTTCCCCGCGCCATTATCGGGGCTGTTTTCAACAGAAAGAAGCGCGAGATCGCCGCCTACCATGCCAGCCTCGAATTTGAACGGCGACGACGCGCCATGGAGGCGGTGAAGTTTCACAACGGATATCGTTGCGATGAAATCACGTTTGATGAAGTCATCTGCCTCACCGATGCGCCCATTCGCGAGGACGTCATTGACCACTATGTTGAAGAGCAGGAGCTTAGTCGCGTGAATCGCCAAATGTTCTTACTGGCGTCGGCGAAAACGTTGCCATGGTTCGCAACATTCAGTGTCCTCGCCTACCAACTTGCAGCAACTTATATGGCTGCTGGAATATCGGTAGCCGTTTGCGATCCGGCCTTCGTCGCTGAGATGCCAGGTTCCAACGGTCGGCTATTGAAGATCGGTCACTTCGACGAAGTCGACGGCGTGATGCATGTTGAAATTTAGATACACATCAGCCACCTGATGTTGCAATTATCAGCCGCCACGCGATAGCGTCCGGTCTTACACGCCTAAACCGGACGCTATCGCGTGGCGGCTGATTCGAATTGGCTACGCCATTGAGTTCAATTTTCTAAAGTAAGTGCCATTGGGCTATCGCCCAGCGGCTGATTTGTGCGATCCTTCAGATTTATCACCACAACTTCAGACTTCTGAATTACTACGAAAGTTAAACTTCCACCAGCTCGCAGAGATTTGCTTCAGCCACCGACTGTGGGCAGCTCCACACCAAGAAGAACAACGCTTCGCGGCACCATCGCCCGACCGGATGGCCTTCTACAAAACCGACGCCCTTGGCTGCGATCATTGCCGCCTGCGTCGAACGCATGACCAGACTGTTGGCGTCTGCACGTAGTTCGCCCGTGTTCTCCTTCTCACCCACGGCAACGGCGAACGCTTCTTCGGCGATCAAATCGAATTGTTGCTTCAGCGAATCATAGGTCGCTTTCAAATCCGACCGCTTTTCAGATTCAACGTTGATAAAGTCAATCGCGGACTTCGCCAATCCCAAGGCTAGCGCCGAGGTCTGAACGCTGCCGGCCCCGCCGCCTTTGCCGCTGGCCAAGACGGATTCTTTGGGGCCCGCGACAATCAATTCAGGCGAGACCCTCACATCATTGCACTTCACCATTCCAGTGTGGCTGGCCGAAAGAGCAACCAGATCAAAACCCGGCTCGATTGAGATCCCTTGGGCGGACGTCGGCACCAGAAACAGGATCTCTTCGCCATTATCCAAGACACCTCCCAACAGCAATGAGTCAGCGCCGCTGGCACCAGTAACCCAAGGTGCCATTCCGTTGGCAATCAAGTTATCGCCTGATCGCTCAAGCGCAAGAACTGGTTTCTTAAGATGCCGTCGACTGGTCGTCAGGTGCGAGATCCCAACCGTGCCGGGACGACTGCCGTCGAGCATCGACTCAAGGACCTGATCGACCAAGGATGAATTCTGGCTGGTTGCGATCCGTTTCAATGCTGCAACGCGCTGAGTCACGATAAACGTGGACGTTAAACAGGCCGCCCCTAATTCAATGTAGCCCCGCGCAATATCATCCGCGGTCCAACCGAATCCGCCTTGTTTAGTACTTACGAACCAGCGATAGACTCCTGCGTCAGCCAGAAACTGCAGTTGAGTCTCCGGCCAATCATCGACGGTCCAAGATTTTTGCTTGCGGGTGACCGCTGAAATGTTGTCGCAGAGCGCACGCAGCGCCGGGGAATCAATACATGAGACGGTATTTTCAGACAAACTCATACCCCTAAGGAATAACGGGAGAAATGCTCAGCGTTGGTAGGTTGGAACAGGATCCTTTGATTGTAATCGGCAATCTTAGATTTCAAATTGAATAACGCAACTCATCACCGACCGACACCGATAACCGTTTCGCAGTCGCTTGTGTGATTGTAGCGCCTTCGGTTGTAATCAAGGCCGGCTCGATGCCACATCGGAAATCCATTTGACAATTGGACAAGAGAAAATGCGGTTTACTTTTAGGTATATCCTTTATGGCGGCGACTTTTGTGTTGTGGCTATTACGGACGGTCACAATATTTGTCAGATCGCAGTGCATCGTCGGTCCACCGTCGAAGATATCGACCAATTTCCGAAACTCAAATCCTTCTTGTTCCAGCATCGCCAACGCTGGCTTCGTAAAGTCGTGCACTTGTCCAATAACATCCTGAGCATCCTGAGGCAGCAGCGGAATGTAGATCGGATGCCGCGGCATTAACTCTGCGATGAACTTTTTCGACTTTGAGGTAAGTGTTTCGGCTTTGGGAAATCCCATTTGAAAAAAGTACGATCCCAACGCCGCCCATAAAGGTGACTTCCCCTTCTCATCGACGACGCCTCGCATTTCGGCGATGATTTCATTTTCGAAGAGATTTGAAAATTGAGCCATAAATAAAAACCGGCAGCGACTGAGTAGGCTTCCGTAGCCTTTGCCCCAGAACGCCGGGGAGAGAAAGAGACTGCCAATTTCCGTCGGGCCATTGTGTTCCTCACGCAGATGCAACGTCGCGATGTCTTTATGGACGCCCAGATCCTCGGATTTATGAACCGACGTTTTGATTTCGTAAGAATAAAAGGGTTCGAATCCACCGACCTTGGAATAGATCGAACAGGTGCCGACGATTTCTCCCGTTGCCGGATCCTCCATTACAAAAACGTAGGGATGGCCGCCGCGTTGGGTGCTTTTTCGAGAGAACGCGAAAACGGAATCCTCGATGCGTGTCGCCAACACCTCTCTCGAGACCTTCAGCGTGGTCAGACCAAATTCTGACTGTTGGATCAACTGAAAAAGCGGATCCAAATCTTCCGGAACAACGGAGCGCACGATCATAGTCGACGTCTTTCAGGATTATGCAGTTCGAACCTAAGCGTTTCTCAGTTCAGCCATTTCGCCAATCACCTGCTGTAGAATCTGGCAGGCAATATCAATATGGTCATGCGTCACGCATCCGATTGGCATCAGGAAACGCAATCGCGCGGGCGCCCCGCCGGCCATGAACGACATCAGCCCTGCGTCAAATAACCGCTTTGCCATTTCACTGGCGACCTCGGGCGTGCCATCAAAGGGTGTCAGCGCGACCATGCCGCCCATGCCGTGAGGGCCGGCGATCGAACAGGGGTATTTTTCGCCCACGCTTTTAATGCCACTAACAAAGTAGTCATGCAGCGTTTGGTTGCGACCGCCTTCGCCAAAGTTTCCTTGCTTGACCAAACCATTCACGATCGCCAACGCGGAGTTGATCGCCATCGTACTGCCGGTGAAGGTTTGGCTGATCAGGCCGGGCTGAAATTTATACTCATCGGTGAACAACGTCGCACAGACCTGTGAAATTTTTCCGATCGTCACCACGTCGACCAACTTGTCCAAGCCAAAATGTTGAAACGCGTAAGGCCGTGTTGTTCGGCAGAACGTTTGGACCTCATCGGCGATCGTACAGACGTGCGCTTCTTTGGCAACTTCAATGAGCGCTTTGAAGAAGTTCACATCGCCCGGATAGTAACCACCTTCGCCCTGAATCAACTCCATCCAAAGTGCGGCATATTTTCCCGGATGTCGGTCAAGCAAATACTTTAGGTGACTGACGGCGATTTCGGTGCTGCGCTGCGGTTCGTCGTGCTTGAAAAACGGCAGGTAGTCAACGGCGATTGTATCGGGCAGCCCGACGCGATACTTGGCTTTGTCAGTGACTTGAGCCAGCGCCAATGTGCGACCGGCGAAGCAGTGGCTGAAGGCGATCACGCGGTTGGCGGGATGGTTCTTTTGAAATGCGATCTTCAAACTGTTTTCGTTGGCCATCGCTCCACTGGTCGTCAGAAAGCAATGTTTGAATTCTCCGCCAGTTTCATTGGCCAGATTGACCAACAGATCGCAGAGCTCGTAGCTTTCCGTGTTCTGCTGCAAGTTGCCTTGCATGACCGTATCGGCAACCGCGCTGTCAATCGCCGCTTCAACCAGCAGCGGATGGCTATGTCCGTAGCCATGCACTCCGATACCGGTGATCATGTCCAGCTTCACGCTGCCGTCAGCCAGTTCCACAAACGGTCCGTTGCCGATGCCGCTGGCGAGGTAAGCGAAGAATAAATTGCCGTTACGAAGGCTGCCAAATTTCTCCAGCATCTCTTGGTAGGATTCTTTCAGCTCGGTCCGTGGCGGGCGTACCGACAGCATCGTCTTTTGATGATCGGCGACCGTTTCGAGGATCAACCGTTTCGCTTCTGCCAAACGTGGGTCATTTTTAAGTTGATCAGATAATAACAGAGAACCGTTGGGCATAGCAGAAATTCAAAACAAGTGACAAGTGACAATGGACGACGCAATCGTAAATGCGTTTGTGGGTTCATAAAGTTCAGTTATCGCTTAAACACGAAAACTGTGTGCAGTCGATACCTGTATCCTACCGATTGGTGGCTGGTTTTGAAGCCAGAGACGTAATATCCCCAAAAGTTCATTCGTTTTTCCAAAGTTCGTCCAAAGTCTGACACTTTGGAGTGTTTGAATTAGCCAGTGACTTCCGAAGATGCAAAGGCGTAGTTGATCTTTGCTAACGCCGCGGACAAAATAATTTACTAAATATAGGACTCGAGTGACGCCAGCTTTGAGCCAACTCAATCTAAATCAATCTAAATCAATCCAACATCGCTCTAACGGCTCCATTTTTTGTCAAACACAAATTCAATTTACGACTTGATTATCGTCGGGGCAGGCGCTGCTGGTTTGATGGCGGCGACCAGTGCGGCCGGTCGTGGTCTTCAAGTCCTACTTTTGGAGAAGAATAAAAAACTGGGTGTGAAGATCCTCATTTCCGGCGGCACACGTTGCAATATTACTCACAATTGCAGTGTACGTGAGATTGTAAAGCGATTTGGCAAACGCGGGAATTTTTTGCATTCACCGCTGCACGCATTGCCGCCAGAAGATGTGATCGAAAAGATTGAGGCCGAGGGCGTTGCGACCAAAATCGAAAACACGGGAAAGATTTTTCCTGTCAGTGACCGCGCGATTGACGTCCGCGACGCGCTGGTGTCGATGGCCAGAAACGCAGGCGCGAACATCATCAGCCAGTGCGCTGTGCAGTCAGTGGCCAAAGATGGCGATAAATTCTCCGTCGAAACATCTGGTGATCCGTTTCAATCCAAAAACCTGCTAATTACTACCGGCGGACTATCTTATCCAGGCTGCGGGACGACGGGTGATGGCTATGGGTGGGCCAAGCAATTCGGCCATACGATCACGCAAACGGTGCCCGCACTTGTGCCGCTGTTGAATAACTGCACTTGGGCAAACGACCTCAAAGGTATCACGATCGAGAAAGCCGGCATCGGAGTCTGGCAGCCCGACCCTGTGGCCGTCGTAGGGCTTAAGCCGAAAAAGAACAAACCTCTCGCCCAAGCAACTGGATCTTTCTTGTTCACGCATTTTGGTTTCTCCGGCCCGACCGCGCTCGATGTGAGTCGTGAAGTCGCTTTGCATCCCGATCGAAAAACACTTTCGTTAAATGTTGATTTTTTGCCCGAGCTAAAACCCAATCGTTTGCATGACATGTTGGACCAAAAAAGACGCAACCATGGAAAACAGATCACTGGAAATTTGTTGAACGAGATGTTTCCCAAACGATTGGCCGAAAGCCTGTTGACAGCTTCAGGCGTTTCGTTGGACGCCAAAAACGCTGAACTTTCAAAAGCTGCGCTCGCGTCAATCTGCGAGCAAATCAAAGGCACGCGATTCGCGCTCAACGGAACGCTTGGCTTTGAAAAAGCTGAGGTCACCGCTGGAGGCGTCAGCTTAGACGAGGTCAATAGCAGCACGATGCAGAGCAAATTACATGACCGGCTGTACTTTGCTGGTGAAGTTTTAGATTTGGATGGACCGATCGGTGGATTTAACTTCCAATCGGCCTTCAGTACCGGTTGGCTGGCGGGCCAAGCGGTGCTGACAAAGGTGTGACCTGTCAGACACGCAGAAAAAGACTTTTGTTAGGGCGACCGGCCGTTAAGGACTAGTCACGAAATAACTTCCGCATTTTGCGTGCTGCAACTTTTTATCGCTGAATTGACTTATGGAGT
>ENA-ORXT01005670-ORXT01005670.1-marine-metagenome-genome-assembly--contig:-NODE-5670-length-12127-cov-25.080000_pt1 | contig 12127 bp, 12 predicted proteins | sample MGYA00237868_ERZ511482 | MGnify/ENA metagenome assembly ERZ511482 | reverse complement strand
TACCCTCGGTATGCTTTGTTTGCTCTCCCGCACCCGAAGCCTGACGGTCCCAAACTGCTGGTGTACAATCGCCTCCAGGAGGCGGTGCGCAAGGATGCAGAACGTCTTTACGCGGTATGGTGGTCACGGTGGTTCATCATGAAGTATCCGGCCCGATACATGTCGGTTTTACGCCTGATCAAGACGGCCAAGGCAACTGCCATCCTGCACAACATGGCCGTCGAGCACAAGCGGCATGGCTTCATTGCTGCAGTGCGCGGGAGCGCTGCCGCGGCCGACGGCGGCTCACGTACTGGCGACGGGCAATCGGCGGCCTTCACCAAGGATGCGGGGCCGCAACAAGATTGTGTGTGGGGCGAGGCGGTGGCCGCCGCGACAACCCATGAGCCCGAGGCTGCAGACGACGGTCGAGGTCCTATCGTGGGGTCAGCGAGGTACATGCACATGGCCGAGGCCGAGGCCAAGAACACCGACCGTCACTTGTCGTTGCTCAACGACTTGTCGGAGCACGTTTGGGCAGACCGCGGTAGACTGCTAGCGCCCTATGTACGCTTGCCGCTGACTGGGGCACACGAGTGAGGTTGCTGGGGGCTGAGGTGTCTATGACCACGCCGAGCTGTGAAGCAAAGGTTTTTTTTCCCGCTAGTCGGGTTTTTTTTCCCTTGGACATGCTTGTTGTCCCTCATCGTCCAGTTCTCTGAGTGGGGGGGGTAGACTGCCAACAATGTGTGCCTCTCAAGCCCCTGGCTCACCTCTCTCCAGGCCTACGAGACGTCGGCAGGTGCTGTTCATGCCTCCCAGAGGCAGCTAGCCATGGTCACTGGAACTCGGCGCGCAGGCAGAGCGTGTTCTGCAAATATGAAACAGCTGTGCGCCAAAGGACTCTGAGACTCTGTACAAATGTGTTATTATTATTTTATATATAAATGATGTGATGCGAGTGGTGCCGCCTACCGCGAGTGGCGCCGCCTCCCGCCGCCGCTCTCGCAGCTAGCAAGATGCAACAGACAGCGCATGGAAGGGCGGCGTAGGTCTTGAGACACTGCCGTGGTGAGGAGAGAGCCAGACCCACACCCCCCTACCCCTCTTCCCGCACCCCCTGCCAACGACACCGCGACACTGCGACAGCACGGAACCCGCCGCCCCCAAAGCCCCCACCGACGACACATGCCGACGCCCCAAACGCTGCCACCGACAACACGCGCCGCCGTCGCCGAAGCCGCCACCAAAACTGGCCGCCGCCGCCCTCAACGCCCAAACCGACAACGCACGCCGCCGCTCCAAACGCGACCACCGTAAGGGCCAGCCGCCGCGCCCAGCGCCGCCGCCGACAGCACTCGCCGCCGCTGCTACCGCCGCCACATGCAACGGCCGCCGCCGCCCTCAACGCCCAAACCGACAGCGCACGCGACCACCTCAATCACCAACACTGAAAAGGAAAGCCGCCGCACCGAGCACCGCTGCCGACAGTACTCGACGCCGCCGCCAATGCCGCTACCTCCAACAGCCGCCGACTCGCCCAATGCCCCCACCGAGAACTTACGCTGCCGCCCCAAACGCCACTACCGACAAGGCCAGCACCCGCACTCCGCGCCGCCGCCGACAGCACTCGCCGCCGCCGCCGACGTCGCCACCTGCAATGGCAGCCGCCCCCCCCAATGCCCCCACCGAGACATCACGCCGCCGCCCCCATCGCCGCCTTCGACATGGCCAGCCGCCGCCTCCAGCGCCGCCGCCGACCGCACTCGCCGCCGCCGCCACCGCCACCTCAAGAAACGGCCGCCGCCGCCCTCAACGACCAGACCGACAACGCAAGCCGCCGCCCGCAAAGAGACCACCGTCAGGGACAGCCGCCGCCCCCAGCGCCGCCGCCGGCAGCACTCGCCGCCGCCGCCAACGTCGCCTCTCGAACCAGCCGCCGCCGCCCTCAAAGCCCAAACGGACACCGCACGCCACGCCCTCAAACACCAGAACCGACGAGGAAAACCGCCGCACCCAGCGCCGCCGCCCACAGCACTCGACGCCGCCGCCAACGCCGCCACCTGCAACGGCCGCCTCTCTCCCCAAGGCCCCCACCGAAAACGCACGCTGCCGCTCCCAACACCACCACCGCCAGCGCCAGCCGCCGCCCCCAGCGCGGCCACCAACAGCACTTGCCGCCGCCACGAGCGTCGCCACCTGCAATGGCCGCCGCCGCCCTCAACGCCCAAACCCTCAATGCACGCCAGCCACCTCACCCAACACCATCATTAAAAAGGCATGCCGCCGCCCCCAGCGCCGCCGCCGACAGCATGCGCCTCCGCCGCCAACGTCGCCATCTGCAACGGCTGCCGCCCCCCCCAAGGCCCCCACCGAGAACGCACGCCGCCGCCCCCAACGCCACCATCGAGAAGGCCAGACGCGAAGGCCAGCCGCCGCACCCAGCGCCGCCGCCGGCAGCCCTCGCCGCCGCCGCCAACGCCGCCACCTGCAACGGCCGCCGTCGCCGCCAACGCCCTCACTGACGACGCACGCCGCCGCTTCCAGCGCCGCCACCGACGACGGACGCCACCTCCTTCAACGCTGGCACCTGAGATGAACGCTGGCAAACTCAGCACCACAGAAGATGCACGGTGGCAAGCTCAGCACCCCCACCAAGCAGGCCTGCCACCGCCCCCCGAATCGCCACCTGCAACGCTTCGTGTCATTGGGGGGGGGGCAGGCGGAGAGGCAGGGATCAAGTGTTGTCGTGGGGGGAAGGGAGTGGGAGGGGGAGGGGCAGCGACGCCACGCGGGAGAGGGGCGACAAAACCATGCGGCGCTGGCGCCGGTACGAGAGGAGGTGTGCAAAATGCGGGGATCCACTGCTTCTACATCCGTACTCTTCAAATATCCCGCAGTCTGAAGTTTTCCGCTCTCCAACTGCTACAGAAGTGTTCCAAATGGGCGTCGAGGACGCCGCCGAGGCCGCTTTCGGACGCACACGCAGCATTTGGAGTGCGAATTATTTCGGCGAAGTGCTGTCAATTTGGCAGTAGGTTCGTCTATTGATTTCCCTGTATTGAGAATCTGTAAACCAGAGTGGGCAGTGGCGAGTCTGTCGAGGGGAACAAGTCACAGAGGAAAAAACGGATTGTCTCTGCTGTGCATACATGGTATGTGCAGTACCGCACAATAGTACCACACAACCGTGATATCGAAGAGCACGGCACCACGAACAGCTACAGAGTTCATCATCAATATGAGCTACGCAGAGCTCAAACATCAAAGCAGATAGCATACAACCAAAAAAAATAGAAAGCAAGGAAGAGAATCACCAGTGTACGCTGGCATCAGAGGGTCGGCAAGGCACTCGTCGTGTCGTTAGTCGCGGCCGTGAAGGCGACGGCGGTCGTCTACGCGTCATCCACGTCATCGTGCTCGTCACCGTCTTCTCCATCGCTGGATGAACCCCAGTCCATAGTGTTCAGAACGCGCTGGTCGATATTGAGGCCGTTGGCGTGCGCTCTCTCCATGAATAGCCGCTGCTTGGAAACAATGGAGGAGCGGCCTCGATTAGAGGCCGTACGAAGAGACGGCGGCAGCGGCGGCCGGGAACTGGAAACGCCGGCGCGGCCGCCATGGCTGCGCCCACAAGGCTCTCCTCCCGTCGAGACTTGCTCGTGCTCGCCGCTCGCGCCAACGCTCTCGTCCGCGGGCAGCCTTGTGTTCCCGTGGCCCGAGTCGCTGCTGCTCCCTTGAGTTGCAGCAGCTGCTAGGGCCACAGCAGCATCCGCGGCGTCCTCAATAGAGGTGGACGGCACAGGCAGCGTCGAAGGCGGTGGCGGCGGTGGCGACACGATGTGGTCCTCCTCTTCGGCCTCCTCTTCGGCCGTCTCCTTGTCGGTGTGCGCATGACCATGAGGGGCGGGTGACGCATCCGACTCCGTCTCCGTGACGGAGCCCGCCTCCTCCTCGTCTATCTCAGACGTGGACCGCGAGCCGCGGCGCTCGGCTCGCGCACGGCCACCTCGGGCGCCACGAGCGAGACCTCTGCGGCCGCGTGTGCCTCCTCGGCGACCGCGGCCGCTCCAATCACGACCACGTCCACCCCCGCCTCGACCACCTCTACCTCGGCGCCCACGGCCGATGGCGGCAGCTGCAGCGGATGCCGCATCAATCTCTCGTTGCATGGCCGCCTCGTCATTTGCGTCCGGGGTGTTGGCGTTGTTGGCCACGGGGTGGCCATCAGGTTCCTCGCGCAGGCGGCGACTAGCCTCACGTGCCCACCAAGCGCGACCCTCCTCCGTGTTGGCAGCCATGGGCGAAGACCAAAAAGCAACGGTGCTGCGCTCAGCTGCCGATCGCGCAATGGAGTTGAGCGCCGCCGTGTGCGCGACGGACTCGCGCTGAAGGGCGGCCTCAATGCGAGAGAACTCCTTGGCGGCCTTGGTTCCAATAGGCCGCTCTTGAAACGCACCCTGACGTCGCTGCTTCTTACTGCGGTCATACGTAGAGCTCTGAGGCTCGTCAAAGGGGTCGTCCTCAACGGTGTCCTCCTCTGCATCATCGTGCGCGACACGTCGCGGCCGCCCGAGCGCCTCCATCGTGGCGGCGCCGCTGAAGCGGTCCAGCTGCTTGAGAATGTTCCAGAGGCGAAGAGGCTGGTTGTCGAGCTTTGCTGCTACTTCCGGCTTAAAGCCCTCGTAGGGGCTCAAGCCGTTGAGCTTGGCCAGGGTGGCGTTGAACAGGTCCGCCATCGTCGGGTTGCCAGTAAGCCTGTAGTTCACGATCGCCATGTAGGAATTCTTAAACCGGTCGACCATAGGGAAGATGTTGTAGCTCAGCTCCTTGTGGATGGCAGAGGTAGAGCGGGAGCGGCGTCGCTCCACCCGCGGCATGTCATTCGGTAGTCGCGCGCGGAAGCGGCTGCAGATGTCCTCCTTGAAAGTCTCGAGGCGCTGGTCGATGCCAACCTCCGCATTGAGGGTCGCCTCCACGTACGCTGCGCAGAGAAACTCGCGCTCATCTGGAGTCCATGACACACCCCGGACGCCACGAAGACCATCAGCGGCCAGAGAAATGGGACGGCGTTGGGGCGACAGCGAAGGGCTTTGCCGCAGGAAAAGGATCTGATCGTCGCCTACCGACGACCCATCATTGGTCGCATCATCACGAAAGGCAGGAGAACGGGTGCTCCTGGTGGAGCCGGCCATGTTTTGGCCGCCTTGGCCTCGTGCAGGAGGAGAGGGCGGGGGAGTCAGGGTAGAACCGGCCATGTCTTGGCCGCCTTGATCTGGAACACAGGGCACAGCGGCAGCGCAGTCACGAGCCACCGCTACCGGCGTTTCGGCGAGGGAGGTCGAGGCGGCGGCGGGCGGCGGGAGGGCAGCGGTCCCTGCTGGAGCGGCTCTCACCACTCAGGCGGCTGAGGCTTATTGACGTCCACCCGCCGCAATCCACGCACGCCGTTGGCATCCGGCCACGTTTGCACTTGTATCCAACGAGTAGCGGTCCTCGCCTCGGCCGCCGCGCGCTCCTCTGCGAGCCGCCGGTCGTGCTGCTCCCACGCCACGCTCACAACGTTGCCGTCCTTGTCTGACAGCAGCTCGATGACAGGAGGCGACGCCTAGGGGCACCGGCACGACGGTAGAAACGTCGGGTGGTGAGGCCCGACGGAGATGGAAAGGCGGAAAACGAAACACAGCCGGCGCTGAGCCTGACGCTCCGCGGGGCGGCCTAAGAAGCCAGGTTGGCTTCCAATCCAGCGCCATCCCCAGCCCGGATGCGGCGAGAGCCGGCGCGCCCACGGGCACGGGCACCGGTCCGGGCAGATTGAGACGTTGGAGCTCACGGACTACGCGCGCTTGCACTGGGTGCAGATGCTGCGAAGGCCCCGTTGGAGCTGGGCCTTTGTGATTGCTCGAGCATGGGGCCCATGTGCCGGGCGAGGGGTGTAGGCAGGGGTAGCCTTGTCTGCAGTTGTAGTCGGCCCCTCAGTAGCCCCGGAGTCAGCAGGCGTGGACGGTGTGACCGTGGGCTCCACCGGAGCACCGGACGGCTAGGCCGTGGAGTTGCCGGCCATCGTGGGAGTGGGGGATGATGAGGGAGCGGGCGGTGCGGCTGGGGGCGCCGAATCCACCATCGTAGGATGCCGCAGCGTCGGTCGCTACTTGCGGGCCGAGCCTCGTCCGCCGTCCGCGTCGTGCCCAGGTCGTAAAACAAGTCGCCGGTACAGCGCCTGCAGCAGTGCGCTCCACAAAATGGGTCCCAACCAGAGATGCATGCGCTCAGAAAACGCTCGTGGTGCGTCGGGAAGGCGAAGTTGACCACGGCACTTCGGCAACAGAAACGAGTGACGCTGCGCGGGGCCCTCCGTACACTGACACCCTTCGTTCCTCATTTTTGGCCTGCTGATGGCCCTCAAAGCCCCCCGTGTGCGGAGGCATCCTGCTAGCGGTGCGTGGCCCTCATTTTGGCCTGCTGATGGCCCTCAAAGCAGCCTTCGTGCGGAGGCGTTCTGCTAGCGGTGCGTTGCCCGCGGTTATTGAGCGATGCGAGACCGCTGCCCAAAAGGCTCGCCGCGGGCCCAACGCGCGGGGCCCAGAGAAACGGGCACGCGAACTGCCCTCGACAGCATTGATTGCGCTGAAGGGAGACCGGCTTGCTGCCTCTTTCGCCCCCGTCGCTCGGGTCTGTCACGCAAGCAGCACACGGCCGTCACACGGTCAATAAAAGGCTGTCCTGCTGCGGCCTTAGCGCTCATCTGCATATGGAAGGGAGAAGTTGGCCGGTTCGGGTAGTCAGCCGGCTGATATGAGGTCTCAACATGGAGCGTATTAGGCCTCAACAGAGAGCGCTTGCGTAATTCATGGCCCTGGCTACCTGCGTGATTCATGGCCCTTGTTACACCTTGCTACACTAGGTACAGGTGAGACACGAGGCAGGGGCGGCGGGTTCCACGGATCCCGACGCTAGAACCTCGCCAAGCGGACACCAGGAATGAAAACATTCATGCACGTGCACAGCCCTGAGTGGGTCTCCGAGCATCTTTGCCTGGCTCTTGATTGTCCCTCCCGTTCACGCTGGGCGACCGTTTGGCTGACACAGGGCGCACTGCGTCAGCAAGGGCTCAACGCCGCTGTCCTGCCCACAACGTATTTGGGGCCACTGGGTCTCAGATCGAGTCGGTCCACCAAAACCCGTATTCGGCCACCGCCTGTGGTCCGGTCGTGGAGGCACACCACCCCACTTGATCCGACTATTTTTGGATTGCGACGCGTGTTGCAACCGCATCACACGCCAGCCGAGATTTGTGATATTTCTTCTGATCTACCGAAATTGTATCCTATCACCTGATTTGTTGATTGCAAACCGCGGCAAAAACGGCCGCGCGGCAGTGCTTTCGTGGCCTTCGATTGACTCGGCCGAGTCGCACTGGAGACAACGTTTCCCCGCGACGGCGAAGCCGCCCCCGTGATGAGGCTCGGTGGTTTCGGCCCCGTGAAGGTCTGCGCAGCGTGCCCTCGACGGCGAGGCTGCCGTCGTGCCCTTGACGGCGAGGCTGCCGTCGCTACGGGGGCTTGTCACTGGGAGACTGCGGCAGACCCATCAGGGGGTCGACGGTCATTCCACAGCCGCGCCCGCCACCGCCTCCCGTCATATCATACTTCCTGCTATCCTCGAGCCCCCTGTTCAAGTCTCTTGGCGCCAGTACTCGGCCGGCTGACAAAGAAAAACGATTTACAACACAGCAGGCTGTCCGCCATAGCCGCAGAGATACAACACCAAACAGACTACGAAGAGACGATAGCAGCAAGAATACATACGGCCGACGGCCCTCTCATACAGCAGACGGCCCTCCTCTCGTACCTCTCCTGCCCTGTGCCCGCTTGCTCCCCTCCCCTAGACGGCTCAAGCCAAATAAGAGCAGCGCAGTGACGAGAAAGGCGGCCCGGCGTGGGCCGGCGCAGGCGGCCCGGCAAGGGCCGCTCGTGCACACTTGTCACTACAAGAGAAAGCGCGTTGCAGCGCGTCTTCAGGACGCAGTGTCCTCCAAGTGGACCTCGACCTTAGCCTCTACCTTGGCCTGCTGGCGGTCGACGTCCACATCAGTCACACCGCCGTCAGTCGCCGTGCGGTTGCAGGCTTCGGTGGCCTTGTCCGCCGACACCGGCCCGTCCGCTGCCGTCGACGATCGAAACACCGTGCTGCGGGTGCCGTTGGTAACCTCGTCCGAGGCCATCGTGGCGGCGTAGCTCATGCGAATGGCCTGCGCCAGCCGGCGCCGGTGTCTTGCAGACTGTGCCTTCTTCGCCAGAATACCAGGGAGACGGCGCGCCCCCTCTCGGGCGGCTGCGCGGGCACGCTCGAGGCCGGCCTCCCGGGTACGCTCGAGGCCGGCCGCGCCGGCACGCTCGATGCCGGCCGCGCGGGCACGCCGGGGGCCAGCCGCGCTGCTTGCGCTCGCGAGCGAGTGCGAGTGCGGGTGCTCCATGGTAGAGACGACGTGGCCTGGTCGGCGGCCTTCACAATGGCGCCTTGCACGACCGCCGCTGTGCCCAGTGATCCGCGCGTGCCACGTCCGGTGGACTAAGAAGTGGGAAGTGAAGAATCTCTTCAGCACAACCCAGGTCCAATCGCGACCCTTCCCTCGGGTCTTCATCACACCTGGTGGGGCGTGGACCGACACCAACAACGTGAGGGCCACCTCACTCGGCCCGAGAACGGGCCTGCCCAGGACCTTTCTGCTATTATCCCAGTGTGAGGGTGGACAGCAAGGCCCCGCAGACCTGCACTTCCAGGGACAGAAACGGGCATCCTGAACGAGTCACCGTCAACTGCGGTGCACTTGCCGTGCCCTCAGTGGATATTCGAGTGACGTTCTCTGGCTGGTCCGTTTCGTCACGGCTGGCCTCACAACGTAGGTGTCGCCGTCGCCTTCGAAGACGAGTCGACCCGAAGAAAACGGAAATCTGATGAGATGACGGCGCTTCGACCACTCTGAGGCACGTGGTGACCTGAAACGTGTCCTTCTCATGACGGATCATCGCCGGAATGACTGCATATTCACGCTAGAATGGACATTTGAACCTGATCCGTGTTATACAGTTCAAGACGATTGAAGGGCGATCGGCCGCTCAAATGACGACGAATGACGGGGGACACGCAGCGCCCTTCTAACGGTGATGCGAGATGTCTGGTTCCGTGAGTTCGGAAGGTTGCAACTACCAACGTCGCCTTCGCATTCCGCAAACCAATTTATACAGTAGCCCCCGTTTTTCATCAAATACACTGGGTCTGCCAGATCCTTTGTGGAACCCTTTCGGAAAGAGCTCGCCGTGGCTCGACACCCAATCACAGGCGTACACGACGACATACGTGGCGCTCTCAATTTATGTGGAACTGGCGCGATGCGGACGGTGTTGGTACCGCTCTTAAGAGTACATGGTGTAGCAAAGCCAACGCGCACAGAAAGTTGGCCAGCAGATAGGCAGGGCACCGTGGGGAGGTAGCCGCATATCGGGTCCTGTGAAGTTGAAGGGGCAAAAATCGTAGGAAAGAAGCGTCTGTACGCTTAGCGACTCGGCTTTTCGATCCCACGACCCTTCAAAGCACCCCGTACAAGTCTCTTAAGAAAAATGGTGTTTTGGTCAAGCTCCGCCCGGACATGTCGTTTGCTCCTCCCTCTTGCACCGGGTGGAAGCATGTAACAGGGCGATAACCAGACTATACGGACCCCGAACAAAGCTGCACAAAAATGGTTCAGGGTACTGTAGGAGATGTGCTGTGCTGTTTTTTTCGCAAGAAAACATGCAGAACTACTGTAGGCAGCAAGAGAAACGCAATGCGCATCCCACTGAAATAAACGGTGTCACAGAAAACACCGAATCCGCTGGACTGAGCAGTGTTTGTACCGATCTGCCGACTCGACGGTATCTGAAACACTGTCAGAGGAGGGCCATTCACACTGCGAGGTGGTATGATTACATCTCGCCTCCGCCATCGCCCGCTGACCGGTGCCGGCTACTGCTTTTATATCCTCAAAAGGTGTCTGCACAGGCCCTACCCCCCTGCTCGTGGGCATCCCCAGAGGGGAAGGGAGGCCTTCGACAGGCACCCAACAGGCTGCCAACAGGGGGGCACGCTTCCACACCCCCCGAGTGCCAGCAACAAAGCAAAGTCCCAGCGCCCTAGCGGCTACGGGGGCCCTCCGGCGCCCCTACGTAGGCGCCTGGTAAAACATCATGACGAGGACGGGTACTCCCAAAGTGCGTCGGCCCGTCAAAGCACGCAACAACCGCAACGTGGCGCCGCCCGGCCCACCACCGGCGGCGCGCAACCCAGCCAATCAGACGCCGCGCGCAGTTCCACCACACCACCGCAGCCCGTCATTGGCCACCGCCAAGGACCCTATCACGCTGTGCGCGAGGTTGACGCCATGGCTGACAGTGGAAAAAATTGTTGATTCACAGTTGTGTACACACCCGCACTTTGATAAATAATTTGCCTTTTCCAGTGCACGTTGCGGGAGTTCTTGATCAAAATCGTCCCGGGCGGGCTTTTTTGCGTCCTACGCTGTTCGGCGACGTCCTGAGCTTGTCTCATGACTATGAAAAGAAGCACACAGGTCCGCCCGACCATTGTTCGAGTTTGCTCGAGGTCGCGACGTCTTCATCGTCCGTACGGTTCGCGCGAGCAAATCGTGGTGAAAAAAGTACGGGAGGGCAGGTGCGGCGTTTGCGGGGTCGTGACGGCAGTGCAGTGCCCCTCGTTCGTTGCTGGATCCACCACGAGCTCGTTTTTCACTCTCATTCCTCGTTCAGAATTTGCACAACCCCTCGTACACACCTCTGTGGAGGGTTTTTCTTGTCAAGAACTCGTAAAAACATGTACACGGTCACATCCGAGCATTTTGCACCGACTTTCTGGATGCATCAGAAGCGTCATCAGAGGCGCTTTCCATGGTTTACAGGACCATACTGTGAATGCCCGCATGCCACAGTATCCATATGCTCAACAAGTGCGAACGAGCTCTCCCTTTCCCCGAACGAGGTGGTTACGAGAGTTCTGCACGCTGCATTAGAAGACCCTTCTAGTCGCGTGCGTATCAATCCATGCATGGGGTGTCGAGGTGCTGTACAAGTATCTGTTTTTCAAATTTAGCTTTCCATCCATGCGACTTGACGGTATTTATTGCCACGCTTCGGAGCAGAGACTGTCGTCCTATGACCGGCGATGGGGAATAGCTGTCATATTGTGATTGCCCATTCGACTCCCTGCTGCGGCGTGTGCCAAATAAGGATGCATGCCACGGGAAAATGCGGCTTCCCGACTCTCGCGACAGTGGGGTGTTGCGGCAAGATCCACACTACCCGGCAGGTTCGTCTACTTCGCGCTGGATGCTCGCCGCTGCTGGGTCGCAGCCGCTCCTTTGCTTGCCCGCCGCCGCCTGGTGCTTCTACCAGGCCCTGTCATAGGTATCATTTCTCAGATCTAGTACATTCTTACCGTCTCAAATTGCATCAAGTACAGGTAATCGAGTCATTTATTTCCAGTATCGGTAATAGCCAATGAAAACGGACGCGAAGTATGGGTATCGGGTATACTTCAAATTCCAGGGTATACCTTTGAATGTCGAATCTTTGATTGCGCCTAAGCTTCGTGTCAGGTTCCGCATATCTTTTGGGACGGCTTGGAAACGTGCAGCGTGCACCAATCACATGTCTGCATACAGTCTGGAGACGCTGTCGGCGAGGACGTGCTCGCGGCCGGTCGCGTCAACGTTGGCAGTCTTGCATCTACTGTATCCCGAACCGCCCCGACTTCGCACTCTGGCCCCGCAACCGAGAGTGGCTGCTCGCCGCGAGGGCTGCGGCCGCGATTCCGCCGTCTCCACCGCCAACGCCGCTGCCGTCGCTGCGGCCGCCGCCACCTCCCCACCGACCGCCGCGGTGCGCGTCGCTGCCGCCGACGAAGTGGCGGCGGGAGTCTGTGCGGTCGGCCGCGGCTGTCCCCGACGGCCGCATCGACAGCGGCTCGGCGGCCGAGCTGGACGATGAGCCGCTCGTGCGGCGGCGCGCCACGCTCGACGGCGTCGCTACCACGCTGGCGGTGGGCGGCGGTACCGACGGCCACCACGGACGGCGGCGTCCGCAGCGGCTCGAGG
>ENA-ORXT01005669-ORXT01005669.1-marine-metagenome-genome-assembly--contig:-NODE-5669-length-12128-cov-6.153680_pt1 | contig 12128 bp, 3 predicted proteins | sample MGYA00237868_ERZ511482 | MGnify/ENA metagenome assembly ERZ511482 | reverse complement strand
GATCGTCTGGCGATTCGCACCTATGTCGCGCCCTTCGACGGGGTGACGATCCGCGAGGCGCTGCTGCGCGAGCATTACCGGGGCGGGCAGTCCTTCTACGTCGTGCCGCGCCTGTCCGATCTGCCCGACGTGGAGGCGTTCCTGCGCGAGAAGGTGCCGGAGGTGAAGTTCGCCGTCGCCCACGGCCAGATGGCCCCCGGGGCGCTGGACGACGTGATGAACGCCTTCTACGACGGGCAGTTCGATATCCTGCTGGCCACCACCATCGTCGAATCGGGGCTGGATATCCCGACCGCCAATACCCTGATCGTCCACCGGGCCGACATGTTCGGGCTGGCGCAGCTGTATCAGATCCGGGGACGGGTGGGCCGCTCGAAGACGCGCGCCTACGCCTATTTCACCACCAAACCGCGCAAGCCGCTCACTCCGGCGGCCGAAAAGCGGCTGAAGGTGCTGGCCTCGCTCGACACGCTGGGCGCGGGGTTCAATCTGGCCAGCCACGATCTGGATATTCGCGGGGCCGGGAACCTGCTGGGCGAGGAGCAGTCGGGGCAGATCAAGGAGGTCGGGTACGAACTTTATCAGGACATGCTGGAGGAGGCGCTGGCCAAGATGCGCTCCGGCGAGATCGGCGCGCCGGAGGATGACGGGGCCTGGTCGCCGCAGATCAATCTCGGCGTCCCCGTCCTGCTGCCCGAGGCGTATATCGCCGATCTCGACGTGCGGCTGGGCCTGTACCGCCGGTTGTCCTCGCTGGCCACGCGCGAGGAACTGGAGGGCTTCGCCGCCGAACTGCACGACCGCTTCGGCAAGCCGCCGGCGGAGGTCGAGAGCCTGCTGGGGATCATGAAGATCAAGGCGATGTGCCGCCGCGCCGGAATCGCCAAGCTGGATGGCGGGCCGAAGGGGGCCACGGTCCAGTTCCGCAATGACAAGTTCGCCGATCCGGCGGGGCTGGCGACGTGGATCGCGGGGCAGAACGATCTCGTGAAGGTCAAGGGGACCAAGCTGGTCATCCGCCGCAACTGGTCCGATGACGAGCGCAAGGTCGACGGCGCGTACAGGATCTGCCGCGATCTGGCGAAGGTCGCCGAAGCGGGGCAGGTGTCCGCATGACCGCCATCGCCGTCGCCGTCATCGGGGCCGGTCCCGCCGGGCTGATGGCCGCCGAGAAGCTGTCGGCGGCGGGCCATGCCGTCACGGTCTTTGATCGGATGCCGACCCCCGCGCGCCGGTTCCTGATGGCCGGGGTCGGGGGGCTGAACCTGACGCATGACGAGGATTTCGCCGCCTTCACCGCACGCTACCGCGAGGCCGAGGGGCCGCTGCACCCGGCGCTCGACGCCTTCGGCCCGCGCGCGATGCGCGAATGGGCGGACGGGTTGGGGGCGGAGACGTTCACCGGCTCGTCCGGGCGCGTCTTTCCCCGGGCGATGAAGGCGTCCCCGCTGCTGCGCGCGTGGCTGGCGCGGCTGGAGGGGCAGGGCGTGCGCTTCGCCCTGCGCCACGACTGGCGGGGATGGGAGGGCGAGGCGCTGGCCTTCGACACGCCCGACGGCCCGGTGCGGGTGACGCCGGGCGCGACGATCCTCGCGACGGGCGGGGCGAGCTGGCCCCGGCTGGGGTCGAACGGTGCATGGACCGGGCCTGTGGCGGATGCCGGGGTGCCGGTCGCCCCGCTGCGCCCCTCGAATTGCGGCATCGATATCGCGTGGAGCGCGCGGCTGGTCGAACGCTTCGCCGGGGTACCGCTGAAGACCATCGCGCTGAGGGTCGGCGCCGAAACCGTGCGCGGCGAAGCGATCGTGACGCGGCGCGGGCTGGAGGGGGGCGCGGTCTATGCCCTGTCGCCCCTGATCCGCGAGGCGGTGGCGGTGGACGGCGCGGCGGCGGTATCGCTCGACCTGAAACCGGGGTTGTCGGTCGCGGCCCTGACCGCGCGGCTGACCAGGGCGCGCAAGGGCGATTCGCTGTCGAATACCCTGCGCAAGGCCGCCCGCCTCGACCCCGTCGCCATCGCGATCCTGCGCGAGGCCGACACGCCGCGCGAGGCCGAGGCGCTGGCCGCGCGCATCAAGGCGATGCCCCTGACCGCCACCGGCGTCGCGGGGCTGGAACGCGCCATCTCGACCGCCGGAGGGGTGCGGTTCGACGGTCTGGACCCGCAATTCATGTTGCAGGCCCGCCCCGGCACCTTTGCCGCAGGCGAGATGCTGGACTGGGAGGCCCCGACGGGGGGCTATCTGTTGCAGGCATCCTTCGCCACGGGGGCGGCGGCGGCGCGGGGGGTGACGGGGTGGCTGGCCTCGACCGTGTCCCCCACAGCCTCCTCGACATAGATTGCCCTGCCCCCGGGGCAGGGGATCACGGACGGCGGATCACACCACGGCCTTTATCGCCGACCGTTCCGGAAGAATGTTCCTGCCCCGGACTTGATCCGGGGCCTCGTGGAGCGTGCACTGCTCATCGAGGCCCCGGATCAAGTCCGGGGCAGGGTTTGCGGTGGCAGGATCAATACTCGATCTGCCACCCCACCGACCCCTTGGCCTCTTCGGACCCCAGTTCCGCCTCGATCTCGAAATTGTCGAAGATCTCGACTTCCACGAGGCCGGAGGTCTGGCCGCTTTGCAGGTTCTGCTTCGCACCGACGAAGACCTCGTCCTGCAGGTACTTGCCGGTGATGATGCTGGTGCCGCCATCGACATCCGATTCGACGCGCAGCACATCCACCCCGACCGCATCGCGCACCGAATCCAGCACCCCCGCCTTGCCGCTGAGCAGCGTCGCGACCCCGGCGGCCAGTTGCGCGGCCTCCAGCGCCGTCAGCGACTGTTTCGAGCGCCCGAACAGCAGGCGCGGCAGCACCTCGCCCTCGGGCAGGTCGGGGATCGATCCGAACTCGATATCGATATCCGGCACGTCGCCCTTCACCTCGATCCAGCCGGTGATATCGTTGGATTCGCGCTGCAATCGCACCTGCACGAAGGGCGTGGTATCGCCGGTGAAGCGCACGATGCCGATGGCCAGTTCGAACTGCTTGCCCAGGAAGTCCAGCACCCCGCGCCGCCGCTCGATCTCGCCGTTGATGCGGGGTTTGGAGGCGGTGCCGCGCACCCGCAACTGCCCGCCCCATTCGCTGTCCAGCCCCCGCCCGCGCACGAAGACGCGATTGGGCATCTGCAACGCGACGTTGAGCAGGATCCTGCGGCTTTCGGCGGTTTCCTCGACGGGGGGGTCGTAGAGCGGCGCGCTCTTGCCGACGGGGATCGCATCCACCACCGTCAGGCCGCCGCCGAGATTGCCGATCAGGCGCACCTCGACGTAATTGGTGCGGAAATCGCCGTTCACCGCGATATTGCGCCCCTGGGATACCGCCGTCGCCTCGCCCGAGAGGATGGCGGTGGCATCGTCGCGGCGCACGAGGGCGGCATTGTTCAGGGCCAGCCGCGTATCCAGCGTGCCGTTCGCGACGACGTAGCTGCCGCTGGCGGCTACCGTGCCCTGCACCCCGTCATTGGCGGTCAGGTCGAATACCGCGCGCCCGTCCTGCGTGAAGTCGGCCTTCGCGTTCAGGTTGGTCAGCAGCGTGCCGAACTCGACATTCGAGTACTGCCCGTCGCTGAGCACCGCCCCGCCCGCCATGTTGGGCGCGGCCAGCGTGCCGGTCGCGCGGCCGTTGATGACGACCGGGCCGCTGAGGATATGGTCCGGCAGCGGTACGAACGCCCAGATCTCGCCGACATCGCCCCGCCAGTCCACCTGTGCCGAGAACGGCGCATTGCGGTTCGGCGTCGGCAGGGGCGCGCCGGGGGTCGAGATCAGCGGGATGCGCGCGCTGGCGGTCAGGGGCTGCACCAATTGCGCGCCGGTCAGTTCGGCGCGGGCATTCAGGGCCGTGCCGTCCATCGTGCCGGTCGCGGTGACGGCGAACGGATCGTCGATCTGCGCCCCCTTCAGCCGCAGCGCATAGGCCGTCAGCGCGAAATTGCCGCGCACGCCGCCGCGCGTGTCCACATCCACCGTGCCGTCCAGACGGCCCGAGCGGATGACGTCGACGCCCGACAGGCTGGCGAGGGCGAGGGGGAAGTTGCGGATCCTGAGATTCGCGACGAGACCGGTGGCGGCATATTCCAGCCCGCCCCGCACTTCGCCGTCCTCGGCCCGCAGGTCCAGATTGCCGACCCGGAACCCGCCGGGGGGGATCTCCTCGATCACCAGCGGTTCGACGATGGCCGCCTGCCTGCCGTCGAAGACGAGGGCGAGGCGCGAGACCCGGGCCGAGCGCGGTGCGTCGGCGATGTTCAGCCGTGCCGCCGTCTCGATCTTGTCCGACCCCAGCGCGCCGCCCGTGGCGATCAGGGTCGTGTCGAGGGCCGAGAACGACCCCTTGGCCGTCGCGTCGATCCGCTTGACCGGAAAGGCCGCGAGCGTGCCGTCGGACCCGCCGACGACCGCATCGACATAGGGGTCCGCGCCCAGGGCGTCGTAGACTTGCCCCTTCGCATTGAAAGTGGTCAGCTTGACGGTCGGATCGTCCGCCGGGCCGTAGCGCAAGCTGTTGCCGACCACGTCGAAGGTGGCGTTCTGCCGCCCCCGGTCGCCGCCCAGCGTGACGGTGCCGTTGATCTGCCCGGCGATATCCTGCCCGACCAGCGCGCCGATCTGCGCCAGATCGGCCGCCGTGAACGTGGCCGAGCCGTCGAGGACGCCGTTGATGCCGGTGCTGAACTTGCCGTCCAGCCCGAAGCCGAGGCCGTCGGCGGTGACTTCGGCGAACTGCACGCTGCCGCCGCTCAGGGCGAACCGGGCCTTGGCCGAGACGGGGCCGAGATCGGTCTGCGCGTTCAGCGCCACCGATCCCGCCGGATTGCTGATGAGGCGTTGCAGGTCGTAGAACGCCGTCATCTCGCTGATGCGATAGGTGTCGTAGAGGATGTTCGCGCCGTTCAACCGCCCGACGACGGACGGATCGGCCAGCGCGCCGGTGACGCGCCCGTTCGCGCGGGCCGCCCCCGCCAGCGCCTTGCCCGCCAGCGGTTGCGCGATGGAAAGGTCACGGGCGTCGAGCGAATAGCTGACCTCCAGCAGGCTGCTCGCCAGATCGATATCACCGAACGCATTCACGCTGGCCGTCGCCGTGGCCACCCGCGTATCGGTCAGTCGCAGCAACCGGCGCGTCGGATCGAACACGCCGACCGCGCGGATACTGACCGTCTCGCCGATCAGGGATTCGATCTGCGGATTGTCCAGTCGCGGCTGGCCGAGCGTGCCGGTCAGGGCGAAGGGCAGGTAGCCGGGGGCGTCGCTCGGCATCTTCAGGTCCAGCGACAGGCTGCCGAGGCTGTAGGCATCGTAGTACAATCCGCCGCCATCGGCCCGCATGTTCACGACCGGCGCGGCGAACCCGCCGCGCGCCGTCCCCGATGCCTTGAGCGCCCCGCCGACCGGCTTGCCTGCCACCGCGCCGAGGGGGGAGAGGTCGGAGGCGTCGAGGTCGAAACCGATATCGAGGATCTGCGCCTCGATATCCACGTTGCCGCTGGCCGAGACGGTGGCGAACCCCGTCCGCGCGGTCAGGCCGTCGAGGCGCAGACGCCGGTTCGCGATGTCGAAACCGCCGCGCCCGGCGAGGGACACGCCCCGCTCCAGCGCGAAATCGAGGGCCGGGTCGCCGGTCGCGATGCCCGCCGCCGTCGCGTCGATCTCGAACGGGCCATAGCCCTCCGGCACCGCCGCGAAACTGGCCCTGCCGGTCAGCGAACCGACCGAATACTGCGCATAGCGCAGCGCGCGGCCGTCGAACGTCGTCGCGACCGAGGGGGCCGAGAACGGTCCCGTCACGCGCCCGCCCGCCGCCAGCGTGCCGCCGATATCCGCCCCGACGAGGCCGGAAATCACGCCAAGGTCGCCGGTATCGACCGAAAATCCGATATCGAGGGATTGCGCCGCCAGATCGACGGTCCCGCTCGCCCCGACCTGCCCCAGCGCGGAGGACACGTTCGCCTCGGCCAGGGTCAGCAATTTCGCCTGCCGGTCGAAGGCCCCGGTCGCGGCCACGCGCACCTCGCCGCCCAGCGCCCGGTCGAGGGCGGGGTCGCCGGTGCCGATGCCCGCCGCCGTCAGGGTGGCGGAGAAGGGCAGGGCGCTGCCCTGCTGCCCCTCCATATCCACCGCGCCGTCGAGCCGGGCGACGGTATAGGTCCGGTAGCGCAGCGACGTCCCGGCAATCCGCGCATTCACGCGCGGGATCACGAACGGTCCCCGCGCGCTGCCCTGCACCGCCAGCGCCCCGCCGATATCGGCCCCGGCGAGCGGCCCGAACGCGGTCAGATCCCCCGCCTCCACGTCGAAGGTGACGTCCAGTTGCTTCGCGGTCAGGTCCACACTGCCCTGCGCCGCGACGGTCGCCGAATCCGTGACCAGCGCCGCGCGGTCGAGGCGGATGCGCCGCTGCGCGATATCCACGGCTCCGCGCGCATCGATGCCGAGCCGCGCCCCGAAGGCCGCCTCCAGCGCCGGATCGCCGAGGGACAGCCCCGCCCCCTCCATGTCGACGGCGAACGGCGCGAACCCGTCCTGCGGCAAACCGAGCGATACCGACCCGTCCAGCGCCCCCGCGCCATAGGCATCGAATCCCAGATCCCGCGCGCTGACCGTGGCGTCGATGGCGGGCAGGGAGAACGGCCCCCGCGCCGTGCCGCGCATCGCGATCGATCCCGAGACGGGCGATCCGGCGAATGCGCTGACGGGCGACAGGTCGGTGGCGGTGACGTCGAAGCCCACATCCACGGTCTGCGCCTTCAGGTCGATGGCCCCCTGCGCCGTCGCCTCGGCGAAATCGGCGTCGAAGCGGGCGGCGTCGAGAATGACGACCCGGTCGTCCCGGTCGAAAGTGCCGGTGGCGTCCAACGTCACCGCCTCGCCGATGGCCCCGTCGAGGGCCGGGTCGCCGGTGGCGATGCCCCGCGCGGTGACGTCGATATCGAAGGGCAGGGTGCCGTTCTCGGGCCGGCCCACATCGATATCGCCGGTCAGCGCGCCGACGGCGTACCGGTCGTAGCGCAGCGCGCGCCCGTCCACGGTCACATCCAGCGACGGCAGGGCGAACGGCCCCCGGGCGGTCCCCTTTGCCTTCAGCGCACCGCCCAGATCGGCCTTCGCGAGGGGGCCGAAGGGGGCGAGGCGCTGGGCGTCCAGATCGAACGCGATGTCGAGGGTCTTGGCCGCCAGATCGACGTCGCCGCTGGCCGTCGCGGTCGCGAAATCGGCGTCGAGGGCGGCGGAATCGAGGCGCAGCTTCCGCGCCGCCCGGTCATAGCGCCCCCGCGCGTCCACGCTGACCGTCTCGCCTAGTGCCGCGTCCAGCGCCGGGTCGCCCGTGCCGATGCCGCTGGCCGTCAGGTCCACGTCGAAGGGCAGCGCATCGCCTTCGCTGCCCATATCGACCCGCCCGTCCAGCCGGGCAATGCTGTAGGTGTCGTAGACGATATCGCGCGCGGCAACGGTCGCATCCAGCGCGGGCAGGGCGAACGGCCCTTTCGCGGTCCCCTCCAGCGCCACGGCCCCGGCGATATCGGTGCCGAGGAGGGGCTTCAGCGCGGCGAGGCGGCGGGCATCGAGGTCGAACGCGATGTCGAGGGTCTTCGCCGCCAGATCGACACTGCCGCTGGCCTCCGCCGTCGCGAATCCGGAATCGAGGGTCGCGGCGTCCAGACGGATGCGGTTGGCGGCCCGGTCGAAGGCCCCTTTCGCGTCGAGGGCCACCTCGCCGCCGATCACGTCGTCCAGCGCGGCATCGCCGGTACGGATGCCGTTCGCGGTCAGGTCCATGTCGAAGGGGGCGGGGCCGGTCGGGGCGCTGTCCATCGCGACGGTGCCGGACAGGGCGGCCACGCGATAGGTGTCGTAGCGCAGCGCCGTGCCGTCGATCTCCGCAGTGACGGCGGGCAGGGCGAACGGTCCCTTCGCGGTGCCTTTCGCGGCCAGCGCGCCGCCCATGTCGGCCCCGGCCAGCAGACCGAGGATCGACAGGTCGTCCGCATCCACGTCGAAGCGCACATCCAGCGTCTTCGCCTTCAGATCGACAGTCCCCGCCACATCGGCGGTCGCCGCATCGGTGGTCAGGGTCGCGCGGGTCAGGCGCAGGCGCTGCCCGGCGCGGTCGATGCCGCCCGCCGCATCGATGGCGATGCCGCCCTCCAGCGCCTCGTCCAGTGCCGGATCGCCCAGCGACAGCCCCGTCGCCCTCACATCCACGTCGAAGGGCGCGTAGCCGTCCTTTCCGTCGCGCAGGACGACGGTGCCGTCCACGCTGCGCGCGGCATAGGCGTCGTAGCGCAGGCCCTTGCCGGACAGGGTGATATCGGCCTCGGGGGCCGCGAGCGTGCCCCGTGCCGTGCCGCGCGCCGTGGCCGCCCCCGCCAGCTTCACGCCGGCCAGCGGCTCGAACGGCGACAGGTCGTCGGCCTCCAGATCGAAGGCGATGTCCAGCGATTGTGCGGCGATATCCACGTCGCCCGACAGGCTGGCCTCCGCCCCCGCCGCGCGCAGGGTGGCCGATGCGATGCGCACTTTCTGTTCCGACTGGTCGATCTCGCCCTTCGCGCGCAGGGTCGAGGCCCCCGCCAGCAGGTCGTCGAGCGCCGCGTCGCCCGTCGTCACGTCGCGCGCTTCGACATCGATATCGAAGGGGGCGAACCCCGTGGGGGCCTGGCGGATATCGATATCGCCCTTGACGGACCCGACCGAATAGGCGTCGTAGCGCAGGCTCGACCCGTCGATAGTGGCGGTGACTTCGGGGGTCGTGAAACTGCCCGACGCCTTGCCCTTCGCCGTCACGGCCCCGGCGATCTCGGTGCCGAGCACGGCGTCGAGACCGCTCAGGTCGCCGGCCTCCACGTCGAATGTCAGGTCCAGCAGGCGGGTGCCCAGATCGATGCTGCCCGCAGCTTCGGCCTTCAGCCCGGCCAGATCGGCGTCGAGATAGTCCAGCGTGACGGCAGGCCCCGCGCGGTCTAGCGTCCCGGCGGTCTTCAGCACCGGATTGTCCCCGATCAGCGCGTCCAGCCCCGCATCGCCGGTCTTCGGGTTCGTGGCGGTGATGTCGATGCGGAAGGGGGACGGTCCCTCCTCGCCCGAGCGCATCTCGATATCCAGATCGGCGGCTTCCACCGAATAGGTGTCGTAGCGCAGATCCCGCGCGCTGCCCTTGGCGGTGACGAAGGGCAGGGCGAACGGTCCCTGCGCGGAGCCGGCCAGATCGACCGACCCGGCCAGCGGCGTGCCGACGAGGGGCGCGAAACCGCTCAGATCTCCCGCTTCCAGATCGTAGGTGATATCGAGCGTCTGCTTTTGCAGGTTGATCTTGCCCGCCAGCTCGATATCCGCATCCGCCAGATCGACCCGCGCCGCGTCCAGATCAGCAACCCGGTCGCGGTGTCGTACAACCCGCTCGCCTCGACCACGGGGGAGGTGCCGACCACGCGGTCGAGATCGTCGTCGCCGGTCTTCACACCTTCCAGCGCCGCCGTCAGGGCGAAGGGGGCGCGGCGGTCCTTGCGGTACTGCACGTCGCCGTCGATCCTGGCACCGGTCGCGGAATACTCCTCGAATCCGATATCCGAGGCGGTCGCGTCCACCGCGATCTTCGGCTCCGACAGCGTGCCGGTCAGGGTGGCCTTGCCCGCCGCGCCGCCGATCTTCGCCGGTTCGATCAGGGCCGTCACCGCCGCCGCATCGCGCAGGTCGAACTCCACCGCCAGATCCACGGTATCGCCGGGGATCGACACGGTGCCGGAGGCTTCCACGAGCAGGACGTCGCTGTCCAGCGACCCGCGCTCGACCCGGATCGTATCGGCCCCGCTTTCGGTCAGCAGGATTTCGAGGACCGCCTCTTCCCCCAGCGCCGCCGCGATATCCGCGTCGGTCGAGGACAAATCGGCCATCTGCGCGTTCAGGAACAACCGGTCCAGCGTGCCGCCCTGCAACCCCTCCAGCTTGAAGGCCAGCGCCGCGCGCCCGTCGATGGGCAGGCCCGCCGCCCGGAAGAACGGGCCGAGTTCGCGCGCCTCGCCCGCCAGTTGCGCGTCGGCCTTGCCGATGGAGATATCGTATTTCGCCGACCCGTCGAGCATGACGGAGCGCGATTCGACCTTCAGCGTATCGAGTGTGACGGTGCTGGCGATGCCGTCGAACTTGCCGGTTCCGCTGAAGCCGGGCGTCGGGCCGAGGGCGTCCTGTATCCCGGCATCGGCCAGTTCCAGCCCCTTGGCCCGGGCATCGAAGGTAAAGCCCTGCTGCTTGCCCGCCTCGCCGACTTCGCCGCCAAGGGGTTGCGAATCGATCTTCAACTCGATGGTTTCGGCCTTGCCGAAGGACGCATCCAAGCCCGCGACCTGCGCATCCACATCCAGTTGCGGCGCGGTCAGCTTGCCCACCGCCCGGGCCGTGCCGCTCAGATCCGTGACGCTGGCGGGGGCGATGACCTGGTTGAAGGCGTCGATATCCTTCACGTCCCAGTCCAGCGCCATGTCGACAGCGTTCTTGCCGACATCGACGATGCCCTTGCCGGACAGTTCGAAGGCCTCGCTGTCCACCTCCAGCATCTTCAGGCTGTAGGTGCCTCTCTCGGTTTCCTCGAAATCGACATCGATGCGCGCGGCCTCGCCCAGCGCGCGCTTCCAGTCGGCGCTGGTTTCCTCGCCCGGCTCGACGGTGCCGTTGAATTTCGCGGTGATCAGCCCGCCCCAGCTCGCCACGCCCGCGCCCCGGGCCACCCCGATCTGGCCGATATCGGCGAAGAGATTGAAGGGCAGCCGCTCCGGCGTTCCCTTGGCGTCAAGGTCCAGTTCCAGCGCCTGATCCGGGGGCAGATTGCCCATCTGGGCGACCAGACCGCCGGGTTCCTCGGTCGCCTTCAGGGCGAAAGTGATATCGAGATCGTCGAAATCGATGCGCGATTTCAGCGTGATGCGGTCGCCGGGGCGGTCGGTGCGCTGCACGGTCAGGTTGGCGTCCTGGATATCGCCGATATCCGAGAACGCCCCGTCGATCTTCGCCTCCAGATCCTGCGGCAGCAACCCGCCCTCGATCCGCAGCCGGTCGACCTTCAGCGCGTCGATGCTGATCGGTACGGGCGGGCGGGGCCAGGCGAATTCGACGCCGGGGCCTTCCTCGGCGGGCGGGTCGCCGCGACCGATGGGGGCGCGCAGGATCGAGATCTGCTCCGCGCTCAGCGTCTCGAAGGTGAATCGCCCGCGCAGCAATGCGGTCGGACTCCAGTCCACCAGCAGGTTCGACGCATCGAACCACACCCCGTCGCTGTCCCGGATTTGCAGGGTCGAGATCAGCGCGAAGCCGTCTTCGGGCTTGGTCACCTCGCCGAGGATGATCTCGAACTCGCCGGGGGCGTTGACCTGCTTGACGGCGAATTGCAGCAGGTCGTTCCACGCCTTCTTGGTATCCCAAAAGGCGTGGGCGGGGGCGGGGGCAAACGCGAGCGCGGCCCCGAAAACGATGCCGGTGAGTGCCTTGCGGGCGCGCGAGAATGCCGTGCGGATCATCTAGAAGGCCTGACCGATGCTGAGGTAAAACTGGAAGGCGTCGTCTTCGTCGCGGGGGTCGACGGGCACCGCCACGTCCAGGCGGATCGGCCCGACCGGGCTGAAATAGCGCACGCCCAGCCCCGGCCCCCAGCGCAGGGTGCCGAAATCGTCGAAGAACTCGTTCGAGACGATCCCCGCATCGACGAAGGGCACGATGCCGAAATTGCCGTAGCGGATGCGCATCTCGACACTGCCCTCGACCACGCCGAGCGCGCCGGTGGGGTCGCCGCCCGAATCCAGATCGTTGACGTATTGCGTGGCATAGGCCCGCACCGATCCGCCCCCCCCCGAATAGATGCGCCGGTTCGCGGGAACGTTGGTGGCATCGTCCGAGAAGACCTGCGCCACCCGGCCCCGCACGGCGAAGATGTACTTCGCCTCGCGGTCCAGCGAGATGTAGGTCGAGGCCTGCACGTCCGTCTCGCCGAAACTGACGAATTCCTCGTCGAACGCGCCGATCCACGGGGTCGCCTCGGCGGTGATGCGCAGCCCCTCGGTCGGGTTCAGCAGGTCGTCGGTGCGGTC
>ENA-ORXT01005668-ORXT01005668.1-marine-metagenome-genome-assembly--contig:-NODE-5668-length-12130-cov-9.821621_pt1 | contig 12130 bp, 8 predicted proteins | sample MGYA00237868_ERZ511482 | MGnify/ENA metagenome assembly ERZ511482 | reverse complement strand
CGGAGAACTCCCTGCGAGGTGTCGAATCCACGCGTACCGGTCAGACGTTGCTCGGGAGCATTCAAGCCGGGTTCACGAAGAACGAGCAGCGGCAGGCCGACAACGGTCTTCCTCGTCCGAGCGTCATCGTCCGGGACGTATCCCAGAGATCCACATCGGGTGACGGGGGGGTCGTGGTAGTCGACATAGACAACGCCCGCCCGCCTGAAACGCCCCCGCCGGCCGTGGACGGACCGCGCGCCAGAACGGCGGTCGGGGACGGACCTCCGGTTTCCGGTCCCGGCACTACGACGGACATCGTGCTCAAGGTGAACCAGGGACTCAATCCGGCAAGCGGGGACACTCCGGACAGAACCGACAACACCCCCATCATTGCCGCGCACGAGCTGGTACATGTGGAGCAGGTCGCCGAAGGCAATTCCTCGCTCGGGTCCACCTTGGCCTTGGCGGGAGCGGCACGCGCAGATGGTAGAACCGAAGTCCGCTTTACGGATAACATCGAGTTCGAGGCGGTCGGTCTGCCATACGACGTAGATGGGGACGGGGTGGCGGAGCCGGAGTCGGCCAACCGGTTCAACGGTCGGGACGGCGCCTCCGAGAACGACTTCCGTGCTGAAGTGGGTGTAGGGGCTCGGACCGAATACGCAGGCACGCGGCCCCTCACCGCCGAGCGAATTGCCAACGCGAACACCACGGCTGCCCAGCTCGTTGCGCGGCTCCAAGACCAAGCTGCTGCCGCGGCAGCTCCCGCGGCAGCGGCCGCCGATCCTGCCGCCGAGGTCGCATAGGCACGCTCACGGGCTCACGGGCCATGCCTCGGGTGGCCCCGGATCTCTCGTCCTGGAGGTGCATGACGTTCGTCGATTCCACGAATTGGATCTGAGGTGAAAGGGGTCGCGGTCCGCGGCCCCTGCACGGCGCGGCGTTCGTGACCGGAGCCTGCGCGCCGGCGTCGTCGGTACGAAAGGTATCGTTCGCCATTGCACGGGCACACCGATACCGGCCCGGTCGCGGGTTCCAGTCTTGCAAGCGATCCCTGCACGGCGAGAAGCGTATCCGGTCAGTTGTCGAAGCGGACGCTGCCGTGCGGGTGCATCCTGATCGGAGGCCGAGGCGAGCTGATGCCCCCCGGGTTCTGATCCCGTTGACGACGTGTCTGAAGCATCTCGCGCCGGACTCCGCGTGGAGGGCCCGTGGACCCTCGTCCGACCATCCCCTGCCGGACCACCGCCGACACGGAGTTCTTCAATCCAGCTCCGGTTCCAGCTCCACCAGCACATCCGCATCCGACACCTGCGCCCCCGCCACCACGTTCACGCAGGCGATGCGGCCATCGCGCGGCGCCTGCAGCGTGTGCTCCATCTTCATGGCCTCCAGCACCAGCAACCGCCGGCCGGTGCGCACCGCTTCACCCGGCGCGACCTCGACGCTCAGCACGGTACCGCTCATCGGCGCACCGATCCGATCGGACCCGGTCTGGCCCGCACCGTCACTGCGCAGCGAATCGGGCTGGCGCCACTCCCGCGTCATGCCGTCGATCAGAATGCCGGCGGCACGTCCCTCGCGATCGGCGAACACCGCGCAGCGGGCGCTGGATGCCAATCCGTCCCGGACGAACGAGACCCTGTCATCGGCGAACGCGATGCCTGTCAGCCGTACCCCGCCGTGAGGCCAGCGGATGTCGGCGGTCCCGTCGCGATGACGCTCGACGCGCACCTGGAGCACCTCGCCGTCGGACGCCTGCAAGCCGATGCACTCGGTAACCGTGCCCCAAAGGCGCCAGTACGGGATACCGACCCGGTACCCCGTGCCGACCGTGGGTACCCCGTCCGGTACCGGCTGCAACAGCGCCAGTGCCGCCACCGCGCACGACAGGCCACCGTCGTCGGGCAAGGCGGTGAGCCGTGCGAGATCCCGCTCCGCCAGGCCCGTATCCACCTCGCCGGCGGCGACCCCCCCGTGCCGGGTCAAGGCCCCCAGGAAGGCGGCGTTGGTGATCAGCCCGGCGACGTGGGTGTTCGCCAGCGCCGAACGCAGCCGCCGCAGCGCCTCGCCCCGCGTCTCGCCGTGCACGACCAGCTTGGCGATCATCGGATCGTAGTGCGGCGACACCGCATCCCCCTGCGCCACACCGGTCTCGATGCGTGCCCGCCCGAACGCCAGACGGTGCAGCGTGCCGGTGCAGGGCAGGAAGCCGTTGGCCGGATCCTCGGCGTACAGGCGTGCCTCGAACGCGTGGCCGCGCAGGAGAATGCGTTCCTGGGACAGCGGCAACGGTTCGCCGGCGGCGATGCGCAGCTGCCAGTCGACCAGGTCGATGCCGGTGACCGCCTCGGTGACCGGGTGCTCGACCTGCAACCGGGTGTTCATCTCCATGAACCAGAAGCCGTCGGTGCGCAGCGCTCCCGAGCCATCGACGATGAATTCGACCGTGCCGGCACCGCGGTAGTCGATGGCGCGTGCCGCGGTGATCGCCGCCCCGGTCATGGCCCGGCGCACCGCCTCGCTCATGCCCGGCGCCGGTGCCTCCTCGACCACCTTCTGATAGCGACGCTGCAACGAGCAGTCGCGCTCGAACAGGTGCACCACGTTGCCGTGCGCATCCCCGAACACCTGGATCTCGATGTGCCGGGGCGCGTCGATGTACCTCTCGATCAGCACCGCCGCGTCGCCGAACGCGTGCAGGCCCTCGCGCATCGCCCCCTGCAGGGCGGCGGCGAAAACCTCGGGCCGCTCGACCCGACGCATGCCCTTGCCGCCGCCGCCGGCACGCGCCTTGATGATCACCGGATAGCCGATCGCGTCCGCCCGCGCCTGCAGGGTGTCCGGATCCTGGTCGGTACCGTGGTAGCCGGGCACCACCGGCACGCCGGCAGCCGTCATCAACGCCCTGGCGGCATCCTTCAGGCCCATCGCACGGATCGAGGCCGCCGACGGTCCGATGAACACCAGCCCGGCCGCCTCCACCGCATCGACGAAGTCGGGGTTCTCGGACAGGAACCCGTAGCCCGGATGAATCGCCTCGGCACCGCTCGACAGGGCCGCCTCGACGATGCGCTCGCCGCGCAGGTAGCTGTCGGCGGGGGCCGACCCACCGATGCCCACCGCCTCGTCGGCACGGCGCACGTGCAATGCGCCGCGATCGGCGTCCGAATGCACGGCCACGGTGACGATGCCGCGGGAGCTTGCCGCATCGATGATCCGGCAGGCGATCTCGCCGCGGTTGGCGATCAGTATCTTGCTGAACATGGCTGTTCGGTTCCTTGTCGCGTCACATCCGGAACAGACCGAACCGGGTGTCCGGGATCGGTGCGTTCAGCGCGATCGACAGGCTGTGCGTCAGCACCTCGCGCGATTGCGCCGGGTCGACGATGCCGTCGTCCCACAACCGTGCCGAGGCGTACAGCGGGTGCCCCTGGCGCTCGAACTGATCGACGATCGGCTGCCTGAACGCCTGCTCGGCATCGGCCGACCAGGACTCGCCCGTCCGCTCGATGCCCGTGCGCCTGACGCTTGCCAGCACGCCGGCCGCCTGCTCGCCGCCCATGACCGCGATGCGGCTGTTCGGCCAGCTCCACAGGAAGCGTGGCGAGTAGGCGCGTCCGCACATGCCGTAGTTGCCCGCACCGTAGCTGCCACCGATGATCATGGTGACCTTGGGCACCCGCGTGGTCGCCACCGCGCTGACCAGTTTGGCGCCATGCTTGGCAATCCCTTCCGCCTCGTACCTGGCACCGACCATGAAGCCGGTGATGTTCTGCAGGAACACCAGCGGGGTCTTTCGTTGCGAGCACAGCTGCACGAAGTGCGCCCCCTTCAGGGCGCTCTCGGAGAACAGCACGCCGTTGTTGGCGACGATGCCGACCGGGAAGCCGTCGATGTGGGCGAACCCGCACACCAGCGTCGGCCCGTAGCGCGCCTTGAACTCCGAGAAGCGCGATCCGTCCACCAGACGCGCGATGATCTCGCGCACCTCGAACGGCTGGCGCTTGTCGGCCGGCACGATGCCGGCGATCTCGGCCGGGTCGTACAGCGGTGGCTCGGGGGTAGCCCGTTCCACCGTCGCCCGCTCCCGAGTGCCCAGGTGCGACACGATGTCCCGTGCAATCGACAGTGCGTGATCGTCGTCGTCGGCCAGGTGATCGGCCACGCCCGACAGTCGGGTGTGCACGTCCCCGCCACCGAGTTCCTCGGCCGACACGATCTCGCCGGTGGCCGCCTTCACCAGCGGCGGACCTGCCAGGAAGATCGTGCCCTGCTCGCGCACGATGACGGTCTCGTCCGACATGGCCGGGATGTAGGCGCCGCCCGCGGTGCACGAGCCCATGACCACGGCGATCTGCGCGATGCCCTGCGCCGACAGGTTCGCCTGGTTGAAGAAGATCCGCCCGAAGTGGTCCCGGTCGGCGAACACCTCGTCCTGGTTGGGCAGGTTGGCCCCGCCGGAATCCACCAGGTATACGCACGGCAAGCGGTTCTGCTCGGCTACCTCCTGCGCGCGCAGGTGCTTCTTCACCGACAGCGGGTAGTAGGTACCGCCCTTGACGGTCGCATCGTTGCACAGGATCAGGCAGTCGCGCCCCGAGACCCGGCCCACACCCGCGATCACGCCGGCAGCCGGCACCGCGCCGTCGTACAGCCCGTGCGCCGCCGTCAGGCCGATCTCCAGGAACGGCGAGCCGGGATCGAGCAGCGTCTGCACTCGATCGCGCGGCAGCAGCTTGCCGCGTGCCACGTGGCGATCGCGGGCGCGTTCGCCACCGCCCTGCAGGGCCAGCTCGGCGGCGTCGCGCACCTGCGACAGCTGCTCGCTCATGCCGGCCGCGTTGCTGAGAAAGGCCTCGCCGGAGGGCGAGACGTTCGAGTTCAGCACGCTCACGCGTTCGGTGCACTCGCGCCGAACAGCTCGCGGCCGATCAGCATGCGCCGGATCTCGCTGGTCCCGGCACCGATCTCGTAGAGCTTTGCGTCGCGCAGCAACCGCCCGGTCGGGTAGTCGTTGACGTAGCCGTTGCCGCCCAGCGCCTGAATCGCCTCCAGCGCCACCTGCGTGGCCTTCTCGGCGGCGTACAGGATGCAGCCGGCGGCATCCTGGCGGGTGGTCTCGCCCCGGTCGCAGGCGCTGGCCGCGGCGTACACGTAGGCACGGCAGGCATTCATGGTGGTGTACATGTCGGCAAGCTTGCCCTGCATCAGCTGGAACTCGCCGATCGGTGCATCGAACTGGCGGCGCTCGTGCACGTAGGGCATCACCACGTCCAGGCAGGCGGCCATGATGCCGACCGGGCCCGCCGCCAGCACCACGCGCTCGTAGTCCAGTCCCGACATCAGCACGTTCACCCCCCGCCCCTCGACGCCGAGCACGTTCGAAGCCGGCACGCGGCAGTTCTCCAAGATCAGCTCGGCGGTGTCGGAGCCACGCATGCCCAGCTTGTCCAGCTTCGGCCCGGTGGTGAGGCCTGCCATGCCGCGCTCGATGATGAAGGCGGTGATGCCGCGCGTGCCGGCCGCCGGGTCGCTCTTGGCATAGACCACCAGCGTGCCGGCATGCGGTGCGTTGGTGATCCACATCTTGGTGCCGTCCAGGATCCAGTCGTCGCCGTCGCGCCGCGCGGTGGTGCGCATGCTCACCACGTCCGAGCCCGCACCGTGTTCGGACATCGCCAGTGCCCCGACCGTGGCACCCGCGATGAGCCCCGGCAACAGGCGGGCGCGCTGCTCGTCGTTGCCGTTGCGCGCGATCTGGTTGATGCACAGGTTGGAGTGCGCCCCGTAGGACAGGCCGACCGAGGCCGAGGCGCGGCTGATCTCCTCGATCGCCACGCAGTGGGCAAGATAGCCCATGCCCGCCCCGCCCTCGGCTTCCGGCACGGTGATGCCGTGCAGGCCGAGCTCGCCCATTTCCCGCCACAGGTGCATCGGGAAGGCGTTGTCGCGGTCGATCGCCGCGGCGTGCGGTGCGATTCGTTCGCGGGCGAAGCGCTGCACCGTCTCGCGCAACGCGTCCAGATCCTCGCCCAGACCGAAGTTCATGCCGGCGTCGAACATCGTCAACGATTCCTGTGAGTGAGCCCGGGGGCTTGATGGAAAGGTGGCCGAGGCCCGACACTGCACCCCGGACCACATTGACCGAAGGCGGCATGCCATCGAACGCGGATGAAGGTGGGTATCCGGATCAGCAGGACCCGGTGCGCCAGGGACTGGACCTGATCCAGCAGGGGCTGACGATCTTCGATGGCGAGATGGCGCTGGTGACCTGCAACCGCGGCTTCATCGCCATGTTCGACCTGCCCGAGACGCTCGCCCGCTGCGGCACGCGCTTCGAGGACATCAACCTGTTCCTGGCGCGACGCGGCGAGTACGGTCCGGGGGACCCCGCGGAGCTGGTGCGGGTGCGGCTCGAACGGGCCGAACGGTTCGAGCCGCACTACCTGGAGCGCACCCGCCCGGACGGGCGCCGCCTCTCGGTGGAGGGGCACCCGCTGCGCAGCGGCGGCTGGGTCAGCATCTACTCCGACATCACCGAGGCCTGGAAGCAGGAGCAGGTGCTGCGCGCGCGCAGCGACCTGCTCTCCGACAAGCTGCTGATGCGCGCCGAAACGCAGGCCCGGACCAACCGCGAGCTGGCCGCCGCGAACCGGGACCTGCAGCGTACCCAGGCTAACCTGCAGGCCTCCGAATCGCGCATCCGCACCATCACCGGGGCCCTGCCCGCGCACATCGCCTACGTGGACCGCAGCCGCACCTACCGGTTCTCCAACCACCGGCTCGACGATGTCATGAGCCTGGGGGCGACGAACGTGCTCGGACGCACCGTCGACGAGGTGTTTCCGGCCACCACCGCTCGCCTGCTGGGCAGCAAGCTGGACACCGCCTTCGCCGGCGAGACGGTCACGTTCGACTACACCATCCACGGGGGCGAACCGACGGCCCAGTCGGTGCGCACCACGCTGTCGCCGGAAACCGACAGCGAGGGAGAGGTGATCGGTGCCTTCGTGCTGTCGATCAACGTCTCGGCCGAGAAGGCCGCCACCGAGATGCAGGTGCGCGCCAAGCGCATGGAGACCAGCGCCCAGCTGACCAGCGGGCTGGCCCACGACTTCGCCAACATCCTGACCGTCATCCTGGGCAACCTGCACCGCATGAGTGCCCGGGCGGACAGCGAACAGCTGACGCTGGTGCAGTCCACCGAGCGGGCGGCACGGCGCGGCACGCGCATCATCGACAACCTGATGGCGCTGCTGTACCGCAACCGGCTCGACGCCCGGCGCGCCGACGTCAGCAAGCTGCTGCGCGACCTGACACCGCTGTTCTCCTCGTTGAACGACAGCATCCGGCTGGAACTGCAGCTGCCCGCCAGCGACCTGATCGCCACGGTGGACGAGGGGGCGCTGCAGGACATGGTGCTCAACGTGCTGTTCAACTCCAAGGACGCGATCGAGATGGCCACGGGCAGCGGCACGATCGTCCTGCACGCCGACATCGACCACGAGGGCACCCTGCGCATCGTGGTGAGCGACACCGGCGGCGGCTTCTCGGACGAGGCGCTCGGTTGCGCCACCGAGCCGTTCTTCTCGACCAAGCCGCAGGGCAAGGGCAGCGGGCTGGGGCTGTCGATGGTGCGCTCGATCGTCGACCAGTCCGGTGGCACGCTGCAGATCGGCAACCTGCCGGAGGGGGGTGCCCGGGTGGCGATCGGCATGCCGTCGCGCGCCGCCCGGGTTCCGGACGAGCCGTCGGTCGATGCCCTGCCCGATGCGCCGGCCCCGTCCACCCGTACCGACGCGGTACCGACGGCGCTGGCGCTGGTGGTCGACGACGATGCAGAGGTCCGCGCGCTGCTGCGCGAACGCCTGGCCGCCAACGGTTACCCGGCGGTGGAGGCCCGCGATGCGGACGAGGCGCTGACGCTGCTCGATCAGCTGCCCGACATCGCCGTGCTGGTCACCGACATCGTGATGCCCGGCAACCGCAACGGGCTGGAGCTGGCGCAGCACGTTCAGCGCCACCTTCCGGCCATCGACATCCTGCTGGTCAGCGGCATCCAGCGAACCGCTACCCTGTGGCAAAGCGCCAGGATCTGCTTCCCAGTGATACGCAAACCGTTCGACACGACCACCTTCGACGCCCAGCTGCTGCGCGTCACGCGCCGGCACCGCTCGTGAGTCCGCCCGCCACCCGCTGCATCGCCATCGTCGAGGACGATGCCGACATCGGCGCGATCCTGCAGGGCGTGCTGGAGGACAACGGCTTCGGCACCCGGCTGTTCGCCGAGGCCGGCACGTTCCAGGCATCCCTGCCAGGACACCGCTACGACTTGTGCCTGGTCGATCTGGGCCTGCCCGACCAGAACGGCCTGGACCTGGTCCGTGCGCTGAGCACAGAGCACGGCATCGCCAGCATCATCATCTCCGGCAGGCGTGCACTGACCGACAAGGTGGTCGGCCTGGAGCTGGGCGCCGACGACTACATCGCCAAGCCGTTCGAGCCGCCCGAGCTGCTGGCCCGGGTGCGCTCGGTGCTGCGCCGCGTCGAGCGTGCGGGCAACCCGGCGCAGAGGGTCGGCAGCGGCGGTGGGCAGCGTGCCCGCTTCGGCGACTGGTGCGTGGATTTCGAAAGCTTCTCGCTGGCCCACGCGGACGGCTCGGTGCAGCCGCTGAGCGGCGCCGAGATCGACCTGCTGCGCGCGTTCACCGGTGCACCGAACCGACTGCTCAGCCGCGACCGGCTCCTGGATCAGGTCCGGACGCCGGGCGGCAACGCCTGCGACCGGGCGGTGGACGTGCGCATCTCGCGGCTGCGCACCAAGCTGCGCGACGACTCGCAGAACCCGACCCTGATCCGCACCGTCTACGGAGCCGGCTACCTGTTCATGGCAACAATTGCCTGGGAGTGACGGCAGGTCCGACGACGGACCCGGCCGTGGACACGGTACCGGGTGCACCACGCTCACGATTCCCGGTCGAACCGGGCGGTGCGCTTCTCCACGAAGGCATCCATGCCTTCCCGCTGATCGGCGGTGCCGAACAAGGCGTGGAACACGCGCCGCTCGTACAGCAACCCTTCGGCGAGCGTCGTCTCCAGCGCCCGGTCCACGACCTCGCGCGCCAGCATGACCGCGGCCCGCGAGTAGCCGGCGATCCGTGCCGCCTCGCGGCGTGTCTCCTCCAGCAGCGTCTCGTCCGGATACACGCGCGCGACCAGCCCGACCTGCCGGGCCTCGTCCGCATCGATCGTGCGTCCGGTCAGGATCATGTCCATGGCCACGCTCTTGCCGACCAGCCGGGTCAGCCGCTGCGAGCCGCCCATGCCCGGAATCACCCCCAGCTTGATCTCCGGTTGACCGAACCGGGCGCTGTGCGAGCAGTAGATCGTGTCGCACAGCATCGCCAGCTCGCAGCCGCCGCCCAGCGCGTGGCCGGACACCGCGGCGATGGTGGGCGTGCGCAGGCGGGCGATCGCCTCCCAGCCGCCCAGCATGTCGTCCAGGAAGGTCTGCGGGTAGCGCTGCGGGCGCATCTCGGTGATGTCGGCACCGGCCGCGAACGCCTTGGCGGAACCCGTCAGCACGAAACAACCCACGCCGGGGTCCTCGTCCAGCGGCACCATCATGGCCACCAGCTCGCGCAGCATCCGCTCGTTCAGCGCGTTGAGCGCCTCGGGCCGGTGCAGCGTGACGATCGCCACGCGCCCGTCGCGCTCCAGCTTGACCACGCCGTCCGTCGGCTCGTTTACGGGTTCGTCGGTCGGCTTGCTCATCGGAACGCCCTCGTCAGTCATCGGAATGCTCTCTCGCCGCGGCGGCCAGGTCCGGCAGCATGGCCGAGAAATCCTTGCCGGCACCACCCCGTTCCACGAAACGCCGGTACAGGGCCTGCGCGTGCGCGCCCAGCGGCGTCGCCGCATCGACCTGCTCCGCGGCCTGCTGGCTCAGGCCCAGATCCTTCAGCATCAGCCCGGCGGCGAACCCGGGCGCGTAGCCGTCGTCCGCCGGACTGGACGGGCCGACGCCCGGCACCGGGCAGTAGGTGTTGACCGACCAGCACGATCCGGACGAGGTCGAGATGACCTCGTACAGGCGCTGCGCCGACAGCCCGAGCTTCTCGCCCAGCGCGAACGCCTCGCAGGTGCCGATCATCGAGATGCCCAGCAGCATGTTGTTGCAGATCTTGGCCGCCTGTCCGGCACCTGCGTCGCCGCAGTGCACGCGGCGTTGCCCGAGGATCTCCAGCAGCGGCACGGCCGCGTCGTACGCGGCCGGCGAGCCGCCGACCATGAAAGTCAGCGTGCCGGCCGTGGCGCCACCGATGCCGCCGGACACCGGCGCATCGACCGACAGCAGTCCGGTCTCGCCGGCCAGGCGGTGCGCCGCCCGTGCGCTGTCGACATCTACCGTGGAGCAGTCGATCAGCACGGCACCGGCCCGTGCCGCGGGCACGATCTGCCGGTACACCGATTCAAGGATCGGCCCGTCGGGCAGCATCGTGATCACCGCCTCGCGATCCGTCGCCGCCGCCTGCGCGGTATCGACGCGCGTCACGCCATCGATCTCGATCGCGGCGGTGTCGAAGCCTGCCACGTCGTGCCCGGCCCTCGCCAGGTTGGCCGCCATCGGTGCGCCCATGTTGCCCAGGCCGATGAATCCGATTCGCATCATGTTCTTGTCCGTGTCATGCCCTTGTCCGTGCCATGCCGCTGGTCACTTCCATCTCGTCAGTCGAACCGCAGGTCGCCACCGGGCGCCGCTCGCTTCATGGTCTCGATCAGCTCGGCGTCCACCTGCCCGACACCCGCTTGCCGCCAGCGCGGCGCACCGTCCTTGTCGATCAGAACAGCACGCACCCCTTCGAGCAGATCGCCCTGCTCGACGGCGCGCGAGGAGAATCGGTATTCCCGTACCAATGCAGCCTCGACCCCCGGGTCCCGACGGGCTGCCCTTGTCAGGTCGAACGCCAGGTGCAGTGCCAGCGGAGAAGCCGCGGCGATGCGCTCGTGCGCCTCGCCCACCCAGGCTCGCTCGTCCTGCTCGAGGGCCGCGAGCACATCGCTCAGCGTGGACTGCCCGAACAGCGCATCGATGGTCGGCGCACGCTCGGCAAGCGTCGAGGCGCCGGACGACATACCGGACGACGGTGCCGCATCGTCGATCGCCGCCGGTCCATCGCCCGCCACCAGCGCCGCGGCGAGGGCTGCGAGCCGTTCGTGCGGCACGAACCGGTCGGCAAGCCCGGCGTGCAGCGCATCGGCGGTGCCCATGCGCGCCCCGCTCAACGCCAGGTACTCACCTGCGTACCCCGGTGCACGCGCCAGCAGGTGGCTGGCCCCGACGTCGGGCACCAGACCGATCGCGCACTCCGGCATGGCCAGCACGCTGCGCTCGGTCACGATGCGGTGCGAGGCGTGCGCCGACAGGCCGATGCCACCGCCCATGGTGATGCCGTCCATCACCGCAACGATCGGCTTGGGGTAGCTCGCGATCGACGCGTTCAGCCGGTACTCGTCCCGGAAGAAGCGGCGGTAGCCGTCGATGTCGCCGGCGGCGCCCTGGCGCTGGATCGCGGCGATGTCGCCGCCTGCGCAGAAGGCCCGATCGCCCTCGCCTTCCAGCAGCACGAGACTCACACGATCATCGTCACGCCAGGCGTCCAGCGCCGCCCGCATCTCCAGCAGCATGGCGTGCGACAGCGCGTTCAGCTTGCGGGCACGGCACAGCGTGATGCGACCGATCGAGCCTTCGATCCGCACTCGCAGTTCACCGCTCGCCGCACCGTTCATGCCGGCCCCGCCAGCAGTCCGCGCGCGGTGATCAGCCGCATGATCTCGTTGCTGCCCTCCAGGATCTGGTGCACGCGGATGTCGCGCACGATCTTCTCGATGCCGTAGTCCTCCAGATAGCCGTAGCCGCCGTGCAGCTGCAGGGCCTCGTCGGCGACCGCGAAGCAGCTGTCGGTGACCAGGCACTTGGCCATGGCGCAGAAGCGTGTCGCATCGGCATCCCCCCGGTCGAGCTTCCAGGCGGCCCGGTACAGGAAGGTGCGCGCCGCCTGCTGGTTGATCTCCATGTCGGCCAGCTTGAACTGCAGGGCCTGGAACCGGTCGAGCGGCGAACCGAACGCCTGCCGCTCGGCGG
>ENA-ORXT01005667-ORXT01005667.1-marine-metagenome-genome-assembly--contig:-NODE-5667-length-12130-cov-55.578445_pt1 | contig 12130 bp, 10 predicted proteins | sample MGYA00237868_ERZ511482 | MGnify/ENA metagenome assembly ERZ511482 | reverse complement strand
ATGCGAACGTAACCATCCTGGTTGCGCTCTTACATCAGGATTACCTAATATTTGACCGACTACTGATTAACCAATAAGCTGATTAACAATTATTTACAAATAGTATATTTATACATAGAAATTTAGTTCCGGAAGCAATAGTACCTTCGGCACGAAATTTCTCAATCTATTTAATCCTCGTTCCTAACTATTCCTAAGGCACTAGTCTTTATCAGATTTTTCTCATGAATAAAATTTTTATACCCTTACTGTTTATCCTGTTTTATCTACCATCCCTGGCGCAGCCAACAGTAGAATGGTCTAATACCTACGGTGGAAGTTTTGCCGATATTCCCCGTTCTGTACTTGCGCTTACCGATGGTGGCTACCTGATAGCGGGTCTAACCATGTCTGATGACAATGATATTTCTAATAATAATGGTAAAGGAGACGGATGGCTGATGCGAACCGATGCAGCAGGTAATCTACTTTGGCAAGAATCTTACGGTGATATTTTTCAAGATGAAATAAAAAAAATTATTCCGGCTAACGACGGCGGCTTTCTTATCGCAGGTTACCGTTCCAGCCTGGTTGCTAGTAATGGTACGCAAGGTATTACCAGCGATTTTTGGGTAGCCAAAATTAACGATACCGGAATCATCTTATGGGAAAGAAATTTTGGTCGCACCGGCTCGGAGGCCATTTTAGATGTCGTGGCAACCAATGATGGCTACCTGTTACTTGGCAACTCCGATAGCCCGCTCTTTGCCGACAATGGCTACCGCGGACAGATTGATCCAGTCCTATTAAAAATAAATAATGCCGGTCAACAATTGTGGATCCGTCGCTGGGGAGGTGTTCAGAATGACTTTGCGACGGGACTTCATCTTTTAAACAACGGTCGAATCGTGGTGAGTGGTTACGCTGATTCCAAATACAATAATCATCATGGTGCCATGGACGGTTGGCTTACGTATCTGAACGGCAACGGTCAATTGGTTTGGTCAAAATTCTTTGGTGGTGATCAGGACGATCAACTACTTTCAGTCACGGGCGGCCCCGGAGATCAAATTTACGCTGCTGGTTTTTCTTATTCCAAAGATCAGGATCTGACAGAAAATGCTGGACGCAAAGATGCCTGGTTGATTAAAGTAAACACGGCCGGCAATCTGCTATGGTCTAAAAATTACGGCGGAGATGGACAGGATGCCTTTAATAAAATTATCGCTAAAAATAATTCAGTATACGCCGCAGGTTATACCTGGTCTTCTGAAAATACCCCTACTCCATCCCTGGGAATAAAAGATTTTTGGTTGACAAATATAGATGGTAACGGCAATCTAAACTGGGAATCCACTTACGGCGGCAATCGTAGTGAAGAGATTTTTGCTTTTGATTTTAGTGAAGATGATGGCTTACTATTGGCTGGTGCTACCCAAACAAAATTTAATGGAATGGTGGAAGAAAATAATGGAATGGAAGACTTTTTCCTCGTTCGGCTCGAAGGTTCTGGCCCGACCGAACTTAACGTGAACATCGGAGAAGATCGAACTATTTGTCGCGGTTCTTCTATTAACCTAAACGCCAGTTTTCCTGGTTGCGTGGATTGTATGATCAGCTGGGAGGATGGAACTACGACCACCGTTCGCAACGTGACGCCAACCGTTACGACCACCTATTCCATCACTATTACAAACATAGATGGCATTACTGCCAGCGATGAAGTTACAATTTTTGTAAGTGAATTACCCGAACTATCTATATCGCTGACGGGCGAAAATCTCTGTGCAGGTGATGCCATTATGTTAAATACGGATACTCAAAATTGTCCTGGTTGTTCTTACGACTGGAATGATGGTAATACACAAGCCAACCGCTCGCTGATTGTAGCAGATGATATTACCTATTCGCTTACGATCACAAATGAAGATGGTTGTAGTGCCAGTCAATCTATCGCGGTTCCAGTACAAGAAGTAATTAATTTTACGGGTGTCACCGTCCCCGTTACTTGCCAGGGATCGAACGATGGACAAATTACGCTCGACAACAACTCCGGCAATACCATCAACTTTGCATGGAACAACGGCGCAACGGGTACGACGCTCAATAATCTTTCAGCTGGCCTCTACACCGTAACCGCTGGAGCCATTGGATTTTGTGCAGAAGTAGCTACGTATGAAATCACGGAACCTGATGAACTTATGTTGAGTGCCAACTTTACCAGTGTCGGTTGTTTTAATCAAAACAATGGTAGTATCAGTACAAGTATTGGAGGTGGTCTTCCACCTTATGATTTTATTTGGAATAATGGCGCGGTGACGGCCTCGCAAAACAATCTTGGTGCTGGCAATTATGCCGTGACCATTACGGATAATAATGGTTGTAGTATTAGCGATGCGTTCGAAATTACCCAACCCGACGCCATACAGCTGAGTAGTTCTTTAACAGCCATTAGTTGTCATGGAGCGAACGATGGCGGTATCACCATTAATCCTTTTGGAGGTGCTGGAAATTATACTTTTAACTGGGCCAATGGCAATACCACTAATCAGTTGACTGATATTTCAGCGGGCAGTTATTTAGTCGCCGTTACGGATGCGGAAGGTTGTAGCACCACTGCCAGTTTTTTGGTGGAAGAACCACTTGAACTTGGTTTTAATATCAATCCAATTCCTCCGACGACTGGCGATAACGGTAGTATTCTCGCGGTACCTTTTGGAGGAACACCACCTTATAGTTTACTTTGGAATACAGGATCTTCCAGTTTTCAAATCATAAATCTAACAGACGGCACATATACCGTGACCGTAACTGATCTAAAAGGATGTACGGGTGAAGAATCAATTTTTCTGGGTGTAACGAGTAATGAGGAGCTGGATTATTTGACGGAATTTTCTATTTTTCCAAATCCAAATAATGGAGATTTTCAGGTAACTATTGAACTAAACGATACAGAAAAATTTGCGCTTTCTTTGGTGAATACACTGGGACAGGTTATTGAAACGAAGCAGTTTCGTACCAATATTTTGAATAAACGGTTTGACTTTTCAGGGTTACCTGGCGGGGTTTATTATTTGTTATATTCGGATCGAAAAGGTGTACAGGTTAAGCCAGTGGTAATTGAATAGATTTTTTTTACCGTAGCACTTTCAGTAAATCGTCATCGTCGCGCCAACCTCTACCGAGTGCTTCCTGGATGGTTGGTTCTCTGTCTGACCTTAGCTTTTCGAGTACCGCCACGACTTCGGGACGTCGATAATATTGCAAAATTAAAATACTGTAAGTTCTGACTGGAACAGTTTTATGCGTTAAATTTTTAACACAAAAAGGAACCACGGCTAATTCCGTAAATTGTTTACGATGTAAAGCCAGAATAGCAGGAAGCAAATATTTTAGTAACAGGTTTCTATTTCTAACATTTAATAAATTTAAAATCCAGGATGACTGTCCCAATCGAGGTACTAAAATCCGAATGGTTTCTACGGCTTCAGTGCTTACTGCTTCGGTCGCATCTCCTGTCAATTGAAAAATTCTTTTTACCGTATCCGGATTAAGTTGCATAAGGCGTTTGGGAAATTGGACCACTAAACTACTGATCTGATCTAGCCCCAACCGTCTAACCATCGGTTCAGGATGAAATAAAAAATCAATGATAATCCGCAAGGTATTAGACTGCCAGGTCCGATCCAGTAAACTGGCAAGGTTGGTTTGTGGACGTACGTTTTGGTGCATTCGCACGGCATACGCAGCACGCGTAAGAAACTGCTCGGGGGAAAGTAATAGTGCGGTATTTTCCAACTGTTGAAATCTGCTTAGCAGAGAATTTACCCGATCGCTGTATTGATCATCCAGCAAAAAAGATGTTAGTTTTTTCGCAATAGCTGATTCGTAAACACCCTGTTTAATCAAAACCTGATGGGCTGCCTTGGCCGCAAAATAGTTTTTTTCCGTAAGGACTTTCCAGGCCATCTTCTTTACCGCCGGAGTGTCAAACTCACTCAGCGCATTAATCAAAATTTCGGATTCTCCTTCCCCCATTTCTTTCTGAGCGTTGTAGTGATTCAACAAAGTCTGGTAGACCGCAGGCGTTTTATACTCGGCCAGTCCTCTTAGAATCAGTCCCCGAAAAAAAGTAGACCCTTCGTCGGCCAATGCATTTAATAACCAGGCCGCAGTTGATGGCGATGGATATAGATGAGCATGTTGGTAAAAATGTCGAAGTACCGATCGTTCGGTCAACGTTGGCCAAATATCTCCCATAATCGCAGCGGGCAGTTTCCACGAATAAGCCCTGAGATCACGAAAACTCTTTTCCAATATAACCGGATCGTGGCTCATCAGCCCTGAAAGTCCCCGCCAGAAATCTCCGGTTCCTTTTTCGGCGATGTCTTCTTTTATTTTTAAATAAAAATCCTTTAGCCACGGATCAGATATTAGAGAAAGAAAATCATTCGGAAAGTCGGTTCCCAATTCGGTCTCCCGCTCGGCAATAGCCTTATTAACCGGATCAAATTCATCATTTTTCCAAAAATCAAGAATTGCCAATGGAAGTTTATACCGTAATAATTTCTTCTGAAATTTAAGTTCTAATAAATAATTTTCCGTATTCTTACCTTTGGTTAATCGCTGTGCATTTGGGGGTAAAGTTAGAAATGGTTCGGCTATTTTTATGATTTCTCCAAAGATAGAATAGGTAACCCGATACTGATATCGTTCATCTTTTACATTGATGTTGACAAGGTTCGTTAAAATATAGATGTCGGGTAACATTTCTACTGGTTGATTTTTTATAAAGTTTTTATTTTTCGCTGTAAAAGTATTAAATACCTGTCAGGAATGGCGATTAAATAAATGCAGATTAGCATAATAACCATTTTATGAACGCAGAGTGGCGGAAAAAGAGGAAGTATAGAATCGTCATTTATTTTGTCAATATTCCTTAGAATCAAAGCAAATTTGCCAATGCGCAATGCTATCGTAAGAAATAATGGATGAGGAATAAATAACTATCCATTCTGGCTTTTTAAAACAGGGTATAACCTTGTTCTGTTTTTCCCGTTTTAAATAAGGAACAACGATCTAATAGATTCAGAATTATGACTAATATTTTATAACAATTGAATAACCAGTTCTTCTTTTTTATTTGTCTTTTGTTTTTAATCAGCTGCGGTACTACCGTCCCACTGCTGGCCGAATCGCCCGTGGATTTAGAAGAACAGATTTTTGGTAAAAAACGTCGGGAGGCAGAAACCAAAGCTAAAGAAGCCACCGCCGCAAGAAAAAAAGCCATTGAAGAACTAAAAAAGACCCGACAAAATCTCGAATCTATTCACGAGCAAAATAGACAACTGGATCAACGCAATGATTCGCTTAGTCAAATTAGATCTCAATTAAATAATTCTCTGTACGAACGCGAGCGCGAGATTGAAAAGATGTACCAGGATCGATTGCAAACGGAATGGGAACTGGTCGAAAATAAACGGGTTGTTGACTCCCTGGAAATGCGCTCCATGGTCGATTCTATGGAAATCCTGCAGCAGCAGCTGGTCCTCAATCAACAAGCGGTAAAAATCCGCGAACACGCGATGGTGAGAAATCTTTTTATCGCGCTGGCTGTAATTCTGGGTCTAATTGCCTTCATTTTATTTAATCGCTGGAGGATCACGAAAAAGTATAACCTGCTCCTCGAAGAAAAAAATAATGCTATTATTATTGAGCAACAAAAATCCGAAGCATTATTACTCAATATTCTTCCCTACTCCATTGCGGAAGAGCTTAAGTTGAGTGGAACTGCCGAAGCTAAACGACATCCCAGTGTAACGGTGCTCTTTTCTGATTTTGTTAATTTTAGCCAAATCACTGCCAGGAAAAATCCTAAATTATTGGTGGCCGATCTGGATTATTGTTTTAAGGCTTTTGATGCCATTATCGAAAAAAACAAGCTGGAAAAAATTAAAACCATCGGTGACGCATACATGTGTGCGGGTGGGTTGCCTATTGCCAGTGAAGATCATGCCCACCGAATTATGCAGGCAGCCATCGACATGCAGACTTTTCTCAAAAATTGGGCCTTGGCCAACGAGGACAAAAATGAGCCTGTTTTTACTGCTCGAATTGGTATCCACACCGGACCGCTGATCGCGGGTGTGGTGGGTGACAAAAAGTTTGCGTACGATATCTGGGGTGATACGGTTAATATCGCAAGCCGGATGGAATCGGCGGCCGAAGCGGGTCGGATTAATGTTTCGTCTACTACCTACGAATTGCTGAAAGATGATTTTACGTTTATCGCTCGGGGTAGTATCGAGGCGAAGAATGTGGGGGCATTGAGAATGTATTTTTTGGAAATTTGAGGGGTTTTGGGGTTTAATTGTTTAATCGTTTAGGTGTTTAGGTGTTTAGGTGTTTAGGGTATTATGAAAATTATATGAAAGAAAATTCTACCTTAGGAATGAGGTATAAATAGTTTTTCAATTTTATTAATTTTTCCTAATTTAAAATTTAGTGGTACCCTGGTGATGGGATGTAAAAATTTAATTTCTGTGGAGAATAGCCACATGCCGCGTATCTTTCGCCTTTCCATTTTTCTATAAATCAAGTCTCCTAAAATATCATTTCCCAGTGCTGATAGATGTATTCGTAATTGGTGGGTTCTACCGGTTTCCAGGGTCAGACTTACTTCACTTAAATTTCCCAGTTTAGGATGGTTGCTGGTTCGTAAAACCTGATAAATTGTTTTTGCGGAGCGACCGTTTACCGGACTAGTTAGCGCTCCGGTTGTGGCGGGCAAATTTCCCCAGACTACTGCGATATATTTTTTCTTGACAGCTCCTGCTTCCCAGGCTTGTCCTAAACCAACCATGGCCGGATAGGTTTTGGCAACTATTAACAACCCACTTGTCGCCGCATCCAGCCGATGTACTGGACGGGGCCAGGGCATGGCTACGGTCAATGGACTTTTTTTCAAATTAAAAGGCAGGGCATTTTCTACCGTCCTGAATTGATTGCCGGAAACGGGCAGACTCGCTGGTTTGTGTAGTATGGCCAAGTGGTCATCTTCGTAGAGAACAGGAATGGACAGCGGCAATATTTTTGGCACCTTGCGGGAATCTGCCAACACCGAAATTTCCTGACCGGGTTGTACCCAATCACCCGTTTTTCCTACGATACCATTCAGTAAAATTTGTTCGCGTTTAATCGCTTTTTTTAATCCTTTTCGGGAAATAAAAATGGAGAAAATTCCTACTGCATAGTCACTGAGTCTTTGTGGTTTTGTTTGGCTGGGAACGGTATGTCGGGCAATTATTTTTTTGATAATAGAAGTTTTATTTATTAGCCAAACCTACCGGAATCGCATCAATCAGTCGCTTTGTATATGCTGCTTTCGGATGAGTATAAATAGTATCCGCATCATCGAGCTCTTCGATGCTCCCTGCATTCATCACCATCATACGGTCGCTCATAAATTTGACCACCGATAAATCGTGGCTAATAAAAATATACGTTAGGGATCGTTCTTTTTGTAATTTTGATAATAAATTCAGTACCTGTGCCTGCACCGAAACATCCAGTGCAGAAACCGATTCGTCACAAATCAGGAACCTGGGATTCAGGGCAAGGGCGCGAGCAATGCCTACCCGTTGTCTTTGTCCGCCGGAAAACTCGTGGGGATACCGATCAAAATGTTCTGCTTTTAAACTCACCGTTTCCATCAAGTCAATCACATATTCTTTTTGCATCTTCTTTCCACTAACGATCCGATGAACGCTAACCGGCTCCATAATCGCGGCACCGATGGTCATGCGGGGATTTAAAGAACCATAAGGATCCTGAAAGATAATCTGTATCTCCCGCCGCATCGCTTGTAGTTCAGCCGTATTCATTTTTAGTAAATCATTTCCATTGTATAAAATTTCTCCACTTTGCGGTTGATTGAGTCCAATAATACTTCTGCCCAAAGTTGTTTTTCCACAACCACTCTCCCCTACCAATCCCAGTGTTTCTCCCGGATAAACTAAAAAGCTAACATCGTTAACCGCTTTAATCCAGCTGGTTGTTTTTCCAAAAAAATTCTTTTTAGCCGAAAACCAGGTGTTTAAATTTTTCACTTCTAAAATCGGTGGCTGTGTATAAAGTCCCGCCAATCTTTTTTTTCTTTTTTCAGGATCACTACGCACAGCGCCCAATTTTGCCACCACAGAAGCCTCTTTTTCAGTGATGAATATCTCCCCGTTCTTATTTTTTTCTACCGACATAAAATCAGCAATCACAGGCAGACGATCTACCCGATAAGCCAGTGGAGGTCGACACGCCAACAAGCCTTTTGTATACGGATGTTTTGGATGATGAAAAATATCGGCCACCTTTCCTTGTTCAACAACCCTGCCTTTATACATCACCAATACCCGATCTGCAATTTCCGCAATAACAGCCAGGTCGTGCGAGATAAAAATCACGGCCGCATCCAGATCTCTCTTCAGGTTTGCCATCAACTGTAAAATCGCTTTTTGTACCGTAACATCCAGTGCCGTGGTTGGCTCGTCGGCGATTAATAATTTCGGATGGCAGGACATCGCCATGGCAATCATCACCCGTTGTTTTTGACCACCGGAAATCTCGTGGGGATACGCCGAATAAATTCTCTCTGGATCTGGTAGTTGCACTTGCTGAAATAAATCCAATACACTTTCTTTGGCCGCTTTTTTATCCAGTTTTAAATGAAGTTGAATCGCTTCCAGTACCTGATTTCCGCAGGTAAAAACGGGATTAAGTGAAGTCATCGGCTCCTGAAAAATCATGGCCATTTCGTTGCCCCGGTATTGATTCATTTCCTTTTCGGATAGCGAAAGTAAGTTTATGGCTCGGTTGTTTTCGTCATAATATTCGATACTTCCGGCAGCGATTCGGCCCGGTGGCTGGGGGATCAATCCCATCACAGCGAGTGAAGTAACGGACTTTCCAGAACCCGATTCTCCAACAATTCCAATGGTTTCTCCCCGAAAAACGGTAAAGTCGATTTTATCAACCGCACGGACGGTTCCAGTATCGGTTGCGAACTCTACCACTAAGTTTTTGACTTCCAGTAACTTATCAGACATAGTATTTTATCGTATATTTTAATATTAGTTGGAATAGTTTATGCAGTTTAATTGTAATATCTGAGACACTTAATTTAGCACACTATAGACTAATGACATTTTAGAAATCGGTTTACAAAATCGAAGTCCTAAAAAATCATTAAAAGAATAACTTATAGCATTTGGCTGTTTAATTTATTTTTTAAATGATTATAAGAGAACAACCATTATAAAAGCAAAGGTTGAAATTTTGCAATTTAATAATGGTCCCGGTAAAAATAGCTTTTTCCGGGAGAAACAAAGAACAACTACTATGATACGAGAACTTTTATCAGCTAAGCTGGTAAATCCTGACGATTCCGTCAGCGATTGTTTCGTTTCACTTCCTGGAACACTGACATTATTTTCTTCCATTACCGAAGGAAATAAGAAACACACATTGCCTTAGGAATGTTGATGAAATAAATTAAGAAACTATGTTTCATCTTTTATCTCAATCTATTTAATCGCCATTCCTTATCCAGGGGCAATATCCCATTTTATTTTGTTGAAACACGTTGTTCGTTGAAACGCTTCGTTTATTGTTATTGAGTTTGCAATTATTTTTTGTAATAAAATATAAGAGCACCTTTTTGACTGAAAGGTACTTAAAAAATAATGTATGTGTGTGGTACAGTCGCGGCTGGCTTTTTTGGAATTTATTCTAAATAAATAGTCAGCCGCACTTTTAAAAAAATAAACCCATAACCATGACCGCCCGCGGGAAAAACGAAAAGATGTTTTGTGGTGGAACGTCCTTGTTGGAACCGTGGGCTTTTTTGATCAGAAGGGCTCTTGAAGAATAATGTATGTGTGTGGTACAGTCGCGGCTGGCTTTCCTAACGGGAGGTTAGCCGTACTTTTTTTTGGGAAAGAGGCAATGGTGATTTTGATATTTAGATTGACTTTACTATTTTTAGTAAACAGTAGATATTTACATGTAAGCATTTTACTTTTTATAGCTCATTTTTTTGCAGAAAAAAAACGAAACACCGCTAGCCCACCACAAGCACCAACTTTCCTTCGCTTGTTCACACCGCTTGGTGTAGATACAAAATCATCACCGCCCCGTAAATACAAACTCCTCGTCCTTTCAGATGCCTTCCATTAATACTATTTAATATTTACAATTTTTTTGTTTATCTGACAATAATGGCTTTTGATAATTGGCGCGGTTTGTATGTGCGAGTTTGGCTGGCTGGTTGGCTGGCTGGTTGGTTGTGGAGGGGCTGCGTTTGGTTTTGCGAAGAGCTCCTGGAACTGAGGCCTGCGCTGCTTGATGCCAGAGCATCAAAGAGCGATGGCAAAAAGAGCAGTGTCTAGCCCGGTTTAGCGGGGCCGCAAATATGATCGCTGGAAGGATGCCATTTTCGGCAGACTGAGAAGTGATGTAGACAACTGTAGACCTGAACCCAGAACCGTGACAGCTACGGATTTATTCCTAGCTGGCGCGGTGATGGACGGAGGGGCTACTGATGGCTACGCCTTATTTCCAATTAAAGTCTTCATCAGTAAAAATTAGTCTAGATATCTCAGGATCTGACTTTAGATAAACCACACCTACTGGAGAACCAGCTTCGATACCTTCATATACCTTTTCCATTTTGAATGTGTTCATATATTTTCTATCTCCAATTTGAAAAGAATAAGCATATACAACCATCCTATCTCTAGGATGATTAGAGACCTTTGTAATTATACCTTCAGTATGTATTGTAAGCTCTTTAGTCCTAAGTTGATCAAATTTTTTTTTATTACAACCATCTTCAACTTTCATAGTAGCAACAGCTCCAATCGATAAAAGTATTATCAAGATTAAATTTTTCATAACATTCTAATTGTTTTTATTCATTAGGAACACCTTTTATTGTATGTTCATACTTCTTGGTTTCCTTATTCCATTTGAAAGTTCTACTAGAACCATCAGGATTAATTTTTTCTATTGAATCAGGTCTTTCTCCTGACTCAAGTATATTAATTACCTCAGTAGTAACACCTTCTACAGCTGGGGCCTTAACAATATCCTCTATAGCTCCGGCAACAATAGGAGCTTTTTTTAATGTTTGTGATATAGGAGCTATTGCCTCGGATACAATAGCCTTACGAAAAGCTTTTCCAGTTTCTTTTTGTGATTTCACAACCTCTTGTAATCTACCTGATTTCCCCTTTCCATTTTTAACGCTCTTTGCCCATTTTTTATTTAGATCTAACTTCTTTTGGCTATTTTCTAAAACTTCTTTGGCTTGTTTAACAGCTCCCGTACCACCACTTTTCACTATAACTTTTGTTCCTAAACTAGCAACTTCCCCAAAACCATAACTTGCTAATCCATGTGTTATTAACTCCGTTGCAGAAGCATCTTCGTATTTACGTTTCCCTGTAGCATCATCAATTGCCACGGCAGACTTACCTATTTCTATTGCAATTTCTGAAGACACTTTAGCAATTTTCATTAAAGAACTTGTAGTGCCCTGTGCAGAAATAGCTCCTTGAACAGTTGACATAGCAACTTGGGTAAAATTTACTTTATCTATAAAAGATTTCTTTAGCCCTGCGGGTGAAAAATCACCACTTTGATAAGAATTTACTAATCCTTGCGCCAACCATTCAGCTCCTCCTCCAACTATTGCTCCCCAAACACCCTCTTTACCTTCTAGGTCAAATGACGATACTGGACTATTACCTGCAAATTGATAAGGAGTATAATAGGGAAATTTTTCACTCAGTGGATCAGTCGATAGAAACCTTCCAATCGCCGGATTATAAATTCGATACTTAAAAGACAAATTCGTTTGACTTCCAAATTCTCCTTCATCATCTTTTTCTTGCCCATTAAATCCATACCGATACTCTGCACTGTTATACTTCCGCCCCGGCCAGCCCATCCGCTTTCGCGGTGCCTTCCCTTGTCGTATTGTCATACGCCACCCTACGGGATCGGTCAGTTATCAACCAAACGGATAATAGTCCGTCGCTGACGCTACCTGGCCTTCATAGCTATCAACACTTCCAGATCGCTACTTTTAGCAACCCTG
>ENA-ORXT01005665-ORXT01005665.1-marine-metagenome-genome-assembly--contig:-NODE-5665-length-12133-cov-3.578882_pt1 | contig 12133 bp, 11 predicted proteins | sample MGYA00237868_ERZ511482 | MGnify/ENA metagenome assembly ERZ511482 | reverse complement strand
GCGAGCCACCGGGGCGCGAGCGGCCGAGCTGGTCGAATACGGTGCTGATCGGTCCCTGTCCGTCACGGATCAGGATGGTATCGCCCCCGTTGGTCTCGAACTCGGTGGCCAGGCCATAGTTGGTGTAGCTGGCCTCCTCTCCGGCGTTGATGCGAAAGTTCTCCAGGCGGTACTCGCCGCCAAAGGCGACGTTAAGACCGGCAAAGATGTCGCCGAAGTAGCGGCGCACGTCGAGGTTGGAGGTGTTTTGCGCGAAGCTGAAACCACCGGCGTTAAAGGAAGTCGGGGAAGCCGATTCCAGGCTGGCGTTGAGGGTGTTGGTGATCAGGTAGTCGAAGCCGTTGGTGCCGTAGACGTTGCTGAAGTCGACGTCCCAGCCTTCGTACTGGCCCTTGATGCCGAGGCCCATGCTGGCATCGTTGATGTTGGAGTTGATCTCGGGCAGGAAGCCGTTGGGGTATATGTCGGTAACCGTTCGGCTCTGGTTGGGCAGACGGTAAAAACCGGCGGCGTTGCCCCGGCGGTAATTAAGGCCGCCAAAGGCGTAAACCTCGGCCTGGTCGGCAACGGGTAAACTGAAGTTCATCATCAAGCCGCCGTTGCGGATGGCGGACTGGCCGACGCGCATATTGAAGTCGCTGCGCTGAAGGCCCCGGCGCTGAAGCTCCATATCGGTGATGTCATCTCCCGGAGCGACGCCCGCATCGGGGTTGTTGTAACCGCTAAAGATGGAACCCCGCCATTCTTTCATGCGATTCGTATACTCCCGGTTGTCGAACGTGCCGGTGAGGTTGATGAATCCACCCTGATCACCGACGGGCAGGCCGTAGTTGGCGCTGAGTTGGTTGAATTCTCCGTCAACGCTGCCGTCCTGCTCCGGAATTTCACCGCTGAGGTAAGCGCCCGTCTCGGCGGTAAAGGTCAGCCCCTTATCGTCCTTGAGGATGATGTTGATCACCCCCGCGATGGCGTCGGAGCCATACTGCGCCGAGGCACCGTCGCGCAGGATCTCGATGCGCTCGATGGCGGCAACCGGGATGGAGTTGAGGTCGGTACCCACGTTGCCCCGTCCGAAGGTGCCGTTAACGTTGACCAGCGAGGTATTGTGCCGCCGTTTGCCGTTGATGAGCACCAGTACCTGGTCGGGCCCCAGGCCACGCAGTGATGCGGGGTCGATGTGGTCCGTACCGTCGGAGATCGTCTGGGTATTAGAGCTGAAGCTGGGCGCTACGAAGTTGAGCAGCTGGTTGACGTTGGTCTGTGCCGAGGCGGAAACCAGTTCCTTTACGTTGACGATGTCGACGGGAACCGGCGTGGTCAGTTTGGTGCGCCCGGCTGAACGACTACCGATCAGGACGATCTCGTCGAGGTCATTGCCTTCGGTGAGAACGACGTCGAGCTGGTCGGAGTCGCCGATGGCCAGCTCCTGGGTGCCAAAGCCCAGGAAGGAGAAAACGAGGGTGTTGGCTCCGGCGGGCAGGCTGATGTCGTAGTTGCCGTCAAAATCCGTCACGGTACCGAGGCTCTGGCCCTTAACGGTGACGTAGGCCCCGATGAGCGGATCACCGCCCTCGTCCGAAACCGTGCCGGAGATCTGCCGCTGGGCCATAAGGCTACAAACCGTAAGCAGGAGACCTACGGCCAAGAGTAAAAGCTTTTTCATAAAATGATTGATTTTGTGAATACGGATAGATAAAACGGACGTTGTCATACGAAACATTACCGTACCTTATGCGGCACATGCGGCAACCCCGATTTAAAAATTATTAAGATTACACTTGAGAGAACAGGTACATTGAGAGCAATCCGGGTCCGTCATAAGCGACAAACCGGTTTCGCAAATTACGTGAAAAATTTTGATACCACCGAAAAAGGATTGTTGTCTTCAGCCTGTTTCTTATTCAGGCACTCCGAATATGGAGCGTAAAAAAAGCCCGTCCCCGGGATGGGAACGAGCTTGTAACTCAATGGATGAGCTGTTGCTGTAGGAGAAGGATTCGAACCTCCAAGAGGGAGTTAGCCCTGTAGCAAAGCTACCTGGTTTGTCCCCTAACCCTCACCCGCGAGACAAGCGGGCACGGCTGCCAATTTCGTCACCCTACAAGGTTATGGAACCAGGCTCGGTTTACATGCTTCACATGGGTGACGAGCCTGGTTTCCAGTAATGGCTGTGAGGGTAGGATTCGAACCTACACGGGGCGATTAGCCAGAAAACCGTTGCTCCGAAGAGGCAAGCCCCTTACGGAGCATCAGTTTATTGGTTTGTTTCGGATTCCCCACCCGCGAGACAAGCGGGCATGGCTGCCAATTTCATCACCTCACATTTTATGGTTAATAGATTTCAGGATGTTCTGACGTCACCCCTGCGTACAGGAGAAAGCGTCACCCGAAATTTATAACCTGACAACAACACCGTTGTGTCGTTCTTGCATTGGCAAAGATGCAACGTTTGGAACTAAACGTGCAAGTATTTTTACTAAAATGAATAAATTAATATGAATCATTTAATAAAAAGGGTTTTTACCGTTCAATTTCATTATTGGTTTCCTGTTTGGTGCAGATCGGTTGAAAAAATGCTAAAGGGCCGATCCCGGGCTTATTATGGGGATGCCGAACCCGATCAGGAAAATGGCGCGAACGCAGGTGCTAAGGAAGGGGGGGAGTAATTCCGACGCGTTATCCATCACTCTTTAAACATCCTGCTTTGCACCCGCGGCCGCGCCCCGAATGAGCGTGCTGGAAAAAATCAATGGCCACCCGAAGATTTCGGGCGGCCATTGAAATTCAGGTAGAGCGTAAGCAAAATTAATCCGCCGGGGGAGGGCCGTAAAAATCGAACAGGTTGGCGCGTTTATCATAGCTACCGTCTTTCAGTCCGTTTTCAGGCGTTTTGGTGAGCTTGAAACTGGCCGCATGGTTCATGATGCCGTAATAGATTTGTTTGCCGGCGAGGTCCTGCTGGTTGCCGGCGATGGTTTCCATCAGTTCCAGAATCTGGGGACGCTCAGTGGGCACGAGATCGTCGAGATCGGGAATGGCGAGCAGTATGAGGGCTTTATCGCCGCGCACCTTGCTGATATAGCGGAAGTTTTCCGGGTGTAGTTCATCATTTACGAACATGGTCATCATCTGATCCATGCCGTAGGAGATCGAGTCGATTTTTTCACTGGTGTTCTCGGTCATCACGTCGAGGTCGGAGTTGAGCATGGCTTCGCGCGGATCAACGGTTTTGAAGGCCGCGATCAGGCTGCTGGCCAGAAACAGAAGCCCGACGATACCGAGCCCCGACCACATCCACTTCGGGGAACTGACCCTGCCTTTCAGCTCTTTACTGATGAGGCGCATCTTTTCAGAAAAATCGGATTTGTCGTAAGTGCGCTTGCAGCGCGTGCATTCGGCTACCTGGGTTTTACCAACCGGAAAGAAGGGGATCCAGAGTACGTGGGCGTAACGTCCGAAGATGGACACGTTCTGATTCTCCGTATGCTCGCAGTAGGGGCAGGGAATGTCTTTGACCTGGAAGCTCCTGAGGTGGGAAGCACGGGTTCCGTAAATCATAATAAATGTAAATTGAGTGTAGTCAATAAGGTGTTACAATGCGGTTATTTAAATTATTCGTTACAATGTAGGCCCTTCTTCGCCGGAACACCTAACAATATTATACATATTTTTTATGATTATACGAATGAAGGGGTGTGTTGGTTTGGGTGATTGTTTGCCTCATTGTATACTCACTTAGTTGTCAAGCTGCGGGAGCGGATTTTAGAAGTCAGGCTCAGTTGTCACCTAACGCGTACTAAAACCACAGAGCCATTCCGGGGTCACCGACGCGATAGTCGGTGGTAATCTCCTCGCCACCGATAATATCGCGGAGGGCTACGAAACGAATCTGGGAAAAGGCGTAGTCGATCTCGAAGCAGGCGTTGGGTTTGTCGGCGTGGTTGTAGAGTGATCCGTAGCCGAGGGCGATGGCGGCGCGGTCTCCATCCCACTGGAAATAATAGTCGTGCAGACTGGTCTCATGGATCACGGTTCGCTCTGCGGCGGATATCAAGATGACTTCGGCGAGCTCGATGGTGGTTCCTTCCGGTATCGGTGCGCTGGTAAAAACTCCCCTGCCGCCGTAAGCATCCGGCGCAATGTAGAGGAAGGGGAGTGAAGACATGGGGCGGGTAGGTTTAGAGCTCCAGCCGGTTGATGGCTTCCCAGGTCAGGTGAGATTCGTATCCCCGGGTGAACATGTAGTCGGCAAGTTTGCGGCGGCGAAGATAAGGATGAAGTCCTTTTTTCTCCAGCCGGTTGCGACGCAGCAACTCATTCTCAAGCACCTGCTCGTACTCTTCGTCCTCAATTTCGGTAAGGCCTTTTTTAATGCAGTAAGCGGAAATTTCCCTGAATTTGAGTTCGCGGGTGATCTTCTGACGTCCCCAGCGTTTGATCTTAAATTTTCCCCGAGCGAAGGAGCGGGCGAAACGCTCTTCATCGAGGTACTTCTCTTTGATCAGGTCGCAAATGACCTCCTCGGCGGGGTCACCGTAGTACCCGAGTTCGCGCAGCTTTTGCCGGGTTTCCTTGTGGCAACGATCCTGGTAGGCACAGTAATCCTGGAGAGCATCGAGGGCCTGCTCGTGGGTAAAAACTATCTTTTTTTGCTTTGCGAACAATTTGTGGCTATTGTCCGGCAAACATACAAAATATTAAACGAATGGAATTTTATTTGCGCAAACGATTGTGCAAATTAGGGAGTGGTGAGAAATCTGAAAGCTGTTATTTCACCGTGTCTATAATAGTAGCCGCGTGATTTTGGCTGCTCCCGCTAAAGATACGGGAATGGGGATGTGTCTTTTTCAGGAACATGTCGTCTCTACTATCGAAATGATTTTCCGAACCCCATTTAATCCGGTTTATAACGGTTTGTAGTGGCTCTTAAACATCTTTTCGAAACACACTTGATTTTTTCACATAACATAATTTACTCGTGGATTTGAATTTTATTACGGATGATCGGATGGATCTCATCATCTCTTACGGCACGAAACTGATAGGTGCCATCATCGTCATTATCATTGGTTTCTGGATCGCCAACAAGATTGTCAATATAATTGGCAAACGGATGCGTAAAAACAATGTTGATGAGACCATTACGCCATTTTTCAAAACGCTTATCGGTACAGGTATCAAGATAATGGTTGTTCTTGCAGCCGCCGGAATGGTGGGCATCGAGACGGCCAGCTTCGTCGCCATTTTTGCCGCCTTGAGTTTTGCCATCGGCTTTGCCATGCAGGGAACTCTTGCGCACTTCGCCTCCGGCGTAATGCTCCTTTTCTTCCGTCCTTACAACGTTGGCGATCTCGTCACGGTCGGTGGCGGACAAACCGGTACGGTGGAGGAACTTGCCATCTTCAATACCGTTTTGGCTACCCTGGATAACAAGCGCATCATCATTCCGAACGGTACCGTTGCCAGCAACATCATCACCAACATCAGCGGCCAGGGTGTCATTGGCGTGGAACTGACCTACGGCATCGGCTACAACGACAGTATCGATAAGGCCCGCGAAGCCATTCTTGCCGTCGGCAAAGCCTGCCCCTGGATTCTGGACGACCCCGCACAGGGAGTCGTCGTAGCCGAGCACGGCGAAAGCTCCGTTAATCTCGCTACCCGCCCGTTCTGCAAGAGCGAGCACTACTGGGACGTTTTCTTCTACATGCAGGAGAACGTAAAGAAGGCTTTCGACCGCGACGGTATCAGCATTCCCTTCCCGCAGCAGGATGTGCACATGCACAACGTCAACTAAAAACTTGTTCAGGAAACCAGGTTTCTTGATTTCATTTTAGCAAAGAAAAGCAGTAGGGCACCGCGCCTTACTGCTTTTCCATTTTCCGCGTTGCGCGTTTGACGAATTCCGCTACGCGCCGCGAGGCATGTTCGGCGGATTCCCGGTAGAGGTGATTACCATCGACGTACTGGTAGCTGGTACTGTCCGGGGTCATGTTATAATATCCTTTTGTCAGCGGGCCGAGTGCGTTCATCAGGCTGTCGAACCGTGGTACGAGATTGTCTCCGATCCGGTAAACCTGATCGTGTTCGGGAAGCCGTACGAGGTACACGTCCCCCCGTTCGTTGAGCCACCCGATGGTTTCCTTCAGGTACGCGTACCGTAGCGAAGAGTAATTGTAGAGGGGGCGTTTTTTCTCGGAGTAGTCGATGATTTTTCGCCGGAGGCGCCATGCTACTGCTTCGGGGTTCATCTCAATTGTTACCTCCATCCAGCCGTCCTGGTGGATGTATCTGTTTGTCTCCCGGCCGAAGGCAAGTTTATACCACTGAAAGGGATAATGTTTCCAAAGGTAAAAAATATTAGGGTGGAGGTTGACGTGTTTCATATCCACCAGACAGTGCTGGAATTCGTAGAATTTATTAGGGTCGTTGGGGGTCCGGCTGACGGTGGAGATGGCCCAGGGGTCGACCGTCAGAATAAAGATACCGTTGGTGGTACCCGGCTTGACCTTTTGCTTGATGCTCTCGAGGTAGACCGGCCCGTAGGGGCTGTGTTCGAGGGTGAAGGCATAGTTGAAGAATTTCTTACCCAGCACTTCCTCGAAGAACTCGGGTCGCAATCCCTGCGATGCTTTAGAGGTGCCGAGAATAAGATTCTCCGGAGGTGCGGAGGCAAACTTATTGTAATAATCGTCGGTATTTCCGCCGGCGCGGAAGACCAGACACGTCAGGAGAATGAGGAGCAGGGCACAGAAAGCCGCCAACTGAAGTAAAAATTTTCTCATGATGCGTTGCGTGGAGGTAGAAGGTAGGATTTTTTTGCGATCGTGTTTTATTCATTGTCGGTAAACCTGTTTTCAAGCTGCCCACGGCCCTTTTGCGCCTGCTAAAAATGGATACAAAAATATTTATTCTCGGGGAGAGATCACCCTCCCCTGACAAACCACTAAAACTGAAAATAAATGAATCCCTTTTCTTCACCGCTGTACAGGACGATGGTAGAGACAATTAATAGGTAGAACACCCAGCGTAGCGTTTTTGGCCAGCTAAGGCCCGTGCGCGCGATGCCGTACGCGCCCTGCCGTCCGCTCCACTCAACGAGCAGGAAGACGCCCACTATGATGCTCAGGCTTTCTGGAATGAGTTTTGATTCTTTGAACAGGGTAGGGGAAAAGATTTCTCCGATGATGGCCGTGGCCTGTCCGACGCTCTCGGCCCGGAAGAATACCCACGCCAGGGTAACCAGACTGAAGGTAAGCAGCATGGAGAGTAGCTCCCGCAGTGTCGGGAAGGTCTTTCCGTTGGCTACGATCTCCAGGTGGTTACGGTTACGCCCCAACAATAGTAGCGGCAGGAAGAACAGCGCGTGCAGGCCGCCCCAGATGATGAACGTCCAGTTGGCCCCGTGCCAAAAACCACTCACCAAGAAGATGATGAAAACGTTGCGTACCTGCATCCACTTCGGTCCCCGGCTGCCGCCCAGCGGAATGTATAGGTAGTCGCGGAACCAGGTAGAGAGTGAGATGTGCCAGCGCCGCCAGAACTCGGCGATGTCGCGCGAGAAATAAGGGAAGGCGAAATTGCGCTTCAGGTCGAAACCGAAAAGGCGCGCCGTGCCGATGGCGATGTCGGAATAGCCGCTAAAATCGCCGTAGATCTGAAAAGCGAAAGCCAAGGAGCCCAGAGCCAGGGAGCTTCCCGTCATGGCTTCATGATTGTCAAACGCTTCGGTAGCGTAGCGGGCGCAATTATCGGCGATGACCATCTTTTTAAAAAGGCCCCAAAGAATTTGTCGCAGACCGTCGACGGCACGGCTGTAATCGAAACGCCTGGTGGCAAGGAACTGGGGCAGAAGGTGCGAAGCACGTTCGATGGGGCCGGCCACCAGCTGTGGAAAAAAACAAACGTAAGCGGAGTAAGCGATGAAGTCACGGCAGGGTTTTAGCCGGCGGCGGTAGACGTCGATGCTGTAGCTAAGCGTCTGAAAAGTGTAGAAACTGATGCCGACGGGCAGGATGACGTTGAGGGTATTAGTGTTGATGTGTTTGCCGAAGAGGGCAAAAGCGTCGACGAAACTTTCCAGAAAAAAGTTGTAGTATTTAAAGACGCCGAGTAGGCCAAGATTTACAATAACGCTGAGCCAGAGCAGACATTTACGCCGGCGTTCGGTACCGGCGTCCATCAGCAGCGCGATGGTGTAGTCGACTACGGTACTGAAGGCGATCAGGGCCAGAAAGCGGTGGTCCCACCAGCCGTAGAAAACGTAACTGGCGATGACGATCAGGGCGTTTTGCCAGCCGAGGTTGCGATTCACCAAAAACCAGTAGAGCAGGAACACTACGGGGAGAAAGACGGCGAAATCGAAGGAATTGAAATGCATCTGGTGGCGGTGGTGGCAAAAGTAGGGAATTTGAGGGGCGGGTGAGGCGAGGGATTCAGAGGGCGCCGGTGCGCAGGATGCAAAGATGGATGCTTTGAAAGGCATGGTGGGGGTGTGCCCGGGTTGACGGCTTATCGGGATGTGCCGTGCGGAGGTGTGGTTTGTGGTTCGTGGGAAATATCCATCTATCCCACCCGTGTTTATTCAGCTTGTGGAGTGGTTCGTGGGAAATATCCGTCTATCCCACCCGTGTTTATTCAGCCTGTGGAGTGGTTCGTGGGAAATATCCGTCTATCCCCGCCTGTGGTTATTCAGCTTGCGGAGTGGTTCGTGGGAAATATCCGTCTATCCCCCGTAAAACTGTAATAACCCGCATAAAACCATGCCATCTAAAAACCTCCCCCCGCACCCGCGTACCCGCCCAAATTGTTAGCTTTAAAAACAAACAAACTAAAACCGTAACCTACGTGTTATCTTGTCGTCCTAAAAATTAAAACCGATGTCCGCTGAAATCAACCTCGCCACCAAGAACCTGAACAAAATGGGCTACCTCGACCTCGATGTAGACCCCACCCTCGACCTCGCAGCCGAGATCAATAAACTGAAAAAAGAACGCAATGCCGTCATTCTGGCGCATTACTACCAAGAATCCGAGATTCAGGACATCGCCGACTACATCGGTGATAGCCTCGGCCTGAGCCAGCAAGCCGCCGCCACCAATGCCGACATCATCGTTTTTGCCGGCGTTCACTTCATGGCCGAAACCGCCAAAATGCTCAGCCCCTCCAAAAAGGTTCTGTTGCCCGATCTGAAGGCCGGCTGTTCCCTAGCCGACAGCTGCCCCGCCCCCGTTTTCCGCAAGTTCAAGGAGAAATACCCCGACCACAAGGTCGTGAGCTACATCAACTGCACCGCCGAGCTGAAAACCCTCACCGACGTTTGCTGCACCAGCACCAACGCAAGACGGATAAAAAGGGCCGACTGATCGCCGAAGTGGCCGACCTGCGCGCGGCCTGCGATCTGCTCTTTGACGCCATCGTTTTGAAGGTGGACGAGCTGGACGGCGCGCTACGCTTCTTCTTCGAAAACTTGAAAACCTACGTGCTAAAACGTGGCCGGGAATACGAGTTCACAAGGCGAGAAATCCGCCAAGCGTTGCGGATATCGAAGACACAACAGCATACCTATCTAACCCAACTCCTGGAGCTGGAATACCTCAAACAAACGGGCGGCTACGCCAACCGGGGGCTGACCTACAAAGTGGAATACTGGGACGACTCGGCCGCGCTGCGGGCGCGCCTGAAAGCCGATCTAACCGCCCAACTGGACCAAATAAGCAAGTAAACCCGAACACCACGGAACACCAACCGAACACCAAGCCGAACGCCAGCACCCGCATAAACACTAGAAAACAGGTCGAAAAAGCCGCTGGCGTTCGGTCGTTCCGCAAGAAGTAATAACATGGGAAGACCACGCACACGAATCTTGAATCTTGAACGGCAGCGGCACGAAGACTACCTGGTCGGGCTGGTCGACGAGCTGACGACGCTGGGCTACGCCGAAAAGAGCGCGGCGAGTCATTACTGGGTGGCGCGGCGCTTCCTGAGCTGGATGGAAAATCACAGTACCGGCCACGTCGAGCTGACCAAGCGGGCCGATCTGGAAGCCTACCGGGTGCATGTCCGCAACGCGCCAAGCCTGAAAGATGGCGGGCCGATCAGCGACAAGACCGTTTACCAAAACCTACGCACAGTGCAGCTGCTTTTTGACTACCTGCTGCGGATCGGCGTGGCCACGTCCGACCCCTTCGCGACCTTCCGGATGAACCAGCCCAAGCGCGGCGCGGCACGGCAGATCCTGACGACCGGCGAGGTGCAAGCGATGTACGCGGCCTGCGATCGGCTGGCTGAGCGGGCCTTGCTGAGCCTGACCTACGGCTGCGGTCTGCGGGTGGGCGAGTTGGAGCGACTGAACGTGGTGGACGTGCGCTTGGCGGACGGTCTGCTGGTTGTCGAAAAAGGTAAGAACGCCAAGCGTCGGTTGATCCCGCTGAGCGCGGGCGTGGCGCGCGACCTAGCCGACTACGACGAGCGGCGAGTGGGAAAAGAACCGGCTTTTTTGCGACACGATCGGGGCGGGCGGCTGCGGCAGCATACGGCGCAAAAATGGTTGCAGCGGCTGGCGAAGCGGGCGGCGATCACCAAGCCGGTGAGCGTCCACGTCATGCGCCACAGTATCGCCAGTCACCTGCTCGCCGGCGGGATGCCGGTCGAGGAAGTGCGGCTGTTTTTGGGCCACGCGCTGCTGTCCACGACCGAGCGGTACACACGGGTGAGCCGGGAACAACTGGAGCAAATCGTAAGGTGATATGGGCGCGGACGCAGGTGCAAGGTGGGAGGAGTTGGAGCAGTGGTTGGCGGCAAAGTACAGCCCGCGCAGCCAGGCCGGTTACCGCTACGGTATCGAGCGTTATCTGAACTGGATGGGCGGCGATGCGGTGACGGCGACCTACTCCGATATCCTGCGTTACCTCGCCCGTCAACGCGCCTTGCACCTGCGGCCGCGCACCCTGAAAAATTACGTCTTCGCCGTCAAGATCTACCACCACTTTTTGTGCGATACCGGCCGTCGGGAAGACCATCCCTGTCTCCGGCTCCGGCTGCGCGACGCGGTCGACCGCTCGATCCGCATCGACGAACTTTATACGCCGGACGAACTGACCACGCTGCTGGCTGGCGGCGGCAGCAAAATCCCTGGCCTGACGGGCCGCAACCGGGTTATCATCGGGCTGCTGGTGCACCAAGCCTTGCTGGTCAGCGAGGTCGTCCGCCTGGAAGTCGGCGACGTCGATCTGAAAGCGGGAACCGTGTACGTGCGGGAAAGCGTCGGTAACCGCGCGCGGACCTTGCCGCTGCTGGCGGTGCAGATCATGGTCCTGCACGACTACATCGAGCGGGACCGCCCGGTCCTGGTCGGCGAGCATCCCGACCCAGGGCGGCTGATCGTCTCCCGCTTCGGCAAGGCGCTGGCCGGTCACGGCATCAGTCGCCTACTCAACGGTCCGGGCTACGCGCAAAAAGGCAAACGCTACCTGCCCAAGCGCATCCGGCAAAGCGTTATCGCCCACAAACTCAAAGCGGGTCACGACCTGCGGGCCGTCCAGGTCTTCGCCGGTCACCGACAGATCAGCAGCACGGAGGCTTACCGGCAAGACGACCTGGAGCAGCTACGGACGGGTATTGCCCGGCATCATCCGCTACAATGACTCAACCAAATCTTACCACTAAACCGTTATCTTTATGCAACGACTTTATCACCTTCCCAACCTTTTTACCATGACCGCTACCGAACTCCGTTCCGACCTCCTGCAGCAGATCGAGCACGCCGACGAGAAACTGCTGCGCATCGTCTCGTCGGTGCTGGAAGCCGTGAAGCTGGAGTACATCGAGCAGGAAGCAGACGAGTTGACCGACGAGGAAATCAGCGCGCTACCCGTACCACCATGGGCGGAAAAGCAAACCGTAGCGGAGCGAAACCGCGAACTCGTGGAAGCTGATGCGGCCTGTGATCGTGGAGAGTTCGTGACGCTGGAAGCTCTGCAAGAAGAAGCCGCCTAATGGTAGGAAAAATCTTTAAGGTGATCTTCAGCTCCAAAGCGCGGCGGCGACTTAATCAGATCACCGACTACCTCGAAGAAGTCGCTTCCAAAACCGTGGCGCGCAAGGTGAGAAGTAACATACTCGATGCCGCCGA
>ENA-ORXT01005663-ORXT01005663.1-marine-metagenome-genome-assembly--contig:-NODE-5663-length-12134-cov-3.423405_pt1 | contig 12134 bp, 8 predicted proteins | sample MGYA00237868_ERZ511482 | MGnify/ENA metagenome assembly ERZ511482 | reverse complement strand
AAACCTGCGCTCAAATTCAGGATCTTCAAGCTTTACTTCTTCTCCACGCCAATTATTTAGGGAAGCTAGCTTACTATTAAAAGTATTAGGTAAGATAAAAGTACGGCTAACAAAACTTTTAGGAAACTTCGCTTCAAAAAATAAACCACGAAATAAGCTTGACTTACCTCTAACTTCTGCTTGCTCAAATTCGTTTAAATATCCTGTCTTAATATTTTCAACGACAATTTCTGCAAAAAAAATATCGGTCTGACCAATACTGCCATATACACAGTCTTCCTGTTCTAAACTATCTGGCTCATGAAGTTCATCACGAAATATTTGACTTCGAGTAAAGCCTAAAATAGTTTGACGCTTATCTTCAAGAAACAAATTGCTAGCGTACTTCAACGTTCCTTGACTATCAATAAACTTAATTATTACCTCAATAATATTATGCTTAAATCCCAGACCATATACTTGAATACATCCACGACAAAATGCAATCCAGACGGGAGATATTGAAATCAAAGCAGTCAAGTGAAAAATAAATATACTATTATTGATTCTTAAAATGCCGAATATTAACTGGCACAAGGCCCAGGTCGCTATTAAACAAGTAATTCCTGAGATAACTATACTTAGTAAGGTATTGACTCTTTTCTTTTCTAATTCTCGAAGGCTATCTAATAAATTATCCTGACAATATTGCTTAAATTCGGATAATGTTTTTATTTTAAAATGATGAGAAATATTGTCTGTAACTGGTACTTCTTTCAGTTCTTGATTGCCAGGTTTACCAACAACTTTTTGTTCTATGTTAGGCATCAGCCTGGTCATAAAATTGGTTCCCCATAAAGTAGCAGCATTACAGTTACTATCAATCATTAATTGACAAAGAGCGATCGCTTGTTCGCTCTGCTCATTTTGCTGATAAGCCTTAACTAAATTGCGCTGAATATTGAAATGTTGATTGTGGTCGGATTCGATTGTTTTTAATAGCTGTTCAAAAATATCAATTGCTGCGCTAAATTTGCCTTGGTGCAAATTGCGATCGCCTTCAATAAAAAGACGATCTATTTCTGCTGATGATAATGATTTATCCACGTCTATAAATAATGGCTATACTATGCAGATTTAAAGCTTCTACTTCCGTACAAATAACTAATTAAATAGTTCGCCAACATTTACATTAGCTCTCTCTTCTGCGGGAGTTACAAATAATTCTTTAGCTGCATATTTCATGTAGCCAGCTACGATATTACTCGGAAACATTTCGATCGCATTATTATAGTTAGTTACCGCAGTATTATAAAAACGGCGTGCAGCCGAAATTTGTTCTTCGGTTTCATTTAATGATTCTAATAATTGGGTGACGTGAGTATTAGATTTTAATTCGGGATAATTTTCAATCAACGCCATAATATTTCCCATAGTTCGAGTGATCTGATTCTCTGTATTTAATCTTTGTTCGGGACTAAGATCTCCTGACATAGCACGCGATCTTAGTCTAGTAATCTCGGCTAATGTTTGCTGTTCAAACTCCATATGATTTTTAACCACTGCTACCAAATTCGGGATTAAATCCCATCTTTTTTTTAACAGAACATCAACGCTGGAAAAGGATTTACTAACCTGATTTTTTTTAAGAATCAAACTATTGTAAATTTGTATGCCAATCATCGCAGCAACAAAGGCGAGTAATAAAAATACAATTGCTATGAAAAACAAAATATAAATAAAAGGCTGCATTTTCTTGGTTTTAATAATAAAAGACGAATAGTTTAATCAGAAACAATCTATATAAACAGATACTTCTTCTTATTTTCATCATTCCCAAAAAATATTAAAAATTATCTTAAAGACTCTCATCTGCGGCGATCGCAAGTTTTAATATTTTTATCAAACACACGGCATTACGATTATGCGCTGTCATTATTCGGATTGACGCAACATGCGTATCTCTCTTGTAATATTTTGACTTTGATTTTAATGATATGATAGGCAAATTGAGCAATTTTTACCTACAACAGAGCGAATTAACTAACAAATACATTCCAGTTAAGTTTTAATTAGAATCATCTTGAATTTATTCAATTGTTTCTGCCAGGATAAATAGGTAGGAAATTACGGACACAAAAATGGTATCTAACACCGATAAAGTTTTAGTTGCGGGTGCTACGGGTGGAGTAGGACAACTAGTGGTAGCCAAGCTGCTAGCCAAAGATCTTAATGTTCGTGGTTTGACTAGGAATACAGCCAAGGCAGAGTCGATGTTTGAAGGTAGGGTTGAATTAGTAGAGGGAGACATTCGCTATCCTAATACCCTAGTCGATGCAGTGAAAGATATAAATTACCTAATCTGCTGTACGGGAACAACTGCATTTCCTTCAACCAGATGGGACTTTGCCAATCTATTCCAGGCTTCCAATAGTCCTGAAGCAGTAGACGGAAAAGGAGTCAAAAACTTATTGTTGGCTGTACCCAAAGATTTAAAACGCTTTGTATTTGTCTCTTCCTGTGGAGTGTTACGTAAAGATCAGCTACCTTTTAACATCCTTAATGCTTTTGGAGTACTCGATGCCAAACTGATGGGAGAAAAAGCGATCGCATCATCAGGTTTACCCTACACTATTATCCGTCCAGGAAGATTGATTGATGGCCCATATACTTCCTATGATTTAAACACCTTATTACGAGCTAAAACTGATGGTAAAAAAGCTGTAGTTATAGAAAAGGGGGATAGTCTTAATGGTGATGCTAGTCGTGTAGATGTGGCTAATGTTTGCGTCGAGTCACTATTTCATGACACTACTGTTAACAGAGATTTTTCAATTGTTAATGAGGGTGAAAGACCAAATAATATTAGTTGGGAACAGCTTTTTGCCAAGCTAAGTAGCTAGGCGGAATTAAATATAAAACGTTGTTTGTAGGATTTATATCGTTCGTATCCAAAATCCACTATCATTAAACGAGTATGAACTTGTGTAAAAGCAAACTAATCTCTTCATTGTTTACTTAATTTACAGGCGTGATGTGTAGCGTCTCAACAGAATATGAAATTGCCTATAGTAGCTGTTATTGGTAGACCCAACGTGGGAAAATCTACCTTTGTCAATCGTTTGGCTGGAGACAAACAAGCGATTGTTTATGACCAACCAGGAATCACTCGCGATCGCACTTACCGCCCTGCATTTTGGCAGGATCGTGACTTTCAAATTGTCGATACGGGTGGACTAGTATTTGATGATGAAACAGAATTTTTACCCTTAATCCGTCAGCAAGCAATGGCTGCACTAGTAGAAGCTAGCGTGGCAATTTTCTTAGTAGATGGTCAATTTGGCTTAACAGAAGGCGATCGCGAAATTGCTGAATGGTTTCGCCGTCAATCTGTTCCCGTGCTTTTAGCAGTTAATAAATGCGAGTCGGTTGAAATGGGAATGGCTCAGGCTGCCGAGTTTTGGGAACTAGGTTTGGGAAATCCCTATCCTATTTCCGCCATTCATGGCAGCGGTACGGGTGAACTACTAGATGATCTAATTACTCATTTACCTCCCATTGATGAATTAATTGAAGACGATGAAACTAAAGTAGCGATAATTGGTCGTCCTAACGTGGGCAAGTCTAGCTTGCTCAATGCTTTGATTGGTGAAAATCGCTCTATTGTTAGTCCTATTTCTGGCACAACTCGCGATGCGATCGATACCACCGTACAGCGGGGAGATAAAACCTATCGTTTAATTGATACTGCGGGAATTCGCCGTAAAAAGAACGTTGATTATGGTGCTGAATTTTTTAGTATTAATAGATCTTTTAAGGCCATTCGTCGTTCTGATGTAGTTCTGTTTGTAATTGATGTTCTTGATGGTGTAACTGAACAGGATCTAAAGCTAGCAGGGAGAATTATTGACGAAGGTAGGGCGGTTATCCTGGTAATTAATAAATGGGATGCGGTAGAAAAAGATACTGGCACAATCAACGAACATAAAAAAGAAATTATGTCGCGCCTTTACTTTATGGAATGGGCGCAAATGATTTTTGTCAGTGCTATGACTGGTCAAAGAGTAGCGAAGATCTTAGATATGGTAGATGTTGCAGCAGAATCTCACCGTCGTCGCGTTACTACTTCTGTAATTAACGAAGTTATAGAAGAAGCTGTCAGCTGGCACTCTCCGCCAACTTCTCGTCAGGGTAAACAAGGCAGAATCTATTATGGTACACAGGTAAGTTCTCAGCCTCCTACCATTGCTCTGTTTGTCAACGATCCAAAACGTTTCAACGATAACTATCAACGTTACGTAGATCGCCAATTTAGAGATCAGTTAGGCTTCACAGGAACACCAGTAAAAATTATTTGGCGTGGCAAGAAAATGCGTGAACTCGAACGTGGAGCAAATAAAGCTACCAAGGTTAAGTAAGATTGACGATTATTGGCAGGGCAAATAGTTAGTTATTTGTCCTGACAATATCTGTGCTAATCGAGACCTTTAGACCTTTATTCAGCAATAACAGCGATACATTCAATCTCTACCAAGACATCTTTGGGTAAGCGAGAAACTTCCACACAGGCACGTGCGGGGGCTGTTTCTTCAGCAAAGTATTGAGCATATACTTGATTCATTGGACTGAAATTAGCTAGATCGGTGAGGAATACACTAGTCTTGACTATATTATTCCAGTTTGCTCCAGCTTCGGTTAATATGGCTTCAATATTAGCCATTACCTGTTTAGTTTGAGCCGTAATGTCTCCTTCTCCTACAATATTTCCTGACTGAGGATCTAGGGGAACCTGTCCTGCAACAAAGAGCATTTTTCCTGAAGCTGAGATCGCCTGATTATAAGGGCCAACAGGTGCAGGTGCTTTATCGGTGCGAATAACTTTTTTAGACATAAGAGTTGAAAACTAATCCTAGTATTAACAGAAGAGAGCTAGAAAGATACAAATTGACGGCAATAAACTTACTATTGCTTACCTTGGCGGGGAGATGATGATTTTGATTGACATGGCTAACTAATTGATATGCAAACGGTACGCTGCCAAAAATTATCAAGCTTAATAGTGGCAAAGTTCCATTGATAACCAAAGCAATGGTTAAAACGTAAATACTTACAGTTGCTATTGCTAATACTTTTGCACCTAAATCAGTTCCCAAACGTACAATAGGCGATCGCTTTCCTGCCGCCAAATCATCTTCTATCTGGTGGAAATGGGAACAGAACAAAATAATTGAAGTGCTAATGCCAACGATGCTAGAAATGGCAAAATTGCTGGCTGAAAATGTCTGAGTTTGAGCGTAATAGGCTGCTGATACTGCACCAGGACCAAAGGTAAAAAAACAGATTATCTCACCTAAACCCAAATAGCCCAAACGAAAAGGAGGACCTTGATAGGTGTAACCTAAGAAACAGCACAATAACACCAGTCCTAATACAGTCCAGTCTTGTTGCCACCAAGATAAGGCGACAATACCGCATACTCCTAAACCCAAGCAGAGATTAGCCACCCAAAAGACCAGAGACTTATTACCCGTAAGATTGACTACCGAATGATCTTTATTTACATCAATGCCTGTCTCTGAATCAAAAACATCATTGCTCAAATTGAGCCAGGCAATAATTAAAACTGCCGATCCCAAAAAAGTAAAGAATATTTGGGGTTGGAAAATGTTGGTCTGAAAAAAGGCTACTGATGTTCCCACAGCTATAGGCGCGATCGCTACACTGTATATAGGCGGTTTAATGGCAGCAAGCCACAAACGATGATTCTTCTTGCTTATTTGCTTGGTAGTCATGGAGGTCAAACAAGGGTCGATAGTGACAATGCCGTTATAAATTTACGAACTCTTGTACCCTATCAGGTATAGCGGATACTGTTTATCTTGTTTCACGAAAGTTTATCTTTGCCCACAATTTTTAGCTTTAAAAATCAGACGAAATTTGAGACGAAATCTAAAAACTACCATTTTCTTCTCAGATGCGGTGATACTAGGACTATTGCAGTCAGTAGCCTATAATGTATATCATAAATTTACTTTTTTTATTAATAAGCAACTAATCAACAGCCGATTTAATAACTTTTTGATATTTATAATATTGCTGCCGATTTTTTTTGGGAATGACACAATCTAAAAGCTCTATGTCCTTTGCAACTCAATCCAATAATTTGATTTTAGATATTAATAATAGTACGGAATTTGAAAACTTTTGGCGTAATAACGATTTAGAATATGAAGTAACAAAAGATACGAAAATTGTTAGTTTTGCCTATCAAATTCCTAGTATCGATCCTCTGGCATGTTTACAAAAGTTTAACCAAAGCGATACTCTACATTTTTATTGGGAAAACTGTAGTAAGCAAGAAGCAGTAGCAGCTTGGGGGGTTACAAAAAGCGAATATACTGAATCAGACTCTAGATTCAATTTGGCTCAAGATTTTGTGTCGAAATGCTTTAGTCAAATTGTTAGAAAAGGAGATGATACTTTAGCAATTGGAAAACCAAGCTTATTTTGCAGCTTTACATTCTTTAGTGATATAGACAAGTCCCAACCATTTAAATCTGGTACATTATTTTTACCTCGTTTTCAAATAGTCAAAAAGAACAAAAATTGCTGTTTAATCGTTAATTTTCCTGTTCTAAAAGATCGAAAAGAAAGTGAAGTTGTCAAGGAAATAAAACAAAAGTTAAATAATATTAATTGGTCTGGTTTGGAGCAGCTGAATGTCGATATAGATAATAGATTATTATCTATAGATAGAGAACAATACCAAGATTCCGATTATTTCAAATCCGTTGTTACATCAGCATTAGATGAAATTGCAGTAGACGAATTGAGTAAAATTGTGATTGCTCACACCACTGAAATTAAATCTTCTCAGCCTTTTAAAGTAATAGACTCTTTGAGCAATTTGCGATCGCTTCACCCAGACTGCTATATATTTTCCACTAGTAATGGTGAAGGGCAATACTTTATTGGAGCTAGTCCAGAACGTTTGATTAGCGTGCAGAATAGACAGCTGGTCACCGATGCCTTAGCTGGCTCTGCTCCTAGAGGTGCGAACAATACCGAAGATTTACACATAGCCAATTTATTGCTTAAAAATCGCAAAGAAAAACGAGAACATAAAGCCGTTAGTGATTTTATGATGCACCGTTTGCGAGGTATTGGCTTAAAACCCCAACAGCTACCCCTTCAGCTGCTTAAGTTATCAAATATTCAACATTTGTGGACACCTATTTACGCTCATTTACCTGCGGATATTGAACCGTTGGAAATAGTAGCTCTGTTGCATCCTACCCCTGCCGTAGCTGGAGTATCAACTCAGACTGCCTGTGAAAAAATTCGCCACTACGAAAAATTTGATCGCTCTTTGTATGCAGCACCTTTGGGTTGGGTAGATTATGAAGGCAATGGTGAATTCTTAGTAGGTATCCGTTCGGCGTTGATTGATGGCGATCGCGCAAGGCTTTATGCAGGAGCAGGTATTGTCTCAGGCTCTAATCCCAATAGAGAGTTTGATGAAATACAGCTTAAATTACAGTCTCTTTTAAAAGCAATAGTTTAAGTATAGACAAGGCATTGACAATTGATTTTTGTAACGTAAACACTCTTTGGGCATCAGTAATAGCGGAGACACTATACCGTTGCGGTATTACTATGGCGATAATATGTCCAGGATCGCGCTCTACCCCTTTAACCCTAGCTTTTGCCAAACATCCCTCTATTGAATCCATTCCTATCTTAGACGAACGCTCCGCAGCCTTTTTTGCCTTGGGCAGAGCCAAAAAAACTGGTTTGCCGACCGCACTGATTTGTACTTCTGGTACGGCAGGAGCCAATTTCTATCCTGGGGTAATTGAAGCCAATCAAAGCTGTGTCCCCTTAATCATTTTAACTGCCGATCGCCCTGCGGAATTACGTCATTGTCATGCAGGACAAACTATAGATCAGGTTAAGCTATACGGAAACTTACCTAACTGGCAATGCGAACTGGCACTGCCAGAAGCAGATTTAGGAATGTTGCGTTATCTGCGACAAAACATAATCCAGGCTTGGGAGCAGTCACTTTTTCCAACTCCTGGGGTAGTACATCTCAATTTGCCACTGCGCGAACCTCTTGCTCCCTTAGCACAGCCAGAAGTAGCAGAGTTGCAAACAGAATTCTTGCCTCAAGATTTCTTTAGTGCAGTACAGAGTAGTTTTATCATTAACCCGCCTCGCATTAATATACCCAGAGATAGCTGGCAGCATAAATCGGGCATTATCATTGCTGGTTTGGCTCAGCCCCAAGATCCCCAATTATACTGTCAGGCGATCGCTAGTTTATCCAAGCTATTGTCTTTTCCTGTACTTGCCGAAGCTTTATCTCCTGTAAGAAACTATGCCAGCTTAAATCCTTATTTAATCTCTACCTACGATTCAATTTTGCGTCAGGATACAGCAGCGAAAAAACTTGTTCCTGAAGTGGTGATTCAAATTGGTGAACTCCCCACCAGCAAAAAGTTGCGTCAATGGTTGGGTAATATCCCCGTTGAACGTTGGGTAATAGATCCTAGATGTGATAACTTCGATCCTCTACATGGCAAAACTATCAATCTTTATAGTTCTATAGAACAAATTGTAGATAGTTTAGATTCTAGTTTAAAGCAGCCTTCTCAGTCCGAATATTGTCAGAATTGGTGTAAATGGGAAACTCACACTAGAAATAATTTAGATCGGACTTTAAAATCTGTTGATACTTTGTATGAAGGAAAAACTGCCTGGTTGATGTCTCAAGCTTTGCCAGTAGCCACACCGATATTTTTAGCCAACAGTATGTCGATACGCAATGCAGAATACTTTTGGCAACCTAACAATAATAAAACAATTCCTTATTTTAGTCGTGGTGCAAATGGTATTGATGGAACACTTTCTACTGCTTTAGGGATAGCATATCAAGATGCAGGAGTTTTGTTGAGTGGAGATCTGGCATTACTACACGATACTAATGGTTTTTTAATTTCCCAAAAATTTCAGGGACATTTAACCATAGTGGTAATCAATAATAATGGTGGAGGCATCTTTGAAATGTTACCCATAGCCAACTTTACCTCAGAGTTTGAAGAATACTTTGCTACTCCCCAATCAATTGATCTGGCTAAACTTTGTGCGGTTTATGATGTAGAGCATCAACAAATAGATAGTTGGCAACAGCTAGAGAAATTATTAAAAAATCTGACCACTACGGGAATTAGAGTTTTGGAATTAACTTGCGATCGCACTTTTGATGCAGCTTGGCTAAAAAAGAACCTCAATCAGTTTAGTTCACAAAATTAGCTATAGTCAGTCACATTCACTATATATCTTTATCCCTTATCTCTTATCCCTCATAAAGAAACGCTTGATTTCTGCCTTTTGCTTTAGCTTCATACAAAGCTTTGTCAGCCAATGCAATTAACAATTCGGGACTAGATTCGGAGCTAGGTATCAAGCTGTGTACCCCTAAGCTGATAGTGACATAATCATTAACTAATGATTTATCGTGAGTAATGTGCAGTTGATTGACGGTAATGGCAATTTTTTCCGCGACTTTAAAAGCCGTTGCCACATCACTATTGGGCAAGATAATGCCAAATTCTTCTCCACCATAGCGAGCCACTAAGCCAGGCGTTGATTCAATTACACATTCAATAGCCAAAGCTACCTGCTGTAAGCAATAATCTCCCACAGGATGACCATAGGCATCGTTATAGAATTTAAAGTAGTCAATATCGCACAGAATTAGGGAGATGGGAGCCTGTTCTGTGTTTGATTTTTGCCATTCTTGAATTAAATAGTCATCAAAACGACGGCGGTTAGCTACCTGAGTTAAGCTATCTAAAACACTTAGCTGTTCTAATTCTCTATTTGCCAAACTAAGCGCAGCCTGAGCCTTCTGGCGATCGCAAATTTCGTTATGTAGCTGAGATTCCACTATGTCAGCGTGTTCGGTAGTAGTCTCTAACATAATTTCTAGATCTGCCTTTTCTAGCTTTGTCTCTTCCAATTCTTGACGTAGCTGTTCGATCTCAAATAATAATTGCTCTTTGGCTATCTGTTCATCCAGCAGAGATTTATAATCTTCTACGTCTACTGTTTGAGAATTAGCCATTTCTGAAGAAATAATATGTTCGACTATCTCTTTGTCCAAAGGTTTAGATAGGAAATATCCTTGACCATACTGGCATTTTAGAGCCTTTAGTTGGGCTAGCTGTTTGACTGTTTCAATACCTTCGGCGATGGTATCCATACCCAGATTGTTAGCCAGGGTAACAATTGCTCTGACAATACCCAATTTATCCGCATTGTTGTTGATGCTGCTGACAAAAGAGCGATCTATTTTGAGGGTGTCAAAAGGAAAACGATGCAGATAGCTCAAGGAAGAATAACCCGTACCAAAATCATCCAGAGAAAATTCAATGCCAATTGTCTTTAATTCTTGCAGAATAGCAATAGTTGATTCTGCATCTTCGACTAAACAACTTTCCGTAATCTCTAATTTTAGATTATGAGGATCTAATTCTGTTTCTCGTAAAACTTGTTTAACTTGAGCCACAAAATTGGGTAGTGCTAACTGCTTGCTGGATATATTGACGCTAACTTTCCAGGTAGCCAAACCACCATATTTTATTTGCCAGGTACGCATTTGAGTACAGGCTTCTTGGAGTACCCAAAAACCCAAGGGAACAATTAATCCAGTGTCTTCAGCCAAGCCAATAAATTCTCCTGGAGCAATCAATCCTTTGGCTGGATGTCGCCAACGCACTAATACTTCAAACCCCTGTATCTTGTCATTTCCCAAGGATACAATGGGTTGATAGTGTAGAATAAATTCTTGTCGTTTAATGGCTCGTCTGAGATCGTTTTCTAATTGAAGTAAAGTCAGAGCTTTACCGCGCATAGACTGATCAAATATTTGATAATGAGACTTTTTGTGCCTTTTAGCGTCGGATACCGCTAATTCGGCATCTCTGAGTAAGTTCTCTGGTTGAGTATAGTGTTTGTTGCCTGGGGCAATACCAATACTGGCTTCAATAAAAACTTCATAACCACCAAGATTGAAAGGCACGCACAATTCTCGATAGATCCTTTCGGCAACACTAGTTGCATATTCTATATGTTCTACATCGCTTAGTAAGATAGCAAATTCATCATTTCCCAGACGAGCAATAAAATCGTGGGAACGCAGACAAGTTTGTAATCTTTGAGCCACTGCTACCAACAGGCGATCGCCTAAAATTCTACCTAAGCTGCTATTGATTACTTTGAAACGGTTGATATCAATAAACAGAACGGTAAATTCGTAATCTAACTGTTGTCTGGCAAAACAAATTTCTTGTTCTATATAGGCAAATAATAAATTGTAGCTGGGTAAACCAGTAAGGCGATCGTAATTAAAATCGATAGAAATAGAAGATTCTGGTGACTTGCTTTCTATAATTGTTGCTAGTTTTGAATCCAACTTACTGTCTTTCATCATCAAAGATTTATGACTATTTAACTTTTTCCACGACTCATCAGATACATCTAGCTTACTGATAATGACAGACAAGATATCCAAGTTTTGAGCGCATGCTTGGACAATAGTTGTCGGCAATTCTTCTACCTGAAAGACGGCTGATTGCTGTACGAGATCTTCTGTTTTTGAACGAATCCAATCTCCTATTACGGATACATCACTTAAGCGATCGCCTAATATTTGTTCCGCTGCAGAATTTAAAAACAAACAATTTTCGCGATCATCAAAAATAATAGCCACATCACCTAGATTATTTGAAGATGATATATAACTAGAGGAAAAATCGGTTTGATCGAACTGATTTGGCTTTCCTGATTGAAATTGCATTTCATAAAACATTAGATTCATTGCCAATTAACATAATATTGCGGTCTAAAAGTCAATTGCATTAGGCAGCTTTGTTTATCTGGTTTTTGAATGCTCAAAATATAAACAATAAATACTTTACCCAATAGATTTTTTAATAGAGTACTTAATAAATTAAAGGGAAAATTCCTCAAAAGGTGTGATGCTGATCTAATACATTATTAATTGCCAAATCATCAACAAACTTTCTGGCTTATTTTTTATAAAAGCTAAATTTTCAGCAACATTTAAACAATAGCTGATTTCTGGGTTT
>ENA-ORXT01005662-ORXT01005662.1-marine-metagenome-genome-assembly--contig:-NODE-5662-length-12138-cov-8.688583_pt1 | contig 12138 bp, 7 predicted proteins | sample MGYA00237868_ERZ511482 | MGnify/ENA metagenome assembly ERZ511482 | reverse complement strand
GCCGGCCCGGTCCGTTGTGGGCACGGCCAGGACCAACACGGCACGTCGCGTACGAGGGCGGTCTCTCCTCGCGAGGGCGTCTGCGCGGAGCTTGGGTCGGTCGCAGGCTGCCGTGGGCATGGCACACGACCATTCGATTGAGGGTGCTGGTGGTGGTTTTGACAGTTCCTTTGGCTCACAACCACCGCCCCCGTTGCTCTTTTCTCAGCTCGGGTCCCAGCCGGTGCCGCCTGGTCTGTCGCAACTTGTTGGTGGTAGCCTTTTCTCGAACGGCAACGGCTCGCAGGGGCTGCCCCCGATGCCCCTGCCACCACTGACGACGCCTCTTGTTGGTGGCTTGTTGGGGCTACCACTTCCTTCTATCGGGCGTGTTCCACCGCTGGCGGCCAGCCAGTCACCGTCGGCGTTTCCTTGGAGTGCGTATCCCTCCGGCAACACGGCCGGGTATGGGCATCCGCCTGGCGCGGAGGACGAACGGGACGTCGGTGGCGTGCGGGGTCCACCAGCGTCGGCATGCGCTGCCGACGCGCGTATGTTCGGCGGGTTTTATGTTGACCCATGTGGTGGCTTCCTACCGCCCGGGACGCAGCCAATGCCGGTGGCGGCGGCATGGATGCCGTCACTAGGGCTGCAAGGGAGCTCTCCACAGGCTTCACCCCCTCCTCCGTCGGTTGGGTCGCCCACTCGCGCGGCCCTGGACGAGCCTCTTGCTGCTTTGCCTGCCAACCCCACATCTTCAACGCAGGCCGAGGCTGCTGACACGCGCGGAGCTGCTGGCTTGGCGTGTCCCCCCTCTGCTTCCGCGACGCCTGCGGCTGGCCTTTCCGACGGTTCTGTCGCCACTACCGTGCCCATTGCGTCACACTCCGACGGCACCGGCTCGCCTCCCACGGCACATGCGACACCACCATCTCCTGCCGGGGCGTCCCCACCACAGCCTACTCTCGCATTGCCGGCTGTCGCTACTAACCCTCTACCTGCCCCCTGCAACGCCGGACCGGCCGCTTCGACCCGCCGGCCGTCCGCTCCCTCCCCCCTACCGGCCGCCGCCGCCTCCCGCCCGGCCGCTGCCATCCCCCGACCAGCTGCTACAGCTCACGCACCCGTTGCCCCTCCGTCCCTGCCGCCTGCTCCCGAGCCATCAACTGGGGTCCCCACGTCGACGCTGTCTCTCGCCGGCAGTGGCAGGCAGAAGGTGGTCCCCGTGTGTCTGGGTCCGGGCGGAACGGGGTTGATGCAGGCCATTGCGACGTTGGCGCGCCAGCTGATTGACGGGCACCGCGGCCCGGTCAAACTGACAGGGTTCTATGCCGTGCTGCAGGCCGACACCGGCGACGTCGGCACCAACCCCAAGAACATCATCATTGACTGCTACGGCGCGAAGAGGACGGTCGAGGAGAAGGACATGATAATGGCGGAGTGGGGACAGCGGCGGTGTGGGCCGACGGGCGACCCCAAGATTGCCAACAGCGGCGTGACGGTCAAGACCGAGAAGCCAACATCCTTTTTGTCGAGGGATGCGGGCGCACAGAGCTCGGACGGCGGCGGCGACGCAGCCAGCGGCAGCGACGTCGCAGACGTGGTGTACCCCGAGATCACCATGAATGGCGCGGAACTGCTGCTGTCGTTGGCGTCCAAGCAGAAGGGCAAGCAGATGCTATCGTTGGTGGAGCTCGGCGCCGTGCCGAAGAAGTGCAACCTGCGCTCCTACAAGCAGCTGACGTACAACATCGTTAAGGCTATCTTCAAGAATGCCTTCACGCTCCTCCACTCCAGGGGCGTGCGGAAGGGAGATTTCACCTGGTCCCGGGTGACGCCGCCCGGCCTCCTGCTCAACGAGTGGGGCCTGGAAGGGGCGACCGTGACGGTGGACGGTGGGTCCTTTGTCCCGCCCGACAACGGCAAGGCCCGCGGGGCTGGTGGCGTCGACAAGAAGCGGTTCGGCCTCTGTGTCGCCGCCCACCTCTGCCCCTTTTGGAGCGCCGTCTTGCGCGGGTACATGATGGAGAACCCGCTCAACAAGATTGCTGTTGCCAAACGCTTTCGCCAAGGCGATGACGCGTTTGCCAACGCAGGCGGCAGGCGGAGCCGCAAGAAGAGGATGCTAAGACTCAGTGGTGATGTCGCGCTGGACAAGGACCCGGTCAAGAAGACGAGTGGCGACAAGATGCCCACGCAGCCGGCCGGCAACGACGTGCCCAAGACGCCCACGCAGCCAGCCGGCAACGACGTGTTCGACCAGCCCACCGATGTCGGGGAGTTGCCACTGGCCATGGCACCTTTATCTCAATTGGCGCAGGCTACCCAGGTGTACCACCTCTCCGACTTGCTGCTGCTCGACCCCGCTCCGCTACTGCCGTCGTCCACGCGCGTCTCCATTTTGCGGCTGCCCGCGAACGAGATTGACATTGTACGTCATGCTGAGGATCAGCTGCGTGTCGTCCTCCCCCGGGCGCTCATCAAGCAGGCGTATCGGGGTCTGAAGATGACCGACGACTCGAGCAGTGCGGTCGCGATCGACGGGGAGTCATCGGGGGATGCGCGGTCGGGCGGCGACGCGGCGGGTGCCTCTTCCGCGGTGGTGTGCATGGCTGTCGGCAAGCACGCGCCAATGCAGTGCTCGATCGCCTCCCTCATCAACATGTCCTCGGTGCACTCGCTCAACGAGCAGCTGAGGATGTGCGCGGCGTTCTCCCACTGGGTTCAACCGCTGCGGGAGAGTGCCGCGGAGTTTCCCTGGCAGCTAGAGTTCTTGGTCGGCTCGCTGCTGTCCGTGGGTGCTGCCGCCGAGTACGTGTGGTCGGCGTGTGCCGAAAGCCACGTCGGCGACCCGGCCTGGCGGTACTTCCTTATGGGCGCCGGCTCTGAAGGGGACAAGTTGGGCTCTCGCATGTACGGTGGCTGCACGGTCACCTACTCCGACGTGGTTCTTGGCGGCCAGCGGGAGTACATGACCAACGGGGTTCTCGACGCCGCGCTCGTGGAGATGCGGCTTTACAGCGTGCAGCGCCTCTCGCCCGCCTACGTGCTGCTCACGGGCCAGTCGGCCTCCTTCACGACTTGCAACAAGAAGCAGGTTGACGAGGCCGTCGCCCGCGAGAAGGTCAAGGAGATTTACGACGTGATGCCGCACGCCCGCTACCACCGGTTCGTCATGCTTCTTAACCTGGTCGGGCAGCACTGGATCTCGGCGGAGGTGATGCCCAACGGCAACATTAACATCTTCGACTCGTCCGACGGGTGCTTCAAGAACGAGAAGGACTTTGCCGTCTCGCGCGTGGAGCTCTTTGCACGGGAGGTGGACCGCTTGCGGCGACTAGGCGACCCGAGCGCGCCCGTGGTGGACAAGTGGAAGGTGTCTTTTGTTAACACGCCGTACCAGAGGGACTCGTACAACTGTGGGCCTTTTGCTTTAGCTCATCTTTGGTGTGCTATGACCGGGGAGGAGCTCGGCAAGATACCGGGGCTCATTGGTGATCACATGCGTCTTGGAATTTTGTTTACTCTCTTGCATTGCGGGAAGCGCTACGAGGACGCCCGGCTGGCGGCCTTTGCTTCTCGGAGGGACTCGGTCGCCAAGTTCATGTAGACTGCGCCCAATTTATTCTCTACGAACACTATAACGTCATCACCCATGCCAGTCAAAGCACCGAGCCGCGGGCGGTCCAACGACGGCAGGCACGCGAGTGCCTGGGGACCAAACAACAGGGACCACTGAACAAGCGAGTGTACATAGCAAACCGATCACACAACGGGCCATCGTGCACATGGTAGGCACGTGTAAGAAACCACCAAACCCAGCAACAAGCACTAGGAGCTCCAACCACCATCGTATCTTCAGCTACGATTGACCGGGTGGCGTGCAACGCAACCCGCCCCACCTCCATGTCTCTGCGTTGCATACGCTCGCTAGACGGTGACGCCGCCGGGGAAGAAAAACGTCGGCGAATGGTGTGGGACAAGGGGGTGTGGTCGAACAACGCCACCAAAGAGTGACAGACAGAAACCGGTCGGCGCCGACGAGCCAGAGAGGTTGGTCAGACCAGCAGGGAGTACCGGGTAGGGGAAAGGGGGGGTTGGAGGAAAAGGGTGACGAGAGAGAGGGATGGCGTAGAGGGGTGGGCGAGGTGGGGGAACAACAGCAGCCAAGGCGAAAAGCAAGAGCTGCAAGAGTCACGTGGTGGCAAGTGAGAATACCCGCACGGGGGGGACACGAGGAAGGTCAGAACTCGTCGCGCCAGCCAGGGCGAAGAGTCCCTCGAAACCGGGGAGGCGCGTTGAGCGGCGTCGGGACAGCATAGATTTACGCCCTATGATGCCATCCGGCATCAATCCCTGATCGTTCGTCGGACACCACGCCTCCAGGCACCCCACAACCACGAATCCGGGTTCGCGGAGACTACCCCTGGGGCAGGTGCGGGGGCAGCGGAGGTTGCAGAGACAATGGATATGGCGGCATGGTGGCGACGGCCGCCCCATCCCAAAGATGGGTCTCAGCCCACATTGAGAGCCCACCGCGGCGGCACAGGTTCCGTACGAGCAGGAACTGCACCAGAGACACCATCTGGTCACCCGCTGCACATGCAGATACTGGGTCCATAGCGAAAGTGCCCACTCTGTCAACATAAGGGCCACGTTTACCCTCTAGGCGCCGAACCTACCCACGGGTGCTCCCTCACAGGGAGCGACTTTGACTCCAGTTACTTTGGAAACCCCCGAATGGGAGCCGCTGCCACGCGGTATCAGGCACCGCGCCACTGGGCGCCAGCCGAGGGCGCGGTGGGAGTCGAGCACGCCGGGGTGGCCGCCACCAGAGCCCGTGCTTCTCCCGCCGTCTGGGACCCCACTGCTATCGAATCTTCCGAGTGGGCACCCGCAATACGCAAACCGTATCTGTTGAGCAACTACTGCGCCACCCTCAGAATACACTGCGTCGCCATCTCGGCCCGGTTGTGGCACAAGCCTGTGATACAGGCTAGCATGCATCGCTTTGGCGCATTGACTCTGGCGCAAGATCCCTGCCCGTCACATCAGGCGGCTGTGGCTGATCCCTAGACACGAAGGCACCGCCGGCCAACCCGTCCGCCCATTCACCCATTCCTCGCTATATCCATGGCCACAACTAGACCTCCAGCGCCCACCTCGAATACAGCCTCCAGAGCTGCATGACCAGACATCAGGTACGCACTGAGCCCTCTAAGGTGCTACGAACAGCCTTTATTTGGAGGCCAGAGAGAGCGGCGGTGACTGCTGTTGCCACCGCTGCCCTCGCCATTGCTCTAGTTTGTGCTACGGGCGTTTACAGGGCCACGGTGGATACCACGTCCCCTCCCCTGCAGCCAACAGCCTAGAATCCGGTCGCCGTCGCCGCCTTCTGAAGTGCAGCTTCCCCGCACATGTGGAGCGTTGCATGTCTGATACTACCAGTCGGCTACGCCTACGCAGCAATAGCAGTGGATAGAAACAGAAAAAAGCTGGCAGTTTATTCATCTTCATTGTCCACAAGCGTCCGGCGGTACCACTCTGGCCACTTGATGGTCGTCTCCTTGGTGGCGCTGTCGCGGTACATGGCAACGACGTTGGAGAGCGCCTGTTGGTACACCGTGAATATGATGAAGTGGTCTTGCTTCATTTGACGTAGGTGGTGTTGTTGGCGTCGCGACAGGGCGTTGCGCTCCTCGGATGACGAGGTGTTGGCCCCGTCCATTGAAACGTACGAGTCGGGTGACATGGCCTTGCTGCAGAGAGTGTGGTTCTTGCGCCAATGGAAGCGGTCGACCCGCAGCGACACCTTCTTGGCCACGTGGGGGAGGCGGACCAGCGCCGTCTTGAGCGCCGCGCAGGCAAAGTCGTAGATGATGGTGTCCGGCAGGGTGGCAAAGCGCTGTACGACAAACTCGATCGGCATCCGCTGGCTCTCTGACTGGTCCAGCACCACAACACCCAGGCACTTGGGATGTGTACACGTACAGAAGCCGCCGAACGTCCCGCCCGTGTGGCTCTTCTGCTTGCCCATGTCGTGCTGGCAGTCGGGGAAGTCTGTCTGGGCGCTCGATGCCCCTACAAAGCCAGGCAGCGATCGGATGAGCGGCAGCCCCGGCGCCCACACGCCCGTCCTCAAAAAGTTCTCAACGTGCCCGGCCGGGAGCCCGTGCGCGGCGTCATACGCCGCAGCCGTCGCCTCGGGCAGCAGCCAGGTGCGGGTGTACTGCTGCGGCGTGAAGACTTGGTCGGGGTGGGCTAACGTCATGGCCGTCTTAGAGATGCCCTCGTCGTCACTGCTGCCGTCGCCGTCCGAGTCGCTGCCGCACGGGAGCATGGAGTCCGCGTTAGCGGGCGGCGCGTCCGCGACAAAGTCGTCGTAGTCTCCGCACGTCTCAACCAAGCACAACAGAAGCTCCGCAAATACACGGCGTACCTCGACGTCAGCGCACAACGTGGGGGCCAAGCAGGTTACGGCGCCCCGCAACAGGCGCAGCTCGCTCACATCGGACCTGGCCACCACGTCCGACAAATGCGCCACGCTAAAGTCATCGGAGAGCAGGCAGTCAAACACAGCGTGCACAGCAGACCAGTCGTCGGTCGGGGCCCAGACAGTGAAAGGGTCAACCACAACGGCGCGGACAAAGTCGAGCACCTTCAATGCCGACGCAGCCGTGCACGGCGCGCCGGCGCGCAGCGGCAGCACAAGCTTGCGGATCTGCACGGCTCCGCTGGCGCCCCCGGTGTCCGCCAACGCCGGCTCGCCGAACTGCTCCGCGTAGAAGCGCAACGGCGCATCATCGTCCCATGCCCCCGTCGGCGGCACGTACCCAGGACCGGCGCGGAAGTCCTCGTCCGTACAGCTCTCGAGGACGTTGACGGCGCCGTTGTCAGACAGCTCGCCGTCGCTTGCCAGGCTGTCATCCGTCACCACACTTCCACCTTCCGACGCAGCCCCGTCGTCATCAACCTCAGCCCCCCGGCCCGCCGGTGAGCCGCCGTGGTGCGCACCCTCGTTGCCCACCTCGAGCGTGTCGACGGCCGAGACGCCGCCGCTAACTTGGTCGGCGTCGTCGGAGAAGTCGGCCGCGGAGGCCTGGACTGCAGCAATCAGAGGCCGGGGTACACGGCGCAGGAGGTCCACTGGCCCGCCAAGGATGATCATGGCCAATGCACGGGCTGCTCGGCGGCAGACAAAGAAGAACCGAAGAAACCCAATCAGCTCCGTCCGCACCCCCCCGTCCTCGATCGGGTCCCACCCGCGGTCTTGCTTGCGGCCCTTCTTGGGCAACGTGCTGCCGGCAAATGTGTTGACGTTTCCGTCGACCTCCACATAGCCCGTCAACAAGATGAAGGCCATGACGTTGCCGCGCATCGCTGTGAGCGTCGTGATGGTGACCTTCTTCTCCGATGCAGTGGCCGACAAGACGCCGCCGAGCGCCTTGGACAGCGCCTCGTCCTTGATAACACGGCCGTACACCGACGCGCGAGAAATGGGGGAGATCTTGGTGGATGACCTCAGGAAAGGGACCATGAACTTGAGGCGGTACCCGAGCTGCAGGCCATCAAAGCAAATGATGGCGTAACTGCCGTCGGGGCGGACACACTGGGAGCACCGCGTCACCTCTGCCGGGACACCCGCAATCACAAGCGAAAGATACAGGATGATGGCCTTCCGCAGCGTCGTGACAGATCCCAACTTGTCCTTGGCGTCGGGGTAGACGTGGTCAGAGCTCAGCTCACGATAAGCGTCGCGGAGGTAAGCGGAAGAGCGCAGGGAGCTACCGTTGCGAGAGAGGTTGACCGACATCTCGAACAAGAACACCTCAGAGTAGGCGGTCGACGAGGAGGTGAAGACGATGCCGCGGTCCCGGCCATCTGGGATCACCCGGTAGTTGCAGCTGTGGCACCTCCAAGTGTAGACGACACCCGACGCCACCCCCTCCCCGCACTCGACCAGCACCTCCCGCAGCGTGCGGTCCGTCAAGCGCTCCACATGGCAGTACGGGCACTTGTCAGCCGCAGGAAAAAAGAGCGTGATGCTCGGATCTTGAAGGGCGAGCAGGATGGTGGCGCGCTCTGCTTGGGCAGCAAGCGGCGGAACGATGTGCCGAGGGAGAAGAGACTGGGGTGTCTGCTTGCCGCGATCCGGACGACGCCCCTCGACCGCCAAGCCACTCGCGTCCTGCCAAGCTTGTTTCCCGCGCCCATTCCCGTGCTCCATGGGGCCACGACCATCACCAGCGCTGCCATCCCCGCCGGCATTGTCGTCGTCGGAGCCGCCTTCCGACTCGGACGCATCAGCAGCTCCGCCTCTGGCCGCCGCGGAGGCGGCCGCAGCGTGTTGGCAACTGCCGTCCGCCGTACGGCAAGAGAAGCAAATCCAGTTGGCCGTCCTCGTCTTTCGTACGACAGCGTACGGCCAGCTCCCCCCTTGCATTCTCACGACGCACGTGGAGGGCCCGTAGAGCACTGCGCGACCGACCGCGCGGGAGCGCATCCGACGAGAGGCTCCCAGGATGACAAACAAGTCGGCCATGGTCACGCCGGCGGCCAACCGCACCTCGTCGAGCGCCTTGTACATCGGCTCCTGCATCGAGCAACCCCCCTCTCCGAGGCACTTCTCGGCCTCACTGCACACGCAAACGACCCCGTCCTTGGTTAAGGAGACCTCGACGGCCACGGCCAGATGACGCCCACGGTCGTCACGCGAGCCTCCCGTGCCATACTTGATCAGCACTCCGACGGCACCGCTCCGCGACAGGTCCCACGCTCGTGTCCGCAACGCCTTGTCCGTGATCTTAGACAGCTTGTACCGCAGGTCGCGGAGCCCCTTGAGGTTCACGTGCACGAGCTCGTCGGGTGCAAAGAGCTCCATCAGGTTCATGTAGGCACTTGTTGAGAGCAGTACAAGGAGCACCTTGAGCAGCGACTCGCGGAGGTCCAGCCCCGACCCTTTTTTGCGCCCAGGTCCCCTTCGGGGATAACCGCCCGGCCGCTCGATGAAAGAAAGCCGCGGGTCTGGTGGCGTGGATGCCAACGCCGCGGCAGCTGGCGCCCGTCGCAGGTCGTCCGCATCGACAAAGACGACGTCCCCGTCATGGTTGAGCTGCGCGTGTGCGTGCACGACACTCTCCGCCGTCGTTAAACTCAAAGCCGACTGCAGGTCCTCGACGGTAGTGTAGAAGACATCCCTGGGCTCCATGAAGAGCGGGGAGCGAGCGGTATCCTCCAACAGCGTGAGCCAGGAGCGGCCGCGACGCCACGACGGCGATGGGCGGCCACCTACCGCAGCGGCGGTGGCAGGGGGACGTGGCAACAGGGAGCCGGGGGTGATGGCCACGATCAGGACGACGGGGGGGAGCGGCTAGCCGCAGCCGCCGCGCCCGCAACCGCCGACGGGGGTGGGGACCCGGCGCGGCCGCGACGCCACGCCGGTGATGGGCGACCACCTGTGGCAGCAGCGGCGGCTGGGGGAGGTGACGAGAGTGGGTGGGGGGTGGTGGCCATGAACAGGGCGACGGGGAGGAGCCGCTAGCCGCAGCCGCCGCGCCCGCAACCGCCGACGGGGACGGGGGCGCGGCGCGGCCGCGACGCCGCGCCGGCGATGGGCTGCCACCGGCGGCAGCGACGGCAGCAGGGGGCGGTGGTGACAGGGGGTGGGGGGTGGTGGTCACGATCACGACGACGGGGAAGCGCCAACGACGCGACCAGCGACGGCCGATGGGCCCGCGGCCGCCCGGGGGGGCGGGGGCGGGAAGCGGCCGCCGTGCCGCGCCGTGATGCGGCGGCACCCCGACGGCACCCCGATGCCGCGTGGATTCGGGGCTGGGCTGGTCCGCCGCCACCCCCCCCCCCCACTGGCGGCGCTCGATGGCTGCATCTGGCTGCCTGCAATGGTCGAAATCTGTCACCAATATCGACGCGTTTCGAAATCTGCATAAATTTTGGGCGGAGGACCGGTGATGCGGCACGACCTGTCCCAGTCCCGTGATAGGCCCTGAAGGGTCCAACAGCGTGGTATCCAGGAAGGCCAATGTGCGCCTTGTGAGCGGGGTGTACAGTAGCTTCCTGGATGCGATTCCAGGCTCAGAGAGGTTCCTGGACTCCGAGTGTTTTACCGTGTACCCAAACGGGCCTGTTTGGACCTCGGTGCCGTTTCGCTGCCGTTGAAGCTCCAAAACTAAGCGATCGCGCGGGCCCCACACGAGACCGATTAGAAGACTAGAATATGTGAGGAAGGGCTATTTTTGGACCGTCACACCCAAGTTTTGGAGCTCGACCCAGCCACCAATGCCCGGTTGGCCAAACGGAGCCACGTTTGGCCACGTTTGGAGTTTTGGACGGTTGGCTCCATTGCTGGACACGCCCTAAGAAGGAGCATGCAGAAGTACACTACCATCGTGTGGCACTTGCACGCGTCAGCCCGGTGCATCATGGAGTCGGCGACACCGCCCACCCGCCCCGCCGTCGGAGCGCAGCGTTGCGCAGGCGACCCCGCAGCGGCAAACCGCGCTGCACGCTTCGGCTCCGACCGAGCCTGCCGATGTTGTGTCTGCCCTGCGGGTGGCGGGCCGGATGGCGCTTCACAGAAAAGCTTTGTCGGCCTGGTTTGCGGGCGCGCGTTTGCTACTCGCAGTAGCCGCCGATGTGCTGTCCGTCGGCAACAGTGACCTGACATGCATACACGTACAGTACCTACGTCCACGAGATTGTCTTCCTCTCGCGCTATCGGTGTGGTGGTCAGCGTCTTTCTAGACGCCGGCGCGGTGACAGGTGCTCGAGAAACCCGCCACCGTAGGGTGCTCCACTGCGTCGCTAAATCTAGCCTCCGAACCACAGGGTCCATTCTTCAAAGCGACCCGCCCCCACACCACGCGGGGACGTGGCGTGGGCGAGCCAATACTTCTTGCACACGGCACCCCCTCCGCCGCTGCTGCCGCCGCCTCCCCCGCCGCCACCGCCGCCGCCGCCGGTGGCGTCCGAGTGGAGCCCGCAGGGGGCGATTCCCTCCCCCGCCCACCCCGGTCGACGCGTGTTACGCATCCTGCTGTCCCGGTGGCGGCATTTCGCCGCGCCACCTACCAACCGGCAGCGCGAATGGTGTTTCTCGCCGGGGGGAGCGAGGCAGCGAGGGAGCGCGTGCGCGCCCACGGCGACCAGCACCGAGCCGCCGCGGCCGCCACCGCTGGACGGCACGCAGACTGACGCAACCCCCCCCCCTTCCACATGCTATGCAGCCTCCCGCTCGCCGCGCCCCATCACGGGCGCCCCGCGTCCGCGCCCCAGTCGGCGCCAGCGGCACCGCCACCGCCGTCATGTCGGTCTCCGCCCCCGCCTCGACCGCCGCATGCGGTGCGTCGGCGGCGGCAGTGGCGGACGACCGGTTTCCGCGCCGGTCGATTGCAGGCGGTGTGGCGGCGGCGGAGGGCGTGCCCGCCCCCGCCGCTGCCGCCGCTCCCAGACTGGCGGCGCTGCCGCCACCGCCGTTCTCCCCCACCAACCTCCCCCCCCGTCGGCGGCAGCGCCTTAAGCAGCCGTTTCCATGCGGGTGGCGTAGACGCCGGCGAAGGGGGGAGGGAGGCGGGGGGGGATCCCGCTGAGCCCACCTCCGTCGGCGCCGCGACCACTGCTGCCGCCGCCGCCGCCGCGAAACAAACCGGCGTCGCGGCACCCCGCCCCCGCGGCCGTGGCGGCGGCCGCCAGAGCCCGAAAAAGCGCCACCGCCGCATCGGGCGACAGTGTAGGAACGGCGGCAGCGGCGGCCGCCGCTGGCGCCGCCGCTAACGGCGGGCTTCCCTGGTCCCCCACGAGCCGCTGCAGTCGGCCCCCCACGAGGCTCTCCAGCAGCAAGGTACAGGGGGCGACCAGACCGCCGAGGTCCCCCGCAATCTCCCAGACCGCCTCTGCGAGCGCGGCGTCTGCCTCGCCGTCGGCGAGAGCACCCCCCCGGGAGGGTTGTGTGACACTGATCTGTAGGGACCTGCCATAGCCGTCGCAGCGCGCTATTCATGAGCAGCGCGCTGCGACTGCTACGGCTGGTCAAGAGCCACCTGGTGATAAGATGACTATGGACACGACGGCGGCCTCCCTCGGCCCCGCCCGCGCACCAGCAGGGCGACGTGAGCGGCGCCGCTCCGCCTGCGTTGGTGGGTA
>ENA-ORXT01005660-ORXT01005660.1-marine-metagenome-genome-assembly--contig:-NODE-5660-length-12139-cov-7.339662_pt1 | contig 12139 bp, 12 predicted proteins | sample MGYA00237868_ERZ511482 | MGnify/ENA metagenome assembly ERZ511482 | reverse complement strand
CAGGATCACGGCGCGTTGCAGCGAGAAGGCGGCATCCTCGGCGCGCACGGGATTGCCGGAGTGGAACTTGACCCCTTCGCGCATCGTGAAGGTGATGGTCTTGCCATCCTCCGACACTTCCCAGCTTTCGGCGAGATCGGGCTGATATCCCGCCTTCAGGTCCATGGGGTCGAGATTGACGAGGCGGCTGTAGACGTTGCGGCTGATATCCGAACCGGCGAACTCGAAGCTTTCGGCCGGATCGATGGTCGTCACGTCGTCGATGCGGTGCGCGATGACGAGCATGTTGTCCGGGGTTTCGGCATAGGCCGCGAGGGACGTGACGCTCAGCGCCAGACCCATGGCCGCGCCTGTCAGCATTCTGCTAATCGAAGTCATTTCCGGAACCTCTCCTGTTGTGTTTCACAAGTCGAATGCAGGGGGCGGGTGTCATGCGCCCCATGTCATCTCCAGCACGCGCAGCCAGTTTTCATGGCACAATCTGGCCATCAGCGCGTCGTCATAGCCATGCGCCGCCATCGCGCGCCGCAGGTCGGGCAATCCCGCGCAGGAGGTCAGCGCCCCCGGCACGATCGCCCCGTCGTAATCCGAGCCGAACCCGACCCGGTCCTCGCCCACCTGCTCGATCAGGTGGTCGAGATGGCGCAGCATCTGCTCCAACGGCACGTCGGCCCGCATCTGGCCATCCGCCCGCAGGAACGCCACCGCAAAATTCAGCCCAACCATCCCGTCGCTGTCGCGGATCGCGGCCAGTTGCCGGTCCGTCAGGTTCCGCGAATGGGGGCAGATCGCATGGGCATTGGAATGCGTGGCGACCAGCGGCGCGGTCGAATGGCGCGCGAACCGTCCCGATTTCGGCGGCTTCTCTGGGCTGGCGCTGGAGGAAAGCGGCGCGTTCGTCGCCCTGACCGACAAGGCACATTGGGCGCGGGCGACGATGGAACTGGATGCGGGCGGGGCATTGACCGGCATCGACGGGCTGGAGGTGGACCGTCTGAAGGGCGCGGACGGGACCATTCTCAAGGACGCCTTCACCGATTCCGAGGCCCTGACCCGCGCGCCCGATGGCGCCTGGCTCATCGGGTTCGAGAGGCGCCACCGGATCGGGCGCTTCGCCACCCTGCGCGCGCCGGAGGAGACGCTTGCGCCGCTCCCCGGCGTCGACGCCCTGCCCCTCAACGGCTCGCTCGAAAGCGTGCTGGCCTTGCCGGACGGGCGCATCGTGGCGCTGGCCGAGGAGGGGGATGAAGGCGGCTTCCCCGGCTGGATCGTGGAGGGCAAGGCGGTCGCCCGCTTCACTGTGGCGAAGGAAGGCTGGTTCGTCCCGACCGACCTCGCGCTCGGGCCGGACGGAGACTGGGTCTATCTGCTGGAGCGGCGCTTCACGCTCATCGGCGGCTTCGGCGCGCGGGTGCGGCGCTTTCCCCTCGCGGCGCTGGAAGAGGGCGCGCGGATCGAGGCCGAGTTGCTGGCCGAGATCGTCCGCGCCCCGCTGGCCGAGAATTACGAGGGGCTGGCCGTCACGCGCGATGCGGCGGGGCGGCAAATCGTCTATATGATCTCCGACGACAATTTCAGGGCGCTGCAACGGACGCTGTTGTTGCAGTTCGTGCTTGAGGACTAGGGGAGCGAAGAATGCCGCAGGTATCGCTGGACGAGATCGAAGAGACGACGCGCATGGCGCTGGCGAAGCACGGGGCCGCGCCGTGGGTGGCCGCCGAAGTGGCCCGGGCGGTGCGCGAGGCCGAGGGGGTGGGCAACCGCATCTGCGGTCTCTACTACCTCGAAAGCTACTGCAAGCAGTTGCGAACCGGGCGGGTGAAGGGCGATGCGGAGCCGGATGTCACGCGCCCCCGCCCCGGTGCGGTGCAGGTCGATGCCCGCTTCGGCTTCGCCCAGCCCGCCTTTGCCCGCGCCCTGCCCGTGGCGCTCGACGCCGCACGGGAATGCGGGGTGGCGAGCCTTGCGGTCGGCCATGCGCACACCTGCACGTCGCTGGGCTTCTTCACGCGTCAGATCGCGCAGGCGGGGATGATCGCGCTCGGGATGACCAACGCCTCGCCCATCGTCGCCCCGCCGGGGGGCCGGACGCGCGTGCTCGGCACCAACCCGGTCGCCTTCTCTGTGCCCGACGGGCAGGGGGGCGTCGCGATGCAGTTCGACCAGTCGACCACCACCGTCGCGCTGGGCAAGATCACGATGGCGAAGGCGGCGGGCGAGAGCATTCCCGAAGGCTGGGCGCTCGACGCGAACGGCAATCCCACGACCGACCCCGAGGCGGCGCTGGCCGGATCGCTGGTCAGCATGGGCGGCTACAAGGGCTGGGGTTTCGGCCTGATGGCCGAGTTGCTGGCCGCCGGGATGACGGGCGGCGTGGTCAGCCGCGACGTGAAACCGCTGAAGGTCCCCGACGGCCCTCCCCACGATCTGGGGCAATATTACCTCATCATGGATCCCGGCGCCTCCCCCGCCTTCTTCGACCGGCTGGAACAGGTCGTGGCGGGCGTGGCACTGGACGAGGGCGCGCGGATGCCGGGGCAGGGCAAGGCCCCGAGCGACCCGGTGACGCTGGAAGAGGCGGTCTGGGCGCAGGCGCGGGAACTGGCAGGGGTGGCGTAACAATCTTCCGCCAATCCGCGTCATGACGACGCTTTGTTACGTTGCTTGTTGACCGCCGCCGCGCTGCGGTATACCTGTTCGCACCCGCAATATCCCTCCCGCCGGAGAGCCGCCATGAGTGCCGAAGCCGCCCAGAAGACCCGCCTCGACGACATCCTGATCCCCGACCTGATCGGCACCTGCGCCGAGGCGCTCAGATCCGCCGAAACGGTGATGGGCGCGGCGAAGCAGGGGATGACGGCGCGAATCGGTCGCGACGAGCGGGGGCGCGTGTCGGGCGCGGCGCTGGAGCGCGAGCAGCACGCGGCCCATTCGCTCGCGTGGCTGGCCACCTATGTCGAGAGCCTGCGTCAGATGCATGCCTGGGCCGAGCGGCTGACGGCGGAGGACCGTTTCGGCGATCTCGAAGCCCTGATCCTGCAAGCGGCCTTCGGCGAATACCTCGCTCAGATCGCGGGCGGCATCCCCATGAGCCAGGGCGAATACGCCCGCCTCGAAGACATGGGCGCGGGGGAGACGGCGCGGCGGGCGCTCGACTCGGCCCCCGTCCGGGCGCTGGTGGCGGGCGGCGCGACGACCGCCATCCGCGAGCGCATCGCCCATGTGCTGGCCGAGCGCGAGGGCGTCTCGACCTTCGGCGATTGCGGGCTGGACGAGGATTACGAGATGATCCGCGAGCAGTTCCGCCGCTTTGCCGACGACAAGGTCATCCCCCATGCGCATGAATGGCACCTGAAGGACGAGCTGATCCCCGATGCGATCATCGCGGAGATGGCGGAACTCGGCGTCTTCGGCCTGACCATTCCCGAGAATCTCGGCGGTTTCGGCATGTCGAAGACGGCGATGTGCGTCGTCTCCGAAGAGCTTTCGCGCGGCTATATCGGTGTCGGGTCGCTCGGCACGCGGTCCGAAATCGCCGCCGAACTGATCCTCGGCGGCGGGACGGACGAGCAGCGCGAGGAATGGCTGCCGAAGCTGGCCAGCGGGGAAATCCTGCCCACGGCCGTCTTCACCGAACCCAACACCGGCTCAGATCTAGGCGCGCTCAAGACCCGCGCGACGCAGGGGGAGGATGGCGACGGCGAAGGCTGGACGCTGACCGGGAACAAGACCTGGATCACCCACGCCGCCCGCGCCGACATCATGACCGTCCTCGCCCGCACGGTGCCCGGCACCGACGACCATCGCGGCCTCTCCATGTTCATCGCCCCCAAGACGCGCGGCGATTGCGCGAACCCCTTCCCGAACCCCGAGATTTCGGGTGGCGAGATCGAGGTGCTCGGCTATCGCGGAATGAAGGAATATACCGTCGCCTTCGACGACTACACGATCCCCAAGGATGCCCTGCTCGGCGGGGTCGAGGGGCAGGGCTTCAAGCAGTTGATGAAGACGTTCGAGTCCGCGCGCATCCAGACGGCGGCGCGGGCCATCGGCGTGGCGCAGAACGCGCTGGAACTGGGCCTGAAATACGCGCAGGACCGGGTGCAGTTCGGGAAACCCCTCCTCGCCTTCCCCCGCGTCTCCGGCAAGCTGGGGATGATGGCGGTCGAGATCATGGTCGCGCGCCAGCTCACCTATCACTCGGCCCGCGAGAAGGACGCCGACCGGCGCTGCGACCTCGAAGCCGGGATGGCGAAGTTGCTCGGCGCGCGGGTGGCGTGGTCGGCGGCGGATAACGCGCTCCAGATCCACGGCGGCAACGGGTTCGCGCTCGAATACCCGATCAGTCGGGTCCTGTGCGATTCGCGTATCCTCAACATCTTCGAGGGTGCGGCGGAGATACAGGCCGGGGTCATCGCCCGGCGCGTGCTCGAAAGCTGATGCGGTTCGCGTGACTTTCGCCCGCCCGCTCCTATCCTGTACGCGGATCGTAATTCGCGGAGAAAACCCATGAAGGCACTCGTTCTGGCGGCGCTGGTCGCCGCAACCGCGCTGACGGGGTGCGAGGCGCCGGGTGCCGGGGCGCCCAACGCGTATCGCACGCCGACCTCCGCCTACAACCCGACCAGTGCGGAGGTGCAGCGCGCCACCGCCCTGCACCAGAAGGTGAGCGAGGGCGGCAAGGTCGTCGCGCCCGGCGAGAATCCGGCGGCGACGCAGTACCTCGACGCCGTGACCGCGCGGGTATCCTCGACGCGCCCGCCGGGGGCCGTGCCGCTGCGCTCCTTCATCGTCAAGGATGACGGCATCAACGCTTTCACCACCGGCGCGGGGTATCTCTATTTCAATCGCGGGTTGCTCAAGGCGCTGGAGAACGAGGCGCAGCTGGCCATGATCGTCGGCCACGAGGCCGCGCATGTGGATGCGGGCCATATCGCGCAGGGCGCCGCCGACGAGGCGCGGGTCGATGCGCTGCGGCAGCTCGGCGGGGCGCTGCTCGACGGGGTCGGCGGGCTTGCGGGGACGGTGGGTCAGCTGGGCGTGGGCCTCGCCGGGCAACGGGCCAGCGCCTTCTACAGCCAGGGCGCGGAACTGGAGGCCGACGATATCGGCCTCGGCTACGCCATGCGCGCCGGGTATGACGGGATACAGGCGGCGAACACGTTCCGGGTGCTGAGTCAGGCGAACGGGCCGCGCGGCAGGATCGCCGATTTCTTCGCCTCGCACCCCAACAGCGAGGGCCGCCTGCGCACCATCGCCGCCAAGGCGGCGGCGACGGGCCAGCCCGCCTATATCGGCGCAGAAGAATACCGCGCGATGCTCGCGGCGCTCAGGTAAACCGGTCGGTGATCGGCACCCACGCGATCCGCGCACCGAAGCCGACCGCCTCGCCCGGGGCGGGCAGGGCGATGCCGTCGGCGAGGGCGAGCCGGGTCATCATGCCGCCATCGCTTTCCGTCACCGTCTCCAGCGTCGGCACGCTCCCCGTCCCGGCGATCCGCACAAGGGGATAGTCCGCGCAAGCGGGATCGGCGGGCAGCGAGAAGGCCGCGATCCCCGCCCGGGGCACCGCCCGCGAGCGCGCGATTCCCGCCCGGCGGCGCAGCATCGGCCACCCGAGGATCGCCATCGCCGTCATCGCGTCGACCGGCGCGGGGGGCACGACAATGACGACGGTCTCGCCGAGGAGGGCTAGCCTGACCCCGCCCCCCGGCCGCATCGCGATGCCTTCCAGCACGAAGCGCCCGCCTGCCGTTTCGATGGCGTTGTCCAGCCCCGCCCGGTCGATCGCGAGGATCGCGTCGGCATTCGTCGCCGCGCTGCGCAGGGTTCCCGCGAGCGCGCCGCTCGCCACGGTGCCCAGATCGGTGCGGGCGATCCAGCGGCGGTCGAGTGCGGCGAGCAGCAGCGCGGCGCTGGCGGGGACGTCCTGACGGTTGGCGCCCACTGCGAGCACGGCAACGCGCAGGGTGCGGCGCACTTTCACACTGGCGCGGCGTATGCCGGCCAGGCCGGCGATGTCGCGCGCGTCGAGCAAACGGTGGCTGTCGGCGATCACTTCGCCGCACAAAGCCGCCGAGCCGCGCGGTTGGATGGCGGCGACGGCGTCGGGCAGGGCGTCCAGCACGATGTAATCGCCCTCGCGCCTGGCGTCTCCTTCGGCCACCACCCGGTCGAGCGGGACGGGGATGCTGGCCCCGGCGGCGATGCGCACGGCTTCGCGCGCGGGAAAGGCGTTGTCGAGGGCGAGGTTGCGCGCCACGGCGAGGCGCCCGGTCAGGCGCAGGCGCCACGGTCCCGGCCCCCGGCACGCGGCCCCCGCGAAAGCGTATCCGTCTACGGCGGCGCTGTCCCGGGGCGGCATGTCCGCCTCGGCCCGCACCCGTTCGGCCAGCACGCGGTCGTGGCAGACCGCGAGCGGGGCCGCGCGCATGGGCAGATCGGGCAGGCCCGCGATCCGGTCGAGCGCGAGGCGCACGGCCCGGTCGGGCGGCGGCGCGGAGGGCAGCGCACCCGGCACAGGGGCGGTGTCGCAGTCATCATGCGGGGCGGCGGTGGCGCTGGCTGCGGGCATCGTCGCGGTCCTTCTTCCCGGGGAGTGTCGGGGAGGAGGACGGGTGGCGGTGGCGGGAGTTCACGAGGATCACGAAACCGTGACCGCCTACCCCCGCAACGTACCCGCCAAACCCAGCAACCGGGACGCGGATACCGGCCCGACGAGGCCGAGCGCCAGCCCCCGGTCGCGCCAGAACGCCCCCTGCAACCCGTCGCGCCCCGATGCCACCGGCCCGGCACCCTCGTCCAACAGCCCCGTCAACCCGTCGGCCCCGGCGACGTAGAGGCCGATCCGCGCGTCGTCCACCTCGAAGCTGAACGCCGCGAGCCGCCGCCCGATCAGCCAGCACAATCGCCCGCCCAGCAGGCGCGTCCCCTCCGGCGTCACCCGTCCGGGCAGGACGAAGGGCACGCGCGCCGAAACCCACGGCACGACGCGCGCCGTATCCGACCCTTCGATATCGAGGGGGCGGTCGGCGACGATATGGGTCGCGAAATCGCCCAGCACCGCCGTACGAAAATCCGTCGCCGCGAGGGAATCGGGCGAATCCGGCGCGCTGGACGGGCGCAGCATCAGCCCCAGCCCCGCCGCACAGGCCGCTACCCCCAATCCGCCGAGCAGCATCCGCCGCCGGTCGGGCCGCGCCCCTGCCCCGGGCGAGGGACCGAACAGCCGCGCTTCCAGCGCCGGATCCGGGGCATCGCCCCGCGCGGCGCGGCGCAGGAGGGCGTCGTTGCGGCGAATATCGTCGCGGTAGGCGCGGCAGGCGGGGCAGGCGCGGATATGGCGCTCGATCGTCGCCGCGTCCTCCCCGGCCTCCCCGTCGATCAGGGCATCGACATCGATCATGCGGTCGCATTCGCTCATCATGGTCTTCTCCCCGGTCGGATGGTGTCGTGCGGGGCGCGCCCGGCCCCGTCCAGCCTGTCGCGCAGGTCCCGCCGCGCCCGGTTGAGGCGCGAGCGCACGGTGCCGACGGGTATCTCCAGCACCGACGCCGCCTCGCGATAGCTCATCCCCTCGATCACCACGAGGGTGAGGATTTCGGCCAGATCGCGCGGCATCCGTTCCATCGCCGCCCGCGTCCGCGCGAGGGTATCGGCGGCTTCCGCCGCGTCGTCGGCCCGTGCGGTGCCGGTGGCCGATGCGGGCAGGGTGTCGATATCGATATCCGTGCTGACGATGCGCAGATGCGTGCGCCGGGCGCGCAACCGGTCGATGCACAGGTTGCGCAGGATGCGGAACATCCAGCCGCGCGGATGGCGCACCGCTCCCTCCGCCTGCCCCTCCCCGGCCCGCGCAACGCGCAGCCATGCGTCCTGCACCGCGTCCTCCGCCTCCTCGCGCTGGCGCAGCAGCGTGTAGGCGAGGCGGTACAGCGCGGGCAGGTTCTCGCGAAAGACGCGGTCATGCGGTCTGGTCTCGTCGTCGGGTCGCGGCATCGGCGGCTCCGGATTCCGGTCGTCGGGTGATGGCATGAATGGGACGGGAGCGGGGGCGGCAAGTTCACGGGATCACGCGACCGTGACGATTCGCGGTAGGGGGGGGACGAGAGCAAGCGATTGAATCGACGCAATTCTCCCTGTGGTTGTTGAAACCGCGCCACAGCAGCGAGAAAAATGGGGACTTCAGTCGCCACGGCGTACCACCATGATACGCTCGGTCATCGCAATCGTTAACGGAGAGGCGAGATGAGAGTTGCATGGGCTGTTCTGGCGCTGGGCATGGTCGGGTCGGGGGCCGCGCTGGCGGACGGGCTGGACTGTCAGGCCAATATTCTCTACGGCGACAACCCCACGGTCCGCGACGCGATCACGGGCGAGAGCGTCACCATCGTTCCCGAGCCGTATCTCCCCCGGACGCAGGTCTACGGAAGCTACGGTTTCGATCTGGCCGGTGGCGGATACGAGCTGACGCCGCCCCCCGCGCCCTACACGCCGCCCGTCGTCGCGCCCTACGTCCCGCCCGCCGAGCCGTACGTGCCGCCCGCAGCCCCCTACCAGCCTGCACCGCCGATGCCGCCGATGCCCGGCCCCGCTCCCTCCGGTTTCCTCGACGGGACGGCGTGGCTGCTCCGGACGGTCAACGGCCAGCCGGTCACGGCCCGCGCAACGCTCGCCTTCGAGGCGGGCGGTCGGTTCGGCGGGCGCGCGGCGTGCAACAGCTACGGCGGCGATGTCGGCGTTTTCGAGGATTTCACCATCGATTTCGCGCCCCCCTTCTCGACGCGCCGGGCCTGCCCGCAGCTATCGGAAGAACAGGCGTATTTCGCCGCGCTCGACGCCGCGACCGACTTCCGCCCCGGGCGGGAGGGCGATACGCTGGCGCTCCTCGGGGCCGACGGCATGACGGTGGCGACCTTCGTGCGGGACGGCGATATTCCGGGGCAGCAGGGTGCCTCCATCGTCGGCAACTGGAACGTCGCGGGCGTGCTGGCCGACGGGGTGTTCGAGACGGATTCGGGCTTCGGAATGCCGTCCTTCGAGTTCGGGGCGGACGGACGCTTCATCGGCTCGCTCGGCTGCAACACGGCGCAGGGGGAGTACACGCAGACGGGGGACATGCTGACCTTCGGCCTGCTATCCGTGACCGCGCGGCAATGCTTCGTACCCGCGCCGTTCGAGGGACCGATCCTCGCCGCCCTGCCGCGCGTGCGCATGATTCAGGCGATCGGCGGCGGCCTCAGCCTGCGCGACGCGGGCGGGGTCGAGCTGATCCGCCTGACGCGCTGATTCCTCAGGTCCTCGCCTTCGGGCGGGGGCTTTTCCACGACATCGCGCGATGGAAGCGGCCCCTGCGCCCGCGCATCTCCAGCAGGGTGAGCGTGCCGGTGTCGAAGCAGCGGCTGTCCACGCCGATGCGGTAATGGTCGACGCCCAGCGCTGCGGGCGTGTGGCCGTGCACGACCAGCGGGTCGAAGGGCCATTCCTTCGGCTTGAGGCCGACGAAGTCCTTGCGCACGAACATCAGGTCGTCCGGCGTCTGTTCGTCGAGGCGACGGGCCGGGTTCAGGCCCGCATGGACGAAGAGGATATCGCCCTCGCGATGCGTCAGCACCGTCGAGAGCAGGAACGCGATCCGCTCCGGTCCCAGCGACGCGCGCAGGCTGGCGGCGCGGGCCTCCGCATCGAGGGCGGGGTCGGTGGCGAGATCCGCCATCGTGGTGCGCCCGCCCCACGCAGCCCAGTTCTCGAAATGGCGCGGCTCGATGCGCCCCTCCAGACCCGCCGCGTCGATTAGGTACTGGTCGTGGTTTCCGCGCAGGGCAAGCGTCTCCAGCCCCTCGACCCCCGGCCCCGCCCGCACCATCGACAAAGCACCGGGCGAATCGCGGCCCCGGTCGACGTAATCGCCCAGATAGACCAGCAGGCCCGGCTCGCGCACGGTCTCGCGCAGGAAGTCGTGGAGTGCGCCCAGCTCTTCGGTGCAGCCGTGGATATCGCCGATGGCCCAGAGCGGACGCGGGGCGCGGGCCTTGCGGGGCAGGTCGAACCAGTCGCCCGTTTCAATCAGCATCAGTTCAACGCCACGATCATGATGTTGAGATAGGCCGCAAAACCGATCCACATCATGTAGGGCACGCTGAGCCACCACGCGATGGCCGATACCCTGGCATACTCGCCCGCCATCCGCGCGGTCAGGTACCAGAGCAACGCGATGACCGGCAGCGCCCAGGCGGGCGCGCGCAGGCCGAAGAAGACGACCGACCACGACATGTTGACGAGCAACTGGCTGAAATGCAGCCGCAGCGCGCCCTTGACGATGGCCGGTTCGCGCCACCCCTCGCGCCATGCCAGCCACGCCGCGACGCTCATGGTGACGAACAGGATCGTCCAGGCGATGCCGAAGACGGCATCGGGCGGGGTCAGGCGCGGCTTCGTCAGGGACGGGTACCATTCGGCCATCGCCGATTGCGTCACGCCCCCGCCCACGCCGCCGACGAGGAAGGCGAGCAGCAGGAAGACGCCGAGGGTCACGGCGCTCTTGACGGGTCCGCTCATGCGGCGTCGATCTTCGATTGCGCCTGCCATTCGATGCCCTCGCCCTTCGCCGCCGCCTCCGCGTAGAGCGCGTCGCAGGCGGTTTCGATCCGCGTCTCGACCGTGCGGAGGAAATCATCGGCGGACAGGCCGTGCTCGACGGGGGGCAGGAATTCGACGACCATCGTGCCGGGGGGGCGCAGGAAGGTGCCTTTCCCCCAGAACAGGCCGGTATTGAGCGCCACGGGGATGCAGGGCAGATGCTCGAAGGTGTTGTAGAGCCGCCATGCTCCCACTTTCCACGGGCGCTCCACCCCCGGTTGAACGCGGGTGCCCTGGGCGAAGATGGTGAGCTGGCCGGGGCGGGCCTTCTGCTCGGCGACGAACTGGCGCGTCATGGAGGCGACGGCCGACCCGCCCTTGCCGCGCTTGACCGTCACGGTGCCGACGCGCACGGCGTACCAGCCCAAGAAAGGCGCGTAGCGCAACTCGTTCTTCATGACGAATTTCGCCTGTTCCAGCGCGATCTCGAACATCATCATGTCGGCGAAGGACTGGTGCTTGGCGACCAGCAGCGCCTCGCCCTGCGGGATCGGACCGCGCACTTCCCACTTGAGGCCGAGCAGATGGCGCGCGACCCAGAAGACGTGCCGCGAATAGGCGCGCATGACCCAGTGCCCGCCATCGCGCGAATACATGCCGATGGGCAGCAACCCGATGCCGTAGATCGCCATCGAGACGTACACCCAGACGTTGAAGATCAGCGAGCGCAGGAACAACATCAGCCGCGCCGCCTGAGCGTCGCCAGCACCGCGAACCGGGCGGCGAGAAAGGCGACGAGACCGCAGGCGAGGACGACCCCGGCCCAGGCCAGCGGCCAGTAATAGGGCGCGTCGATCATCGGCAGGGCCGCGCGCACGCTGGCCAGCGTGTCGAGGCCGAGAAACGCGCCGAAGGCTAGCCCCGACCCGATCAGCCCCCCGAGCGCTCCGAGCCAGAAGAAGCGCGACTGGTAGAGATTGGCCACGAAGCGGTCCTCCGCTCCCGCCAGCCGCAGCGCCTCGATCGTGCCCCGATGCGCCGACATGGCGATGGAGACGACGAGGAAGACCGCCCCCGCGATGGCCGCGACCGTCAGGCCCAGCGCCCACCACGAGAGGTTGCCGATGGCCGATGCCGCCGCCGCCGCCCGGTTGCGCCAGCGCCCGTGGTCGTCGTAGACCGCCCCCGCGCTCGCCCCGTCCAGCCGCGCCTGCACGACCGAGGGGTCCGGTTCGTCCAGCGGGTCGAGCGTCACGGCGACGATGCCGGGGGCGGGCAGTTCGCCGAGATCCGGGATGCCGCCGAACCACGGGGTCAGCAGGTCGGCCACGTCGCGCTCGCTCAGCGCGCGGGCATCGACGATGCCCTCGGTATCGCGCAGGATGTCGAGGACGAGCGAGATGCGCCGCGCGCGGTCGTCCTGACTGGCATCGACGCGCACGGTGGCGGCCCCGGCGAGGCCGTCGGTCCAGGTCGCGGCGATTCGGGTGGTGGCGAGCGCCCCGGCCAGCGCGAAGCAGGCGAGGAAGGCCATGGCGGCGACGATGAGGAGCATCAGCCC
>ENA-ORXT01005658-ORXT01005658.1-marine-metagenome-genome-assembly--contig:-NODE-5658-length-12144-cov-5.738295_pt1 | contig 12144 bp, 6 predicted proteins | sample MGYA00237868_ERZ511482 | MGnify/ENA metagenome assembly ERZ511482 | reverse complement strand
ATCCGGATGGCGAATCAAGGACGCGAATGAATCGTAATTGTTCAATCGCAAGTAGTCCCGACACGCGATCATTAACTTGACCGGCGCCGTTTCGTCCAATGCGCGGCCGGCCAAACTCCGGTGCGGCAGCCCGGCCGAGTTGAGCGCACGTTGTAGCTGGGGAATGATCTTTGGGTCGGGGACGCCGATGGTAACTTGATCGGTGGCAACATTTTTACTGGTGGGAAGATGGTGGAGATGGTGTACGACGGCCTGAGCCTGATCGACTGGTTTATCGACGATCAGAATGTTGTTATCGACGATAGGAATCGTGGCGTCTGACCATTGCTCCGCGATCAGACTACCCATTGGGTCAAATCGGTCGGCCATCGAATCATCGGCGGCCACCATACAGGTTACCTTGTCAGCGACCTGAGCCAGCATGGCGGTGAGGCTGCGATTGAGATCCGCAACACCGATCAGTAGAATGTCGCTGCTGGTGCGGCAACGTTGCTTCTTGAGCCGATGTCCTGCGGCGGCGTAGCTGCGTGCGGCCTGCCGGTCCCAAAGATCGACCGATTCAAGGATCTTATAGTAACGTCCCTGGATCTGTTCCAGCGCTTCCCAACGTTTGCGTTCTTGAGCCAGAAAGTTCTTCAGTTTCTTGACTTCTCTGGCGACGCTGCGGAAGCTCCAAATGTCGCTGGCCAACCGTGTATGAAGGCGCACCATCAGCTGGGCCATCGGTTGCCAATCCTGAAGTTCATCTTCATCTTCATCTTTTTCTTCAGCAGCAATGCCCGTGAGGTCTTCGATGACGTCCGGCGGTGACTGATCAAGTGCTTTCGCCCACGCGATCTGCTGAGCCAGATCGTTTGCTGGTAGTTTATCGGCGGAGTAGAGGTGTTCGGGCAGTTCACCGACGGTGATGATCTTGGGCGGCGTAAAAACGACCGCCCGGTCATTGGCACAATCAACCAACAACTGCAACAACCGTCGGCAAGATCGCAACGTTGGCAATACGATCAGCGTATTAGAAAGGTCGACCGTCGGTTTACCCGAAGAGGATTCTTGATAACGCGAAATGATGGCTTCCGCTGCGGTTTGAAGTGGTGGTTGTTCAAGCCCAAGAAAAATACGTTCGATTACGTTACTGCTCACGGTGATCATCCAAATTGAAACGATGCGAGTCAACGATTATAGCGCGTGGAGACGGGAAGATGTAGTCCGTTGGACTGTAGCCAGCCAAAGCAATAGTCATTTATCTCCAGAAATATAAACTTTCCCTAGATACGGCGAGTAATAGACGGATACGAGACTCGCGTCCCAGATTCAGATAAGCGACATTTCTGATAGCTTTCAATACTTAAATATCAAGGCAAGTTATCGACGACTTGAATCTCCCAAGCTCACCATCTAATGGTTCCCTCGGTCCTGTCGGAATTGCTGATAGGATTAAGACGCTGGATGTGTTGCGCGGGTTCGCGACGCATGGCAGGTTGAAAATCTGGCCCCACGTGGAGCAGGTTTTCAACCTGTTGTGAGCGCTCTCGTTCAATAGAGCTCGTCTGCCAGTATCTTTATTCAAAAAGATCATCGAACGCTTCGCGCTGACGCAGCTTCTTCGTCTGGTCAAATAATTCTTCTTGTTCAGCGATCATTCGCCGCACGATGTCCAGCAACTCGTTCTGCGTTTCGTACTTGACCAATATCGCAAGCACTTCGTCGATTTGGATCAACGTTGCGTCAGTCAACTGAATCGCGGATTCGGTCATCGCTGCTGTGTCAGCGTTGGTCGATTCGTTCATCAGCGGGGACAGAGAAGTTTCTAATTGAGCAACAACGGAGCGCAACTCAGTCATCACGCCAATCGGAATCTGCCGCAGCGGCCCGACGATCTTCTTCGCCAGACGGAGTTTGCGATCTTCGGAGTCGACGCGGTTGTTGATCAGCTGAAGTCGAATGTCGTCAAAGGACTCCGCGACGCCGATAATCTCTTTGCCAGATTTGTCGATCTGCAGTAGGGCGCGCTGAGCGAATAGTTTCCGCAGCTCGTTTCGTTGTGTCCGCGATTGAGATTCATCGGTAACGGAGTCGTTGGTCGTATCACCGGTAAGCTCACCCGGTTGTAGCTCGATCGCGGGGCGCTTGTTTTGTTGCCGCGTCCGGATGAGGTATTCGCGGATGTCAGAGACCTCGTTGAAAATCAGTTCCAGACGCTTTCGTTGGCCGACTTCCAACTGCTCCAAAATTTGCAGAAGCTCTGAAGGCGAAACCACTGTCAATGTATAGGCATCGCCGATCCCAATGTTGGGGCCTTCTCCAAGATCGAATCGGTCAGACGCTTTCATCACCAGCGAAATCTCCGCACCCGATGTCGGCAGCAAAAAGCCGTCCTCCTTGTTCGCCATCTCTTGAAAATCAAATTTAGCCGACAATCGGCCGCCACTTTCAACGGCGACTTCTGTTTGCAACATATCGGTGACAGGTGTTTCAATTTCCATCCACACTTTATCAACATCGTAGTCGTCTTCAACCGTTGCTTCGATCGGCAACACCGCGCTGGGGGTGATCGAAGATCCGATTCCTACCAATGCCGCTTCTACGATCGGAGGCTGATCCGTGATCGGAGAAATCTGAACAGTGTGCGGTGCCTGAGCCACAACTCCGTCAGTGTCGACCAAGTAAAATTTAAGCGTTGTCGAATCCGTCAAATCATCAATGGCGAAGGTAAATCCAGTGTCGGTGATCGAAGCCATCGGATAAGCGGATCCCCCCTCTCCGTTGGTGCCATCGGTTTCAACCGTTTCGTCCGCGTTATCTCCGCCTTCGGAATTATTGCCCACGACGTAGACCTTCTTCAATCGTTTATTGCAGGCGACTCGCACGTTGATTTGAGTACCAAAGGGGAGTTCCGTTTTACCTTGCCAGGGGATCGTCCGAGCACTTCCGCGCATCGAATTTTCGTCCTGCATGTACTTCGGAAATACGCAGTCAAGCTCCGTCTCGATTACGATAGGTTCGTCGACAACTGAAATGAGGTACGGTCCCAAGCGAAAATCACCGCCGAGTATTGAAAAGGAAAGATCACCGCCCATCGTCACCAACGGAGCCCCTTGCAAACGGTACGACTGCCAACCGTTTCGTACGCCGCCGACTTTGTTTAGCGTCTGGCTGCCATAGTTGCCATCGGCGGTCTCGAAGTGAAGCTTGCAGGAACGCGGTAGCTTCTTTGGCGGAGGATCGTCGCCCGTCAAAGGATCCGATGAACGGGCCTTAATGGTGAGGTTGGCTGTTGTGCCTTTGGCGATACGGAAAATGGTGGGGCTTCCCTCGGATGCCGTCACCGCAGCGATGGATTGGTTGAATTCGGGGATGCCGGACACGGGGGATTCATATTCGGCTTTGAGCGATACCCACTCCAATCGGCTGGTTCGCGTCCATTTTTGTTGATCCAAAGAATACAAACGCGCAAACGCCGTCTGCAGTGATGTCGGACTGATGACCGTAAACACGATCAGCGAAAGCAACGCCAAAAGCGCACCGTAAATGTATCGCCGAACATGCGAATCGTTGAGTACCGTTCGTGCGTCAACGTCGGCCGCCAGACGATTGGCTTTCTCGCGCGACAATTGCAGCAGAGAAGGCTGGCTGCTGATCGCCGTGTTGCCTGATTCAAATTCAACCGTCGTGATAAGACTTTCGGCAAACTGAGGATGCTTTTGTTCGACCAGTAAACAAAGGCTGTGGTCGTGAAGCGAGACGAAGATTCGTTTCAAAATTGACGAATAGAAAATACCTAAAACGATGACACCGCTCAGGGCCAAGATGATCGTTCGCATTGTTTTCGAGAGTTCTTGGAAGCCGAGTCTTACCGGCAGATAATCTGCGGCCAGCGATCCCCAGAACAGCACGACCAAGCAAATGAATGCCAGCGCGAGACCTTCGAGCAACACCAACCATCGGATCCGCCACCGTACGGCCGACAACAGGCGTCGCACGTTAGGCGTTTCAGATATTTGAGAAGGCGAAGACATTGACAGTTAGTGGTTTTCGGTCAGAAGGTTAGGGCAATTGTGTTCGGGTATGGGTGATATCGTAGTGATATTTACGCAAAGTGCGAAGTAGTGGACCATGCCATCAGCAAAACAACAAAGTTTCATAATTGCTGTGTCGCGCAACCACCAGTGAATTCACCAGTGAATTTACTTGAAGTCACAAGACTAAATTTCTAGCTCCCCCTCTCCCTAAAAATTCGGATGACGATTGCGACCAGTGTTGAGGTTCAGCGTCCGAATTTTCAGGGAGAGGGGGGAGCTAAATTTTGTTTTCTACCTGCTATTAAAATATATGGGAGGAGCCATTTTGCGCCAGGCTCCCGGTCCGTGAAAACCTTACGGCTTGCGGCGTTACGCTAACATTGAAATGAAGACGCATTGATGTTCTGCGAAGGCAGCTGATTTGCTACCCTAACGTACCTCCAGCACGGTCAACTGCGTCATGTTTCGTAAAATTCCTACCTCTGATCTGTTCCTGAACTTGCAATCCCCTCCCCTCAATCTGAATCCAAATCTGCTGACGTGCATTTTATTAAGTGTGCTGCTGGCCGGATGCCATTCTCAGATGATTGGTTCCGGATTTAGCTCAAATAAGATTCTGGCGTCCGATACGTTACGCATCCACACAGATTTCGTATTGCCCGAGGACCACCCATTGATTGTGGAACTGGGTGATCAAAAACAGCGACTGGCTCAGAGAACGGGACTGACTTTCTCAGCCGCTAAAGTTCCGATCGATGTCTATCTTTTCCGCGACCGAGATTCCTTCAACCAGTTCACATCGAAATCCAATGCTGCCTTCGCCAGACGCCGCGCTTTCTTCGTGAAAGGCGATTCCATGCTGAACGTTTACGCCGTCTGGGGAGATCGCGCTGCCGAGGATTTGCGTCACGAGGTGACGCACGGATACTTACACAGCGTCGCTCCATCGATTCCACTTTGGATCGACGAAGGCCTGGCCGAGTATTTCGAAGTCGGACCCGGCACCGGCGGTTTGAATTGGGCTCACGTTCAACATTTGCTCGACGCGTTCGAACAAGAGACGTGGACGCCATCGCTAGGCCGGATGGAGAGCTTGTACGATCCATTGAAGCTTGATCAGACGGACTACGCCGAAGCATGGCTGTGGACTCATTTTCTGCTGTCTGAAGACTCCACCGCCGCGTTAGTTCGATCCCAGATGCAACGGTACCAAAACAAAACCGGCGTCGCTTGGACAGCAAAAGTTCACCACTTGGTCCACGATCCCAACCAACGTCTGTTGGAGCATTTGAAAGCTTTGCAATAGTAGCCTTGCGCTCCGCGAAAGTGCGCCTGCGCGCGAGTGCTCTTTCGCGGAGCGAAAGGCTGCATTGGCGCGGAAGGCTACATTACGCCGCGTCTTCATTGTCGTCGCGTTTCAATGCTTCTTCGGAGATGTGACCCTCTTCGTTAACATCCTCGAACCTAACGCTAACGCGCTTTGACACACCCGATTCCTGCATCGTGATTCCATACAACGTCGTTGCGGCCGTCATGGTTTTCTTGGAGTGAGTGACGATCACGAATTTCGTCCAACCCAAGAAACTCTTCAGCACGTCGATGAAACGACCAATATTCGCTTCATCAAAGGGTGCGTCAACTTCGTCCAACACACAAAACGGGCTAGGGCGGAATTGGAAAATCGCCATCAGCAACGACACCGCAGTCAACGCCTTCTCTCCACCGCTTAACAAACTGTTAGTAAACTCAGGCTTGCCCGGAGGAGTAGCGATGATCTCAACTCCGGCCTCCAGTGGATCGACTCCTTCTTCGAGAATGATGTCCGCATGGCCGCCGCCAAAGGTCTGACGAAACAGTTTTTGAAAGTTCAGGCGAATCGCCTCCAATGTTTCAACAAACAACTTCCGACTGTCGGCGTTGATGCGGACAATGATTTTCTCCAACGTCTCCTTCGCCTGGACAAGATCCTGATATTGCCCATCCATCTTAGTGTAACGGGCCTCAAGATCCTCCAGCTCGACAAGAGAATCGATATTAACCGAACCAATCTGCCCCAGCTTCTTTCTCAACGTTGAAATCTCGGCATCGATTTCCTCGCGCTTTTCCAAGTTCTCGTCCGTCAAAGAGGTCAATGTTTCGTCAAGTTTTGACGACTCGATCTCGATACCATAGTCTTCCTGAAGCCGCTCGGCCAATTGCTGCCGTTGCATCGTGAGTTGGTCAATCTGAAGTTTCGCTTGATGAGCCTTCTCCTCGATCAGACGCAACGTATCCCGTTGACCGGTCAACTCCGTCGCCGCTTTTCGACGCTCGGCATCGGCGTCGGTCCGCTTTTTGCTCAGTGCTTCCACCTCGTCAGCGAGCGCCTCTTTTATAACCTTAAGCTCCGCCAGCGTCTTGGTCGCGGATTCAATGTTCTCGACCGCCGACTTGTGCGCAGCTTCATCGGCTACGATCTGCTGCTGAATCTGTTCCAACTGTTGACCTTGGTCTTCGGACTGCGTCAGCGCCTGCCCTCGTCGTTGCTCGAGATCGTGAAGCTGTTGTTCCCATTTTGCCAGCTGCACCTTCGACGCAGTGGATTTTCGATCCAGGTCCTTCAGCTGTTTCTCGGTCTCACTTAGGTTGCTTGAATCGCCGCTGATCAATTGATTCAGCGCCGCCACCTGCAACTCTTGCGTCCCCAGACTCTCACGGTCGGTGGCGATCTTTAGGTTGGCGGCTTCCAATTGTGAATGCGCGTCCGCAGCCTCGGCCTCGAGTCTCTTTAACTGGTCCTGATACTGCTTAAGTTGTTTATCGCTGGAAGAAGCTTCCGCCTTCAGTTCCGAAAGCGTCGACGCGAGCTCCGAATTTTCACCGATCAGTTTTTGGACGGCTTTGTCGGCTGACTTCTGCGAAGCGTTTTGCGCTTTAATCTGTTCGCGAACCTCTGCGATTTCCTTATCAAGTTTCTCCAACGATCCTTTCAGCGCCCGCAGTTCGCTCCTCCGAGAAACGAGTCCCGCCGATACCGCTTTGGGGCCAACGACAACGGTCCCGTCTGCTTCGACAATCTCACCGTCGAGCGTAACAAACCGGGCACCTTTGGCTTGTCCTTGATGTAGCGACAATGCATCGCTGAGCGTCTTTACGATCCAAGTCCCGCCTAGCATTCGTTTTACGAAATCAACATAAGTCGATTCGACTTGGACCAAACGGTCGGCCCGCCCAATAATGCCCGGAGCCCCGTTGAGATTGACTGAAGGATCCGCGCCCAGCGTCGTCGGGTCACTTAATTGAATCAGCCCCACACGCCCATCGACCTGAAGTTTCTCCGCCGCCAACAGGTCAACCATTTGGTTGCCATCGACCACAATGTACTGAGACGTTTCACCAAGCGCCACGTCGACGATGCCGGCGTGCTGAACGTTGACCGAAACAAGATCCGCAACCAAGCCAACGATCTCGCCGAGGTATCCCTCACGCGACATTTTAACTTTTTTCAGCAGCTCCACCGCGCCTGCGTTGACGCCCGCCAGAGATTTTTCAAGTTCTTCGATCACTTCAAAACGTTGCGACATTCCGGCGTGGTTGGTCGTGAGTTCCGCCAATCGCTCCTTCCGCCCCTCTAAGCTTTCCTTGGCGCTCTCAAACGCTTCCCGGGCTCCCTTAAGATCACTGTCTTTAGATTCAGCCTCGCGCTGGAGCGTCTCCATTTTTGCTTTTATGTTGGCCGACGCCGATTCCTGTTCGGACACCAGATCCGTTAAACGTTTAACTTCAACGCCAGACCTTTCGGCAATCGAACTCAGGCTGGAGATCTGCGATTCGGTGCCGCTGACTAAACGACCGATTTCACCAATCATCGCCATCAACGAACTGTACTTTGTTCGACGCGATTCACTATCGGATCGAAGCGCAACCAATTTCTGATCCGCCTGCTTTTGTTCGGTTTCAAGTTTCTCCAAAGCCGTCGAAGCGTCTCGGTACTTAATCTCCGCGTCTTCCAACTCCTTGGCCGATGACTTAATCAAATTGTCCAGTTCGGTCGAAGACTTTTCGGTCCGCGCCAGTTGCGATGCGAGTTGTTCCTTGCGTCCATCAAGATCAGCGACGCGTGTTTCGTTGAGTTCCAGTTGTGACTGAGATTGGGTCATCTGTTCGCGAATCTTTGCCGCGGACTCTTGTTTGACCTCAAGATCGGCAAGGACTTTTTCAAGCGCCGTTTCCGAGTCTTTTGCCAGCTTCGACTGTTCTTCCAGCTGTGCGGTTAACGCCAATGTTTCTTTATCGAAACCGGCCGTCTGCTGGTTTGCCTCCGCCATCTTCTCCGAATACTCTCGCCAATCTTTCATGCCGACGAAGGTGCGGAGATCTTTGAGTCGGTCGGAGTACTCTTTATATCGGGCCGCCTTGGATGCTTGAGCTTTCACGCTGCGGTAGCGGCTGCCGACTTCTTCGACGATGTCGGCTAAACGGATTAGATTTGCTTCGACCCTGGCCAGACGGCGCTGGGCCTCCACTTTTTTGGCTTTGAAACGACTGATGCCGGCGGCTTCTTCGAAAATCGCCCGGCGATCCTTCGCGTTGGTCTGCAATAGACGTTCGACCTTGCCTTGTTCGATCAAACTGTACGCGTCGGTTCCGACGCCGGTGCCGCGGAAAAGGTTTCGGATGTCCTTGAGCCGACTGGTTTGCCCGTTGATCAAGTATTCAGTTTCGCCGCTACGATAGACGCGGCGGCTAACGTGTACCTCGTCGGCATCAAATTCGAACTGGCGATTCTCATTCTCCAAAACGATGGTCGCTTGGGCCGCATTGGCCGGACGTCGTCCGGCGGGGCCGCCGGATCCTTTAAAGATGACGTCCGACATGTCTTTGCCGCGCAGGCTCTTCGCGCTCTGTTCGCCAAGCACCCATTTGATGGCGTCGACGATGTTCGATTTCCCGGACCCATTGGGGCCGACGACGACGGTGATACCCGCTGGAAACTCGAATCGAGTTTTTTCAGCGAAGCTCTTGAAGCCACTGAGCTCAAGTGCCTTTAGCATTCGACGTTTCCGTGAGTGAAGAGGTTAGTGGATGATAGTAGCCTTTCGCTCCACGAAAGTGCGTTCACGCGCAACAGCGCTCGAGTGCACTTTCGCGGAGCGAAAGGCTACACAGGGGAAAATCTTCTATCGCGCGAATCGTTCTTTCACTGATGACCACCATGATGCGGGCTGAACTTGTTTATCTTGGATAACGGCGGTATCACTTTTTACGATATTCGGCTTGTATTGTCGATTAGCCTTCGGCATCGCGTCGACGACTAATTGTGAATTGAGCGTTCCCTCTTTTACAGCTTGACGAGCCAACCGCAGCAACGTCGCATAGCCGCGTCCCGATTGAGCGATCGTTTGAAAGACATCGGAAACGCGATCTGAGCAAACCGTCTTCGCCGTGTTGTCAGCTTGATAAGACGCCACCGAAACTGTGCCGTCACCGTTAGATTTTACGGTCAGGCCCGATTCGACGTATAGAAATTGGTCGCTGAAGGTCTGTGAATTATTGAAGATCAAAATTTCTGCGCGTTCTCGACGCGCGAAATGTAACATGGGCTCCGATTCGTTGTCGATGATGCTTAGATGATGGTCGTCAGCCAACCATTGACTTTGGACAACGGGATGACTTGGATTTTGTAAACGCAACGCCCGAAACGCTCCACAGCGTATCTCGTCATTGCTTTCGCTGAGCAACCCGATTAAAGCCTGCTCCGATTGACCGTTATCAAGGGTTGCCAGCGCCGTGAGTGCCTGCCAGCGGAAGGCAGGTTCGGCAATCGTTGCTTCGCGCAGAACCGAAACGCCGTCGTCCTTGCCGATGTAGGCCAAAGCTTGTGCCGCATAGAATCGGATCGGCAGTTGATGGCTTTGAAGCGCCCGAATCAGTGTCGGCGCGGCTTGCCGTCCGATGCCCTCGAGCCGTACGGCGGCGAGTCCGGCGGAGACGGGATCTTTCAGCTGCCGCTCCAGCAAATCAAGTCTGTTCGCGAGTGCCTGGGGGCCTTCGGCGAACGCCAAGTTCGAAACGACTTGAGCGTATCGTCCGACGCTGTGTCGGTACTGGTCGGGAATTTTAAGAACGACCACTTTATCAGTTTTGGGCTCGGCAACGCGTTTGAGACCACCTCCGGTGGAAATGGTGAACCGATTGTTCAGGCAAGCGCTGATCTGCGTCGCGGTTCGGACAGAGCTATTGCCTTTCCGCATCATCAAAGTTAGGTTTCGATCAACGTTAGCTCGGCCACCGCCAAGAATAACGCCTTGCAGTTTGCCGAATTCGTCTTTGCGTGTTTCGAATGTCGCGTTGGTCAGGACACGTCCGGAGCCGATCGCCTTGAGGTGACCTTCTTTGACCGTGTTGCCCAATTTCGCCGTTTCGTGCAAGCGCGTGTGAATTGCATAACCTTTTTCCAACGAGGTCGCTTCGGTGTCGCGGAGCCCTTGAATTTCGAGGTCGATCCGATCGCCTTTGCGGACGCCCGGCGGTAGGAAGCTGCGGCACAACACGATTTCGGTGTCTTTGCTTTGCATTAGTTTGGCCACGTCGATGTCGAGGTCCAGCCGCTCAAGTTCTCGTTCCAATCGTCTTCGCAGTTCGCCCGGTTTGGCCGCGCTGCCGGTCGAATTGAGCTGCGTAATCAGCGCGATGCCCTCGATCTTTTCGCCGCGCAGGCCCGCCATCTTGCAGACCGAAGCGATGTGTTTTGTTTTGGCCGTGGCGGACTTGGAGGTGGCTGCGACGACATCGTTGTCGGGGCTTTGGCCTCGCTTGACCAAGTTTTGGCATCCACTGGTGGCGACTACCAAACCACAGAGGAAAATGCGGCGACTGATCGAGGCAAATTCGATGGTGGATTTAGCGGATCCGGTTGATCTAATAGATGCATCGGATTGCGTGGCGGTATGTTTTGACTCAAGTAAACCCATCGTGCGGCCTTCCGTGGCTTTGTGGGGGAGCGGTGCGGGCAAATCTACGTAGGTATATTTTCGGCCCAAGCGGCGACAGTAAAAAAGTTGCCGTTTGTTGTCAATTGGTGTTTCGCTAGCAGCAGTGAGCGGGGCGTTTGCGACGCGGGTAGAAGGACGAGTTTTGAAGTTGCATGATTACAAACCCGCAGCGCCAGCAAGTGAGTTTTTTCCGGCATGCGAGGACTCACTTGCTGGCGCTGCGGGTTTGTATTTCGACGCTTCACATGCAAGCGAATTTGAGACCAGATGCCGCAGTGCCCCTAAATCTCCTCTAATTCGGCATGATATGCAGTTTATCCTCTACATCACCCATCAAAAGATTGCATGGCGTTGATTATAGGGTTACCGTTTCAAGTGTTACTTTGATCTGCGCGAGCAGAAGTTTATGTCCCGACACAAGGAAAACCAAAATCATGCGAACCATCCTGTTCTTGTTTGTCGTAGGTTTCTGCGCTTCGATTTCTAACGCACAAACGGTTGTCGTTGAGGACACGCATCTTTCATTTGCTAGTAGTTCTGATGGCCTGGGGGATTACTCAGCAACAGCGTGCCAAGACTTGTTATGCGATCCTACTTCCGTGTGGTTTGATTATTCTGCCGGAAGCATCGAATCGGTGAACTGGAACGTCGACGAAGAGTCTGACTGGTATGTGGTTGAATTTGGCGAAGAATTCAGTACGGCAACAATCGCTGCGAATGAACACCCAGTTATATTCACGACCGACAACGCACGTGGGCCTGTGTCTGTTGGCGGAACGGATTTCTACCTTGGTGTTTCTACGGGGATTGGCCTCAAGCCTAATTCGGATCCTGCGATTTATGACCCTAATCGAGACGTTTTCGGATGGGTACATTTGCGCGACAACGGAGGGAATCTCGAATTCATTTCTAGTGCAATGGCTTACGGTGGTGAGGGCATCATTGTTGGAACGACGACTGCCATTCCAGAGCCGGCAACTGGCACGGGAATTCTTTTGCTCTTTGTTGCAGCTTCGCTCTCAAGGTCTCGAAGAAGCTGAATGTCGTTTCCCAGCCGTTGGTTGGCCAAATGTGGGATAAGCTTCCAGCTTTTGTTTTGTTACCAAAACGCGCAAACAGGCAAGATGCCTATTCCACGAAAAACGGCGAAG
>ENA-ORXT01005657-ORXT01005657.1-marine-metagenome-genome-assembly--contig:-NODE-5657-length-12144-cov-6.943565_pt1 | contig 12144 bp, 10 predicted proteins | sample MGYA00237868_ERZ511482 | MGnify/ENA metagenome assembly ERZ511482 | reverse complement strand
CCCGCCCCCGCCGTCGCCGCTGGTGGCGGCGGGGGTGGTGGCGGCCGCGGGGGAGGGCGCCGACGCGGACGCGGGCGGGGGCGGGGGCTCGGGCGCGCGCTCCCCGCCGGGGACCGTCTAGTCGCGCCGGCGCGGCACCGTGTTCAGGCACACTGCCAGTGGGGGGGCCGGCAGCCGGTGGGGTCGCCGTGAGAAAAAAGGCGGTCGCGCGGGCGTAAACACGTAACTGTAACATTCCAAAAGAGACACACAGCAAGAGACACACAATCGAGACGGGGAAACGCGCGGGGCGAGGCGAAAAAGAAAGAGGAAAAAAAAAAAAAAGCAAGGCGAGTGGCGCGCTGCTCGGGTCGGCCCGCGCCGCGCTACGTGCTCTTCTTGCTCTTCTTTTTCTTGTGCGCAGACCCGTCCCCATTTGTTGCTCCTGGGGTGCCCGCGCCCGCCGCCTCCTCCTTCTTCCGCTTCTTGTCCTTTTTCTCCTTCTTCTCCTTCTTGGCGGCGGACTTGGCCGCGTCCGCGTCGGGGGTGTCGGCCGCCGCACCCGCCGCTGCCGCCTTCTTGTCCTTTTTGCTGCTGCTCTTCTTGTCCTTCTTGTCCTTCTTGTCCTTTTTGGGCTTGGGCGTCACGGCCCCCTCGTCGCCATTGAGGCCAGTGAGCGGCGCCGCCGGCACGGGCGGCTCGACAACCGCCCCAGCCTTTGGGAGGAGCATGTCCGCGTCCGCCGCGTACGTGCCCGCCGCCGACTTGCCCGCGCCCGGCACCTTGGGCTGCTTGGCGCCCGTATCCCGGGACCGCCCCTGCCGGCTGATAGCAAAGGTGCCCTTGTCTTCGAGCGACCTGAGGCGGGCTTCCACCTTGGCGCGCCCGTCGAGGCCAACGTCGGGCGTCCCCGACCCGCCGTCTTCGGCGAGCGCGTCGACGCGGACGGCGAGGCTGCACTTGGCGGCGAGGACGCGGGAGATTTTGCCCTTGAGTTTGGGCGCCGCCTGCCCGACGAGCGACGCGTGGTAGATGAGCCCATACTTTGGCGTCGCGTGTTTGGTTTTGAGCGCGCGGAAGAGGGCCTTTTCGGCGCCGAGGATCTGCACCGTCGACGCGGGGTACTTGGCGAGCGTCAACACCGACCCGGCGTGCGCAATCAGCCGCGCGCCGACCAGCTCCCCGACGAGGGCGGTGAGGTTGGGCGCGAGCGCCGCCATCCGCGACCGCAGGTACTCGTAGAGCGTCGCGCGGTAGTCAGACAGGGTGATCACCTGGGCGCACAGGGAGGCCATGTTGGTCACGTCCTCGTCGGAAATTTCAGTGCCCATCGACACGACGGCGGCGGCCTTGAGCTCCGCCTCGGTCGCCGCGTCGAGCATGGACGAAAAGTCCATCCCGGCCGCCGCCGACCGCACGCGCATGGCCGACACGCAGCGCGCATAGGCGACATTCTCCGTCACAATCTTTGACATTTCGGGGAAGTGCCAGCCAAACCACTCGCGCAGCCGCATGCCGTACGTGTTGACCTGCTTGTCGAGCTCGTCGAGCAGCCCAATCGCCTGCACGACCATCACGTCGACCTTGTCGGGGGAGAACTTAAGCTTGTACCGTGAGAGGCTGTGGGCGAGGCCGAGCGCCATGGCGCGCCCGTCCTCTGGCTCACCCCCGCCGCCCGCGTCGCCGCCGCCGCCGTCGGTGCCGCCGAGGAGGTCCCCCAGGTTGGCGCGGATGGCCCGCATCAGCGCCAGCGACGACGCGTCAGCGACGCACGCAACGCCGAGCTTCTCGCGGATGGCGGCGCCGAGTTTGGCGTCTCCGACGGCAAGCTTCTCCGACGACCCCGCCGCGTGCTTTTTGAGGAATTTGCGGAGGTCTTTGGACGCCTTACCTTCCACCAGCGCCGTCGCAGAGGCCAGCGCGGCGGTGGTGTCGGTGAAGCGGGAAAAGGCGGCGAGCTTTATGACCGACGACAGGGCCCCGGGGGACGTCTCCAGGGAGCCGTTGCCGGCCTCGGCAGCGGCGGTGACGGCGGCCTCGTCGACCACTTTGAAGAGAGCATGGCCCGAGGGCGTCTCAAAGAGGACCAACATCGCGGGAGGGGGGGGGGTGGGGGGGGAGGAGACGGGGGAAATCACCTCTCTAGCACAGGAGTGTGGAAAGCAGGGAGGGGGTGGGGGACAGCAGACAGGGCAGGTGCAATGCGAGGGTGAAATGAACCACGTCAATGCGACGAAATGTAGTCAATGGGAGGCGGGTGGCGGCGATTGCCGGGGTCGGCCGTGGGCACGGTGGAGCAACACGGTGGCCACCGCGTGCCGCGACCACGACGGAGACAGAGGCCGGATCAACCACGCAGGCATGAGCGACGAGGAGGGGGGGCCTGCAGACCAGACGTCACGCCGTGCGCCGCCGGCGGATTGTCGGGACTCTGCAATCGGATTTGGCTGCCGTAAACAAGGTCACATGGATCGATCGATTCGAGCGGACTCTTCCCAACACAATGAAGCAGAAGAGACACGGAGAGAGAGGGAGGAGAACAGATGCATCACATCATCAACTCTCGCACGTGCAACAATCCCCTAGCTGCTCCTTCACTGCAGCTGATCTTCGCTCCCCAAGTTTCAGTAGAACCATTGCGATGGGCCTTCCATAGCCGTCGTCATCAGGCAGTCTACAGGACCAGTCGAACGGTCGGTTTGGGTGGCATCAACTGCTTCCGACGCGCACATCCCGACAGAGAGCCTCTTCTGAGCATGGGGAGCCAGTTGAGTCCCTTCCACACGCCGTCTAAGACCCGAAGGATATTTGGGGTATTTTTTCCCGCTCTAATCAGTAGGTCGACTGTAGCCACAGTCCACACATGGCGGTCGTCTGAACAGGCAGCGCGGGACATCAGAGCGAAACTTCGGGACACCCAGAGTCGACGCTGTATGGAACTCACGCCCGACTATTTACAAGGCCGACGCCAGTGGGGAAGCACGCCAGGGTGGCAACGGGATGAGGTTCTCCCAACAACGGCTCTGCTGCTGCGATGCAACAGCTCGAAACACGTCCAAGGTGGGCGAGTGAAGCTCCGCACGTGACAATTGATGAGCTATTTACTTGGTGCCCATGTGCATCCATTTGCTGACGCCTCCATTAAATGCTTCAGTCGACGTGCTGGCCTGGCATGCATCCGGATGCGGTTGTTCCAACGTTTGTTCCTGCCGGAATATCTCCGCGAGGCTTGTGATTGGCCCAGGCTGGTGTAGGCAGGCGAGTGGAGGCAGCTCATGGCACCAAGGATGGTCGACGCCCCAGACAGACTCGCCACGCGTCCTTCGTGTCTCTTTGGCCTGATGGGGGGTTTGCCGTCGCGTTGCTGAGTCGCTCTGCTGGGCTCCCCAGCGCTCCTGCGGGTCGGTGACGGCCACGCTCACCCCCCCTACCCCACCTTGCGCAGTTGGCAATACTCTCCTTTGGGCCCGTCCTGTTTGCTCCACGCTGCCCGGTGCCTAGCGCTGCTGGCACACGGCCCGTCCGGCGCCTGGACGGTGATTGTGTATCTTTGCCTGAACGGACGTCAACGGCTGCCAAGCCGGTATTGTGACGTGAAACGAGATAGCCGAGAACAGGGTGGTACCGGTACGCCGTTCAACTTACGGAGGACCTACCCACTTGTTGCCCGGTCCCGCGGTCAGTCGACGGCACTCACTGCGACGCGTTGCCTCTCCATCAAGCCTCATCCATCCGCCCCTCCTCGCCCATCTTTTATTTCTGGCACGCATCGTGTCGTTCGTCAACATGGCGGCGGGCAGCAGTGGGGCGCTTCCCCGCGCCTCCCGCCCCGCCGTCTACGCCATCACCGCCGTGGCGGCCGCCGGCTGTGTGGCCGCCCACAGGTGGAACCAGGCGGTGACGACCAAACGTCTCGCAGACGGAATCGTACGGTGCTCCCCGGGGCGGCGGCGGCGGGGCGATGGGGATCCGGCCTTTTCGCCTGGCGGAGCGTTTGGGACGGCGTTTGCGGCCCGGGGGGGAGCCACAGGCAGCTTAGACGAGGACTCGTCGTCGGACGGGGATGCGGGCGTCGGCACCGTGCGGCCAGCCGGTGCGGCGGGCGGTGTAGGGGGCGGAGGTACCGGCCTTGTGCCGTCGGCTGTGGGGGCGTCTGGAGCACCCCTCGCGCCGGCGCCGTCGGGCTTGCGGAGAAAGCGGAGCGGCGCCCGGGGCGCGGCCACTGGCGGTGGCGGCGGTGGCGTCGACCGGGCGTTTGTGGTGCAGTTGTGGAAGTTCCTCAAGGTCCTCGTGCCCGGTGTGCGATCCCGCGAGTTTGCGTTGCTCGCCATTATTGCGTCGCTTCTCGGCGCCCGCTCGTACTGTGATATTTGGGCAACGGACAATGGGGGGCGCGTCGTCAAGGCAATTGTCAGCCGCGACCGGCGGGCGTTCTACCGGCGGGCCATCCGCGACATCTTCATTATGGCGTGGCCCATGTCGGCGGTCAACACGGGCTTGCGCTACTTCCTGGCCCGTCTCAAGGTGGCCTTCCGCCTGCGCCTGTCCAATCACTTTCACGACAAGTACCTGTCTGGCAACACCTACTACGCGGTCTCCAACCTCGACTCCCGCATTCAAAACGTGGACCAGCTGCTCACGACGGACATTGACCGCTTTTGCACCGCCCTTGCCGACATTTACAGCAACCTCTCGAAGCCCGCCCTTGACGTGGTGCTCTTCTCCCGTCGCTTGTCGCGGTCACTCGGCCCCCGCGCGGCGCCGATGCTCATTGCCTACTTTGTGGCATGCTCCGTGGCCCTTCGATCGGTGCAGCCGCCGTTTGGCAAGCTTGTCGCGGAGGAGGCGCGCCTGGAAGGTGAGTACCGGCTCCACCACAGTCGCCTCATCACGCACGGGGAGGAGGTGGCGTTCTACCGTGGTGGTGCCTACGAGAAGGCCTACATCACAGACGCGCTCGGGCGGGTGGCGGCGCACATGAAGCGTGTCTTCCGCGCGCGCGCGCGCATCGGCTTTGCCGACCAGTTCCTCATCAAGTACCTGGCGACGATTGTCGGGTACGGCCTCGTGTCCATCCCCGTCTTCTTCCCCGACATGGTGTCCCCCCACCACCGGGTGACGGCAGCACCGCGCGCGTCGCCTCGCGCCATCTCGGCTGCTGTCTCGCTGTTACCCGCGCAGCTGGTCACCCCTCCCGAGTCGGCGTGCCTGTCGGCCGAAAAGACACCCGCCGACGATGCCATCCGGGACGCCTCTGACAACACAGCGTCGGACATTGCCGGCCTGTACACCCGCAACTCGAGGCTGCTGCTCGCGCTCGCAGGCGCGATTGGGCGGCTGGTGCTCGCCGGCAAATCTATCACGGCCCTGACTGGTTACTGTGCGCGCGTCGCGCGCTTGGACGAGGTGCTCAGCGACCTGGCGGTGAGCACCGTGCCACGCATGTCGCTTGAGTCCTCAATGGATTTGGACAACGAGGCGCGCCTGGCAACGCTGATGACATCGGGGGAGCTGGTTGAGGGCGAGGGTGGCGGCGTTCGCTTTGCGGGCGTCAACGTCATCTCGCCAGACAGGCAGGTGCTGTTGAAGGACGTCAACGTGGAAATCCCTCGCAGAACGCATGTCATCGTGGCTGGGCCCAACGGCAGTGGGAAGTACGTACGGGAGCTCCGGTCTCTTGCTGAATCTTTTTCTTGGCAGTGGTGTGGTCCCCTGTTGGTCTCTGAGTTCCCTGTGTGCTGTACTCGCGCATACACATACTGACCTTTACATTTCTTTCTTCATGAGGTGTTCTTGCTTTCTTTGTTTTTTTTCTTCACAGATCGTCGTTGTTCCGAGTCTTAGCTGGCCTGTGGCCGCTCTATGGTGGCACGCTGTACCGCCCGGCCGGGTCGCGCGTCTTTTACGTGCCCCAGCGGCCGTACCTGACGCTTGGCACGCTGCGTGCGCAAGTGGTCTACCCGTTGTCATGGGCCGAGGCGGTCGCCGAGAAGGGTGCGACGGACGAACTCATCATGGGTTTCCTGTCGGACGCACGGCTACTTCACGTGGCCGGCCGCAAGGGCGGCCTCGACGCCGTGCGGGATTGGGCAGACGTCCTGAGCGGTGGCGAGAAGCAGCGCCTGGGCTTTGCGCGCATGCTCTTTGCCCGTCCGGACTATGCAGTTCTCGACGAGGCGTCTGCTGCCATTTCCCTAGAAGCTGAGGGCTACCTGTATGAGCGCGCACAGGAGCTGGGCGTGACGCTCATCACGGTTAGCCACCGGCCGTCGCTCTTCCGCTTCCATACCAAGATTCTCGCGCTCGACGGCTCCGGTGGATACGCCTATCGGGACCTGGTAGCGGGCGACGTGCCGGCCATGACCTTTTCGGCGGGCGAGGGGTCGGGCGCCTCGGCGGTGGTGTCGACGGCGCCCGACGCGACGGAGAGCGACAGGGAGGAGGGGCACGAGGAGGTGGGGGCACTGCTTGCGTCGGATGAAGTATCCACTGTCAGCGGGTGAGCCGCCCCGTTGTCGTCGCTGTACAGTGTGACAATAGACGGTACCGTACCATTTCTGCGATACGGATGAGCGGTACGGGTGAGTGTGTAGCCGATTTGTGTATAGGTCGTTGCAACCTGGCACACCTCTGTGGCATGGCGGTGGACTGACAGAAATATAGAGCCCCATAACAAATGCAAGCAGGGCGCGCGAAAGCCAAACGTCGGGATAACATGGGTTTCGTAGCCTGCGGGCAAGGTTCAAGACCTCCCCAGAGGTCAGTATAGCCTAAAAGAACACATGTACACAGGGGCAGGAAGACGATACCAGCTGCATACGCACGGACCACCCTCGCTGCTCCTTGCCCTCCCTCAATCATGCTTGATGAACCCGGGCGCGGTGAGCACCGCCAGGCTCACCACGATGACCACCGTCAGAGCCATCCCCCCCCCAACAACGACACCGCCAAGCTGGGCCGTCGACATGCCTCGTCCTGCCGCTGCGAGATCGCCCCCAATGGCAGAGAAGTAAGTGGCCACCCGCCAGTGCGGGGCCATCGGACCAAACACACGGTCGATGCGGACACCGTCGACAACTACGTCATCCTGAGCGGCGACGGGGAGGGTCTTTCCGGCGCGGCTGCCGCTGGTGGCCTTGCCATCGGCCGACGCCTCTTCATCCTCCGCCGCAGCTGCCGCTGCTGCCGCCGACGGTACAGGTGGCGGAAGCGCAAATGTGAGCAGTCCGGTAGACGATCGCTTGCCAATGTGCTCGTACACATAGCCGCCTTGGAAGACGAGGAAGGAGGGAAAGGCCCGCACCCGAAAACGCCGGCACAGCAGGCTGTACGTCCAGCCGTCGACGCGCGCGACGCGGACGTTACCACCGGTGGGGGACGCCGCGATGGCCTGCGCCATGCCCGCGTAGATGGGGGCAAAGGAGCGGCACGAAAGGCACCAAGGGGCGTAGACTGTTGGAAGGGCATGACGACAATCAGGGGCGCGGGTGAGACAAATGTAATACGCAGCAATCGACAAACGAAAATGGATGCGCAAAGAAACGGGGCGGGCGACCGACGAAGGAGAGTACGTTAGAAAGGGGTCCTCCATGCAACTTGCACAATGACGATGTACATACAACACACCATCAGGTACCGTAGTATGGTATGTACACATTCGACCGCAGCAGCACGGCGACAAGTGGCGGGCGTCAAGAATCTGGGGACGAGCAACGTACACTCAACCAGCCACCGGCCGTTGGACACGGTCGAGTCGAAGTTACGGGCGTTGAGTTCGTGAACAACCCTATTGCCAGGAAACAAAAGGGCACGGGTAGGCAGCGGGAGTCAGCAAACAAGGGCCACCGGGACACGTAGCAGACCTAGAATGCGACTCGTCAGTACGGCCAAGACCCAGTCACACGAGGCATGAGCCGTCCCCAACCGCGCATGGGCCGAGGCGGTCGCCGAGAAGGGTGCGACGGACGAACTCATCATGGGTATCCTGTCGGACGCACGGCTACTTCACGTGGCCGGCCGCAAGGGCGGCCTCAAAATCATAGGCACCAGTGCGCGACATCAAGCCGGCGCGAAGCAGCACCTCGGACCACGGTGCACACAGCAACCTGCGAGCGACCCAGCCGCTCAACCCCGCCCGTCACATACCCGGCTTGTCTTTGCTGCGGCGTGGCGGCGGCGGCAGCAGCGCCAGAGTCACCTCCAAGCGCCACCGCCATCAGAAGCCCGACGGCCAAGCCGGCCTTCCACAGTCGCCGCATCGTGCCGGCACACGCCGTCACTGGCGGCACCAAGGTGGCGGAACGCCGTCTACCCGTCCTCTGCCCTGAGAGGCCGGGCAGAAATAGAAACGCCGCCAGCGGGCAGCGGTCGCTGCTCGCACAGGGCCGAGGGGCTAGATACGTCGAGATGGAGCGCCAGGTGGGGGAGGAGGTAAGCGCGGAGTCCACCGAGCACCCGCGTCGTGACCCGCGGCGCGCGTGGCTCCCGCAGCGTCTGGCAGAGCGTCGCGCCAATGGGGTCAGGGTGCGGCAAGAATGCACTGGCTACGTCCAGCCAGGCTGGCGGCCTCCCTCGAAGTGCTGACCCAGGCTCTCCCCACCCAACGTGGAGCGCCAGTCGCACAGCACTTCGCGTTGTCTTGTTGTCTGTCCCATCGCGAGGGGGGCTATTAGAGTCGTGAAGTGGTGTCAGGGCCTCGCAGAGATTTAGCGAGAGGCCATGCTTCAGTCAAAATGACAGGGACAGGTTGCCATTGGTCGCCAGTACTCCGGTCCTTATCTCGCAGGTCGAAGGGAACCACAAGCCCGAGTTCGTCGAGACTCCAACCGCACCAAGCCTCGGAACCAGGAGGGTGAGTACAGCACAGTGAGCAGCACAGTGAGCAGCACAGTGAGCAGCACAGTGAGCAGCACAGTGAGCAGCACAGTGAGCAGCACAGCAGCACTGGTGATCCTGCTCATGTCACACAGGAAAAAGACGACTGTACAATCGTTTGGCCCCCCTCTACACGCACTCAAAGCCCAACTCAGACGCCCGCCACTGTTGGGGGCGCGTACGGCTGGCCCGCCAGAGCAGCGTCCAACTCACGCTGCGTCTCGGACCACAGCCGCTCGCGCAGGTCGACATCGCCCGCCGCCGCCACCGCGCTCCCCACCCCGCAGTCAGCCAGATAGTCGCCCGGCGCGCCTACCGCCCGCAGGGCGGCGGCGACCGACGTTGCCGCGCCCGCCGGAATGGACTTGAGGAAGAGCGGACCAATAGCCCGGTACAGCGGCCCGATGATCGTGTGGTGGCGGACCAAGCCCGTCGCAATGACCCCCGGGTGGAGGGACACCGCGTCGACGCCGCGGGCGGCCAGCCCGCGTGCAAACAGCACGTTGGCGAGCTTGCTGTCACTGTACGCGCCGTAGCGGGTGTACTTGCGGCCACCGGTGGTGAAGTGTAGGTCCGCGACGTCGAGCCCCCCCGACCGCGTCGCGGCCCGGTGGAGGGCGCTCGACACGACGACGACGCGGGTTCCGCGCGACGCCTCGGCAGCGGCGGCCGCCGACAGCGGTAGGGACGTGACCGGCTCGGGCGCCGACGCGGCGGCCGGCAGCAGCGCCTGCGTCAGGTGCACGTGGCCGAGGTGGTTGGTCGCCATCTGCAACTCCCACCCGTGGGCGGTGCGGCTGAGCGGGCACGCCATGACGCCCGCGTTGAGGATGAGCACGTCCAGCCGGCGGTCGCCCAGCGCGGTCTTGACCGACTCGGCAAACGCCCGCACCGAGGCGAGGTCGGTCAAGTCGAGGGTGACCGCCGTCACCGAGCCGCCGCGGCCATTGGCGGCGGCGGCGGCCGTCGCCGCCGCCACGATGCCGTCCGCCTGGGACGTGCGGCGGCAGCCGACAAAGACGGTGGCGCCAGCGGCAGCCAGGGAACGTGCGGTTTCCTCGCCGATGCCGCCGCCACCGCCTGTGACGACAATGGTCGTCCCTGTGAGGGTCTGGCCCGCCAACACGTCATCGGCGGTGGACTTGGAGTTCAAAGGGGGGGTGGCAGGAGGCGCCATCCCGGCAGAGAAGCAGGGAAGAGTGTGGCGCAGAGGGCGTAGACGGCAACGCGAGAGGCAGGCGAGGGATGTCCAAACAAGATGGACGAGGCCCGGGTTGTTGTGCAACACAAGTAGAAGATCCGCGCCAAGACCGGCTGGTCGACAGGCTACGGGTCTTTGCTCATGCCAGGAGGATCTTGACGGCGCGTTTCAACCCGACGCCTGAGCACATGCAGAGGGAAGGCGGCGGAGCAGCTTGGGCAAGGCGGTCGCTCTATCCACAAGAAATGAGATTGCCATTTGAGTCTTCTTGATTGGCTGCTTACGAGCGGACCCCGGATTGCACGTGACTGAAAAAGACCAACATTTACCGTGTAACTTACCTAAGTAGAGGCTTACGTATTCACTTGATCCTCATGTTGTCGTGCTCGCCCGTCTGCCCCACACAAGCCACGTTTGCAGCGCCATCACTATCCCGCGTCGCCTACTTCACCGCCATCACCGCTCGCCCCCCCTCCCATTCACCTACTTGACCTCAGCCACTCACACCTGCCCCTCGGACGTACCCCACCTCGCCCTCCTCACCATGGCCATCCACGCCATCGTCGTCATGAACACAACCGGCGCGGCGCGGTTAACCAAGTTCTACGTGCCCCTCCCGCCGGCCGCGCAGCAGGCGTTTGTGCGCGACGCGCATGTGCTCATAGCACGGCGACCCGAAGGCGTCTGCAATATCATTGCATCGGTGGCGTCGGTCGATGCGGTGGGGGATGGCGCGGGTGGGGGCGGCGGCGGCAGTGGCGACTGGGCGCGGTGCTTTCCGGGCGGCGGCGGCGGCAGCGGCAGCGGCGGTGCGGCGGCCTCGGCCGCCGCACCATCCTCAGAGGGTGTCCGCCTCATCTACCGCCAGTACGCCACGCTCTTCTTTGTGGCGGCGGTCGACGAGACCGAGTCGGCGCTTGGCATCATGGACCTGCTGCAGGTGCTCGTCGAGACGCTGGACCAGTGTTTTGAGAATGTGTGCGAGCTCGACTTGATTTTCCACATGGACAAGGTGCGTTTGGCGAGGTGACTGGCTGGGTGCGCCGTGTTGAGGGGCGGTGGGGGAGGGCCTGTTGGAGGCGCATGGCTGCACCGCGAGTAACGGCGTGACGCGTCGCCTTGGGACAGTATACTGACCGTGGTCCTTTCTTGATGTCCTCCGCACGGCCACGGCGGTGTCTAGGGATTGCTGTTGCGTCTGTGTTGTATACATGTGGTCGGTGACTGGTGCGCTCTTGTCGCTGCCCATCTCCATGTGCGGTTTCCCGCCCCTGCTCGGCCGCCGCATCCTTCGAGCGCTTCCTTGCTTCCCCGGTCTTCTTTCTGCGTGTACCTACCCTGCCGCCGCCCGCACTCTACACCGCCACCTCCTCTGTTCCCGCCACCTGCCCACGCGATACCCCCCCCCCCCGTCGACGCAGGTCCACTACGTCATCGACGAGATTATTGTCGGCGGCCTCGTCATGGAAACCAACATGGCCGACATCCTCGCGGCCCTCCAAACGTCCAAGCGGGAGGAGCTGGCGTCGGCGGGGGGTGGCACGGGGCTGGCGGCGGGCGTCGCCTCGTCGTTTGGGGGGAACTTTATCAAAAAGTGAGCTGGGGGGGGGGGAGGGGGGGAGCGCGCGGTGGGCGAGGACCACGCGGGCGTAGGGGCGAGCGCACTGCCAGCGGCTGTACATACATAGGGCGCACAAACCACTGGGAAGGCCACGCGGACAACACGGTGACGTGAATAACTGTCCAACGGCGCGGCACGCTCGAGCCGTGGTACCCCCTCATTCTGCTTCTCGCGCGCACCCCCCCCCACTCAGTCCTCGGCGCCCGAGCCGAGGTGCCGCCGCATCTTGGCGCGCGGCAACCACACACACACCGCCGTCCCGCCGGCGGGCGGGCTCTCCACCCGCACACACCCGCCGGCGGCGGCGACGAGCTCCGCCACAATCGCCAAGCCGAGGCCCGAGCCGACCACGTCCCCCCCGTCGGGCGGCGGCGGCAGAGGCGGCGCCCCCCCCGCCGCCACCGCCGCCGCCGCACCACCGTCGGCGCCCGTCCCGGCGCCGCCGTCGGCGGCGCTGTGGAGCCTCTTC
>ENA-ORXT01005656-ORXT01005656.1-marine-metagenome-genome-assembly--contig:-NODE-5656-length-12145-cov-3.588167_pt1 | contig 12145 bp, 13 predicted proteins | sample MGYA00237868_ERZ511482 | MGnify/ENA metagenome assembly ERZ511482 | reverse complement strand
TTAACCGCTCAAAAAATGACAGAAGCCTTTCTGGGCTTTCTTTTATTGCTTTGTGTAATCCTCTAGTAACGTAAAATTTCCAGGTTAAATTTCGTGTTCGTCTAATAAGGCCTTGATCGTAGAGCAATCGAAATGTTTTTAAAGGTACTCCAAAATTTTTATAAGGCATGTAACTCAAGTTAAATTCATCCCTAGCTTGGGCACGATTCAAAAACGCTATAGTTTGCACCAACATTTCGATATCTTCTACAGGACCAAAAAATTCTACTATTACTTGAATATGATCATCTCTAAGAGTTATTGGATTTTTAAAACTATTAAAATCCATCTTTCTGACCGCCCGGCATTTACCTTATTTGAACAACCTTATTATACAACTCAACAAGGTTTAAGGCTCCAAGTTGAGAACAGATGATCCGCAGGAGGTTCTTGAATCTCCACAACGCCATTATTTGGATTATGAGCTAAACCAAGCTCAACCACCGATCTAACAAAGTAAGCAATCCCCTCAACAGCGAGGCTTAGGAATCAGCTAGTCAACCCTATCTTTCAAATTGTAATGAAATTACTAAAACATTACAGGTCTTCTCTATACCTAGGAGGTTTCCATGCCACGCCTATAATTAACTATGGCGGGTAACGACACTTTCGGTGAATCTTCTACAACTCTATTCAATACTACGGCTATTAGTAGTAACGGTAGAACTACCCCATTTAATCGCTCTCAGATGTTATTACAAACTGATACATATTTGAATTCAACGAATGGTAAACGAACACATAACATTATTTGACCGCAGCTTAACTATGTGGGCTAATATAATGGATCTATGTTAGAAGCTGAAATTCACTGGTCAGACACAGATATCGATATCCATAAAATTGTAGTTGGGCCAATAGACAACAACGTATTTTTTATTCGATGCAAACATACTGGCGAGTCAATAATGATCGACGCAGCAGACGAACATGAACAGCTACTTAACTTGTGCAAACTGTTAGATGTTCGTACAGTATTAGAGACACACGGACATTGGGATCACATCCAAGCAGTACCCGAAATCCGAGACGCTGGTTACGAAGTAGGAATAACCGCAGCAGATGCCGCAATGCTCCCAAGCTATGATTACATATTAGAAGATGACAAGATTATAGAAGTAGGCAGAACTAAAATAAAAACAATGACTACCCCAGGCCACACACCAGGTTCAATATGTTTTGAAATAGTAGGAAAACCGCTTCTGTTCAGCGGAGACACACTTTTCCCAGGAGGACCCGGACGCACCGATTTAGAAGGCGGAGATTTTCAAACCGTTTTAAAGTCAATAGACGAAAAAATATTTCAGTTACCAAAAGACACAATTGTTATTCCAGGCCATGGAGGCGATACAACAATTGCAGCAGAACAAGCAAACTTCGCTACTTGGGTAGACCGAGGCTGGTAGCTTGACCAGGTTATTCGACGCCTGCTGCTGCTCTTCTATCAGCCAAACAGTGACTCATTGCCCCAATAACCTGCATTTTTTGAGGATCAGTTAATTCGTCTTGATCTTTAAATAAATTACCTTCACCAATTTCATCAACAACATCATCTCCAAGCGATTCTCTTGCATTTTTCTTAAAGCATTCAGTTTCTTCTGCAGTCATCTGGTTTGAGTTAAGCGCATCTGCCCTAGCTTCCTCTACTGAATCTGATGTTTCAGTTTCAGTAGCATCTGATGTTTCAGAACAAGACATCAAAAGGAAAGTTAAGGCAAACAGACTCATTAAAAATTTCATATCCTAATCATATGCAACAAGGCGGCCAACTTGCTTTATTAAAAATAAAATTTTTGCTGATTGACTCGATATCGTAAGCCAATCACCAAACATCTGTAACTATTTATTCGGTTATGCAACTAGCTGCAGCTTTTACAAGCTCAGCTTCTTCGTCAGAAGTCAGCTCAGAACCTTCATTAGAAAGCTCTTGAATACCAATCTCTTCGACTCTGTCAGCACCAAGAGAATCAACTATCTCTTCTGCATAACATTTTGCTTCAGCGTCTGAGAAAATTCCGCTCTCAGATATTTCATCGGTTAGGTCTTGAGCAAGATCTTCAGTTGAAGCCCCTCCACAAGCTGATACCAAAACACTAATTCCTAGAATTGCTAAAATACGTTTCATTTTATTCTCTCCTCAATAATTCAGACCAGCTATGTGCTTATCCAACAGAACATGCTAGCTTAAACTATTTAAATGTATAACAATGTTGAACAAACAATCTCATACAATTAGCAAATTACCCTAGTTACACACCTGTTTAAGCCAAAAATCTTATTTGTAGAAAGTTCTGATCTTAAATTAGTATCAAAGCAGACTTGCCCATCTACTTTCAAAATGAGATTTTTTTTGATTATATGTTGAGAAGGTTTATTGTTAGCCAAAGACCTTCAATCAAAGGGAACCAATGAATATAGATGAGCAGTTAAGCAATCAATTCGGGATTAAAACCAACATTAAGTATGGTTTAGCTCAAGAAGATCTATTCAGAGCAGCAATAGAGAACGATAAAGATAGCAAAGGCCAGCAAAAAGCGTTCGCAACCTCTCTTGGTGAAGAGGGCCCTCTTGTTTACTACACTGATCCCGATTGCACAGGGCGCCCTGTAAATGATACATATGCGGTTGCCCGAGACGAAGTTATCGATACTATTTGGTGGAAAGATGGCTTTGCACAGTTTTCACCAGAGAAGTTCGACGAACTGCTTCCAGAAGTAATCAGCCATATAAACAAAAACCAATCAACACTATATGTAACAGATTTATTCTGCGGATGGGACCCAGAATTTTCACAAACTTACCGCTTTGTTGGCGAATACGCCACTCACGCATATTTCTGCAACATAATGTTTCCAAAAAATGTACGCGATGACTCTGACCGTGCAGAAAACGGATGGACGATGATAAACGTTCCATCATTTGAATTAGACGCCGAAAAATGGGGTACAAATTCAAACCGTGCAGTTGTAATGGATATAGCAAATCGTGTAGCAATTGTTGTCGGTCCCGCCGACTACTGTGGTATTAACAAAAAAACTATGTTCACAGCCATGAACTATGTATTACCTGCTCAAGGGCACTTAACTATGCATTGTTCAGCAAACATTGGCAAAAATAACGATTCAGCAATCCTGTTCGGGCTTTCTGGAACTGGAAAGACAACTTTATCAGCAGATCCTGACCGCCTTCTTATCGGTGATGATGAACACATGTGGTCTGATACTGGAGTTTCTAACTTTGAAGACGGTTGCTATGCCAAACTAATAAATTTAGATAAAGATGCAGAACCAGTGATTGCAGCAGCACTATCGATGAAAGGGACACTCATTGAAAACGTTCCCGCTATTGAAGGTAAAGAAATTTCAGAAACCGACCCTCAAGAATTCGATTTATTCGATGGCTCAATAACAGAAAACACTCGCTTCGCCTATCCCCTAACCTGTAACCCTGGAGTAGCTGAAGGAGCAAAAGGCGGACACCCAGAAACAATAGTTCTACTTACAGCTGACGCATTTGGCGTTCTTCCACCTGTATCAATCCTTAACGCTGAAGAAGTTATGTACCACTTTGTTGTTGGTTTCACTTCCAAACTTGCTGGAACAGAAGTAGGAATAACAGAACCACAAGCAGCTTTCTCTGCATGTTTCGGTGAACCGTTTATGTCTCAAAAAGCTGCAGTGTATGCGGAGTTGCTTGCTAAACGTATGAAAGAACACAAAACACGCTGCATTCTTCTTAACACTGGCTGGTCGGGCGGAGGCTACGGAGAAGGCAACCGAATGTCATTAAAAGTAACTAGGACCCTACTAAACGCAGCACTTGATGGAAACTTAGATAATGCTCCAACTACTATCCAAGAACAACTCGGCTTGACCATACCAACCGAAGTTGAAGGTGTTGATTCAAAGATTCTAAACCCACGAGAAGCCTGGCAAGACTCCGCAGCATACGATGAAGCAGCAGCTAAATTGCGTAAGCTTTTCCAAGATCATTTTGAAAAGAGTGGTTACGCTGATCTTGGCATCACAGCAAAAATGTAGTTAAACTTTTTAGATAATAGTAACTTCATATAAAAAATCTTTGACTCCCTCAGCGGTCTCAACGTTAGAGACCTCTATGTCATATGTTCCTGTCCCCAATGACAGGTCGGGTTCCCACACAATAATTGGAGAAGGGACCTGACCAATCTCATTTACGGTTGCAACAATATCCAACTCAATTTGTTGACCACTATCATCTACCATAGAAACAGTAGCCTCTGAAAAATCGCCGTCTTTCAAACTGAAAGACCATCTTGGATACACAATCTCTTGAGGAACAAATCCTCTTGGAGGCCAAGCAACAAATTGCTCATCCTCACGCATCTCAGGCCAATCTTGGAAAACATTGTCATCAAACACCCACAAAACATTAGATTCATAAACATTTTCAGACCCCTGAGTATGACCTACTCCCATTTTTAAAGTAGGAGGATGCAAAACAGTACTCCGATGCCCAACATCTTTATTACCAACACCGGGATCTTCGATGTAGCCGTCAATAGCATTAGAACCAGTACGCCCCAAGTACAAGTTACTATTAGCCGCAGCTTCTTTTCCAAAATCGTTCAAACACTCATACGTTTCATCAGGTTCATGACTTAGCTCACCCTGAGCGCTCATTGTTAAAGCCCCATGTTGGGCCTTACCAGAATACACAGACTCTTCAGTTATCTCAGCCGGCACACCAGCCATAGCACGATAAAAGTTTACTCGAGAAATAGTCTGATCACGAAGAAGCTGCGAGCTTACACCAGCTTCACATTCAGAATGTGAACCAGTCCAACTTACCGGCGCAGCGATTTCATCAAAGTTTGATTCAAAAAAAGCTAATACCTCATCCTTGTTATTTGTATCAACCCATATTAAATCATCTGCAAAAGCTAAGCTTTCAACTTTTTCATCAGGTTCTTCAACTGGATTATTACTACTTCCCAATAATAAAAACCCTAAAATTATAGCTATAGGGAAACTGCGTAAAGTACCTGCAAACACGCCGATCTATCGGCCAATTATCAAATTATTTAAATAGTGCTATAGGTTCCTAAACAAAAAACTCAAGATAAACACTTTCATACACAAATTTTGTTTGATACCCAAAGACAATTGCGTCAAATATATTTGTTCAAAGAAGCCTGGATTATGCAGCAACAACTGCAGAAAGAATCCCGTTAATAAACTTTGGTGAATTATCAGTAGAATAAATTGTTGCAAGATCAACAGCTTCAGAAATGACAACACCATTTGGGGTTTCGCCAGCTTGGATTTCTGCGATACCGACACGTAAAATAATTACATCCATAATAGGCATACGATCTAAATCCCAATCATCAGAAAGCTCAGAAATCTGACTCAAAACTTTTTCACTATTTTGATCACAAGACTTGATTAACTCTAAAACAAAGTCGTCGAGTTCAACATTTTGCCCATCAATTAAATCTTCAATTGAGACATCACAAATTTGAGATTCATACAATAGTTCTATAGCTCTTTCTCGAGCCTCACGCCTAGAAACTGAAGCAGCCATTACGCTCTAGTCATATACTCGCCGCTGCGAGTATCCACTTTGATTTTTGTACCGACATCAACGAATAGAGGAACTTGAACAACCAGACCAGTCTCTAACGTTGCTGGCTTCCTGGCACCAGAAACACGATCACCTTGTAAACCAGGTTCGGTTTCAGTTACATCTAATAAGACAGAAGCAGGCAAATCAGTCCCAACAATCTCTTCGCCAAACATGAGCAAAGTAATAGTCATTCCATCAATCAAATAGTTTGGAGCATCACCTAAAGAATCCTTAGATACAGTCAATTGTTCATACGAAGAATTATCCATAAATGTGTAGCCACTAGGGTCCATATATAGGTATTGCATTTCACGCTTATCGATATAAGCATGAGTCATCTTTTCACCAGCACGAAACGTTTTATCAAGAACCGCTCCTGTACGAATATTCTTTAAAGTTGTGCGAACAAACGCAGGCCCTTTACCTGGTTTCACATGCTGAAAATCATTAATTTGAAACAGGCCCTCAGAAAGCTCAATCGCCATTCCATTCTTAAAATCACTTGTACTTACTGTTGCCATGAAGAAACTCCAGCTTGAATCTTATCTCATTTTTTACAAATCCATGTGTATAACAATACATAGTCTGTTTTTAGCTCAAATCAGGCTAAAGTCAATGACGGAGTCAGTCAAAAAATGAATCAAATTTATACACACGAAGAGTACATCAAATTAATAGATGATGCGTTGGTATATCAAGCAGCCCATGAAACTCCGCTAGAACACAGCCCTAAACTTTCCGAAAAGCTTGGAAGACAAATTTTTTTGAAACGAGAAGATCAACAACCAGTATTTTCATTCAAAATTCGTGGTGCAGCAAATAAGATATTCTCATTGTCACCAGAAGAACTAAAATCAGGAGTTATCTGTAGCTCAGCGGGAAACCATGCACAAGGTGTCGCTATGGCTGCAAAAGCAAGAGAAATACCCGCACACATAGTCATGCCAGCTTCAGCTCCAACAATAAAAGTACAAGCAGTAGAAAAACTTGGAGCAAAAGTTACTCTTTACGGCGACCATTATGATCAAGCACAATCAAAAGCATACGAAATAGCTGAAGCCGAAAACCTCTGTTTCATCCACCCGTTTAACGACCATCATGTAATCGCAGGTCAAGGAACCATTGCAAAGGAAATAGTCAAACAAATAAAATCTATCGGCGCGTTTTTTGTTCCAATCGGCGGAGGAGGAATGGCAGCGGGAACAGCCATGTACCTAAAATTTCATCACCCAGAAATAAAAATAATTGGTATAGAACCAATCGATGCAGCAAGCATGAAAGAAGCATTCCTAAATAACAAGCCAACTGAAATTGATCACGTTGGCATATTTGCAGATGGAGTAGCAGTAAAAAAAGTTGGCGATGAGACCTTTAGAATCTGCAAACAATTTGTAGACAAGCTAATCACAGTTACAACGGATCAAACCTGTGCCGCAATACAAGAAATATTTGAAGATACCAGAACAATCGTTGAACCTGCAGGAGCATTATCGGTTGCAGGAATAAAAAAATATTTTGAAGAGAACCCAGATAGCAAACTCGGTACTGACAAAACACCAATTATTGGAATCACCTGTGGCGCTAACATGAACTTTGAACGGTTACGCCATATCAGCGAAAGAGCAGCCATCGGTAAAGGCAAAGAAGCTTTACTATCTGTTAAAATACCTGAAAAGCCAGGCAGTTTCTTAGAATTTACCAAGACACTAGGACCCAGGGCAATAACAGAGTTCAACTACAGAGCCAGCAATAATGAGAATGCAACTATATTTGTTGGGATAGAAGACGATGGAACTCAAGATACTAGACAAGGGCTAATTTCTGAACTGCAGAACTCTTCATACAAAGTTACCGACCTCACAGATAATGAACTAGCAAAACTACATATGAGATATTTAGCAGCAGGGTCTGGCGATATTCACTCAAATGAAAGACTATACAGATTCCAATTCCCAGAACGTAAAGGCGCACTCAGAGACTTCTTAGAACACATCGGGTATAAATGGAATATTACTTTGTTCCATTACAGAAACCATGGTTCGGACTGGGGTCGAGTACTGGTTGGGATACAGGTTCCACGTGAAACAAAAGATGAATTTGAACAACATTTGAACAAACTAGAATACAGATTTTGGGATGAAACAGACAACGAAGCTTACAAGCTGTTCTTGAAGTGAATAACCAAACTTTTAATCTAGAATTATAAAAGTTTTTCACACACTTTAACTAGCAACTTCTTATCCTCGACCTTAACAGGTTCAATACCATTAGGCCCATCGAGAACAAATGTGATAGCATCAACAGCTTTTTTATCCGCACTGAATAATTCAACAATATCATTAGGCTCAACACCAACAGGAAGCCTCGACTTCAGCGCATATCTTTTAACAATTCGATAATGTTCTTCCACACGATCAGCTGAAATACGTTCCATCTCATGAGCAAGCTCAGCAGCATAAATAAGACCCAAAGCAACAGCTTCACCGTGACGGATTTGATAATCTAGAAAAGTCTCTAACGCATGCGCAAGAGTATGCCCGTAGTTTAGAATCATTCTTAAACCAGATTCTTTTTCATCCTCGGCCACAACAGTAGCTTTTATTTTGACACAAGCAGCAACTAACTCAACTAAAGACAACTTATTGAACGCAGCATCCAACCCATCAAAATCCTCGACCAAAGAAACCAATGAATCTTTAATAAAGTGATACTTTGCTAGCTCGCCAAGACCGTTCCTAAATTCTTCAGCCGGTAAAGTTTGCAGAGTCGAAATATCACACAGAACAGACTCGGGCTGCCAAAAAGCGCCAACCAAATTCTTGCCCTCAGGTAAGTTAACCCCACATTTACCACCAATAGCAGCATCAATTTGAGCAAGAAGAGAAGTTGGGACATGAGCAACTTTTATACCACGATGATAACTCGCAGCACAGTACCCAGCAAGATCGGTTACTACCCCGCCGCCAACAGACACAACCATATCTTTACGTTTTAAACCCCAGTTTGAAAACTGAGAACAAATAGATTCAACAACTGCAAGCCTTTTAGCAACTTCGCCATCCTCAACTGCAAATACGTTTTGCTCAACCCCAGAATCAACCTTGATATCAATCCCATCTTGAGTTACAACCGCAACTCGATTCACACCCTCAGGTATCAATTCAGAAAGCTTAGAGGCAGCGTCCCATCCAATTAGAACAGGGTAAGAACGGCCATCAGAAACATTAACCATCTCTGTTCGGTAGTCTTCTGTACCATCACTCGAATCTTCGATTATTCTGAGAGCTTCTTCTACTACATCTTCAACATTCTTATTATCAGTATCAATTCGGCGATCAGCTGCCAACATGTAATACTTTAAACGATCAGAGCGCTGAACACGTAAATTATCTAGCAAGTCGTCGCCATCAATCAACAAAGGTCGATCATGGCTAGCAGATAATCTTTCAACAAGATTTTCAACAGAAGTATCTAACCAAATAACGAAAGCGTCCTTACGCAACATATCACGGTTAGTTTGGGAAAGGATCAGACCTCCACCAGCAGAAAGTATAGGGAACTCAGATAACAACGCTGATTCTAACTCTTGTGTCTCTAACTCCCTGAATTTATCTTCACCATCATTGCGGATAATATCAGGTATCTCACGACCAGAGTGTTCCACCAAGGAAACATCTAAATCTACATAAGCTGATTTTGTTCTATCAGCAATCATCTTAACTGCACTGGACTTACCCGAACCAGACTGACCAATAAATACAATAGGTTTACTCACGAGATAAGTATAACCAATACAGTTCCAGCTACTAAGAAAGGACCAAAAGGAATTTCAGCACGACCCCTTTTCATTATATAATTATAAGCCAAACCTAAAAAACCACCAGAAGCGGTAGAAATCAGTAAGGCATACAGAACATTAATAAGAACTTCAGATATGTTTGGCTCTAGCCAACCAATATATGCTCCAAGCAATAATGCTAATTTAACATCTCCAAGTCCCATACCTTTTGGATATAGGAGAAAAGACACAAAAAGAAACCCGCTGTATATTAACGCTCCAGCTAAGGCATTAGCAAACTTATAATCATCTACTATTAGATACGAGAATACCGCAAGCAAAACAAGAGAGCACCAGACGCTTGGCCAAACAATAATATTTGGTAAAAGATGTGTTTCAAAATCAATAACTACCAGCACCGTGAAAACTGCTGCAATTAACAGGTATGGGATGAGCACACTTTCAAAACCAAACTTATAACCCATTAAAACAAATAATAATGAAGCAAGTAAATCTACAAAAATATATCTATATATGCGACTGTCGGAGCAAGTATCACATTTCTGAAACCAATGAATGAATGGGATTACAGATAGAATTCCTAAACTATTTTTACAATTTGGGCATCTGTGTTCAAGAACTAAAGGCTCTCGTTTAACAGCTCTATCAACAATAATTCCAAGGAAAGGACCAAGTACGAATCCTAAAAAAATTAATCCAGCTGATAGATATAAAGACACAGTTTATGTTCGGCAAATGCTTGTAATAAGTTAATTGCTTTTCAACACCCAAATCACGAAACCAGCGTTGTCTAGTCGTCACTGCTTAAATATCGTTTAAGCATCCCATTTTTACTTTTAGAATCATCAGAAGAGTCACCGAGACCTGATAAAGAAGGAGGAACAGTTGAATCAAAATCCTCGAAAGCAACTGTCTTATCTTCTGCAAATGGAGGCGGTGGAACATCCTCAATATAGTCATCTGAAATTACTGATTCAGTTGTTGTTGAATTAATATCTGCAAAACTAGAATCACTCAAAGATGGAACAGTACTATTAGCACTTGAGCCCAACGGTTGACCGATTAAGACTAAAGATCTTTCAGCAAGTTCTTTGATTCTTCTACTACCTTCAACTTCGCCGAGAGTAAGTTCTTCACAAACTAAAGAAACTGGACAACCCGCAGCAATAACATTTAAAGCAGCCCATTCATCTCGATTAATAGTAACTTCCTCAGTTGTAAGTTCAGGAATCGGGGTAACGATATGAGCCAAACTTGGAACAGTCATCTCAATATCTTGCCAGTCTTTTAGGCGAGTATTCGCTGCTACGAGCACAGAAGATAAATCACGCTCATCTTCTAAAGAAGCTACTTCTTCACTAGTGAAAGCAAAGTTTCCGTTATTGAACCTCAAGAGTTCAAACATTATGTCTTCTGTAGCATCACCATTAGGAGTATGAGTAGCGGTTGCACCAACTAAAAGACCTTCATTGAACAACAATGATCCAGTACCCCTATCACCTGTAATTTCGAGCTTTCCAGTTTTCTTAGTGCTAGCTAAGAGTCCTAAGACCTCATCTAAAGCAAAATTTTCGAGTGAACCTTGAAGCATTTGACTACCTCCGCCATATTAGAACTTCTTAATTAGTTATTCGGCAGAAAAATCTGCGAATTTAGTTCATCATAGCCGATCTTAGCCAATCATTGCGTTTGCAGCTGTTTTCATAGGCTTTATCGGTGCGATTTCATTAGTCCAAAGTTGAAATGCTGCAGCAGCTTGATGGACGAGCATGAGAACGCCACCTAGAGTCGCTGCTCCAACTGACTTAGCTTGCTTAAGGAGTTCAGTTTCAATTGGATTATATACAATATCAACCACAACATGGTTTTTAGTAAGCAATCCAGGTGGAAGCGGAGACTGATCTGGGCTTGAGCTGCCAGACATCCCAATCGAAGTAGCGTTAATGATAATATCGCAAACATCGAAGTCATTTACAGAAGCCAACTTAGACTTTTCTGAAAGAACACAGGCTGCTTCTGCTTTTTCTTTTGACCTATTCGCAATAAGAATTTCTTCACAATTAGAATAGTTCAAAGCAACAATTATTGACCTTGCAGCTCCCCCAGCCCCGATGATTCCGACTCTCTTATCATCTAGCCCATTTGGAAACTTTTCTAAATATGAATTAATAAATCCAATACCATCAGTTGATTCTCCAATTAACGAACTGCCTTTCCAATAAATACAATTGCATGAATTTAAAGCTTTTGCGCTATCAGAAAGTTCATCGACATAATCACAGATTTCTGTCTTTAAAGGCATCGTAACGCTTAACCCAATAATAGGAAGATTTCTCATAGCTGTCACTGCTTCTTCGGCATCACCAGTACCGTATTCAAATGCTAAATATACAGCATCAAAATTTATGGCACGGAACCCCGCATTATGAATAATTGGAGACAATGAATGGCTAATAGGACTACCAATAACTGCCGCTAATTTAGTACTTCCAGAAATATGCCAAGATTCCATTAGTAGCCTTCTACACCAGCCGCTTTTGCCCTAGCAACAGCTCTGTTATGTTCATCAATTGTGACACTAAAATAATGATTTCCTTCATTATCTTGTTTCGTATAAAACATCCAATCACCATCCTCTGGGAACAAGGCTGCCTGCAAAGACTTACTTCCAGGAGACCCAACTGGTGTTGGAGGCATCTT
>ENA-ORXT01005655-ORXT01005655.1-marine-metagenome-genome-assembly--contig:-NODE-5655-length-12149-cov-10.885189_pt1 | contig 12149 bp, 17 predicted proteins | sample MGYA00237868_ERZ511482 | MGnify/ENA metagenome assembly ERZ511482 | reverse complement strand
CCCCCCCCCCCCCTCCCACCGCCACCGCCCCCCTCCTCCGCAGTCGGCGCAAGGCCGCGGAAGGAATGAACAATGCGGGAGGCGGCGACGGTGTACAGAGCGGCGCGGGCGCCACCGCGCGCGGGGCGGCGGCGTCAAGCGCCGGCCGGCAGGACGCGGCGAGCGGCGGCGCGTGCGCGGCTGTGCGGATGGGTGTGCACGGCACGCACGGTGCGGGACACGCGGTGGCGGCGGCAGCCAAGCGCCCGGAGCGTGCCCCCGACTCCCCTCCCACCGCCCCCACCGGCCCACCACAGAGCACGGACGAACCGTGGTCGCCGCGCTCCCCCCGCCCAACGCCTGCACCAGCGCGCAACGGCCAAGCGATGCGGGACGCGCGGCGGGGCCAGCTACGTGGCCGCCGCGACCGCCACGTGCGGTGGGGGGAGAGCGGGCAAAGCGCCGCCCGTGGCCCACCCCTACCGCCGCCCGCAGCCAGCGTCACAGCAGGACAGGCCGGGGGGCGCGGTCGCGTCGTCGGGGGGGGGGGGGCGTTCGTTCACACGCGCCCAGGCGCTCGGACCACCACACCACCACCGTAAAAAAAGCGGCGGGAACGAGGCAATAGAAAATACAGCGGGAAAACGAGCCAATGGCGGGGCGAAAAAGAGCTACCCCACCCCCACACCGGCAGATAAAAGTGCTGACGTTGGGATGGTGCGCGGCATGTGCGCGCGCGACCGCGTCACTGGCCAGGGGAGGGGGGGGGAGCAGGGGTTCCGGTCCCCTCCGCTGGCTCGCCCCGTCGTGCGTGCAGCGGAGAAGAGGCGTGGGCGGCCGACCACGTGTGCAAACGAATGGCGCGGGCTTGCTCTACTGCACTCGTTGCAGACAGACGCCCACCCCAGGGGGGCGGCTGCTGAAAAGCGCGGGCCGTCGTCCCCCTGATGGCACCTGCGCGCGCCCTCAACGCGCCCAAGGAGCGGGAAAATGAAAAAAACGACAGAATAGCGAACGCTGGTGCAGCCGGCACGGACCGTGCCGGCCCCCCACTCACGCGAGACGCAGGCTCCGGCCGGGCGACTGGGCCGGGGTGCCGCGGGGCGTGCCCTGCGTCAAACGGGGCGGCGGGGCGGCGGCCGCAGCGGCGGCGAGCGATCGGGCCGCGCAGCTCGCGTGCAGAAGGCAGGGTCGTCGGCCTTGTTCCCTCCCTCCCCCCCTTCCCCGCCGCTGTCCACCTGGCCGTCGACCAGCTCGTACAGCGGCAGCCGGCGCGTGGCTGTGTTCGTTGAAGCACCACTGCGTCAGCGTGGACGAGCCCGCGGCAGCTCACCCAGCCGTGCCGTAGTCGCGAGTGCCTTGCTCACCGACAGAGGGGGTCAGTTTCGGTGTGTGTGGTGTGGTCGGCGGGAGCGGAGGGAGAAGAGTCAGGCGCACGCCGCTGGCCACCACGCACGGAGGCTGGCCAGCCGGCGCGACACGACGCCAGCTGGCCCCGCCTCCCGCAATGTGCCGTCAGGAGGATAGCGTGGTGCAAAAATACAGTGCCGGTGTGGCGCTCCCTCGGCCAGGCAGGAAACGTCCATCGATAAGGATTCTCGATGGCAATCCCCCATCGACCCATGGTTTCGGTGGAACTTTGATGGATCCTCGATGTCTGTATGCCGAGGAAGCCAGCTCCGCTCTCATGATTCGTGGCTTGTAGCGGATGCAGCAAGAGATTGGCCCAATAGTGTGAGTGTTCTATTACTAAGCTGAACGCGACAACTATTTGACCAGAGCGGGTCGTGTTTTTCTACTTCATGACCGTGGAACGTCATTGCAATTAGGTCGACACAGGGCATTCCCCGACAGCACGCCAGCACGCGCCCCGGGTACGCCCTCCCGCTGATGTTGCCGGCGCCCCGCCCAGGGGCCGGACAGCTCCCCCTGCCGCACTGTGGTAGTGGCCCGCGACCACCTCCACGAGCTTCCTCGCCCCAGCTAGGCCCCGACGAGTCGCCAGGCGCTCCAGCGGCGGCGGTCGGGCCACCGTCGCCGCTACGTGGAGTGGCGGCTCCTGTGCGGAAACCGTCCTCCCGTCGAGGAACCCCCTCCGGCCTGATGCGCTTTCCACGCCGACGGCCTGCGAACCTTCCTTCGCCGACGGCGGCAGCAGAAGACGAGGGCCGACGCAGCCACCGACGAGGGGGCGGACGCGCCGCCGCTGCCGCCCGCCGGACCGGACATATGCCACACACGGTGGCGGGAGAACGCATCAACCCCCACATCCCCCCTTCCCCACACCGCGAGCGTGTTGCGGTAGCGCCGCCGCGCCGGCGCCCGGCGGGGGTCCCACTCCGGCCGCGCCACCGCCGTGCGGATCACCGGCACCTCGGACGGCAGGGCGGCGTTGAGGGCGCGTGCCCACGCCAACGACGCGGCGGTGGGCGACGGCGTTCACCGGCTGGGCGGGGGCGGGGCACTTCGCCGCCGCACCCGTCCGGGGGGGACGAGGGAGCTCCTCCCGCCCGCGACCGCCGCCGCCACCGACGGGGGCGAGGCCGGCACCCGGTCTGGGTGGTGGAGGACACGGCGCCCCAGGGGAGGGGCCCCCCCCTAGCATGCCCGTCCGGCAGGGCCGAAGTCGCCTAAGCAGGTAAGGGACAGCCCGCTATAGTTGAGAATGGCGCCTTGCTGGCGGCCATCTCCTCGCGAGCGATTCTGAGACACATGAGTCAGGCCCGTTCGCACTTGCGGCCTTGCTCGGTCCTTGAGCAGGTAAGCACGTCGTGGATGCCGCACTGTGCTGCTCGCATTCCCGTTGCGTTATATTTACAGTGACCCTGCACAGGAAGCGGCATGCCTGTTGGAGCACCATCTGTCCCTGATCCAAAGAGGATCGTAGCTGGACCAAACATTCGCTAAAGTGGCCGTCCACGAAGCTAGCTGTAACGGTGGTCAAGCCGGTTTCGATGGCCGATGTAGCCCGATGCATTCTCGTTGTGATTTCCTGCCGGGACGACGACCCAGTGACCCCTCCGCCTTCCGGTGTCCCTCCGAGGGAACAGACCGGGCAGCCGCCAAAAGAACTGCAACGGTCTGCAAGAAAGGCCCAATCCCCAACAGCCAAGCTAGTCGCCGACCCCAGGATCGCACTCGAGTTGATTGCAAGGCGTACAGCCGACGGGACGACCAGGCACGTCGATAACCCGAGGTGTCGTGACGGACAGGTGGCAGGGCTGCCGTCGGGCCCGACAGCGCCAGCAGTGGCCGGAAGGCCACCTGGAGATCTCGCAACGGTGTGTCAAACCACGGGGGTTTTGTTCTTCTTTTAGACATGCTGACATTGGGTAATATATCCATTTTTTCATCGTAAGAAATACTGCTGTGGTCCAAGATTAGTAAACCTGGATCAAGCTAGGTCCGCTTCTATACCGAAGACCAGTCAGTGGAACAGACGCTGCCTGACACCGATGGTTGGAGGCCATTCACACGATACAGAACCACATACAACGATCACGAGACTGCCGCGTCGTCTCCATTGCCACAAGGCAGCTTTTTCACAGGTGTTGAGGGGACCTTCTCAGTCCGACGCAAATCTGCCAAAGATCTGATTTCTGAGGTGTCTGCAGGACGCCGAACCCATGGAAGTGCTTCGGATGGCTGTTCCGCAACCAGGGGATCGGGGCCCAAGGGGCCACATCGACCGATCGAACGGCCCAGCGACAATGATTGTGGGCCCCGGGCCTCACACGGGAGTGCTCCGCGCGTCGACTGTTGGGGCTCTCGGCCGGCCCAGTCGACTGGCCGTGCCCGGCAGGTGCAGCTCACCAGCCAGGTTCAGCTTTTGGCTCCAGCCGTGACCACCACCAGCTGGCAGATGGAATGAGTCGAGAGTGGTGTCGCTGACCCGTTCGCTCGCTGCTGGTGGCCCACACAAGCAGATGAAGAAAGCCCAGCCGCTCTCCCCTGCCAGTGGAAGCGAGGCGAGGGTGGCCTCCTCCTCGCGGCAAGCAAGCTGTGGTCGTGCGCCACGACAGTCCGATGCGTGGACCTGCAGGCTCCTTGCGTACGGTCGTGCATGGCACAGAACAAGGGACGAAGGGACGTGGAGAATAGGCGGTCGAGGCGCTGAGCCCCTCCACACGAGGCCCGAGACTTCGGTGAGCCTCCACACGTGCGCACAGCCGCCGTCTTCAATGCTGTCGACCACCCCTCCAGCAGCTGCTCGCACTGTCTTCGTTTCATACGCTCTTGATCTCATTGCCAGCTGCTTGTGACTTGAACTGGAGATTCAAAAATGGGGTCATTCGGAATCCATCGCAACCCACCTTCCCAATCAGACACAAAGACCAAACCACGAGACCAACAACCCGGTTCGGACAGGCATTGCGGGTGGCCACGCCTCGTTGGTAGTCTCACGGTCTGGCGGGGCTCGTCAAACAACAGAAACGGCTGCGGCCGCGCAGGGCACAGCCATTGTCCGGTTTGACAACACAGTTGGCTCTTGTGTCTACCCGAGCCAGCACCCGTTGGTGGCGGAGCGGGAACCCGAGGTCCTCGTCGATCTGGCTCCTGCGCGTGTGTCTGCCGGTAGTGCTGGCCACATGGAGTCGTCGGGTCGCTACCGGAGGCCAACCGAACAGCCGCCGTACTTCTGCCACTGCCACTGGAGAGTGTCGGTTCACTGGTCACGAGCAACACTTATGGCGCGGCTCACACGCGAGATCTGAACGGCGGTCTACAGACAAGATCCGCGCGCCTGTCCCAGGTGCCAAACAAATGGCTGTTTTTTGACGGGATGCGAGGACCTATCGCGCCATCAGATGCTGATTAGGTCTCTGATTGGCTGGAGCACGGATGAAGCAGGCCGGAACGAGCTCTTTTTTTTCACCATCACTTATCCGTTGCGAAGTGTGAAGTTCAGTATTCACATGGGCCATTGTCACAACTCGACACAACGGACCTATCGCTGGCGCTGTCTCAGTGACGAGGACGAGGGCGCAGGTTGCTGGGACGTTCTGCATCCTATCTCCGGCCGTTCTGCCCTCTTCTCTGGGTCCTCCTTGGTCGCCTGCTCCATGTCTTCGTGCCTTTTCGTCGGCGGAACGGGCCGTCTCGGCGGCCATCCTTCGGTTGCTCGGGAATGGCGTCTGGAAGGATGTCGCGGCTGGCTTCCCGAGGGTGCAGCCACCTTGATGAACCGCGCGGATCATCGTGCACTGCATGCTCCATGGCCGGCGGAAATCTCTGCCGCCTTCGCTGGCAGACTGACGTTGTACGCGGCTGCGCAGAGGGGCGTAGACCGTGTACCTTACAGATCTGCGAATCCTCTGCAATGGCGTGTTGCAGACTGCTTGGGAAAGTGGCCGCGTGAGCCACGAGCAGCATGATGCCCTGCAGCTCAGATCTGCGGAGCAGCTCATTGTCGTGCATTTGTATGCAAAAAAAAACGGAGGACCGGTGCTTTTCTTTTCCCTGGCCTTACAAACAGGATGCTCTCAAAGTGTAGTGATGCACACATATACTTAGATCACGGGACTTGCTCTCCGTTTCAGAGGTGTCAGTCTGCATTCGTGTCCTGAGGGATCTGAGGGCGTGTCGACGTCGCGATGACGCTAAAAGCGAATATAGTTACGTGGCTGAGAAGGACTGTCCTGCCACAAGGGTCACAGGGCCCTACCACCCCCCACCGCCCCGAGTTGGGCGCGGCGACCGCGCGCAGCGACTACGGGGGTTGAACGCGCCCGCGATGACCCGCGGGTGATCGTGCCTGCGCGCCGGCTTCTGTTGCGGCGGCCCGTCGGCCTGCCATCTAGCGGCGCGGTTAGAGGTGCGCTGCGCGGCGGAGTGAAGGCGCCTCCCGTCGGCGTCGCGCGACGCCGGCGAGCCGCCGCCGCTGCGGTGCCGGCGGCGGCACCCTTTTCCGCGCCCCACGTTTCCCCCGCCACGGCAACGTGGCTGTACGTGCCCCCATGCGCGCTCGCGGCTATGGAGTCGACCGGCGTGCCCGGTGTCGATGCGTCGCCAAGCGCCTGAAGGCCAGGGTATTGCACGCACGTGCCTGGAATTATGGAAAGCACCGTCACGGTGCGAGGATCTTGTGCAAAAAGAGTTCAGCGTGAACCCCCGTTTTTACTGCCTACAACAAGCCTTCGTCAGAAATATCGACACGCCGAACGGGAGTCGCTCCCATTCATCCTCCAGTTCGGGGGCGTTCCCCAGAACGGGAATTTCTCCCGTTCTAGACGAGTTCGGGGTAGCCGAGGTCCCGGTCACGAGGGTCTACAGCCTCAACTTACATTTTCGCGTAGGAAGCTTGTCAAATCTACCAGTTCGGGACCAGAAGTATCGATGGATCTTCAAGTACAATTCGAGCGCTGTGGTGCGACGTCTCCTTCGACCCTCGATCATCTGATGTTGCTGCGCGGTTCCTACCCGTGGAGCGACGGCGTAGACATGGGTGGGGTGCACCGTGGGGCATGTACAGCTGCTCACAGATGTATTGACTACACATTGAACGGTTTTTCGGGATGCTCGTAGCCCTGCACCTTTCGGCAGGGAACGTACGGCTTTAGGTGTGGTGATGGGCTGTCGCGCCTGTTGAGACCAAGTCCGTGGCCGACGCAATCGGATCGCACGAAGGAGATGAGTCGCACCTGTGGGTGCGACGACGTCGAGTCGGAGAAATTGCACTGTCAACCGTTCTGTAACTGTACTGATCTAGATGAAACTCCAGTTGTAGACCTCACAGAAGCATGGCGATGTCCATCGTACACGACCAAGCCATCCTATTGGCCTGCATTAGCTGAGATTTCTACAATATCATCGAGACCATCTCACGACTGCAAGCGTTACAGTCCGAGCCCGGCATCGATTGTCCCGCACGGGAGTTTCTCCGGTTCTTCCTTCCGTTCGCGAACAGGAGGGAGAACGGGAGTCGCTCCCGTTCGGACGGCCCTCCGAACCGGACCCCCGTTCGGCCTCCCGTTGTAGACGCAGTCTTTGTGACGTTCATTGTTTTTGACCTGCAGGAAATCTGCTGGGAAACTGTTGGAGGTCGCTGCCGGACCACTGTTGCAGCGCACATTTTGTGCGCCGGGTCTGTGGAAACCTGCCACTGGGCTGCGCTTACAGCTGTCGTCAGCATCAAGTCTGCTGCAGAATGACGATAACGGCTTCCTATTGGTGGAAATCAGATAACTCCGCGCCTCCTAGGAATTAGACCAGCGTGCAGCAGAAGAACAGCACGAGCTTAGCTTCGTCTGAGCATTTGGATGACCCCATTGCGATCAACCAGATATCTGTTAAACCAGCAGGCTGCCAGCACAAAAAGCCCCGACCAGCAGCCATTTGGCTGCAACAGCCTGCAACACGGAATCAGCAGATCCGTAAGGCACACGGTTTAAGGCCCACTGCGCTGGCGGCCCTGTCGGCTGCCGCGACGACCGGGGACGAAACAGGTCTGGAAAGCGAACAGGCCCGAGCCGGGAGCCAGCCTTGGATTTCTTGGACTGACAACGCGCTGTCGGGGAAGGGGAGGTCACTTGGGGTGAAGAATAACCACGGCAGCGGTTGGGAGCGTGGCGCTCGTCCCGCGCGCGCGGCTTCCACGGCCTATGATTGACGGGCGGTAAAACGAGATTGCGAGTGAGAAGTGGCTGTATGGGAGGGACGCGAACTGGCCGGCTCACGGAACCCCGGTATTCCAAGGGTTAATGGGGTACGCCCAAGGTGCTGGTCAAGGTCGATTAGGGGTAGGGGAATATATATTGTTTCTTTTTGGCTTGTGCATATGCATTAGCGTTCCTGAGTCCATTACTAGACTCGAGTACTTGTTCCCCTCGCAGCAGTCAGATCCCCCCTATGTTTGCGGTGTCTCCGTGTCCTCTGGACAAAAACCCTTCATGTTTGCCACTTGCAGCGGGGTAGGGGACGGAGCAGACGACCAAGACGAAGAGCGACACGGATCATTTGACAGCCAAGCAGCGATCGAATACACAGTGCAAGGAACTCCCGTTGCAGCCAATCAGGAGTGGATCCACTGTAAATAGTGTCAGCCAGACAGTCACGTCATCTTGCGACAAGAGGGTGGGGTGGGTCGTGCCCCGGGCCCTCATACCATGCACGCACCTCGTTTCAGAAACCGGGAAGAATTCCTGTCCAATCGTTACTGATTGTCACATGCACCGAATGACTAACGATAGGCTTTCGTTGACCGCCACGGTGCGCCTCGGACGATGACAGCCGATCGTTAGACAAGTCACGTGCACGGGAGAGAACTCTGAGCCGTACGATTATCCGCTTCGGACGCGGCATAAAATCTTTCAGGGCTCATCCATTTTCAACCCAACTTCACCGCATTTTATGGCACGTTTTCTCTGTTCTCTGCGTTATTTTCAAATAGGATTCCATCATCTCCGCTCCTCGTTTCCTCAAGGCATCTGGTGCACGCATCCCTAATTTGCTCGACTGCACGAGGCGTTCACTGACGCCCGCCCCCCCCAGCGTGACGCCTGAGCCCAAATAGGTACCCCCTCCCTGCGGTCATGCTACCGGATGGCGCCCTCCCCGACGGTCGACAAGAAGCATAATCTCCTGTTCGTTACACAGCTACATGGACACCCAGCACCCATGCCAACTGATTCATTCCCGTGCAACGCAGAGCTCTTGTGGTGTGCACATCCAAAAGGCTGCGAGTATCCCCGCGTTGCTCTTTGACCGCTATCTAGAAACTCGATGTGCCAACAGCTCGGCAAAATGCTTGGACAAGTGGCATTGAAAGGCGATGGCGAACAACACGCACCCCCCCCGTATCTCACCCCTGCTGGGCCGTGGCCACCTCCTCCTCCAGGAAACGTACGACTGCCCAGTGCCCCGCCGCCGTCGCCTCGTCCATGGGCGTCCGCCCCGACGCGTCGGCCGCCGTCGCCGCGGCTGCCCCTGAGTCGGCGCTCCGCACCAGGTGCTCGACGATCGCCAGGTGGCCGGCACCCGCGGCCACCGTCAACGCGCTGCGGCCAGCCCCGTCGGTCGTGGACGCGGGTACGCCAGCTCGGAGGATTCTGCGCACCGCCGCTTCGCGGCCCTTGGCACACGCGGTCATCAGCGCAGCACCAGTGCACAGGTCGAGGCTGGCCATCCGCACCAGGCCGCCGCCGGTGCCGCCACCGCTGCGGCCGCCCCTCTCCCCACCCCCATCGGCCGTCGGTGACGGCGGGCGCGCCGCCTCGCCGCCCCGCTGGTCGGACGCCGCGTGCAGCACGGCGGTCGGACTCGGGGGCCCCCCGACCGCCTCCCGCAGGCGCTCCTTGGCGCGCCCAAACGCCCTCACCCCGTCGCACGGACGAAAGCCCGTCGGCCGCCACAGGGTGCTCCGTACCAAGGGCGGCGACGACGCCGCTAAGGCCGCGGCCGCCGCCCGCCCCGACGCCAAGCTGCTCACGTCAATCGAGCGGCGGCGATGGGGGTCCGCGTCGGCCACCTCTTGTTTGACGGCCACCCGTGGGTCCACGCCCGCGGCGACGCGGGAGGCGATGCGGAGGGACGCGGCGCGGTGCGCCCGCGGGGTGCGCGTGGTCGGGACGCCCTCGTACACGTCCATGTCCCGTGCGAGCTCCGCGCCGACCATGGACGCGAGGAGGCTGCGTGTGCGGGCTGGGGCGCCACCGCTGCCGCTGCCACACTGACCGTCGGCGTCGTTAGGGGGCAGGTCGAGGGCGCGGGCGCCACGGCGCTCAGACGGAGGTGGCGGCGTCGCCGTCGACCGTGGGTCGTTGCGGAGGTCGAGGGAGCGGGATGCACTCAAGGTGGCCAGGTCGACATTGTCAGAGGGGGAGGCGCCCGTACCACGGGGCTGCATACGGGAGTGTGCATCCATCGTTAAACGGTCAGTGGTGGCGGGGTACGGCGCCGGTCGTTGTTGGCGGCGACGCTGGGGCGCGAGCAGCAGCCTCGCCAAAGGTTGCTTGGCGGCAAAAGGAAAGGATGAAGTTGGAGCGGCAGGCGGTGGCGCGCCACACAATAAGAAGAGCTGGGTGGGCACTGAGTGATGGACCGGCCGGCGCCTTATCTGCTACGGCCGCCCCGACCCGAGCCCCCGAACCCAAGCCACCACGCCTGTTGAACGCTTCTGCCGACAAACGTGGGGTGAGGACGGCCGCCTGCCGGCGTGGCGCCGCCGCTGCAACGTACAAGATGCACGCCGATTCGAGTGCGGACGACGGCAGCCACCGGTTTGCGCGGCCACCGCAGTGGGGTTTCCCCGCTTCCACGACCAAGTGGCAAACCGCCATCGCTGCAGCAAACGCAGCGACGCGGTAGGCGCCGCACGCAGCTGCAAGGGCGGGGAGGAGTGACCAATGAAGCAAGACACGCAGGCTGCTTCAGATGTTGAGCAACCTCCCACGTTGATGAGTTTGTCGGACGTGGATCATCCGTCCCGGCACAAAAAAACCCACGAGGTCCTATCGCCAAATGCAGTGGCCCGCCGCAATAGAAAACGCAATCGACGGTGACCACGCAGACAGTCAGCGCTGGCCGATGTTTTCTTCCGGCACGGATCGGCATGAGCGAGTGGGCAGTTGCGCCAGCCTGTGTTGTGACAGAGTGCACTCCGGTTGTAATAAAAAACACTGCCTCTTGGAGCAGAGCCAGTGACTCGGCTGCTATTCACATTGCGCGGCCTGTGCCATTGGCAATGTGAGAGTTGGGATGGGCTGACGACCGCGTGTCCGCCGTCAGGCGGATGCGCGGCCGGGCGCGAGGACTGGTGCGAGGACTGGTGCGAGGACTGGTGCGAGGACTGGTGCGAGGACTGGCGCGAGGACCCCGCGGTGGTGCTGTCCGGATTGTGCGGGTGCGGGCGCCAGACGGCGGGGCGCGCCCGGGATGGGTCACCCCGCTTGGCTTTACGAGGAGACGGGCTTGGCTGGGATTAGCCCGGCCAAGCCCAGCATCAAGACAACGACCTTTTCTCACAAGCGCGCCTCCACACCGGCGACCGACGCTACTGCGCCGCGCCGACGCCGCGACCGCTACCAAGGGCCGCCCGGCACGCGTGGCGCCACGTCGCCGCGTCCCCGCCGGCGGCGCCAGCACGCCCGCCGCCGCGCCGCTGTCTGGATCGCGGCCGCCCCCGTCGGTGCACCTGCCCGGCAGCGGGGAGGCGGGGTCCGCAGCGGCGCGCCTGCCGCCCTGCTCGGCGGCTGGGCGCGCACGCGACACCGTGATTGCCTGGAGCATCCGTCAGAGTTGTCGTAGGAGCCAATGCACCCGCCTTTGCCGACACGACCGTCGATGCTGACGGATGTGGACTGTTGATGGGAAGCACAATAGACCAGAGGTGCACCATGGTCGACGAGGGAGCAGCCAGACGGGGGCCCGTTACTCCAGAGGGCGACAGCTCGACCACTTGATAGCGCTCTCCGCGCCCCTGTGGCGGCGTCTCGGGCAGTGGTAGCCTCCAAAGAATACGGAGGCCTTGCGCGAGAACTCTGCTCCTGTAGCGCAAGTACTTTCACTTCATATTCAGTTTTCATTTTAAAAATCTTTCATGCTGAGATGTGGACCGTATTCATCTATTCGGTGAGGCTTTGTCGCTGGTTGCTTGTATGAAGCCACGTGTAAACTCCCATAGCCTTCTTCTCATGCGATTGATTGGCCCATGACCACTCTTTTTTGGATCTGGGCGCCGTAGCCCCCCATTGTGGCCTCCCTCGAGTCCCTCAAAGACGCCTGCCACTCGGCCTTGCCTGCACACGCGCCGTCCCGCGCAGCCACGGGTGTCCCACCAAATTGCTCTGCGACGAACAGCGGGGCCTTTGAGCGCCGAGGCGCGCGTGCGGGCCCTCTCGCGGGGGTCCCCCCCCCGCGAGTTCCCGCCAGACCAGATGGCGCCGTGGCAGAAACGCGCCGGTCGCCCCGCCCAGTGATTGTGGTTTGCGGGCCCCCCCCCGCGTCGTCGAGGCCCCGAAACCGCCTGGCGCTGGTCACGAGCGGCGCGTGTGAGCGCGCGCGGCCCGTCCACGCCGGCTCTTCGTTTGTGGCGCGGTGTCCGCTCCCGCCCCCCCCTCTCACGCGCTTCCTGGTGCGTCGTCGCGATGCGCGGCCGCCGCGGCTGACCCGTCGCGCGGGGGCGGTCGGCCGGCGCCGGGGCCGCCCGCCCGCCGCGGGGCCGCTCGCCGCCG
>ENA-ORXT01005653-ORXT01005653.1-marine-metagenome-genome-assembly--contig:-NODE-5653-length-12154-cov-4.260578_pt1 | contig 12154 bp, 11 predicted proteins | sample MGYA00237868_ERZ511482 | MGnify/ENA metagenome assembly ERZ511482 | reverse complement strand
ACTCGACGCATCAGCGCCGCTGTTCAGTCGCTGCCTCGACATCGCGACTGTCAACCCCCCATAAGCGCCAGTGCCCTGCACTCCGCACCCCCAGTACCCACGACACCCCAGTACCCCCGGAATCACCTCATGCACTCTCATTCACCTGCCGGACACGACCACGACGACAACGTCGCAGCCTCCGTGACGCCGCAGATCCGCACCATCATGTGGTCTGCGGTCGGCATCTGCGCCGCGCTGGTCATCGTCGGGCTCCTGGTCCTCTGGCCGGGTTCGTCGGATTCCGGGCTCGATCCGCTGGGGTTGGAGGGCGAGCCGGTCGGCGCCGAAGTGATCACCGACGAAGTCACGCCGTGCAGCTTCGACGAGTCGATCGGATGCCGACAGATCGACCTCGTCATCAACGCCGGCGAGTTTCTCGGCGAACAGTTCTCGCTCGAGCAACCAGTCGACAGCCCACTTCGCGCCGGCGACGCGATCCTCGTCGACACCCTCGTGCTCCCGGACGGAGCGGTCCAGGTCTTCTTCTACGACTTCGAACGCTCGACACCGCTGTTGCTCCTGACAGCCATCTTCGTCGTGGCGATCATCGTGCTCGGCCGGTGGCGCGGCGTCGGTGCAATCGCCGGGCTCGGCGCAAGCTTGTTCGTCATTCTCTTCTTCGTCCTGCCAGCGATCCTCGACGGAACGAATGCCGTCGCGGTCGCGCTCGTCGCTTCGGGCGCCATTGCCTTCATCGCGCTGTTCCTTGCGCACGGGTTCAACCTCGCCACCGCCGCAGCGCTGCTCGCCTCGATAGCAAGCTTGGCGCTCACCGCACTCCTTGCGTGGGTGTTCGTGACCATGTCGAACCTCACAGGACTCGCTGACGAGTCCGTCGGATTCCTCTCTGCGCTGGGTTCGGACATCAATCCGCAAGGTCTGCTCCTCGCCGGTGTCGTGATCGGATCGCTCGGCGTACTCGACGACGTCACCGTCACCCAGGTCTCAGCAGTCTGGGAATTGAAGCGGGCGCGGCCAGACACAGGCACCGCCGACCTGTATCGGCGCGCGGTTCGAATCGGACGCGATCACATCTCGTCCACGGTCAACACGCTGTTCCTGGCGTACGCCGGCGCGTCGCTTCCGTTGCTGCTGCTGTTCCAGCAGGCGGGGCAGTCGATCTCGTCGGTCGCCACCCGCGAGATCGTTGCGGTCGAGATCGTCCGGGCGCTCGTCGGCTCGGTCGGGCTCGTCGCCTCCGTCCCGATCAGCACGGCCCTTGCGGCCACCATCCTCGGCTCGACACTGCCCGATGACGACAGATCGAGCGACGAGTTCCGCGACACGGGCACGGCAGCTCTGACGACGGACGGCCCTCATACTCCCGAGTGAACGCTCTTGATCGGGCATCGACACCGCCGTTCACCAGACGGTCGTACGGTGAACAGCCGCGGCGGCTCACATCTTCTGCGTGAGGCCACCATCGACGACGAAGATCTCACCGCTGGTGTACTTGTTGCGCAGCAGGGCGAGCACGGCCTCGGCGCAGTCGGCGGGCGTGGCGGACCGCGGGATCGGCGCGGTGGCGGCAACTGCTGCGTGCATCGCATCCCAGTCCTGGGTCCAGGGTGTCGCAACGAGGCCCGGGGCCACGGCGTTGACGCGGATCGGGCCGTAGGACTTCGCGAGGAGCTGGGTCATCTGATTCAACGCCGCCTTCGACATCGAGTACGCCATCGATGAACCCACAGGTCGGACACCGGCGATCGAGGTGATGTTGACGATGTTCGGGTCGTCGCTGTTGCGGAGCTGTGGGATCGCCCGCTTGCACAGCCACCACGTGCCGTACACGTTGACGTCAAAGGTCTTGCGGAAGATCTCATCGGTCAAGTCGTCGAGTTGATGATGCGGCACCTCGGTGGTCCAACCGGCGTTGTTGATGAGGAAGTCGAGCTGGCCGAACCGCTCGACGGTCGAGTCGATCAGGCCGTGCGCCTCGTCCTGGTTGCTGATGTCGGCACGAATGTAGGCAGCGGTGCCCGGCAGCGATTCGGCAACCGCCTCACCGGCCTCGACCGAGGCCGACGAGTTGACGACGACGGTCGCGCCCAGAGCCGACAGTCGCCGTGCGGTCTCCTCGCCGATCCCGCTCGACGATCCAGTGACGATCGCGACTTTTCCTGCAAACTCTTCGTTCGATGCTGCACTCATGGCTGCTGACACTACGAAACCAGTGCGCCGGTGCGATGATCGGACATGGCCGTCATCGATCACATCGTCTACGCCGTTCCCGACCTGGCCGGCGCCATCGACTGGTTCGAGGAGTCGACCGGTGTCCGCCCTGCGCTCGGCGGCTCGCACGACGGCATGGGCACTCACAACGCGCTCGTCTCCTTCGGTGAGTGCTACCTCGAACTGATTGCGCCCGACCCAGGCCAGCCGGACCCGCCGACATCCGGACTCCCCCGACCCTTCGGCCTCGACGACGTATTGGCACCCGGCGGCGAGCAACGAGCACTGGTCGGCTTCGCCGTCCGACCGAGCGACGGAGAGACGATCGACGACCTCGCCGACCGCGCCGCTGACGCCGGCTACGACCCGGGTCAAGTCGTCGACATGAGCAGGTCGACCCCGTCCGGCGACCGTCTGGCTTGGCGCCTCACACTGCCGACACAGCGCGTGTTGCCGTTCATCATCGAGTGGGGCGACACGCCGAAGCCGCACACGACGCAGCCCGGCGGAGTCGAGCTGTCGTCGTTCGCCATCGTCCACCCGCGGCCGTTCGACGTCCTCGGCGTGCTCGCCGCCCTGGACCTCGACATCGCTGTCATCGGGACCGACGACGCCAGCGAATCTGCCAGCCGCGCTGGCCTCAGCGCCACCATCACCGGCGAGAACGGCGACATCGACCTCTGATCCGCCCCGGTGCGATCCCCAGCACCCGAAAAATGGCGCCGAGGCGTCACTCCTCGAGGAGCCGCACGATGCCGGTGTTGCCGTCGACCTCGACGAGAGCACCGTCGGGAATCGACGTCGTTGCACCCGCGACCGAGACCACGCACGGAATGCCGAGCTCGCGGCTCACGATCACCGCATGGCTCATGACTGCGCCGACGTCGACGATGACGGCTTCGACAGCCAGGAACAGTGGCGTCCACGACGGATCGGTGATCGGCGCCACGAGTACGTCGCCGGGACCGAGCCCGCGTGGATCGGCCGGGTCGATCACCACTCGGGCGCGACCTCGGGCGACACCAGGGCAGCCCGGCAGCCCTTCGAGCACATCGCCCGGTGCCGCTGCTGCTGTTGTGGCACCCGACTCGCCCCAGGTGTCGATCGGTGGGACGGCGCCCTCGACGATGAAAGGTGCCTGCAGCTTCGACAACCGACCGTGCAGCTCGGCTCGCTCGGCAATGACGTCGAGGTACGCCGCCGGGTCAGCGAGGTAGCCGGTGAACTCCTCACCGTTGAGGAGGCAACTCTTCCAGCGTTCGGCGACGCCGCCGCGCTCGACGGCTCGCTCGTGAAGCAGTCGCTGGACCCGACGGACCGCATGGATCGCTGCGATCACGGTGGTCTTGGAACGCTCGCGCGCCTGGGAGAACACGATCGTCGCAGCGAGCGCCTTGTCGAATTGGAAACGATCGATGCGGTTCAGTGCTGCACGGACCTCGACGACTGCCGATTCACGTTCGGCCACCAACTGTTGCTGATGGGCTGATGGCGAACGATCGTCCGCGACCGGACGCATGGCATCGATCGCTGCCCGGGCCATCTCAGGGCGGAACTCCCACGGGTCCGACCCGAGGTCCCACTCGTTCGGTCCGCGCGAACCGAAACGCGAGATGAACTGATCGAACTTGGCGGGGAACCCGGCGGCGTCGGGTGCGAGGCGCGACAGATCCCACATCGCTTCGGCAGGTGCCGCCGACTCGACGTCGCCGATGCCGCCCAGAATCGAGACGAGCAGGTGGTCCTTGCCCGCTTTGGCGACGAGGTCGCTGAGCGCTCCCGAAACGAGGGCGTCGGAGAACGTGTTCTCGATGTGGCGAGCGAACAGCGATTGAAAGAACGGGCGGAAGGACTCGATGTAGGCCAACTGGGCCTCGTCGCTGGCATCGGCGGCCGGCGCCTTGGATTCGAAGCGTTCGACCTTGACCTTGTCGGCGCGCAGCGCGGGAAGGTCTTTCGTGTTGAGGAGACGAAGCACAGTTGCAGCCAGTTTGAGGCTCGCCCGACGATTCTTGTCGCCATCGCGTTCGACGTAGGGCGGGGCATCGGAACCGCCGAAGAAGGTCTGGTCGATCGTGGCCACGTCGCCGCCCGGCGCGCGCACACCGAGCATCCGGACGTAGCTCGCGTTGATGTAGCAGTACCCGCCGAAGACGCTGAGGATGGTCATGGGTTCGTCGTCGGCGAAGTCACCCGCTGCGACCAGGCCCATCCGGACGAAGGCCTCACGCCAGCCATCCTCGGCGCCCTGGCCGATCAAGCCCCACGTGAATGGGAGGACGACTTCGGGAAACACTTCGCCGACGTTGCCGCGGGTGTAGAGCGGCCACTTGACGCTCGGCGGATTGTCGGTCTCCCAGATCTTGGTCATCGTCACGAAGCGCCGTCGGTGTGGCCCGTGACGCGATCGTGCGTCTGCTCCCACTCGTGCGGGAACTTGACGCCCAGGAGCGCCCCTTCGACGAGCCGTCGCGGCGCGTTGCTCAGGGCGTGATAGCCGCCGTAGCGCTTGGGCATGCGAACGAACCGTCGGTCGCGTTCCACCGCGTCGACCGTTGCTTTCACGAGCGGCTGCACTTCCATCTTCGGCAGGAATCCGAGCCGGCGGAACCGTTTCAGGCCGGCTGCGGCGAAGGGCTTGCCATCGTTGTCCAGGCGTTCCCACATCTCGGTCAGCACCGGTCCGGGGCTGACGACGGTCAGGCCGATCGGCGTCGCTTTCAACTCGATGCGCAGAGTCTCGGTGAAGTTCGTGAGACCCGCTTTCGACCCCGAGTAGGCCGCGAGGCCGGGAAACGGGATCGCGCCGGCCACCGAGGCCATCTGGACAACGTGCCCGCTCCCGCGACGCAACATGTGCGGCAGGGCGTCGCGGGTGAGCATGAGCGGCGTCTCGAAGTTCAGCCGAGCGAGTGCACGAATCTCATCGCGATCAGCGGTTGCGAAGCTCGTACTCGTCTCGATCCCTGCGTTGTTGACCAACACGTCGATGTGGCCCAGCACGTCGAGGCATTTCGGGATGAAGGCGTCGACTTCGGTTGCGTCACCGAGGTCGGCCACGATGTGGTCGCCGACGATGCGGTCTGCGACTGCGCGAAGTTTCGCTTCTGAACGCGCCGCTACCAGGACGCGTGCGCCCCGTTCAGCGAACTCGTGGGCGAGTCCTGCACCGATGCCGGCCGACCCTCCCGTGATCACGACATTCTTGCCATCAAGGTCCATCTGTCACTCCGGTTTCTCCTGCAGGGCGGTTGCACCCGTCACGCTTGAACGGTGGCGAGGTCGACGGGGATGTTGCGCGGCCCGCGAATCTGGCCGTTCGTCCACGTGGTCCGTTTCGTCTCGTCGAGGGAGAACGTCGGAAACGCTGTGACCCATTCGTGAAAGGCGATCTGCATCTCGAGCCTGGCCAGGTTGGAGCCGAGGCACCGGTGGATACCGAGACCGAACGCCACGTGCCGGTTCTGCTCGCGGTCGATCTGGAATTCCTCGGGACGGTCGAACGCTGCCGGGTCGTGGTTTGCAGCCGGGAAGGTGACCAGCACCTGTTCGCCGGCGCGCATCGGGCAGCCTGCGACCTCGGTGTCACCGATCACCTTGCGACCCATCGTGACCGGCGCATAGAAACGCAGGACCTCTTCGGAGAACGTGAGCCAGATCATGTCGTCGGGGTCGTCGGCCGCAGCGGCCAGGCGAGCGAGGTCTTCAGGGTGAGTGGCGAGGTGCCACAGGCCCGACCCGATCGCACTCCATGTGGTGTCGATGCCAGCAAGGAGCAGCAGGAGCAGGTACCCGAGTTTCAGTTCCTGGTCGACCGGTTCACCGTCGATCTCGGCGTTCGTGACCAGCGTGGCCAGATCGTCCTCGGGGTGTTCGGCTCGGCGCTCCAGCAACTCGGCGAAGTAGGCGCGCATCTCGGCGGTGACCTGCTCGCGCACCCGGTTGTCACGGGGAGCGATCTGGAAGTTGCGATAGATCCAGTCACGGAACAGGTCGGCGTCGCTGTCCGGGACGCCGATCATCTGGGCGATGCCGTGGACCGGGATGTGCTGCGAGTACTGCGCAGCGGCGTCGGCAGTGGGCTGATCCGATGCCATGATCTCGTTGATGAGACCGCGCGTGTATTCGCGCAGCTCAGGCTCCATCTGCGCAATGCGCTTGGGACTGAACGAAGGCAGCAGCAGACGCCTGTGGCCATGGTGGTCTGGTGGGTCAGAGGTGATCGGCGGTGCAGGCCGACGGATGGCGTCCGGCTGTGCGACCGACACCTGGATCGAGGAGAAGTTGACGGTGTCGTTCGCGATCGCCGAGACCGCCTCCATGGTGACGGGCATGAACGCTCGCCCGTATCGTTCGGTCATCGCCACCGGGCACTGCTCGCGCACACCGTTCCAGATGTCGATCGCGTTCTCACCCCAACCGTCGTCGAGCCAGTCCCAGTCGTTGATCCAGTCTGTGACGGGTTTCGCCTCGACCGTGTCGTTCTGGTGTGCGGCGCCTTCGGCCTCGTTGTCGTACGTCATCGTGATCCCCCGATCGATGTTGCTCCCGTTGGCACGGTACTGCACCACCGCTCCTCGATCGAAGGCGGGGAGACTCTCAGCGCATTGACCTGGGACTGCTGGCGTGAACCCTGGCCTGAGCGCTGGCGTGAGCACTTCGAGACTGGAAGTGCGACGCACGTTGCGTCGTACGTGCGACTTCTGGCACATCTCCGATAACATTCGTCACGTCGATAGATCTTTTGATCGACCCGCTCGCGGCGGATCAGGTCTCCGGGGGGTGACCTGGTCCGCGCAGCACTCCGTCCTTGGCCGCCCACTGAGTACGTCGGCAACCGAACGCTCGTACACCGTCGACAACGCCAACTGGGTCTGGCTCCGCAGCACGGTCGGCACCATTGCGATCTGCTGCAGCACGGCGTGCAGGTGATCATTCGATCGGGCCACGACGCGACAGTGGAGATCACCGGACCCGGTGATGGTGTGCACTTCCAGGATCTGCGCGATCGATGCGAGCGCGGCGACGGTCGCATCGTGGGAGCCCTGACTGATCTCGAGTGTGCAGAACGCCAAAACATCGAGACCGACACGCGTCGCATCGACGTCGGGGCCGTGACCCGTGATCACCCCAGTCGCTTCGAGCCGCTCGAGGCGCGAGTAGGCGGTTCCGCGCGCCACGCCGAGTTCCCGCGCCAGGTTCACCATCGAGATGCGCGGGTGGCGGCGCAAGGCAGCGATCATGCCGATGTCGAGTTCATCGAGCGGAACCGCATTCGACGGACCGGTGTTCGACGGAACGACGCTCGACGGCATGGTGTGCACCGTAGCTCGCAGAACAGATCCCTGATTGAACACAATGCTCGTGGTGAACGAGCAATGACTGCATCTCGTCGAGAGGCTTGACGTACGGGGCACCGGTTTGCGTGAATGAAGCCATGTTGAAGAACGTCGACCACATCACGTATGCCTGCGTAGCCGGCTCGATCGAGCGCTGGGCCTGGTTCCACATCGAGGTCGAAGGCGGACGGTTGATCAACCGCATCGACGACGTCCGGCCCGACGATGCAGACTCGAGCATGAAGATCTGGTGCATCGACTTCGGCAACTTCGGGGTTGCGCTGATCGAGGGAATAGACCGAGCCGAGCTGTCCCAGGTCACCTCTTTCGTCACCAAACACGGCGACCATGCAGTCCAACACGTTGCGTTCGACACCGGAGATCTCGAGACGTTTCAGACACACATGAAAGCAATGGGCGGCACACCACGCGGTGACACGCTCGTCCGCCACGATGGCTTCGGACTGCTGAAGCAGATGTTTGCCCGCGGATATGCCGTGGGCGATGCCGCCGAGGCCTGCTTCCCCGAGTACGTGGAACGCCCGACACTCGACGCGTCCGATACGGATGTGGCGATCACGTTCGCGCAAGAGACCGGCCGGGGCTTCTACGACCAGATCGAAGATGCCGTCGCAGCAGGTGACGACGCTCCGTTCTTCGATTTCGGTCGCATGCCGAGCGACTGGCAGGTTCCGGAAGCACGGCCGCTCGAAGCATCCACGACTCACTGATCTGCGCTCGACACCGAGCCTCGGTCGAGCCGCTGGTTCCGACAACTCGGGAGCAGTGCTCTGCGTCGACCCAATGTCCGTGCCAGAGTGAGCGGATGCGTCGTCTTCCCACATTGATCGTCCTGTCCACTTTCGCTCTGGCCGCGTGCGGCGGGGGAAGTGATGACGCGGCGGACACCACCGCGCCCGCCGAGACCGCTGCCCCGGTCGAGGAGACCGCTCCAGCAGAGACGACGCCCGCAGAGACCGCTCCAGCAGAGACCGCCCCAGCCGAAACAGCGTCCGCCGAATCGACGCCGGCTGAGACCACGCCAGCCGAGACCGCCCCAGCCGAGACGGCCCCAGCCGAGCCGGCGAGCACTGACGCTCCGGCTGGCGACGCTCAAGGAGCGGTGGCCGTGTCGATGGTCGAGTGGGCAGTCGAGGCGCCGACGGAAATCGCCGCCGGCACCGTCACATTCGACGTGACCAACGAAGGCAACTTCCCTCATCACTTCGCAATCGCTCGTGGCAACAGCTACGAGGAGTTGCCGCAAGCGGGCGGCGGCGCCATCGACGAGGCTGCGCTTGGTGACGATTTCCTCGGCCGAACTGCGAACCTCGACGGTGGTGGTGTCGAAACCATCGAGTTCGATCTCGAGCCGGGCAACTACGTCTTCTTCTGCAACATCGCCGGCACCGTCAGCCACGCCGCTCAGGGCCAGGTGCTCTCCGTCACCGTTTCCTGACCGAACTCCGCCCGGGCGGGTCTGTGGGAGCATGCAGTGTGAACGTCGAAGCGTTGTTGCTGCCGGTCATCCGCCAGGTCGGCGCACGGCCGAGGTTGTCGAAGCAGCTCTTCCGATTCGCTCGGTGGGGTGATCCGTTCACACCCGAGCGGTTCAGCTGGCCGTATCCGATCTACGACAAGATGACCGCGAAGGGCCCCGTCGTCTACAGCCGCCCGTACCAGCAATGGTTCGTGTCAGGCCATGACGAAGTGCTCGACGTGCTCCGGTCGCCGAATACGAGTACCGCAGCGGTCGGCCAGCGCATCTTTGCGGTTGCTCCGTACACCAAGCTGTCCGATGTAGCCGTCGACAACTTCAGCAGGTGGCTGCTCGTCAACGACCCACCGGACCACACACGGTTACGAGGGTCCGTGGTCCGGGCGTTCACGCCCCGCCGTGTCGCAGGCTACGAAGCACGAGTACGAACGATCGCCGCTGACCTCTTGGCGGACATTGCCTCCGACCCGCAGCCGGACATCGTGTCGAGTTTCACCGCCAGCCTCCCGATCTATGTGATCGCCGAGCTGCTCGGGCTGCCGCAGGACCGTTGGGGTTGGCTGCGCGAAGCATCAGCCGAGATCGGCGGGATACTCGAACCAATGCACAAGATCGACCCGGTCTCCATGAGTAACCGGTTCGCTGCACTGCACGACACCTTCGGCGCGATCATCGACGAGCGCCGGGCTGACCCGCAAGACGACCTGATCTCAGCACTCACCGCCGACGACACCGACGACGAACGACTCAGCAACGACGAGGTGATCGCAATGATCGGCGTGCTCATGCTCGCCGGGCACGAGACGACAACCGGACTCCTCGGCAACAGCATCGTGGCGTTGGCACGACACCCCGACCAGCGCGCCCTGCTCCGGTCGACGCCAGACCTTGCCGAGAACGCTGTCGAGGAACTCCTGCGTTATGACACGACCGCTCAATTCACCGGACGAACAACAACCGGGCCCGTGGCCGTCGGGGGCATCACGATTCCCGCCGGAGCGAACGTGGCGGTGATGATCGGTGCGGCGAACCGCGACCGACGCAAGTGGCCCGACGGTGACCTGCTCCGACTCGACCGTCCGGATGCTCGGTCGATCTCGTTCGGGCACGGTATTCACCACTGCCTCGGCGCAGCTCTGGCCCGCATGGAGATGAAGATCGCGATTCCCGCGTTCCTCGATGCGTTCGGCGACTACACCGTCGACCTCGACACCGCCGAGTGGAAACGCAGCCACACACTGCGCGGCCCTACAAAGCTCACCGTCATCCGCCCTGCTCCCGTTTCAGTAGGGGTCTGACCCCAACTGAAACGGTCAGCCCTTGGCTCGGCCGGTGATACCGAAGAGCATGCCGGCGACCTTGCGGATCTGGATCTCGTCAGAGCCTTCGGTGATCCGGTAGCGCCGATGATGGCGGTAGATGTGCTCGAACGGCATCGCCCGGTTGTACCCCATGCCGCCGCAGGTCTGCATCGCCTGATCAGCGGCGTCACACGCAAAGCGGTTGGCCCGGTAGTTGCACATCGCCACCTTGTCGGTGATCTCCATGTGGTCGACGCCACTGTCGAGTTGCCATGCCGTCTTCCAGATCAACGCCCGGAGCATCTCGGCTTCGGTGGCGAGTTCGGCAAGTGGGAACTGGATGGCCTGGTTGGTCGACAACGTCTTGCCGAAGACCGTGCGTTGGTTCGCATAGGCAACGGCGGTGTCGATGCAGTGCAGGCCGGCGCCGAGTGACGAGGCCGCCTGGCGGATCCGGTTCTCGTGAACGAACAGCTGTGCTGTCATCAGCCCGAGGCCTTCGTCACCGAGGATCGTGTCGTTGTGCACCCGCACGTCGTTCAACCGCACGTGTGCGTGGTCGGTCGGCATGTTGAAGGTCCACATGAACTCCTCGATCTTGAATCCGGGTGAGTCGGTCGGCACGATGAAACATGTGATGCCGCGTCCGTCGCCAGGGTCTCCCGAGGTGCGCGCGAAGATGTAGTCGTGCGTGGCGTGGTGGAGCCCGGTGTTCCAGTACTTCTCACCGCTGATCACCCACTCGTCACCATCACGCGTCGCCGTCGTCTCCATCCAGGTGGCGTCGGAGCCGTGGAGCGGCTCGGTCAGCCCGAAGCCGATCCGGGCGGTGCCGCCGAGCATCTTCGGGATCCACTCGGCCTGCTGCTCGGGCGACCCGTACTTCTCCATCATCAACACGGTGACGAGGTTGCCGACGATCGAGCTCTCGTTCTGGAGGTCGTTGTGCAGTCCGAGGCCTTTGCGGGCGAGGTGTTCGCGCACGATCGCCATGTCGAGGCTGCCGAGGTTCTTGCCACCAAATCGCTCCGGCAACTGTTGGCGGTAGAAGCCAGCGTCATCGGCTGCCACCCGCATGCGGCGGAGCAACCCTTCCCACTCAGCGTTCGGGAGGCCGTCGCGCTCCCAGTCCGTGCGGGCATCCTCGCGGCGATGATCGAAAAAGCGGATGTTGTCGTCTTCGTCTTCGATCGGCTTGATGACGTCGACGATGAACTGATCGAGCTCGCCGAGGAGCTGTTGTGTCGATGCCGGGATGTCGAAGTCCATGCGTCGAAGGTAGTGCGCCCTTCGATTCTCATCAGAAGTGGACCCAGTGTGGGAGTCGATACCCAGATGTGCCTCGACGGACGCCCCGTCACCGACCCCACGGAGTACGGGGGCGTTTCGAAGTACCTCACGACCGCCGCCCCACAGGTGAGCGTGATTTGCCGCCGGAACCGAGTGTGGCGCTGCACTGGCCTCGGCGAGCTACGATGGTCAGCTGGTCGAGTCGATCGATGCGAGTCGCTGGACTGTCGTTGCAGCCGGCACTGCCGTCGATCAATCCGTCGAGCTCTTTGTCGTCCGAGATCAGGTCGCGCCCCCACGAGATGGCCGTGCTCGCGTTCGCCTCCTGCACGCCGATCCCGAAGCGGGCGAGATCGACACGCCCGTCGGGCGCGGCGTCCGCACGCCGCTGCAGCGACGCGACGACGACGATGCCGCTGACGACGAAGAACACGATGACGGCGAGATCGGCCACGTGCAGCAACCGATCCGGCAACGACGTCGCGTACCCGTCGAGCCAGAAGAACGCGGCG
>ENA-ORXT01005652-ORXT01005652.1-marine-metagenome-genome-assembly--contig:-NODE-5652-length-12155-cov-11.646547_pt1 | contig 12155 bp, 13 predicted proteins | sample MGYA00237868_ERZ511482 | MGnify/ENA metagenome assembly ERZ511482 | reverse complement strand
ACTACGGCCATGCGGGGTACCTCCGGGTACTAGATCGGGAACAACTTGCCAGTCGCGACCCCATTGGTGATGCCATTTCGCTTGAGCGGTCCAACCGAGATGATTCGGCGAGTGTCATCTGCTGCGAGCGTGATTCTGAGCAACTTGCCGTCCACTGTTTGGATGACGTTGAAGTTTCCGCTTCTGAGATCCAGATAGACCTCGCTAGAGGTCTCGGCAAACGTAGCGAGATCGTCCAGGGTGAGCTTTCCTTGCAACCGGCCCATCCTTGGTTCGTTGAGTTTCGTGCTGACGCTGTCGGCAAAGGACCACGGCCTGACCTGGCCGCCTGGCAAATCGGGTCCTCTGCAGGCGCCGTTGCAAAGCTTCGCGCCAAGTGCCGCTCCTCCGAAGCACTCGCCCGCGCCCTGGGCGGTTTCGATGCAAGCCAGCAACCCTTCAAGCCAGTTCTTGGGGTTCACAGCCGCTTTTGCGGTTCCTGCGGGGTCATCGATGAAGGCGGGAACAATAGCGAACGCTGTGAGCGGCGCCATTCCTGCACCAAACAAGAAATCTCCGACAGCGCCGCCGTCATCCCGGTTCGTTGCTACGTCGGTGTCAGCCGGAGATCGGAATCGGTGCGTACCCTGGTCAACAACATTCCCGTCGGGCAGGATGCATTTGTCGAACACCTCGGACCCCGCGCACAACCCTGACGGGTCGCTGTACGTGACGGGGTTCGCCGATCCGTAGATGTAGGGCTCACCGGTCATTGTGACCAATGGATCGACCGAGATGAATACACCCGTGGTGGGGTCGTAGTGGCGGTTGTTGAGGAACAAACCACTCTTGCCGCAAGTCCCTCGCGTTGTCGTAGATCCAGCCTTGCAACGCCTGCGATTCGCGCGTCGGGCATGCCGGTTCGGACGATGATCCGACCCCGAAAAACGCGGACGCGTGTTTTGGGCCTCGACGTCGACCGGGCGGTCGAGGAGTCCAGCGGGCGCGTTCACGTGGCCCAGTGTTGCAGAACCGGTGCTGTCAGGAGCGGCGTCGACGGCGCTTCTCGGCGCGCTCGGCCTCACGCCGTTGCTGTCTCGACATGGCCGGCCGATCCGCCGCTGGCGGCTTCGAGGTGGGCCGCGAGGTGAGGTTGCCGTTGACCGATTCGAGCTTGGCGACGATCGTCTTCAGGTCGGCGTTGTGACGTTCCGAGGCATCGAGTGCGGCCTCGAGCCGACCGATCTCGGCATCGCAATCGGCATGGTCTGATGCGCCTCGATGCGTGCCGACGCCGGTCTCGAACACGGCCTCAGCAGCGGCATCAGGGTTGTCGAACCGGACCGGTTCCGGCGCTGGGCGTCGTGTCGGTTGGTCGCGTTTGAGGGTCTTGATCTGTTCCTGCAGTCGTTCGACTTGGGCCCAGTTCTTGTCGCGCTGACGAGTCAACTCTGCGATCTGTTCGGCCATCTCGACGTAGGTGCCCCCGGCCTTCACGACCGCCCGTTCGTGGGCGACTTTGGCCCGATACGCGCGCATCCGCTCGGCATCGTCGGCCCATTTCCGTGGCCGACCCGGCCCCCGTTTTGCCTCGCTGTCGTCTGCCATCGGGTGCATTGTCGCACGTGCGTCAATCATGATCTCTCGCAACACACCTTGGCACTAAAGTTCGATCCCGCCCGCCAGCCCGGCCGTCGTAGTCGCCCTCGACGAGTGCGGTGACGACAACCCGCAGCGCAGCGCAGGGGCGTCAGCCATGTGTGCGGGCGCGGCGAACGTCTCTCAGAAAGAGAGATTGAACAACAACAACCGTTGTCCGGTGGGGTGCTCCCGCCTCGCTTCGCTCGTTGCGCTGCCGCCCCTCCGGGTTGCCCTCAGACGGCTCCGTGTGGGCCCTCGGATCGGGTTTGGTTGGGTCCCGGATCCGGCAGGATTCGGCGTGCAGCACCAGTGGTGCATATGTGTGGTCCTTGAAGTAGTAGACGCACGTTCGGTTATTCGTGTCGTGTTGAGGGCGTTGAGTGGGGGTTCGGCAGGTGTTCGGGGTGTCGTGCTGCTGATGGTGAGCTTGGTTGAGTCAGCTGGTGTTGTTGCGTGGTGGTCGGACTCGATGTTTGAGTTCGACAACGGGTGCGATCGAAGCGGACGGTCGGTTGGTGCTGGCGGGGTGGGTGGCTGCGTGGACTTGAGCGAGTCGGCTGATGTCGACGTGGGTGTAGAGCTGCGTGCTCGTGAGGTTGCGGTGGCCGAGCATTGCTTGGACCCATCGGACGTCGGCGCCGCCTTCGAGCATCAACGTGGCGAGGGTGTGGCGGAACAGGTGACAGCCGCCTTCGGCAATGCCGGCGGCCCGCAAATACTTCTCGATGGTGGAGCCGACGTGGGCGGTGCAGAGCTTGTTGCCGGTGCGGGTGATGAACAGGCCGGGTTCGTCGAACTGGTCGCGCAGCAAGACGGTGCGGGCGTCGATCAGATAGCGGCCGATCCAGACGGTGGCGCGTTCGCCAAGTGGGACGATCCGGTCCTTGGCTCCCTTGCCTTCGCGGACGAACAGGGTGCGCTTGGTGAGGTTCGCATCCGCGACGTCGAGGCCGGCAAGTTCGGCGCGGCGGACGCCGGTCGCGTAGAGCACTTCGAGCATCGTCCGGTCCCGCAAACCGAGCGGTGTGTCGATGTCAGGCTGATCGAGGATCTCTTCGGCCTGCTCCGGCGACAGCACCTGCCGCGGCAACCGCTCGGGTGTCTTCGGCAACTCCATCTCAGCGGTCGGGTTGACGGCCATTTGGCGTTGCTTGGTGAGCCAGGCGAACAGACCCCGGGCTGCAATCAGATATTGCTGCTGGGTCCGAACCGTGAGCGGCGTCCCAGCCTTCGTCAGGTGCCGGTGAAGGTGCCGGCGGTACGCGTCGATGACCTCGACCGACACCTGGACCGGTGACGTGACGTCGCGCTCGATCGACCACGCCGCCAACGATGCGAGGGCCTTGCGACGGCCATAGACCGTCGCCGGCGACAACGCTTTGAGTTCGAGCGACAACAGGTAGCCATCAACCAACCGACGCCAGGAGGCCGGGTCATCCGGATCGCCGGGGACCGGCGCTGCGGAACGATCACCGCGCCGAGCCATCAGCCGCCCCCAACTGCCGCTGGAACAACTACGACATCGCCATCGCGTTCTTGCCTGGGAGTGCGTTTCCGGCCGCTCCGTCTCGGAGCCGCCGGTTTGAGTGCAGTGACCTGGGACGACGCCGCTTCGGGTGCGGTCCGACCGGGGCCCGACCGCCCGCCGACCGGGGCCCGACCAGACCCCGACCGATTGCCCTTGAGCGTGGTCGGGTCGGTCAATCCGATGACGAAGCGGTCGCCGTCGGCGCCTTGGCCGTCCCAGGCGAGTTCGTAGACGTGTGCGCCGTTGTCCCCGCGGTGCGCGACGACGAGTTCGAGGTCGACGAGTCGAGCGAGGTGAACCTTGAGTTGCGTGTCGCCCCAGCCGCCGTTCTCGCGCACCTGCCGACGCGTGAACCGCACCTGATCTCGATCACCCTCGCCGGCCTGAACGCCGACGTAGGCGTGGAGATCGTCGAGGAGCCGGCGGGTCTGCGGTGGCAGCTCATCGAGGGAGCGGCCGAGGACATCGTGGGCGACTCGGTTCGCGACGGCGACGTCCGCGGCGGCGGCTTCGACGTAGACGACCTCGACGCCATCAACGATCACCGTGGAGCGGGTGCGTTGGTGTTGATGCAGGAACGTGACCGCCCGAATCAGGCTGAGATATTTGGCGTGATCCCGACGCGTCCGCGTGCTGGAGTCAGCGAACGTCAACTGCTCGGCAAACGGATTGACGACCGCGACCGGCTCCAAGAGCCGTTGGGCGTCTTGGTGGACCTTGACCACCCCGTCGCCCTCCCGGCTGCCGACGAGGCCGGCCAGTGTTTCCTTCTGCCGTTGACGGACGTGAATTGCTCGGGTCTGTTCCATCGATTCGTCGACGGTCAGGACGAGGCAGCGGTTCATGAGTTCTTCGTCGATGTCGATCGCCGTTGTCGTCAAAAAGATCGCCGTCGGCCCGGTGACTGAATACGTGTGCGTGACCAGTCGGCCGGTGTTGCCGTCCTTGCCCGTGCTGGCAATCGACAACTCGCCGTCGGACTGCAACAGCTTGAGCGCGTAGGACGCCCGAGACGCGCCCTCCTCCTCGGCAACGGCCAACACTTTGTGGGCGAGGTCGCCGCCGCCCATGTAGAACAACGACTGCCCGGTGACGGCTGAGTAGCGGACCAGATCCTCATCAGGAACAAATCCCAACACGGCATCGACGAGCGCGGACTTGCCTGCCGCCGATGTTGATTGGACCACGACCGCGAGCGGACTGGCCAGCTTGCGAGAGACGGCGGCGAGGTAGCCGACCACGCCGTTGGATACTTCGCCAACGATGCCGACGCGTGCGAGGTCGCCGGCGATGCGGTCGATCAGATTCGGGTCGCGCAGCAGATCGAGCGCTGCGTCTTCTTCGGCCTCGGATAACACGACTGGCTCGGAGATGTCTGGTGTCTGGTTGTCGGTGACGGCGCGTGCGGCTTCGGTCTCACACGCGAGCAACACTCGACCCAGATCCGACTTGACTGCCTCGACGTCGGCGCCAATCTCAGCCGCTGCTGCGGCGATGAAGCTGGCGCGGGCTTTGGCTGAGTAGAGATCGAAGTTGTCGACATGAAACCGGTCGCGGCGGGCGGCGAGGACGTTGACTTTCAACATCTCGAACGACGACGCCCGCCCAAGCCCGCGGACGCGCCAACGACGATCATCAAAGCTCAGTCGCAACTCGCCGTCGACCGACTGAGCATCGGCCGGCTCGACGACGACAACAGGTTCGGGCGATGGCAGCGTCGAGGGCTGCTGTGCCGGTTGCTGGGCAGGCCGTGGGGCTGGCGAGGCGTCCATCCAGACCGCCTGACGAACCAACGAACCAAGCGCGCTCCCTGGCTGCGCAGAGCGGACCATCACGTCATTCGCGTCAGAGCCCGTTGGGAACTCGACGCGCAGACACGTGATCCCGAGTGTGCCGAGATGCTCAGCGAGAGCTGATGCGCCGACGTCGCCGGCCTGGTCGTTGTCGAACGCAACGACCACCCGATCAACGTTGCGCTCAAGCAGCGTCGTTGCCAGCTCGTCGAGTCGACCGTCAGGACCAGCGACAGCGGTGACTGACCGGTGACCCGAGCACCAAAACGACAACGCATCAACGACGCTCTCGCAGACGATCACCTCGTCGTCGAGGCCATCAAGATTCCAAACAGCAGACGGCGCAGCAGTGATCCAGCGGTGACGGCCGGCATCGAGGCGAGTGTCCTTGCCAATCGTGCGGCCATAGACCTCAACCACCTCGCCGGAAGCGTTGACGATCGGGAACGCCACGCAACCGCGAAAGTGTTCGTGACCCGAGTCGCGCAACACACCCAGCCGCTGCAAACGAGGGCGGACCTCGGCGGGGTCGGACTGCTTCGCTGGCAATGCCTTCCCGAGGGTCCGGTCTGCGAACCCGATCTGGAACTTGCCGATCGCCGCCGCGTCCGCGATTCCGCGTCGTTCGAGCCAGCCGAACGCCGTCGAGCCGACCAACGCGTTGCGGTAGTGATCGACGACGACGCCGAGAACGGCCGAATCGGTGTCGGGCCAGTCCAAAACCGTCACAGCCTGAAACCTGTCAATAGGAACATAGGCGCTAATCTATAGCGCACATCCTCTCTGTCAATGAAACAGGTGCTCTCTATGTTCCAACTCGTGGCATTCCCCGACAACCTCACCAACACCCGCAAAGACCGCGGACTCACCCAACAAGCCCTCGCTGACGCCGCCGGCATCCACGTCACACAGCTGCGCCGCTACGAAGCCGGAACCAGCCAACCCACCCTCGACGTCATCCGCCGCATCGCAACAACACTGACAACAAGCATCGACTCCCTCGCCAACGACGACAATGATCTCCCCCAAGACCTCCGCCGACACTTCGAAGCCATCAACCAACTCGACGAAGACGAACAAACCGTCATCCGCACACTCATCGAAGCCACCCTCATCCGACACCAAGCCCGCAAAATCGCCAGCTGAAGTCACATCAGCCTTCGACTTATGTCGGAACGACTTTCTAGATTCGATGCATCCCCCGGGCCCGGCGACGATGCCGACACCCACCTGAGTGACCGCTTCTAAGACGATGGCGTCCTGCGCTCGGTGAGAGGAAGCCCTGACGCCGCTCCGCAACCGGCAGGATCGAAGATCCAGTCCTCCACCAGAGCACGCAGAAACTTGCGGTCTTCACGCGAGGCACGTTCCGGTTTCTGCCCGTCGATCACAAACAGCTGATCTACGAACAGATCGACGTTCTGCGGAGGGTCCGCGTACAAAGACGAAGAATCTCCATACATGCCCCAACCCCAGGTGACGATGAGGTCATAGAAGACCCCACCAATCCGCGATTTCAGAGCTTGCTCCATCGGCAGATTTTATACACAACGACCGAATCAGAGCAGCGAGCGGCCATCGGCCTGGCCCGTCTTGGCGATCAATCCAAGAACTTCTGAATCCACACGACCAATTTCTCCTCCATCTGAATTCTTGTTTCGTGATTCTGGTCGAGTGTTGGAAAGTCGTCCCGATTCCGAATCCGGTTGCGAATGCTCTCCTGCAGAAGCCGGCTCAGGGATCTCAACTCTTCGTGCGTCAACTGCTTGAGAGTTGTCTTGTTGGGGATCTTGCCCCTGGAAATGAAGCGACCAGTGTGCCCATCGACTTTGAGACCCACGCCCCCGACCTCGACCCCGACCTGCTCTGCCTCGGCCTTACTCCTCGCCAACAGCAGCTCCGCCGCTGTCCGCCACGTCGAATGAGACGCCAGAAATGCGCCACCGTAGAGAGAAACGCCGACCAACGCGACGTTCGCCGGCGTCGGATCAAGGCCCGTGAATCCGGTACCGGCAGTGCTGACCGGGCCGGGCACAGACGCCTGGCCGTAGCCACCGTCGGGAACGTAGTCCTCGCTACCTGCCGTAGCGTTGTAGCACTCAGTTCCGCCCATCTGCGTGTACGTATATGTGCCATCCGCTGCGACTGAGAACGACCCAGGCACGATGCACAGCCCCGACGGGTCCGAGTACGTGACCGGGTTGGCGCCACCGTAGATGTACGGCTGTTCGGTCATCTCGACAAGCGGATCAACGCTGATGAACACACCCGTCGATGGGTCGTAGTGGCGGTTGTTGAGGCAACCGAGGCTGTGCGATTTACACCGCGACGGTCCGGTCGGCGCACGCCGGCGTCGCCGACACGAAGAAGCAGTAGCAGCAGCAGCGATCACGTATCGACGAGACGCTCGAACCGCTGACGAGCACCCTGCCGAGTCACACCCAGTTGAGCGCCGATCGTGCCCCACGACAACCCAGCCTGCTTCGCTGCAACAACCGCAGCCTCCAAACGCTCCTCAGCAGCTCGACGACCCGCAGCAGCCGCACGCAACTCACGAAAAACCACACCGTCAACCCGATCGACGCGGCCCTGCTTAACGGCCTCATCGAACGCAGCAACGATCGCGTCGACGTCACCGTCGGTCAGGTCTCGAGGATGCTTCTTCGTTGTTGCCATTCTGATCACAACCATTCCAGGTACTGGGTCCGAGCCCGCATCGCATGAATCGCGTACTCGATGTCATCGGTGACCACAATGCCGATCTCCAAGATGTTCCCAGACTGATCCGGACCCACCAGCATCATAAGATCGTTCTCATCAACACCGTGACCACCGGCAACCGAGTTCTCCACGGCATGCCGAATGTCATCATCAGAGATCCCATGCCTGCGAGCACTCGCCAGGATCTCCACACCGACAACAATAGTTGTCACAGAGGATCGACGCAACCGCACTTCGGTAACCGTCAGTTGTTGAGGAACAAACCACTCTTGCCGCGAGTTGCCCGCGTTGTCGTAGATCCGGCCAGGCAGCGCCTGGCTCGCTCCCCACGCGTGAGCCGGTTCAGGCCCCGATCCGGTGTCGCAAATCGCGGACGCGTGTTTCTCTGCTCACTGATGGACGGCGGAGGTGGCAGAGCTGAGCTGAGCTGCGGCGGATCAACGAGTCCACAACCATGTAGCCGTAAACCCAATCACACCCATGACAGCGGCGAGCAGAACAGACCCACCACGCGCCAGGTAACCGATGAACATGAAGAGCCCAACCGCAGTCGGCCCCACCCGAGCCCAGACCAACACACGCCGATCTCGCCTAGACGTGTCAGAACCTGACCGCTCTTGCCTTCTGATTCTCATCAGCGGCCCACCCTCCCGAAGATGACGGCCTGGCCATCGATCGTCACCGTTGGACCGACGTACGCATTCTGAAATGCCTCGGGACTTACGGTTCTCCCATGAAGCACCGCGTCGACGACGGTGACGAACTCGACCTCTCGAGCTGAGAACATCGGAACGTCGTATCGAATCTGGTCCTCGGGCACGTCGTAGTAGGAAAGTGGCCCAGCCCCGACCCCGAACCCCGCCCACCACGCCGACCGGCGACGTGTCGCTTCGACACGTAGGTAGCTGTCTGGCGAGAAGGGAACGTAAGTGCTCAGGGTCTCTATCCGGGTGCCAAGATGGTCGTAGCAGTAGACGACGTAACAACCGCTCAACTCTGAGAGTCCATCATTTTCGATGATCGAATCCTGAACGAACCAAGTTGGTGTATAACTGAGATCTGACGACCAGTTCGGATCTGTGTCGACGACGTCAACCGACACAGGCGAGACTGGAGAACTCCCGACACGGTCGTCATCCCCGTAGCCGTCTGACTGCTTGCCGTGCGGATCGCTAACCGGCTGACGAGGGTCGCCGCACCCCCTTCGACAGTGGATCGACCGAGGTTCAAGCCCGTCCGGGTCGCTAAACGTCAATGGATTCGCTGCCCCATAGATATACGGCTGCACGGTCATTGTCACCAACGGATCAACGCTGACGAACACACCCGTAGATGGGTCGTAGTGGCGGTTGTTGAGGAAGACGAGGCCCCGGGCGACATACGTGTCCGTGGCCATCAACTCAACTTAGCCGTCACTACTGATCAGCTTGATTTCGGAACGCTCGAACACCCCGCTCAGCACTGAATCCGTTGTGCCGAACTCAGCGTCACCAAGAAGGAAGTACTCGCCTTCGCCAACAACGCAGCCCGCCTCCTCAACCAAACAAGATCCACCACACGGTTCGAAACACGGTGCCACTTCACCGCGCCTGGCCCAAACAACGCCGTCCACCTCAAGTCTTCCCCCTCGGAGCCTCACGACGCTGCCCTCCGTCGCAGCGACGCGGGAAAGAACGTTGAAGGCCGGCTCCAAACCTGGCGTCGCCTTCGACTCCACCACTGCCAACGTTTCGACCTCGATCAAAATGTCAGGTGCCGGCACGCACATGTCAACCACCTGACCTACCCGGTACAGGGGGACCATCGACGTCGTTTCGACCGTGAAACTCACCTCAGACTCGGGGCACGCAGACGACGACTCGCCAGCTCCGCCAGGTCCTGCGCTTCCACAGGCAGAGAGAAACACGACGACTCCGAAGAGAAGCAAGCAGCGAAGTTTTGTCATGTCATTCATCCCGGCAGATCAATCAGGGCGATACCCGCCGTCTGTTGGAAGAGCACGGTGGTACTGGATCCGTTGAACTGGTATATCTCGATCGATGGAAAGCCATCGCAGGCGCACCCCACGGATGCCGGGTCGACCAGACCCGACGACGAGAACCGCATGCGCGCCGTTCCCTCGGCCGTGATGTCAACACCGAAGGGCTGAATAGGATTGTTGATCTCGTAGTGAATGCTCAAGCTGTCGTAGCGGCTATCGAGCGTGAGGTCGAAGATGTTCACGTCCCCAGGGCGATTGCTGTTCACCGTCAATCCGAGATCCCCCGGGCCGAGGTTCCGCATCGATACCGCTATCGGATAGGCATCACCGCAAGATCCACCACTGTTGCACGTGTAGTTGGCGAACGCCTGCCAGCGACCAGTCTCGAAGTTCAGTTCTAGAGCGACCCGCGAGCCGAACGCAGTCGAGTTCGGGATGAACCCTCGATCATCGCCGTCGTAGTTGTAGCGCCCACGACTGCCCCACCCAAAGATGCCGCAGGATGGGATGCACTCCTTCTCTCGCGGAATGAACGCATTTAACCGGAGCACTCCTCGCGACGGGTCCTTGCCGAGGCTGCCGCTGTCGTACGACCAGCCTGCCTGGTTGTTGATCGCAGAAGTCGCCGAGCTTGCCGGTGTGAACGGCGGCGCCTTGGTCTTGGAGCCACCACCGGGTATGTACTCGGCGTCGTTGGCTGAACAGAACGACTTGCTCACGGAACACAACCCGCTCGGATCCGAGAACGTGACAGGGTTCGCTGAGCCGTAGATGTACGGCTCGCCGGTCATTGTGACGAGCGGGTCGACGCTGATGAACACACCGGTGGTGGGGTCGTAGTGGCGGTTGTTGAGGAAGTCGAGGCCACTGGTGTCGAACTCGCGCTGCGCGGCGATCACCGGCGATGCCGGGACTTCAGGGCCTTCGAAACTTCCGTCGATATCAAGTCGCGATCCCCCAAACTGAAGAAAGCGAGCGGAATCGTTACAGATTTCCTGTCCGCCCCCTCGACGTGAAGGGCCTTGCTCTCGCTGACGGGCCCACCTGGAACCGATACCGAACGAACCACCGCCTGGCCGGCGACGAACGACTCCTTCGTGAAGAGAGTGCTGACAGTCACGCCAGTCGAGTCGACCCGAACCCACGTCCGCCACGCCAACACCGGCGAGAGGAACCCGGCGACGACGAACATGCCGCCGGCGATCTTGTAGACCAAGCCAGCGTCCGGGGAGAGGACCGGCCAGAGGCCGAGTAGTCCAAACACAAAGACACTAGCCAATCTGATCGCGCTCGGCCGAATCTTCACTATCGACCCAACTCATAGCCGAAGTTCCAGGCCCACTCAGAAACCTGATCAGCTACGAACCAGCCAACCAGGCCGCCACCGACTCCACCAACGACTCCACCTGCGACGCAACCCCAGGGGCCCACGGAGCAGCCGTATGCGCCAATCGTGGTGGCGCCAGCCGTCGATCCCGCAACTGCTCCGCCCGTGCTGACCGTTGTCTTCACCAGCGAGTAAGTAACCCGGTACCCCTGAGAATGGCCCTCGGACGACCGATAGTTGTCGAGGAATCCGACGCCAGCCTGAAGACCTACGAACGCCTTCCCGAGCAACCGCGTTCGAATCGACATCTTTCCGGCCGGCAGCACCCTGTTGCCGAAGTCCGCAATCCCCGCCCGATAGCGGGTGTAGTTCAAGACCACGGTGCCATTGGCACGTGTGTACCCAGCCACCGAAACCGTGCCGAGCGCTACTCCACCACTAGCTCCATCCGAAACGATCCCGCCGAACTTGACCAAGTAGTCAAGCACGGCAAGCGCCTGATTCGGCCCGTACTCGCCACTCGATGCTGGAGCAGAACACAGCCCACCGAGACCGGCAGAATCTCCGACAAAGCACCATTGGGAAGGGTCATCGACCGCTCCCGGGCCTCTTGGACCCTGGTAGTCCGGACCGACATAGACGTTCGCGCCGGAAGAGCCAGTCCGGTGCTGATTCGGCCCAACGGGCCCCGTAAAGTTCCACGGGAGCTGAGTGCCACCCGACCCGCCCCGCCCTGCATTGCGGCCGTGATCATCGACGTTGCAACCATCCACCGGACACGGCTCCAACCCCACCGGGTCAGACATACTCACCGGATTCGCAGCCCCGTAGATGTACGGCTCACCGGTCATTGTGACGAGCGGATCAACGGACACGAACACACCTGTGGTGGGGTCGTAGTGGCGGTTGTTGAGGTAGGTGAGGCCATTGGTGTCTTCGTGCTGGCCAATGAAACCTGTTGTGGTCGGCTCATCAGCCGGGTCGGGTCCTCGACGCTCCCCATACGGGGTGTAGTACCTCGTCGACACCACACCAGCGGTGACCGTCGAGGTCACCGAACCCTGATGATTACCCAACAGCACCGACACCTCGTCGCCCGCACCGGCCAGGGCAGCAGCAGTCGTGTGCGTTCTCGATGCAACCGTGGCACCACCATGGGCGTAGCTCCGACGCATGGTCGACCAT
>ENA-ORXT01005651-ORXT01005651.1-marine-metagenome-genome-assembly--contig:-NODE-5651-length-12157-cov-6.955877_pt1 | contig 12157 bp, 10 predicted proteins | sample MGYA00237868_ERZ511482 | MGnify/ENA metagenome assembly ERZ511482 | reverse complement strand
TCGACGGCGGAGGCCAAGGCCGAGGCGCAGGACGTCTTCGAGAAACACGGCAGCCGCAAAGGCCCGCGCCGACCTCTGCGCAAAGGCACGCCGCGCAAAAGTCCGGCACGCAAGGTCCCCGCCACCAAGAGAAAGAGCACCGATGCCTGATGCCCTCCCCGAGACCCTGCGCATCCGCACCCGCGCGCTCACCGACGCCGCGCCCCGGCCCGATGGCCGCTACGTCCTCTGCTGGCTGCAACAGGCGCTGCGCGCGACCGACAACCCCGCGCTCGACGTGGCGGTGAGCATGGCCAACGAGCTGGGTCTGCCCTGCCTCGTCCATGTCGATATCCCCGATACCTATCCCTATGCCTCCGCCCGGCTGCACCGCTTCATCGCCGGGGCCATCGGCACGTTGGAGAAGGCGCTGGGGAAACGCGGCATCGCCTGCGCCACCCACATGGTCCGCCCCTCGCACGAGGAACCGGATCTGCTCGCCCGCCTCGCCGCCGGTGCCGCGCTGGTCGTGACGGAAGAACGGCCCCTCCCCGCCTCCCGCTGGCACACCGACCGCCTCGCCGACGGGATCGAGCCGCCCGTCTGGACCGTCGATTCGCACCGCATGGTCCCTCTTTCGCTGATCGACACCGGCATCAAGACGACCAAGGGATTTCGCGCCGCGCACAAGGCCCTGCGCGAGCACCCCGCCTGCCTGCCCGCCGACGTGCCCCCCGACCATCCGCCCTATGACGGCCCCCTCCCCTACACCCCCGACCGCATCGGGTCGCGCCGGGCGGCCACGCTCGACAAGTGGATCGCGGAGTGCCGCATCGACCGGACCCTGCCCCCCTGCGAGAAGTTCGAGGCATCGGCCCCGGCACTCGACGCGCTGATGGACGACCTGATCGAGCGCATCCTCCCCGTCTACAAGTGGCGGCGCAACAACCCCGCCGACGACGCCTCCGCCTCGCTCCTGTCGCCCTACATCCATTACGGCATGATCGGCCCGCGCGAGATCGCCGCACGGGTGTCGGCATCGGACGCGCCCGCCGCCTGCAAGTGGAAATATCTCGACGAGCTGCTGACATGGCGCGAGTGGTTCGCCTATCTCGCCGACGAGCGCGCGGCGCCGACCTCCTACGATCTCCTCCCGAAATCGGCGCGCGAGACGCTGGCCGAGCACGCGAGCGACCCGCGCGAGACGGTGTACTCGCTCGACGACCTGCTGCACGCCCGTACCGAGGACGAGACGTGGAACGCGGCGCAGAAGCAGTTCCTGTGCGACGGGTACATGCACAACAATCTGCGCATGTACTGGGGCAAGGCGATCATCGGCTGGACGCCGGACCCGCAGACGGCGTGGTCGGTCGCGTGCTATCTCAACGACCGCCTGTCCTATGACGGGCGCGATCCGTCGACCTACGGCAATCTCGGCTGGGTCTTCGGGCAAGGGCGCCCGGCCTACAAGGAAGCGCCGGTCTACGGCTGGGTCGCGAAGAAATACGACGGGGCCGTGCGCAAGCGGCCCGGCGTGAACGAGTGGCTGACGCGGGAGGCGGCGCGCGAGGGGCCGACGGTCTCGGTGCCGGACGCCGTGCCGGACTATTCGGGCGATTCGCCCCCCTGGTCTCCCGGTACGCCGTAGGACGGCGCCGCGCGGGGGTCGAGCGCGCGCTGGACATACGCTTCCATCTGCGGCGCGTAGACCGCCCATGCCGCCGCCACCGCCTCGACCGGGCAGTCTTCCGTCCAGTCGCAGCGCAGGTCGGCAATCGGCCAGCCGAGCCGGTCGACCATCGTCATCCCCGCCGAATGCACCGGTCCCGCCTCGCCCCCCGCCGCCAGACCCGCGCGCAGGGCGTCGATCAGGCGGTCGCCGAGCGCCGCGCCCTCGCTCGCCTCGAACGCTGCAACCATGGCCCCCGGCACGCCGTCATGCGCCAGCAGGTTCCCGCCCGAGGCCACGTCCCGCCCGCTCGCCTGCGTCCAGATGCCGAGCGAGCGCGGCCCCGAATGGATGGCCGTCCCGCCACCCGCGTCGATGGCCAGAACCTGCCGGTATTCCGCGAACTCCGCCGCCCCGATCACCGCGTCGAGGGCCGCACGGGCGGGCAGCCCCGCCGCCATCGCGTCCAGAGTCTTCGGCCCCAGCGACGGGTCGGTCACGTTCTGGCTCGCCACCGCACCGACCCCCGCGCGGGCATGGGAACAGCGCGCAGCGACCGCGGGGGAGGACGAGGAGATGGCGACGCCGAACATCCCGGTCCGGGCGCAGCGGGCGACGAGGGAAAAGGTCATGCGCGGCGCTCCTCTGGCAGGGTGGCCACGCCCGGCTGGTCCATGTACCCGCGCTGGATCGCGATCCGGTCCGCGATATGCCGCGCGTCGTGCCACACGCCCCAGATGAAGGACGACCCCCGCTGCGACAGCCACGGCAGCCCGAGGAAATAGACCCCCGGCTCCGTCGACACTCCCCGCACATGCGCGGGTCGCCCCCGCTCGTCGAAGGCATCGACCTCCAGCCACCCGTGATCCGCCGCATACCCCGTCGCCCAGACCACGGCGCCGAGGTCGGACAGCGCGAGCGAGCGCACCGGGTCCGTCAGGCAATCCGGGTCCGGCCCGAGAACCCGCGCCTCCGGTTCTTCGGGCAGGGCCATCGCGTTGCGCGCGGCCCAGGCATCCGCCTCGTCCAGCACCGACAGGTAGTTCGCATCCCCCCGCGCCACCGTCTCGGCGATATCGGGGGCGAAATGCAGGGCGCCGTCCGCGCAGGCCTCCGTGCGCCCGACCAGCGTCACGCCCTCCCCTGCCAGCCGCCGGAAATCGACCGTATGCCCGCCCCGCGCCCCGCTGACGCTGATGGTGACATGCTCGGCCCCGGCGCTTGGCGGCGGCGCTTCCCACTTGCCCAGCACCCCCAGCCACCACACGAAATCGCGGCCCCGATACGCGCGCGGCGGGCGGTCATGCGGCCCGACGGAGAGATGGACGCGCCGCCCCGCCCGCCTCAGTTCGTCGGCAATCTGCACCCCCGACGATCCGGCGCCCACGACGAGGACGGCCCCGTCCTGCAACTGTCCGGGGTTGCGATACGCCGCCGAATGGACCTGATGCACCCCCGCCTCTTCGGGGACGAGGGCGGGGATCACGGGTTTCTGGAACGGCCCGGTCGCGGCCACGATGCGCGCGGCCTCGACCGGCCCGGCGGAGGTCTCCGCCGTGAACCCCGCGCGCCCCGCGTTGCGCGTGACCCGCGTCACCTCCACGCCGCAGCGGACGGGCGCGTCGATCATCGCGGCATAGGCGGCGAAATACTCGGCCACTTCCTCCTTGCCCGGAAAGCGCGCCGGGTCGCCCGGAAACTCCAGCCCGGGAAAGCGATCGTGCCAGGCGGGGCCGTTCATCACCAGCGAATCCCACCGCCCGCTGCGCCACGCTTCCGCGATGCGCGCACGTTCCAGCACCAGATGCGGCACCCCCGCACGGCCCAGATGCTCGCTCATCGCGATGCCCGCCTGCCCGCCGCCGACCACCAGCGTATCCGTCGTCTCGACCATTCGGTTCGCTCCCCCGTCCCTGCCCGCATCATGGCGCGGTCGGCCAGGGTTATAAAGGCTGTGTTTCAAAAGCCGCCGGAAAATTCATTTTTTCCGGAATTACCGGTTTTTCTTAAACCCTTTCACAAAGGGCTGCAAAATGAGGAAATAGATGCAATTCTTCCCGCAGTACGCGTATTCAGCAAAAGATTGCGGATGGATTAATGGCAGTGAATTTAGTTTCCGAAGCCGGAAAACCGGAAAAATCTAACTGCCGGTTTGCAAAAATGATTGCATCGGAAATAAAGCGCCGATAATAATGCGCGCACCTATTCACAATGACGGATTTTTTAAAGATGAGCCTTGCCGAGATCGAACATCAGGTCGACAGCCTTTCCCTTTCGGAATTGCAGCAACTGAAGCATCACGTCGAGAAGAAGATCGACGGTCGTGCAAAGCAGGAGCGCGCCGCCCTGATCGAGAAGATGGATGCCATGGCGAAGGAGAAGGGGTTCGGGGGGATCGACGCGCTGATGGGCGCCGAAAGCGCCGAGCCTGCAAAAGCCAAGCGCAAGCCGGTCGAGCCGAAATACCGCAACCCCGCCAATCACGACGACACGTGGAGCGGACGCGGGCGCAAGCCGCGCTGGATGGAAGAATTGCTCAGTGCCGGCGGAACGATGGAAGACGCGCTGATCGAGAAAGAGGCGGCCTGACGGACCGCCATTCCCTTCAAGCGCGATTTGCGCCGGGGAATGCACCCGACGAATAAGAAAGGCGAGGCTCCCGCGAGCCTCGCCCTTCTCGTATTCCCGATAAAGACCTTATCCGGATAATCAGCGCATCCGCATTCCGGTCGCGTCGTCGAACACCATCACCCGGCCCGGATCGACGGACAGGCCCACGCGGTCGCCCTCCGTCGAGCGGATGTCGCCGCGCTCCTCCACCGTGATGCGCTCGCCCGTGTCGCTGACGAGATAGGCGTAGGAGACGCCGCCCAAGGCTTCGGACAGGTCGACCGTATGGGTGTCGCCCGCCGGGTCGATGGCCAGATGCTCGGGCCGCATCCCGACCGCGACCCTGGTCCCGTCCGACGGGATCGAGACGGGCGGCGCGAGCGAGCCGCGCAGGGCGGGCACCGAAATCGCGCCCCCCTCCACCGTCCCGTTCAGGAAGTTCATCGAGGGCGAGCCGATGAACCCGGCCACGAAGCGGTTGTCCGGGTCGCGATACAGTTCCAGCGGCGCGCCCACTTGCTCGACCCGGCCCGCGCGCAGCACGACGATCTTGTCGGCCAGCGTCATCGCCTCCACCTGGTCGTGGGTGACGTAGATCATCGTCGCGCCGATCTCCTTGTGCAGCCGCGCGATCTCGATCCGCATGTCCACGCGCAGTTCGGCATCGAGGTTGGAGAGCGGCTCGTCGAACAGGAACACCTCCGGCCCGCGCACGATGGCCCGCCCGATGGAGACGCGCTGGCGCTGACCGCCCGACATGGCGGCGGGTTTCCTCTCCAGGTAGTCGTCCAGCTTCAGGATCCGGCTCGCCTCGGCGACCTTCTCCTTGATGGTCGCCTTGGGGACGCCGTTCATCTTGAGGCCGAAACCCATGTTCTCGCGCACCGTCATGTGCGGATAGAGGGCGTAGGTCTGGAAGACCATCGCCACCCCGCGCTCCGACGGGTCCATCCGCGTCACGTCGCGCGCGCCGATGGCGACCGACCCTTCGCTGATTTCCTCCAGCCCCGCGATCATGCGCAGCAGGGTGGACTTGCCGCAGCCGGACGGGCCGACGAAGACGCAGAACTCTCCGTCCGCGATGTCGAGGTCGACTCCGTGCATCACCTGCACGTCACCGTAGCGCTTGATCACGTTGCGTATCGTCAGTCCGGACATGGGGCGTCTCGCTTTTCTTCGGGAGGTTCGGGGAATCGCCAGGTTTCGGCATCCTGCGCGATCCGGCGGACGGCTGTCTCGATCTGCGGCAGGAGCGCGCGCAGGGTATCGAGATCGTGGCGGGCGGGCGTGGAGGTGACGCTCAGCCCCCCCAGCACGCGGCCCGATCGGGACAGGACGGGGAGCGCGATGCACAGGATGCCGCGCTCGTGCTCCTCGTTGTCATAGGCATGGCCCCGCTCGCGGATGGCGCCGAGTTCGGCGCGCAACGCTTCCGCGCTGGTCAGGGTATTGGGCTGGAAGGCGTGGAAGCTCTGCTGCGCGATCAGCCATTCGCGCGCCGAATCGCTCTGGAAGGCGAGCATCGCCTTACCGACGCCGGTGCAGTAGGCGGGGCCGATCTTTCCGGCCTCGGCGAACATCTCGACCGGCACGCGGGCGTTGCGCTTGTCGACGTAGAGCACCTGTCCCGTATCGAGCTGGCCCAGATGCACGGTCTCGCCGACCGCCGCCGAGAGCGCGTCGATATGCCTGCGCGCGACGGGGGCGAGGGACATGCGCTGCCACGCCGCATGCGCGAGGCGCACGAGCCGCAGGCCGGGGGCGTAGGTCTGGCTCTCGTCGTCGAAGGCCAGCATCCCCTGATGCACGAGGGTGCGCAGCAGGCGGTAGAGCGTCGCCTTGGGATAGGCGCTGTCGGCCATCACCTCGGAAAATCGCACGGGCCGGTCGAACGCGGCAACCCTGTCGAGCACGGCCAGGGCCTTGCCGACGGTCCCGTCGCTGTGTCCGGCGTTTTCCACGCTGGCATCCCCCTGTTTCCGGCGTGCCACCTCTGCGGGCGGATCGTCCGGGTTCTTGCCTCCCGCGTCTGCGCACGGATAAGCTTGTTGACAAGCCTAACCGGTTCGCGATTAACTTTTCAATATCCGAAATCGAGTTCCAGATAATGGAACCTCAAGAGACGACCACAGGGAGACGATAATGCGTTCCATCCTCAAAGCGCCCCTTCTCAGGAGTACGGTCGCGTCGCTGGGGCTTCTCGCCCTCTCGGCCACCGGCGCAGCCGCCGATGCGCATAGCGAAAAGCTGACCGGCACCCTCAAGATCGCGTCCGACATGTCCAACCCCGCCCCCCGCGCGGTGATGGAAGGCATGGTCGAGCGATTCGGCGAGATGCATCCCGACCTCGACATCGACCTGACCGTCACCGACCGCGAGGCGTGGAAGACCCAGATCCGCAACGTCCTCTCGGCCAGCCCGCCCGATGTCGCCAACTGGTACGCCGCAAACCGCATGCGCCCCTATGTCGACGCGGGCCTGTTCATGGATATCTCCGACGTCTGGGAAGACGAGGAGATGGAGGCGCTGGCCTCGACCAAGGGCGCGATGACGCTGGACGGCAAGCAGTGGGGCGTGCCCTACACGTACTACCAGTGGGGCGTGTACTACCGCAAGGACATCTACGACGAACTGGGCCTCGAAGAGCCGGAAACCTTCGAGCAGCTCAAGGAGAACTGCCAGAAGATCCTCGACGCGGACAAGAAGTGCTTCACCATCGGCACCAAGTTCCTGTGGACCGCGGGCGGCTGGTTCGACTACCTGAACATGCGCACCAACGGCTACCAGTTCCACGCCGACCTGATGGCGGGCAAGCACGACTGGGACAGCGATGAAGTCCGCCAGACCTTCGCCAACTGGCGCGAGCTGCTGGACATGGGCGCGTTCATCGACAACCACACGTCCTACAGCTGGCAGGAATCGCTGCCCTTCATGGTGTCGGGCGATGCCGCCGCGATCCTGAAAGGCAACTTCGCCGTGGCGCCGCTGCGCGAAGCGGGCCTCGACGACGACAAGCTCGACTTCTACCAGTTCCCCGCGATCGACGAGGACGTCGAGATGGCAGAGGACGCGCCGACGGACACGTTCCACATCCCCGCAGGCGCGGAAAACCCCGAGGCGGCCAAGGCGTTTCTCCGGTACGTCGTCTCGGTGGACAACCAGACGCTGATCAACAACGGCGACAATCTCGGCCAGCTTCCCGTGAACGCGAACTCGTCGGTCGATGACGACAAGTTCCTCAAGGAAGGCTTCGAGATGCTGTCCAAGAACAGCCCCGGCGGCGTGGCGCAGTTCTTCGACCGCGACGCTCCGGCGGAGATGGCCAAGGTCGGCATGGAAGGCTTGCAGGAATTCATGGTCAAGCCCGACAACCTCGACAAGATCCTCGCGCGGCTCGATAAGGCCGCCAAGCGGATCTACGACAAGTAAGACCCGACTGCACTGCCCTGCCCCGCATCGAATGCGGGGCAGGCACGACGACCCCGCGAGAGCGCATCCGAAAAACCGCGCCCGCGACACGACCTTACGAAACCGGGGGGAGAACGCGGCCATGACCAATCCAGTCGTCGTGCCACAGACGGACGTGCCGCCGCGTTCGTGGTACAAGCGAAACGAGATTTCGCTCACGCCGTGGCTGTTCCTGATACCGGGCGTCCTGTTCTTCGCCGTCTACGTCATCTTCCCTATCTTCCAGTCCATCGGCATCTCCTTCACCGAATGGGACGGTCTGGGCGAGGCGACGCCGGTAGGGATGCAGAACTACGTCGAGTTGATGGATGACGACGCGTTCTACACGTCGCTGCGCAACAACATCATCTGGCTGTTCCTCTACCTGCTCGCCATTCCCGCCGGATTGTTCATCGCGCTGCTGCTGAACCAGACGGTTCGGGGCATCCGGCTCTACAAGTCGCTGTTCTTCTTCCCCTTCGTGATCTCCCAGGTCGTCGTCGGCCTCGTCTTCTCGTGGTTCTACGACCCGACCTTCGGCCTCTTCAACCAGTTCCTCGGGTTGTTCGGCGCCGGGCCGATCAACGTGCTGGGCGACGAGAGATACGTCACCTACGGCATCATCGCCGCCGGGCTGTGGCCGCAGACGGCCTATTGCATGATCCTGTATCTGACGGGCCTCAACGCCGTGGACCCCGAGCAGATCGAGGCCGCGCGGCTGGACGGGGCGAAGGGGTGGAAGATGCTGTGGTACATCGTCATCCCGCAGTTGAAGCCCGCGACCTTCATCGCCTTCGTCGTGACGATCATCGGCGCCCTGCGCTCCTTCGACCTCATCTCGATCATGACCAATGGCGGGCCGTTCGGCGAGAGCCGGGTGCTCAGCTTCTACATGTTCGAGGTGGCGCTGAGCGAATACGGCTTCCGCATGGGCTACGGCGCGGCCATCGCGGTCGTCCTGTTCATGATCATGATGATCTTCATCGCCTATTTCCTGTGGTCCATGTACCGCGAAGAGCGGGGTCGCTGAGATGTTTCCGAAACCCATCGAGAAAAGCAGCCAGGGCGTCCAGGTCGCCTACAAGGCCATGCTCCCCTTCGCCCTGTTCCTGTGGCTCATGCCGCTGATCGCCATCCTGATCTTCTCGGTCAAGCCTGGGGTCGATTTCACGACCGGCAACTACTGGGGCGTGCCCTCGACCTTCAGCTTCTTCGAGAATTACGGCAAGGTGTTCTTCGAGTCGGACATGCCGCGTTACATGATCAACTCGCTGATGATCACGATCCCCACCGTCATCGGCTGCATGATCCTCAGCGCGATGACCGGTTTCGCGCTCGGCATCTACCGCTTTCGCTCGAACCTGTGGATCTTCTTCATGTTCGTCGCGGGCAACTTCGTCCCGTTCCAGATCCTGATGGTTCCGGTGCGCGAACTGACGCTCGACATGGGCCTCTACAACACGATTTCGGGCCTCGTCCTCTTCCACGTCGCGTTCCAGACGGGGTTCTGCACCCTCTTCATGCGCAACTTCATCCGCGCCCTGCCCTTCGAGCTGATCGAGGCGGCACGGGTCGAGGGGGTCGCGGAGTGGCGCATCTTCTGGTACGTCGTCCTCCCCCTCATGCGCCCCGCGCTGGCGGCGATGGCGGTGCTGATCTTCACGTTCATCTGGAACGACTATTTCTGGGCCATCGTCCTGACCCAGGGGGTCGAGACGCAGCCGGTCACGGCGGGGATCACCTCGTTCAACGCGCAGTACCGCGCCGCCTATCACCTGATGAGCGCCGGTTCCATCGTCGCCGCCCTGCCCCCGGTGGCCATGTTCTTCCTGATGCAGAAGCACTTCATCGCCGGCCTCACCCTCGGTGCCGTGAAGTAAGAGAATGGACGACCCTTCGATGACGATGACGAACATGGTCGTGGCCCCGGCGACGCCCGAGGCCACGGACCCCGCCGCCTTCAGCACCTGGCGGCTGGATGACGGCCACCAGACCCTCGTGCTGGCCTCGCGCCGCACGCGCCTGCCCGAAATCGTGTACTGGGGGGCCGCTCTCCCCCCGGGCGAGGACGCGGCGACCCTCGCCGCCGCGCATATCCTCGACGTGACGGGGGGGATGCTCGACGAGAATCCCGACCTCTCGATCTGTCCCGAGGCCGTGCGGACCTTCCCCGGACAGCCGGGGATGAGCGTGCGGGCGGGGGACGGGACGCCGCTCTTGCCCAAATTCTGCTTCGAGGAGGAGGAGACGGAAGAGAACGCCCTCTCCCTGCGCTTCACCGATGCGGGCAATGGGCTGCACTACACCGCCCGTTACACGACCGACGCGGAAACGCGGGTGGTCACCGCCACCGGGACGCTCGACTCGGATGCGCCGATCCACCTGCACTGGTTGTCGGCCCCCGTTTTCCCCGCCCCGCAACTGTCCGACGGGATGATCGATTTTGCCGGGCGCTGGTGCGGCGAGTTCCAGCAGGTGGAGACGCCCTGGACCCCCGGCATGCGCATGCGCGAGAGCCGGACGGGCCGGACGGGACACGAGCATTTCCCCGGCCTGATCGTGCCGTGCCGGGGCGCGACGCGGATGCAGGGCGAGGCCTACGCCTTTCATTACGGCTGGTCCGGCGGCCACCGCATGATCGCCGAGGAACTGCCCGACGGTCGCCGTCAGATCCAGTTCGGCCATGCCAGCCGGGTCGAGAACGCCCCCGCGAAGCATTTCGCCACCTCGCCCCTCTACGTCACGTATTCCGACGACGGGCTGAACGGCTGCGCGGTCGCCTTCCAGCGTCACCTGCGGATGCGCATCCTGACCCCGGCGAGCGAAACGCCGAGGCCCGTCCATTACAACTGCTGGGAAGCCGTCTATTTCGACCACAAGATCCCCGTCCTGATGGAGATCGCCACCCGCGCGGCGGAACTGGGCGCGGAGCGGTTCGTGCTGGACGACGGCTGGTTCGGCCAGCGCGACGACGACACGTCCTCCCTGGGCGACTGGGAGGTGGACCCGCGCAAGTATCCCGACGGCCTGCACCCGCTGATCGAGCATATCCGCTCGCTCGGCATGTCTTTCGGCATCTGGTTCGAGCCGGAGATGATAAACCCCGACTCCGCCCTGCACCGGGACCACCCCGACTGGGCGCTGGCCTCGGAGGATCAGGTTCTGGGCCGCCAGCAGAAGGCGCTGAACATGGCCCTGCCGGAGGTGCGCGACTACCTCTACGGACAGATGGCGGCGATCCTCTCGACCCATGACATCGAGTATATCAAATGGGACCATAACCGCGTGCTGCCCAGCCCCGATGCGGGCCAGACGCGCGGGTCCTATGCCCTGATCGACCGCCTGCGCGCCGACTTCCCGCATGTGGAGATCGAAAGCTGCGCGAGCGGGGGCGGGCGCATCGATTTCGGCATCCTGAAACGCACCCAGCGGGTCTGGCTGTCGGATTCGAACGACGCCCTCGAACGGCTGAAGATGCAGCGCAATGCGGCGCTGTTTTTGCCCATGACGGTCACCGGCTCGCATGTCGGGCCACGGGTGTGCCATACCTCCGGGCGGGTGCTGGACATCTCGTTCCGCGCATGGGTCGCCGCGCAACGGCACATGGGGTTCGAGATGGACCCCCGCGAGCTGACCGACCACGAGGCCACCGTGTTGCGCGAGGTCACGGGCTGGTGGAAACATAACCGCGACTGGCTGCTGAAGGCCGATATTCTCGGCCTCGACAGCCCCGACCCGGTGATCATCGCCGAACAGCAGATGGCCGCCGACAAACAGCGCTTCGTCGTCTTCGCGGGCAAGGCGGGCACCTCGGACCAGATCGCCCCGCGCCCCCTGCGCCTCACCCGGCTCGACCCCGGCGCGCGCTACGAGATCACGCTCCTCAACCGCGACGAGGCACCTCCCCTGTCGCGCGGTATGCCCGCGCTGAAGGCCGGACCCGTCACCCTGTCGGGGGCCTATCTCATGAACCACGGGCTCACCCTGCCCTGGTCCTTCCCCGGCACGATGTGGGTCCTCGAAGGAACGCGGCTGTGACCGCCGCCGCAGTGACTGCCACGGCATGGATCGCGGTCGACTGGGGCACGTCCAACCTGCGCGCCTGGGCGATGGATGCTGGCGGGGCCGTGCTGAACACCGGATCGTCGGGCGACGGAATGGCGGGGCTGGCGCGCGACCAGTTCGAGGGGCGCCTTCTCGCGGTGGTCGAAGGCTGGCTCTCGGAGGGCACGACCACCCCCGTCGTCGCCTGCGGCATGGTCGGCGCGCGGCAGGGCTGGGTCGAGGCGCCCTACGCCACCGTTCCCTGCGCCCCCCATGGCGCCCCGGTCGCGGTGGCCACGACCGATCCGCGCCTCGCCATGCACATCCTTCCCGGTCTCAGACAGCTCGACCCGCCCGACGTGATGCGCGGCGAGGAGACGCAGATCGCCGGCTTCATGGCCCGTCATC
>ENA-ORXT01005650-ORXT01005650.1-marine-metagenome-genome-assembly--contig:-NODE-5650-length-12160-cov-33.940743_pt1 | contig 12160 bp, 16 predicted proteins | sample MGYA00237868_ERZ511482 | MGnify/ENA metagenome assembly ERZ511482 | reverse complement strand
GGGGGGGGTGGGGGGGGCAGCCGGGGGGGGGGGGGGCGCGGAGGCGGCGGCGGCGGGGGTGAGCCGCGGCAGAGTCGGGCGTTGCGGCGGCGTCGGCCGCCACCGCCACGCCTCGCCGCCGCCGCCGCCAATGTACAAGGCGGCGGCGGTGGCAAGGGGCGGCGGCGACGTGGCCGTCGGCGGCCGCGGCTGCCGTGTTGTCGGCGCGGGGGCGAGGGCGGACGTGCGGCGGAAGTGCGCAAAGTCGACGGCGGCAGCGGCAAGCCGCGGCGGTGTCGGGCGTTGCGGCGGCGTCAGCCGCCGCCGCCATGCGTTGCCGCCGCAGCTTCTTATGAACGAGGCGGCATCGGCGGAAAGAGGAGGCGGAGATGCGGCGGGCGGCGGCAGCGGCTGCCGTGTTGTTGGCGCGGGGGGGGGGGCGGACTTGCGGCGGGAGTGCGCGAAGTCGACTGCTGCGGCGGCAAGCCGCGGCGGTGTCGGGCGTTGCGGCGGCGTCGGCCGCCGCCGCCCCGCGTCGCCGGCGCCACTGCTTATGCAAGAAGCGGCGCCGGCGGCGAGGGGCCGCGGCGTTGCGGCAGTCGGCGGCCGCGGCTACCACGTTGTCGCTGCGGGGGAAAGAGCAAACGTGCTGCGGGGGTGCGCGGTGTCCTTGGCGGCAGCGCCAAGTCGCAGCGGTGTCGGGCGTTGCGGCGGCGTTATCCGCCGCGGCCACGCGTCGCCGCCGCCGCCTCCAATGCACAAGGTGGCAGCGGCGGCCAGGGGCGGCGGCGATGCGGCAGTCGGCGGCCGCAGCTGCCGCGTTGTCGGCGCGGGGGGAGGGTAGATGTGCTGTGGCGGTGCGCGGTGTCGGCGGCGGTGGCGGCAAGCCGCGGCAGTGGGCGGCGACAGCAACGCGGCGGCGGCGGTGGTCTTGGAGGCCAAGGAGGTGCGCGCGGCTGGGGGGGGGGCGGCGTCGCCGGCGCCGCGTCGACCTTGTGTGGGGGGCGGGTGCTGGCGGCGGCAGGAGGCGGCACCGCGGCGGCTGTTGCAGTTTTCGCGCCCGCGGGTGACAGGCACCCCGCGCGGGGGCGGCGCCGCGGCAGCCGACGGGGGCAGCGACTTGGCGGCGGCGACACTGCGACGGTGCCTGGGCACGGCCGGCCGCCGTCGGGCGACGGCACGGCGACGGCGGCGGTTGCCGGCCGCAATGTGGCGGGCTGCACCGGCGGTGGGGCGGCGGCGCGAAGCGCCGCCTCAACATGTCCCCCGAATATGGTTGGTCGCGTGTCAGTCATTGATTGGCACACAATTGGATCAACAAATCTGCATTCGCCATATAGTACTGAAACATATACCCAAAATGAGTGGTAAATGTATTTCGCAGATTATGCCTGAAACCGGACTAGCCGACTTGCTATTCGTTTGCTTGGGTGTCCCCTTGAATCCACTGTACGATTTTTTTTGTATTCCCCGTTGGCGCCTTCTTGGCGCCACAGCTCGCGCCTGTGTCGCCTCGAAGTTACCAAGAAGTATCCCGAAAAAAGCGAGTGGACAGAACCGCGGACGAACGGCGGCCGCAACAAAGCACGCGCGCACGACGTCTCCTCCGCCGCGCTGCAACGGCCGCCGCTGGCGACGATGGCGGCCGCACGCACGCAAGCGGATGCACCTTGCTCCTCTCTCGGCGCCTAACGGGTCACGGCCCCGCGGCGGTTGCCCCGGGTGCTACCACCCCGCCCACAAATGGTCCACAAACAGAGTCTGACTCCAACGCAAGCGATCGTTCAAGACGATGCGCGGTTCCACCACCCTGCCACTGCGTAGACGATCACAGAGGGGCCCGAAAGGCTCCACCGCAGCATTTCTCGACGGTCTCGCAGGTGGCACGATCCCACCGTACGCCCCAAACACAGACGGCCGCCCTCGATCGCCCCCTAGCTCGGGGGAATCGGACGGCCGCCTTTATTTTCTAACACGCTCAAAGGCCCATCAGGCCGCGCCGAGCGTGGCGCTGCGCTCCACGCGATTCCTGCCGGGCCCGCGGGCCTCGCTTAAATGCCACAGAGCTCCCTGAGCCACATGTGGCGCCCAGTCTGCCGTTCCCGGTGGACAGGCAATCGAGGGTGTGGCCGGGGAGGTGCACAGCTAGAGTGCGTCTGAGCAATGAGCATGCGGATCGCTGACACGTAAATCGAGAGGGTGGCACGATTATGCCGCTCCGCAAAGAACGCGATCGTACGAGGCACCTGCCGCGTCTCGGCAGACTCGCAGGCCGGGCCGCCCGACCGCCGCTGGCGGCCGCGTGGGAGCCCGCCCTGCGTTATCGTCAGAAACCTGGGACCACCCAACGAAGGGCAGTTGTGTTCATTATTTCGTCTTCAGTCGTTCCTAGAACGAAACGCAATGCGTTCGCCTTACTGCTCTATTACGTTTGTCCCTTTCGCCTTATGTTTCGCCTGGTCGTTTCCGAGGTCTGGGGACACGCCATTGCACACCCTGGGAGCAACCTCCTGCCGTGCCAGAAAATTCTGCTGACAGCGTAGACTGACAGCTCTCCTTTTCTTGACACAGGTGTTTACACGAAGCCAACTCAAGTCCGATGACGTAGGTTAACAGATCAAGTAGGTGCTTTGCTTAGAGTATGAGGTCGTTTGTTAGTCATGTCCATGCCATGCTACGGTTTGCCTGGGACGGGCTGCCATCTTGATCAATGGTGCTGCCACGGTGCCTCGTCCGCGCTCATCATTCTCGGTCGTACTGCCGACGGCGCTCTGGTATCCCGTGGGGTACTGGACCAATGTCCGCGTCGGGTGCTGGTCTCAGTTCGCTTGGCATATCACGGGTGCCAGACTGTAGCAGTGGTTCGGCACCACGAGTCGGCGGCGGGTGCCCGGATTGCAAGAAACAATGGATAGGAACGAAAAAGCACCTGTGCATATACGTGATCAGCGGGAAAGGCGTCGCGGCAAAGCAGAGCCACGAGTCTCTCCCAACAAGCCCACTGCGTCCATCTGGGTGGCGCCAGTTGAGCGAAAGAACCACACACGTCCACCACACCACAGCACACATCTCAATGCGTGGCACCTCAAACGCCCTCGACCCCTTTTCAGTCATCCTCATCGTCACCACCAACGCAGTCGTCATCGTCATCGTCATCATCATCATCATCGTCGTCGTCACCGTCATCGTCATCCCCACCGTCGTCGTCCATTGCGGCAGCGGCAGCGGCCATGGCTGCGGCAGCGGCGGTGACTGCCGAGCCGGGAGGTGGCGACGGGGGACTAGCCGCCTTTGACAAAAGCTCCATGGTGCGCATCAGGCTAAAAGGCAGCAGCCCCGGGAAGACGGAGCATGTGACATTGTCTCCGTCCGTGAGCATCAGCCCCTCGTGAAAGCCCGTGTCCTTCGGCAGTTTGTCGTCCAGCAGGAGAATTAAGGACGCTCACACATTGCGGAAAGCCTGGTCGAAGTTGCCGCCCCTCTGTGTAAAACTCTCGTAGTTGGCCATCTTATGTATCGCCAGGTACATCTGTGAACAGTCCAAGCAGTACAGTCCGACACGTGCAAGGCAGAGAAAGATCGCGACGAACAGAAAGTCAGTCAGCATAGGGCTCGTAGAAAGAAAAACGAGCAGATTGCACGCGACAACACAAGTATAATACTACTGAGGCCACCCGGTTAGACATGATAAGCGAAGAGGACGAAAGCAACACACCATTGCGAGCAAAGCGGCGTAAGTCTTGAAAGTGACCTTGTCGTACCGCTCGGATGTCGACGTCGCGTCAACCATGACAACGCCGATCGCGTGGAGGCGTTGGAAGCCGGCATGCAGGCCTGCGAGCACCGAGTTCCGGCCCATCGCCGTCTCTAACATCCAGTACGCGCGGATGGTCTTCTTGGCCTCAGATCATGAGAAGAACGGCATATTGTTTCGCTCGTGCACTCGCCCGCGAGAGCCGATCTCAAGCCAGTGGCCTGCTTGCCCCATGAATGCAGGCACCATGACCTTCTCAAGGTCTCGCTGGAGGCGCGGCCAGGATTGCCGCAAGACCTTGTACAGCTTCTCCGGCCGGTACTGTTGCTCCTCGTCCTTCTTGCGCATCTTGGGCTGGAGAAAAAGGGTGTCGAGCTTGGCTTTGGCCTCCTCCACGCCACCGGGAAACTCGAATCGGCGATGGAGGTGGTTGGCGCACGCCGTACGCTTCTCTTCAGGGCTGGGCATGACGTCCTACATGAACAGCGGCGCGAAGAAGTTATTGATGTGCTCGTCACGGATTCTCTTCTGCCAATAGGACAAGGCCGACGGTCGCCAGAAGGAAAACAGAAGCGGGACGACAAACGGCGCGTTAAAGAATCACATCGATACAATGCAAACGTCAGAAAGAAAAGAGCTCACCACCCATCACGTGCGTCTGGAAAGCGCCCCCCCGAGTGAAGGAATGAAGCGCTCTGGACGTAGGCCACACGAACCACCATCATCTTCACCCAAGCCGCCTTGTGTGGCGCTCCTGAGAAGAACACCACTGGGCTGTTGCCACCAGCCGTTGAAGCCTGTGCCGAGGCACCTTGACCAGCGCAAGCCGCGCTGTTACCGGGACTGGCCAGGGTTAAAGTCTTTGTGCAGCGCTTCGAGGCCCTCAGAGGTGCGCTTGATATCGCTATTTGCCTCGTCTAGGCCAGCCACCAGCTTGCTCGTCTTTTTCTTGATGGACTTGACCTCATCCGCCATTGCAGTGACCTCCTGCCGCATCACCTTGTTCACCTTTTCATCATTCTTGCGGTCCTCAACAGCTCGCTTCCCCATGTCGCCGAGCTTCATGATGATGCGCTCCTCAGCGTCGACAGTGGCGGCCGCGCAGCCGCAGCTTCCAGCAGAAGACGTACCCCCACCAGTACACCGGGTGCGGAGCGACAATGAGCATCGAACCGGGCCGGCGCCCCTCCACCGGCCATCTCGCCACGAGGTGCACTGGGACCCGCCGCAGGAGTCGCCGCTGCTGCCGCTGCCGCTGCCCCAAGAGTAGCCTCATGCACCACGCCGCCAGCCCCCCCCCCCGCAGACTCGCGTGCCATCCGACTCGCCGACCAACCTGCCGTCTCGCCCACGGACCCGCTAGCCCCCCCCTTCCGGCGACGCGCGCGCCGTCCCGGCCGCCTAACCCCCCTCCGACCCCCCAGTCGACCGCGGACCCCGACGGCGCTCAGCGGGGGAACGTCATGCAGCGGCGCGGTTGGCGGCCTTGAGGTTCATTGCGCGAGTGCGCTCGAGACGACTTGCCGCCGCACTCGTGGAGTAGAACGGGTTGTTGCGCTCGAGCATCAGACGCAGAGGCGTGTGCGCCGCTGACCCGGCGGCCATCGAAAAGGGAGAGCCCGAGCGAGGGGAGGAGGGAGCAGATGACGCAGAGGAGGCGTCCCTCCGTGTGGGCAGTGACCTTGGCGCGTCCCGTCCGGAAGCCGGCGCCGCCGCCGCCGCCGCCGCCACCGCCGCCGACGCAGCCGCGTCAGCTTGCCCGGCGGCAGTGCCGCGTACGGACACCTGCATTGTCGTCAGTGCCGAACACAGGCCGCAGTTGTCACGGCGGCCGAGTAAGGCAGCGACAGTCGTTGCCCGCTGGCTTGCGTGGCAGGAGGCGGCGTTGGATCTTCAGGCGCGTCTGTCGCCTCAAGTAGAGAAAACGGGGTGGTGCAGGCTGCTCGTCGCTGTCACGGGCCTGCCAAGAGAGGGCGTCTTCAAGGCGGCTCAAAAACGCTGAGTGCCACGCACAGCTACGTAGCAGAGTTGGCCCCAACGCAAGAGCCCCCGCCAGGACTGCTCACAAAACAGAGTCATTGCAAGAGAGGCGGCCCTCGCGCACTAGGAGGGGCTGTAGGGCTATCGGTGCGTCGGGCCCCCTCTAGCCGAGCTGGCGTGTGCACGATTGTCAGTCGCGCATAAAGGGCCCGTCAGGCCTGCGTGACGTACCGGAAAGACGCCGTGAAAACGCACCGGTGGACAAGAACTCCCCCCTTCCAAGCCCGCCCTCCCCTCCATTTCTGGCGTCTCCCTCGGCTGCCGCCTCTTCGACGCGCCGGCTCGCGCGGACGCTCCGCCAGCCCGGCACCTAAGGGCTCTACAGAAGGTCCTCTGAGGCCTCCGCCACCAGGCAACGCGCTCAGATCCGCTCGGTTCCCGGGCAGGGAGCTCCCAACGGTGGTAGGCGGGGCGCCACCGACTGTCAGTGGGGGGAGTCAGGTGCGGTCTCTGTGACGCTGTTTTGGCGCCAGACCGTCGACGAGCCGCGTAACAGGGTTGAAAATCAAATCGCCATCGCGATTCGTAATGAACCGACAAAATACGTTCCAACTTCTTACACACAAACAAATACACAAAAAAACTGGATCGGGCGGGTAAAGCACGACGCTCCCTACCATCACGGTGAAGCATACCTCTGGGGCGGCGAGCTACCACGCTTGCGGCGGTATCCGCTGGGTGGCGCCGGCTCTCTGGGGGATGCAGCCGACATCTCGCCCAGAGCTAAACGCGTCCAAGCAGGACGACCGTCGTTGACAGCATCGTCGGGCCCGCGCTTGCCGGTGGATGATGAGTGCGCAGCCGTACCTTCCGGATGCGCAGCAAGGTGTACAGGGACCCCCAAACCCTCGGAGGAGGAAGTGAGGTCCACAAAGTTCATAGGCCACACTGCTGCAGTTGAAGTTGGCGCCATCAGCGCGTGGGTCGAGCTACCACGTGTCATCAAGCGCGTCCATGTCCCAGGGGTGTCTGGGGTCCTTCCGTGTTCCCAGTTAGACACCGAGTTGGGCACGCACGAAACTCGTGCAGATTTGCCCTTGCCTGCCCCGGGCACGCCCAGGTCGGACCCGCGCGCCTGAAGCCCGGTACGAGCGTGGGGGGCCGACGACGGTGTACCGAAAGGCGTCGGCGTTAGCGCAACAACCGAGATGGCCGTGGCAACGGAGCGCCGTCGCGTTCGTACGCGTACCGATGAATGCCGCGATGAGGCCTCATCTTGATGGCCATCCGTGCTGGCCTGACGGCGCGCAACAGCCGTTGCCGACGCAATGCGAGCCGACCGCCTAGGTGTGCTCGACTGGCGAGATGCAGGCACGTCGGCCGCGGAAATGCGAGCAGACCGCCGTGGCGCGCTGGACGTTGATGGAGCTGGGACAGCCGAGCCGCCCTCAAGACTGGCAGCAGGTAGCGGGGCACTTGCCATGCCAGTGTAGATTGTGACCCCTCGGTGTCGGCGTGAGAATGAGACGCGCGATGACTTCATCGAGATGGTGACCTTGACCAGCGCCTCGTGGAAGATGCTGTCTCTGGAGCTGGCGTTGGTAGCTCACACGGCTCGCGCGCCACGGGGCCACCCTTGTGAGGAGCTCGCGCCGTACCGGCCGCCCACATAGGCGGTAGCCGGCGCCCAAACGCGCGAGGAGCCAACACCTAGTACCGTGGGTCGACCTCCCACTGCCGGTGGAGCAGGTCCGTTCAGAACGCCGGATGGTACGAAAGTGAGGGGGGTGGAGGTTGTGAGGTGAACTGCGCACAGTGGTGCGCTCAGTTGCTACGCGTGATGCTCACGACGGCGGCCCATGTGGCTAGATGAGGTCGCCACAATGAGAGGACGGGCAGCCCTGCTGTCGCTGAACGAAAGAGGGAACTGTGGTCGCCCAGATCGTCGGTGTTGATCATTTAAGTGAGTCCGCGTGCACCGGTGCGCTTCCGAGCAAGGGTAGGGCTCATTGGAAGCGACGCACCGGGGCCCTGTCCGAAGCGCCGACATGCCAGCCCGGGAAGACTGTCTCACGGCCGTGATCCGCCATGCTGCGCTGACTTGACACTGGGCGTGCAGCACCCCGCTCCGGCACACAAGGACGGGCAGCGGCGCGACTGTTGAAACGCAGTGGGGATAGGGGTTGGGGGACCACGGTGAAGTGGTTGAATGGCTTGAGCTTGTGTGTGTGCGAACGTGCTTTGTTGGTTGTCCTAAGGATCGCCCGCCTCTCCCAACCGAGAGCACCTCTAAAATAGTCCCCACCGGCCCAAGTGCTCCCCCCTCTCGCGCCCACACCGACGCCCACGCCCTCGCACCAAATCGAATCACTCACCAAATCAAAAGCCACTAGAGCAAAGCGAAGATCAAATCCAAAACATGCCAAAAGTAACGCCCCAAGATGACCCAACACAAATGTGTGCAACTTGACCACGTCTTGCAAATGTACCATGTGGGGTACCATAAGGGTTACCGAGCATCGTCCAACCGCGAACCGCCAGTGGAGTCGGCGACGAGCATCACAGTCCAACACCCGGGCCGCGTTGACGGCCACGATGTCAACGGCTTGCCCCCAGCGGCGACGCACCCGCTTGCCCTTAGTAGAGAAGTTAGGGACCTCGCTACCAGCGGCCAAGGGAGACCCTTCACTGCCAACGAGGCCAGAACTCGATTGGCTATACCCGCACGCCGGTAGCTCAAAGGACGGTGACGAAGATGCCCGTTTGCCATCAGGCCTCTCAGTTCTCCTTGGATTGTTGCTGTCCATACCGGCTTGTCGAGGATGGTGAAAAAGGTCTCTGGGAAGCGCCATGGCGATCGAAGGAGGCACAAACCGGGGCGGTGGGGGCTGGGGGGGGAGGACAAGGAAAGAGAGTGGAAGCGCTCGTAGTGTACTTCTCACAACTGCACGTGTCACTCTGTTGGACGTCAGCAGAGCGTTGTCGGCGTTCTCACGTGGTCGTGATAACTTTCCCGGAACAGTCACGGCGTGAGAGCGACGCGAGCAGAACGCCTCGACATCCGGCACCTTACAGAAGCCGTATCCGGTCGTTCTTCTCACATCGCTATCACGAACGGCTTTCACGCGCGTTGCAAAAACTCTCTATTGACTGGTGCAACAAGGTCTAGGGGCATCGTTGCCTTCCAGGCCATGGATGGAACATATGAAACACACAAGCGAGCGGGAACGATTAATCTATCGATTAATCGATTAAATGGTACAATTTAATATGGATCAATCCTTCTATTGCGCAGTAAAGGGGGCCCCCCGATCGACCCGCACTCGCATGGGCCGGGACAAATGGCGGGTGGCAGGGGGAGGGGCGCATTTGCATTACCCGAGGTTGCCTATCCATGGGTTGGGGGTCCTCGCCATTTGTTTGATTTCCTGGGGTGCCTTCTTTCGATTTCCAACGGTCTGAAGATTCCGAATGTGGAAATTACATGTTGTACACATGTGGCAGAGAAGAAGCAAGGCGTGACTCACATGTGAGCATTGTTCATATTCGGGGTCCAATCCAGTTCACGGTGGCACGCTTTCACGGTCGCGCATTGACGTCCGCGTCGGCGACGGCGACGACGGGAAGTGGGGCTTGGCGTCCCCCGACTCCTCTTCGTCCATCCTCGGCGCCGCAGTGGGTGCGGGCGTGTTGCACGCCCGCGCCGCCGACGGCGCTGCCCGCGCCGCCGCCACCGCCGCCTTCCTGGACGCAGTCGCCGCGGTCGGCAGCGTCGGCTCGTTGCCGGGGCCGTGCCGCTTGATTGCACTGTCGGCCACGGCGGACGCGCAGGCGTGGTCAAGGGACGCCGCCGCCGATGGCGGCCGCGCCGCCGGCCTTCACGGTGAGTTTTCCAACTGGGGCACTGCACTCAGCAAATGGTCAAACTTCTCCAGTCTTGCACGATCCCGGGTGCTTGTGCCACCATCGCCCGCAGAAGCCGGGAACAGAGCATATAAGGACTGCATGGGGGAGAAGGCAGTCTGTCAATACGACCCAAGATGCCTAGTTATCGACTTCTTGAGCGGAACGGGGGCCCAGGAGATGACCGCTGGTGCTCCGGTTTCACGTCGAGTGGCCCGAAAGACTCAAAAAAGATGTATTCAACATCAAATAACGCATGGAACTGGCTCTGAACTGGCCTCGTCTGTTTCCGTCACGCTTTCTCAAACACTTGCTCATCTTTCATGACAGCCACAATTGTCCCGAGAACTGTGTTTCGTTCTGGACAGGCTAAATTGAGCAGACTGCAATCAATAGAAGCCCCCCCCAGTGGAAGGAGGGGCTGTTAGCGAAGCTCGTGCGAGTGCCTCTTGCAAGAACTACACGCCAATGTGAACCGATAGACACTTATTGAGAAGCATCCAAGCACGTTTCTTTTCGCCACGTTGGCCAAAGATCCGCTTTCGCTGTCGGAGCTATCAGGCGCCATCCACGTCCTTTCCCGCCGTTGTTGACAGTCCCCCGGCACCCAATCCCCGTTTTCTGCCGGCCTTCTGGTTGAGAAACCGCTTTGGTCGAGGACTCTTTTCATCCTGGTCCAGCTACCCCCTCACCCCTCATCGCAGTTCGCGGCCCCGCAGCGCCCCCTCCCCACAACCAAACGTAAAATGACCACTTTCTGTCATCGCCTTCATCACACACACACCCCACCCAGCCTGAGCCCTCGCAATGGACCACCACACTGGAGGCTCGCTAGCACGAACTGGGGGTACAGCCGAAACCACACTCTCACTTCTCATTCTAATTCCATTCCCAACACAATACGACAGAGCGACATCCGCAGAATGCAGCGAGGGGTGTACCTCCAGCAACCACCAATCAAAGAATAGATCGACCAAGTGTCGCTTCCAAGGTAAGAATGGACGGTCAGGAACCCGGAAAGCATCCCACCTGGATCAAGGCAGAGTGACCAATCAGCGCCCCTATTGGGACAGTTGGAGGGGCTCTTTCCGTGTCCGTATCACAAAGGAGCTTCGCTCATAAATTTGGTACCGATAACTGCGGTGAAAAACGCATTGTCCGCCGCTCGACGATGTTCGGTCGCCAGTACGGGCAACCGGAAGGGGTTCGGTAGCTCACTCATGCGAGGGCTTCGGTCTATATCGAACGCGTCGTTCTCCTGCGCCACCACCAGCGTAAACTGATCCAGGTGCTCCGCCAGACCGGCGTCGTGGCCAATCGGTACCGCAAGGTCCGTGGCCACCCAGCGCCCGAGGAAACCGCCCGCGACACCGGCCCTTGTCGCTCTTGCCTCCGGCCTTGCCGCCTTACCGCCCTTGCGCGCGCCGCCAGCCCTTGCCTCCCTTGCCTCCGGCCTTGCCGCCTTACCGCCCTTGCGCGTGCCGCCGCCGTTCTGCCCGTGCCGCCGGCCTTGCCTTTCTTGCCGCCGCCGCGCTTAGCTGCCGGGATTCCCGACTGCGCCGCCGGGCTTGTCGCCCGTGCTGCCAGCCTTGTCGCCCTTGCCGCCCTTGCGCGCAGCCGCCGGGCTTGCCGCCCCCAGCACCAACGGCGCCGCCGTCGCCGCCGCAGGGCACACCGCTCCCCCTGGCCACCCCGCCCAGACCCACCGAGTCCCTACCCAACCTTACGGTTGCCCACCTCACAGTGGCGCGCCCCAACTCAAGCAATGCCGGAAGGCCTCAACCTGTGCGCGAGCACGATGACACGGGGACGCCCCGTGCCGACAATTCGCCCGCCCGCGGAAGGCATGGTGTGAACCGGCCGCAGGGTACGCACCCCCTCGGCACCGCGGACCCGCGTTACGGCTTTTTCCTTGTCACCGGGGTAGTCAAACCCTGACGAAGCTGGCGCCTCCCGGCACCGACGACGGTAACTTCATCACGTGCTGCCCGACACGCCTCCGCACCCACGGGTCTTAACCCCGGCATCCGGCACCCGGCACCCACACCCGCACCCGCACTCACGCGTAGACCCGCCTGCGCGGGCATGCGTACGCGTACGCGTCGATCTGACCCGCAGCGCCAGCTGCTTGCCACACACGCGCGCGCGTGCGTGGTCGGACGGTCGCGGCCGACGCTGGCGAACCGCCACCTCCCCCTGATCGGGACGGATCGGCGCCCCTACACGACTCCCGTCGCCCGGGCGGTTACGCCCGCGCGGGCCCGTAAAAGTCCGCGACCGCCCAATCGGGTGTCACCAACCTCGGATCTCACCAGGACGGCTCGAATCTCGCGTTAGAGGTATGTAGCATATCTTCGCCCGCAATTGGCAAATTGCCACCAGTAGCCCCCTTGACTGGCCAAAGCCCACGTACTGTGCGAATTGGCCTGTGGCATACCCTTTGGGGGGTTACTTCCGCATTGTTCATTTTTTTATTGTTTGTTTGCTTGCCTGTCTTATCTGTCTGCCGGCACTCATTACGATCGCTTGTGATCGGACGGTCGA
>ENA-ORXT01005648-ORXT01005648.1-marine-metagenome-genome-assembly--contig:-NODE-5648-length-12162-cov-7.778734_pt1 | contig 12162 bp, 2 predicted proteins | sample MGYA00237868_ERZ511482 | MGnify/ENA metagenome assembly ERZ511482 | reverse complement strand
CAATGGCTATATATTGCCCTGCCATTACTATATCATTTGTGGAAATTAAATCAGGTTTTTTGTGTAAATGCGCGTATAAAAAATGATGCTTTGACTGCTCTATATTTAGCCAAACATTATGACCAAAACTAAAGTCAGGTCCAGAATTTTTTATTCTTTTTATCTTCCCGCCGTGGCAAGCAAACACCTTGGATTTTCCTTCCTTTGTATGATAATCTATTCCTTGATGCGGTTTATTCCCTGATTTTAGTCTTGGTGCAGTATTGGGTGGATAATAATATTTGTCTCCCTTGAATTTTGAAGAAGTTGTTAACTGAGATGGATGTCTTCTTTCCCCATATATAATGTTGTTACTGCCAATATATTTACTACCATAATCCCTCCCTCTTCCTCTACTACCAGCACTAGCGGAAGTCCATCTTGTACAAAGCTTTGGTAAAGTTTTTTCCTCTATTTGTAGCGGACGGAAGGTAGTAATGGAACTTCCAGATTTCGGGCTAACCTCACCTTCAATGACTCCCTTAACTGAATTAGGTAAAACTTCCCAAGTAGGCTGACACCATTTCATTCCAAATAAAACAAAATGAAAAGGTTTATTTTTTTTGTAAAATGTAGATAAACTAGCAGCTCCTTCAGTAAAGCCATTAAAATTGCCGGCTGTATTTTTAACCAATAATTTCTCTCCAACTTTTAAATTCTTTGCATTTCCAGCTGGTTTAGGTTGGCTAGTATTCAAGATAAGACTATTGTCCCTATGGGTCCAGTACTTGTTGTAAGCCGCACGGGTCGCCGCATTAAATATTCGATTGACTTCTTCCTCTTTCGAGAGATAACCAAAATATTTTAATGCTTTTTTTACTTCCTGTATCAGTCTATATCCAGTAATTGTTTTCTCTTTTGTATAATAGGGAATAATATTTTCTTGACCATTTTTGCCAGCAACTGATAAAATGGTAGTACCATTGACGACAATATGAGACCTCTTTACTGGCGTGTTTCTAATGGGCTGACCAGAACGGATATCAAGCACTTGGATCCATAATTCTTCGTAGGCAATATGCTTTTTAAGTTCTTCTTGTGGTAAGTATTCAATAGCTAATTTATTGCAGTATCCACTATAAATTTTTTGCAAAACTGCACTCGGTATTTTAGAAGCATAATTTTTAGGTAGTTCTTTTCTAGGACCATTTATTAGTTCGTAAATGATTCTTAAAATACAACTATTGATTTGTTTTCGTTGAGTTTGATTTGCAAAGTAAGCTTCTGAAAGGTCAATGTTTTTGAGTTTAGGATGTAATCCTTTCAACCTTTTAAGCGATAATAAGGCTATCTTAATATTCGATTTCGGAAATCTTAAAAGATTATGAATAGCTATTTGTTCATTTTCTTTTAAGTTTTCAAAGTCCTTTTTTATATCAATTTCTTTTGTTTTACCCTGTCCCTGCTCAATTACCTTAAGATCTAAAAACGTCTTTCCAGTTTCTCTGGGAATAAACATAGAGATAAAATGGGGTTTTAATCCACAGATACCCGTTGGCTTCCATTGACTGCTTTTTAAATTATCCTTTCTTGGTTCTCCATTCAGGTAGTACGCCCAATTTTCACTTTCATTTACTTTAATATGATCTTTACCTAAATATTTATAGATTAATGCCACCAGTAATTCTGGCGGTATAGCCTTCTTGGTTGCAATAGGTTCATTTTGATAAGCAGCGAAAATTAAGTCGGTCAAGTGGTTAGCTGTAGACTTTGTTACGGCAGCATATCCACCAAAGTGTTTGGGATTTACAGAAATTATATCTTCAATATCTGATCTAAATGGTAGAATTTCGTGTTCCAGCGTTAAAGTTTCTAAAATTTGATTATTCTTTCTTAGCGTTACTTCTACTATACATTTAGTGACGAGACCATTGATAATAGCACTTACTTGTTCTTCTTTAAATTGAACAGGTAAAAATCCTACTACATTTTTTCTTTCCTTGAATATAGTTATCTCCTGATTTTCTGAATTATAAAAAGAAAATTTCCAGCTATAACTGTCAACCGCTTCTTTATTATTAGTATCAACAAAAACAACGTATGTATTTCTTGCGAACACATTTTTTTTTCCTAGTTTACCTAGACGCCCAATTCTTAATTTTTTTCCAAGATAACTAACTAAAGCATATTTGTTATTTGTACTTCTCGTAGCAAACCCTAAAGCATCTACATTATCAAACCCACCTGGAATAATCATCTCTGTTTTCCTTACAGCCATAATTCAATATATTAGGTTGTTAAATAATCAAACTGCAAACCACTATCTCCTTCCCCTCTACCAGGCAGCACCTTCCGACCTTGTCAGATATAAGTTTTTCCATCCGTCCAGCGGACTCGTTGTTTGGTTATTTGTACCCGAACACCAGCTTTTGGAATAGCCTCTTCTCTGATAGTGATTAAATCTTTTGCCGCTAAATAAGTCAGCGGTTCAATTTCTTTAATAGGTTGATCTGGTTCATTACTAATCATAAAAGCACGTCTTAATTCCATTTGATCAATAGTTCCTTGAACTTGTCTAGGTAAATAGGGAATCCAGTTAGTTGGAACAGGACTAGCTAACCGATAGGTCGGATATTGACGACCTTCTTTTTTGTCGCCTGCTTCAAGTGGAATAAATGGTCCATTTCGTTCCAAATGATAGTCAAAACCTTCTACGGCTTTTCCTAATTGATTTTTTACACGCTTTTCAATCCCCCAAACCATGTTTGCAAATTCATCCCTAACAAAAACGACCTCTTCAATAGGTTCTGATTCTTGTCGCCCTAGTAGAGCAGGAGCTAAGAAAAAGAAATGCTCGGGATGTTTATAATTAGTAATATGTTTATCTCTAATTTTGAATAGATCCCAAGTATCTAATCCTGATAGTTTTCCATCGTTATCTATATCAATACTTAGAGAGGGCCCTACATCCATCGGACCTAACTTGCCATTTTTAATGACGGTTTTAATGCCAAATACATCCTTTACCTCAATTTGATTAATCCAACAGATTTCTCCTAATTCCATTTCAAGCGGTATCGTATACCAATCGCTACCAGAGACCAAAGCGAAATCCATTAACATCATTCGCATAAGATCGTCATCTTGTATATCCATACTTCCTAAGTCTACTCGATTATCTTCAAAAGCAAATAACCGTTTATCTGGCATCGCAGACAAGGATAAATTGACAGGTAAGTAGGGTTCTGGCTGCTTCTCCTCCGCTAGGAGTTTAGAAGAAATACTGGGTCCTATTTCCTCTAAATTGCTATTATCAAAAGAATACCAATCCAGATGACCATTCTGAAAATCTGGTGCTAATAAATTAATGTCATTAGCTTTCTTTTCAGAAGTGTGTAAAGTGAATTTATGGCTTAGCTGACTTGTATCCCATGATGGTTTATTTTTCTTGCCAGTTTTGAAAAGTGTACCTGCTTGCGTATAGGTATTGTCAAACCAAGCTAGTAACTCCCTTCCAATCGCTACTAAATCTCCAAATCCTTTTGCAGCTAACTTAGCTTTTTTTATATCCTGCAATACTTTAGCACCATTAATAGCTTTCCCTTCCATTAATTTAGAAAAACGATAGGACTGCTTATCTAAATTTGGATCTGCAATGATTTTGTAATCTTTAAATGCTCTAAGATCTTTAATATGCTTCTCTGCGGAAGGAGCGTCCAGATTTCTTCTGATCAGGCGTTCAAATTGTTGACCTAGTTTTATTTTACTTCTTAGATCATCCAATGGAATATCCATTGCTTCTACGCCTACCTCTAATGGGAGATTTTGGAGAGACACTCTATTTAAAGCATGTCTATCTTGGGCTTTTTTATAAGTTTGAAAATATTTCACCTTTCGCTTAGTTACACTAGGCGTAACATTAATAGGTGACCCATTATCTTCTCCTAAAAATTCTCCAAATTGCCACTGTCTTCCTAGCATCCATAAAGGATCTGCAATCCTCATAGCTAGGTTGTCCTCATTATCAGGATCTCTTACTCTAGCTAGTAATTGATATTGAGGCACATATTCTTGTAGGGGAGGTAGCTGTGGCTTTCCTTCTTTAACTAGCAATGTATTGATAGCCTTTGTAATTTCAGAATGAAAACTCATGTTATATTGGATTAGGTGTTTTTTGCCAAAATGCCATCGGTAAAATGGATGCAAACTTTTGTAAAGCATCGGTATCTACCATACGTATTTTCGTTAAATCAATGCTGTCCATGACTATATCTCTTAAGGTGTCTTCCACCCAAAATTCCTCTGTATTATCTGCAGGAACTGCTAACAAAATAGCTTGAGGTGCCTCATTGTTTGGGCCATTATATTGGAAAGCTACTCCTGTGTTGACGACTTGTTCTGGTATTTTCTCTGTAAATTGGTCTATAAATAGACCATATTGTTTGGAGGTGTCTATAGTGATAGGAGGTGTATAAACTACAATAGATTGACTATCTTTAGGATATTTATAGGGAACGTTTATTCTACTCTTTCTAAGTATCTTTGCAGCTTCTTTATCTAATGCAATCCAGGGGAATTCTCCTTCTGGTGTGTTTTGTGCAATTTTAAAAGTGAAATTCTTTAAATAAGTATTTTGATTTAGCGTTTCATCAGTAGTCCAATTTTTGCACACCATTAAAAAATCTGAAAAGGCTTCTGTTTGATTGTTTATTTGTGCTCTTCCTTCTACCCATTGCATTATTTTTTCTTCTCCTCCTGAGGTGTTGTCTGGAAATTTTATCTTTTTATTTCCAACTAACCTAGCTTGATTTTTAGCAAGATTTGTTTTAAAAGAAGCAGGTGGATTAAAGGGGAAAATCAAAGGGAAAGATTTGCCAAATAAGATTTCTTTCACGGATTCTAATAGATTAATCATACCTTGTAAAGTCATTTCTTCTTTCCAAGTATCTATCAAAGTTTGTGCTTGGGTAGCCTTATTAGTTGCTTCTTCCCTAGCTCTTTTTTCTAATTGAATGCGTTCAGTAGCCTCGACAATCGAAAAGATACTCTTAGCATTATCAATATGATATTTAGCTAAAATCTCCGTAGATGAAGTGCTTTGCAGTTGAGTTATACATGTTTGTAAGCGAGTTTTGATTTTGATAAGCTCTTGCTTTTCGTAAGGAACAAGCCTGCTCGAACCTTCATTCTCATCGTAGTCCTCATAAGTAGCTACATCTTCTGTAGTGAGATGACGACTTGTTTTAAGTAAATTATTGATATATTCTATAGTTAGTAATAAAGCACTTAAGTTACTATCTGTATCTCTGATTTCGTAAATTAAATCATCTGCCCATTGTAGTCCAGATTTTTCTAATTCTTGTTTCGCTTTTTGAATAATTCTTTGCTCTAATTCAGTCGCATCATTATTTAAATCAGTCTGACCAAGCAATAACAAATCTAAGTACCCAATATCTAATTTATCTATATTAATAGCATGCGAAGCCATAATTTCTTTTTCCTTTTCTCCAGAAATAAGATCGTCAACCATTCTATAAAAATTAATAATAACAGTAATCTCAGAAAGGGGACCCACAATTTTCTGTAACCATTGGTCCAATACAGGTGTAACATAAGCCTTAGGATTTTTACCTGGTGTTGTCCTAGACGAAGTAGGAGGTTCAAACAACATAACCAGTTTGTGGATTTGTCCAATACTAGGTAAGTGTGTATTTAGTCCTGTTGTTTTTGGTGGAGCTAATTTTCCTTTTGCGGCATCCATAGCAGCAGCGGATTGACTATAATTACCTTGAATCATCTGAAAGCCTGCTTCGTATAATAGCACATCCGTACTGCCATCTAATATGTTTTTTATTAAATCAATTCCTTTGAGCACAATTTCATTATTACCTGAATATTCCTTCATTAAGCTTAGGCCATTCACCACGGTCATTGTGGGCAAACCAACTTGTTGTCCTCCGGATATTTTGTTTATTTCTAATGGAAATTTCTTTCGTAAATCAGGTATTAAAGCATCTTTTTTATGGTCATGTAAAAAGCGTTCAAATTTATAACCTAATAATGCTTCTAATTCTTGTCCTCCCCGTAAGCCATCCATTAATTGTTGCGCTCTTTGGATTCTATCAGATGTTAAATTTAAAGTAAATGGATTTGGTTTATTTTGATACAAAATAATTGACTCCGTTGGTTGATTTTCAACAACTAATTTTAGCGGATGTATGGTTTCTGCTACTGTATATAATTCAGGTCTTAGGCTATTATCTACTGCTAAGACATCCTGTAATGTACCTGCCTTTTTTGCCACAAACTGTAAATGAAATAAGGGCTGTCCAGATTCAATAACCAAATCCTCTTGGGTATCCCAACTAGTTGTTAGCACCCCTTTATTTATTTTATTGAATCCAAAATTAAGATCTGCCAATTGTTGAATTGCTGCTTTTTGATAGCCAACATAACTAAGTATAGATTCATCAAAATTCAAAGCAAATTGATAGCCTAATATTGCCTGCTGTTCTTTTGTTTGTATCGCTACGTTTACTAGCTCGCCTGCCTTAAAAGTCTGGTTTGGAATCGTCAATACTATGGATTCTTTATTACTTCTAGGCGAAGCCTCCATGAAAGCATTTGCACTTGCAGAATAGTCTAAATCACCAATCTTCATCGCTATAAAATCTGCACCTATCATATCCTCTGTCGTGCTTTCAGCAGTAAGTGCCTCGGGAAATGTAGTAGTAAAAGGATTTAAGTTATCTTCAAATTCAAAGTTTTTAGCGACAAATCTCCAAGAGGTATTTTGAGGAAAAGCATCATAAATACCTAGAATTAATTTTCTTAATTCCACCAAGTCAAAAGTAGTTACCGTTCCAGAACGATTTATATCTGCTGCAATCATTTTATAAGGAGAACCTAAGTGCTCTATATCTAAAATATGCTTTCTTATAATTAGCAAATCGAAGGTAGAAACACCATTCAGTGGATTATCATTTTTTTCAGGATGAATCGTATAATTAGTGGTAGCTGGTAAATTCTTAAATTCAAAAATACCCTCTTCATTGGTCATATAATTATCCATGTCGGGATGAGAAATTTTTATAGCTACTTGATTAAGTGCTGTACCATTCGGAGTTAGAATCTTACCCGCTACATTCATATATCCCTCGTCAGAATTTCCGCCTGTACTTGTGCCGCCTGTACTTGTGCCACCTGTACTTGTGCCACCTGTACTTGTACCGCCTGTACTTGTACCGCCTGTACTTGTACCGCCTGTACTCGTGCCGCCTGTACTTGTACTACCTGTACTTGTGCCGCCTGTACTTGTACCGCCTGTACTTGTGCCACCTGTACTTGTACCACCTGTACTTGTACCTCCTGTACTTGTGCCGCCTGTGCTTGTACCTCCTGTGCTTGTACCTCCTGTACTTGTGCCACCTGTACTTGTGCCACCTGTACTTGTACCTCCTGTACTTGTACCTCCTGTACTTGTGCCACCGGTGCTTGTGCCGCCTGTGCTTGTACCTCCTGTACTTGTGCCACCTATACTCGTGCCGCCTGTACTTGTACCACCTGTATCTGTACCGCCACTAGTATATCCATTAGCGCCCCCACTATTAGAACAAACGCCCATATTATCTTGAACTATAATACTGGTAATACAAAAATCAGCATTACTAGCAGCATCTATCGCCCATACTTCAACTGCTTGTACGCCCAAATGCTCACAGCCAAGTGTGATACTTTCGGAACGAGGAAGGCTTGAATCATAAGGATCATATAGTTTTATAGTAAAAGATAAATCGTCATCAGGAGAGCAATTATCAAAGCTTTTTTGATTCAGGTCAGTAGACCATAAATCTATCATAGGATCAGAAGTGTCTGTTCCTGGCATTAAGGTAACAGAAATACCACTTAGACAAACTGGCGTTGGTTTTTTAGTATCTGCTACTGTTACTGTAATGTCTTTAGAAGTTGAATTACCACAACCATCTGTTGCGGTGTATGTCATTTTGTAGTTGCCTGGCTCCGCATAAAAAGGTCCATAACCATTGCCTAGTTCTCCTTGTACAAAAATAGTAACATTCGGACTGCAATCCTTAGCTGTTACCGTTCGTAATATAATACTAGCTTCGCAAGAGACACCCTCTGCATTCACCGTTATATCTTGAGGGACCGTTTCAAAAACAGGATTTTCTGTATCTAATATTTTAATAATTTGGGAATATTCATATCGTCCTTGACCTTGTTGATCATTAGCATCGTAGTTACACCAATCAATGATAGACCAAGTTCTTCGTATTTTATAACAAGCTGGAGGCTCGATATTTAAGAGTTCATCTTCGTAATTTGCTGCAATTAATGCACAAGTATTCGCTCCTAATATTTCAGGTTCTCCATAGCCCGCAGGTAAAAATTCTGGTGCTAAATTGGCGCCCTCTATACACTGTGACGATTCATAATCTAGCGGCCAAACTATCTGCGCTCCATCTTGATTCCAAGGAATAGAATTAACTACTGTAATTGTTTGTTGGCAAGTAGCTGTTCGAGCATTTTTATCGGTAGCCACCCAACTTCTAAGAATTGTTCCTTGACCACAATTATTTAATTCAATAGACTCTTCATAGGATAAATCAAAGCCGCAATTGTCCGAGACTTGAGGCCCTCCATAGATAGATAAATCGCTTTGGTCTGCCTCGCAGTCAACGGATTGATCCGTAGGGCAAGTAATAGTAGGGTCTACTTTATCCTGTATGTTTACCTCCGCCACACAAGAGTTGACGTTTTGATAGCAATCTCTCGCTTCCACAATAACCATTATGGGAAGACCGACATCTGCACAAGAAAAGGAGACAGTCGTACCAAAACTTTCATCAGAACTATCTTGTCTTCTTATCAATATACTTTCTAAGCAACAATTGTCAAAAGTACCATTATCAAAAGAAGCTACAGGTGCAGAAGCCTGCCCATCGCCAGATAAAGAAATAATTGTTTTGTCTTGACAAATTGGTGTAGGTGGGGCATCATCTACAACCGTTACCTGCATACTTACAGAGGTCGTATTTCCGCAAGCATCTGTTGCCGAATAAGTAACGGAATGCGTACCAATAGGCACATTTTGCAAAGTACCTCCATTGGAGTTAAACGTACCATAAGAAGACTGAATGCTCACAGAAGTCGTGCTAGCACATCCATCAACAATAGTAGCGACTGGAAGGGATATAGTAGCATCACAAGTACTAGAATTAGTACTAGCCGTAATAGTACCGGGAACAGTAATAGCTGGACCGTTTTCATCAACCACCTTTAGTATTTGAATATCTGTAACAACATCCGAAGTACACCAATTAACAACAGTCCAATGTCTTAGTACTTTATAAGTTCCTTCACAACTCTCCACTATTTGGTCTTCATAACTAGGAATCATACGACAAGGACCATTATTAGCAATCACTTGACCATTGATGGTAGGCATACCTGTAGAAGTAGGCAATAAAGCATCCGGGTTATTTGCTACTGTCTCGCAAGACAATGCAGGCTGTATAATGCCATCTCTGTTAGAAGGAAATAATATTTTATTTACAGAAGGCTGTGCGACGGAAATAATTTGTGTACAATAATCTTTATTACCTGATGCATCAGCTACCGTCCACTTTCTTTCTATTTGGGAAATAGGGCTTCCACAATTTAAATCTGTATAAGTATCCGAGTAAGTATAAGCTAATTCTGAACAATCCGAAGCAGAGGGATAACCTGTTAGATTTGGATCATTCGGGTCTGTGCAACTTATTGTTACATTATCAGGACAAGTTAATCTAGGAAAAATTTTATCAACCAATTTTACGGTAGTCCAACAAATATTCCCAGTAGACCAATGTTTTGCTTTTGCTTTTAATGTACGTCCTACATATTCAAATGGAATCGTTGGACTCGTTGGCAATTCTACATCATTCTCATCAAAAACAAAGATCTTAAATCCCCATTTTCCGTTCGGCAAACAAGTTCTCGAATTATCGCCATCCTCTAATATCATATTATAAAGAATGGTCGCTTCACAAGTCACGCCAATAGAAATAGAAATCTCATCATTACAAATCATTGTGCAGTAAGCCTGCCCTAAAATCATATTATAACTCGGTAGTAATATCCATAAAAGCAATGTAGATAGCAGCGTCTTCAAGGGGAGTAGCATAAGAAACTTACGCTCAAAGAGATGGGCACGTATGGACTCCATTACATCCATAGGAGTACGGGGTGTACAGGGTTTGTTCATGTTACTAATTTTTGTTTTTAACTGATCTGATGTGTTCTTAAAATCCCCCGTAGGTTGCTAGATCGTTGTTAAACGACTGGTGGAATAGCCCTCGTGTAGATATGATTATCCATAGATTGCTATTTCCCTCTGAGCTCCTTTCAGAGAATTTAGAATCGGTTTTGGGAACATCTGCCATCAAACCACACGGTTTTCGGAAAATAGTTACCCCAAATCAAGCAAGGCTGATTGTTGAGTAAGTTCTCAATGTTGAATTTTGAATAAAACGGAACACAATAGGGCGTAAACACTAGGGTTTAGGCGAATCCCCATTCAAAATTTTTCATTCAACATTAAGTACCTACGTAATAATCAAGATCACTTGAAAATTTCCTTTATTTTGCCTAAAGCATTGCTTACTTTAATGACAAAATGGATGTCCATACTTTTTTTAACAAATTGGTAAATACAAGAAGGGTTGATTAGATATAATTCTTTCTATGTTTTAGACCTATTCCATATAAAAAAACGGAAGAAGTAAAAAGCTAGAATACATTATGGAAAGAACAATAATTCTTTCAATAAATGACATTCTGTAAAGAAGAAATTTATCTTATCAAGATAAAACTAGCCTATTATTGCTCTAGAAGCGAGCATATATAAGGATCAACAAAGATGATGTTGATAAACCAGCCTTAATTTAAAAGGAGAAGAATGATTAGAAATACTAAAATAGATGGATGGATGTGAGAATATTTGTGTATTTGTGCTGTTCACGGCTTCTGAATTTTGGATAAAGGATAATTTGTTGTTTGGCGAACTTTTAATCGCCTTGTTTTTGTTTTACATCACAAAAGTATATCATATAAGAATAAGAAGCAAGTGTATTATAATAGTTTTTAATGTGTTCTTAATGAAAGAAGCTTTAATATTTAAAAAAAACATTACTTAATAAATTGATTTTCAATGTTTTAAAAAATAAAAAGATTTTTTATTTAAAAAAAAATTTCTTTAATACATTTCACGGAATGTAAAAAACTGTCATTTGGTCTATTTTAATGGAAGGCTTTATTGGTTTAGAATATTTATTTGCTTATAGACAGTCTGGCAATGAAAGGAATAATTAGAGCGGTAGGATAGCTTGTCTTGTAAGGAGTATCACATTATAGGATAGAGCAAGTCAGGTTAGTAAACAAGTAAATTTCATCAGTTAAACTTGTTAAAACATATTGCAGGCTGCAGGCTGCATCATAGTTTGAGTTTGAGTTTGAACTTGAACTTGAGTTTAAAACAAAAAAAAAGCCCCCCTCCAAAAAAAATGAAGAGAGGCCATCCCAAAAACCGATTTAAGTATATTTCTTAGTTTTCAATATGAAAGATGAGATAGGTAAAGTCCTATATCATTTTTCAATTTCTTGATTTTTGGTTTGTGTAAAAATTCTTTTATATAAAATGGTCTTGATAAATCAATTCAATAGGTACTGTTCAAAGTTTATTGCTAATATATATAAATAAGATTTGCTAATACTAATGAAAATAAAAATGAGTAAATATAAAAGAACTCATCTATCTAAATTTCTTCGTAACGAAGGAAAAATAAAAGGAACATTTTATTTTTAAAGAACCCTTTCTGTCAGCGTTTTATAAAATGTTATATTATTATTTGAACGTTACTTAAATAAAAAAAAGTGGAAGGGCACTGTAAAGTGCCCTTCCTAGTACTAAGTACTATATTATTCGATGATAATCATCTTCTTAGAAGCTACATTATCTGCAGATTCTAATTGGTAGTGAAGTACTCCAGTTGCACCCAAAGTCTTAGCATCAAGCTTGATTTGGTTGTAACCTTTAGCGAAGTCATTAGTGATAGACTTCAATACTTTACCTTGTACATCCATAACTTTCAACGTTGCAGAACCAGCAGTTGGCAAAGTAAAGCC
>ENA-ORXT01005645-ORXT01005645.1-marine-metagenome-genome-assembly--contig:-NODE-5645-length-12169-cov-7.581128_pt1 | contig 12169 bp, 13 predicted proteins | sample MGYA00237868_ERZ511482 | MGnify/ENA metagenome assembly ERZ511482 | reverse complement strand
CCGCGCTCTTTCGCCCCTGCCTTGTACTGCGCCCACGCGACCATGAGACCTCCGAAAATATCGATATTAATTGACTCGATGGAATATCGTAGGCAGAAAAATGGTGGTTAGCAAGGAGCGGGCGATGAAGTATCTTGTGGGTGAAACGGCTGGCGGAACGGCGGTTTTCGCGGTGATGGGCGACATGGCGGTGAACCTGACGGCCTTGGACGCATCGGTCGGGGGCGACCTGATGGGCCTGATCCGCGACCCCGGTCTTCTGGATGCCCTGAAGCCGAAGATCGAGGACACGCCCAGCGTTCCCATCGCATCCATCACCCCCGCCCTGCCCGTCGCGGCCCCCGGCACGATCATCTGCATGGGCCTGAACTACACCGACCATATCAAGGAAGGCGGCTACGACATCCCCGACTACCCCGCCCTCTTCATGCGCGGGAAGAATTCGATCATGGCCGCGGGCAAGCCCATGGTCCGCCCCGCCTGCTCCGAAAAGCTGGACTACGAGGCGGAGTTGATGCTGATCGTCGGCACGGGCGGGCGGCACATCACCGAAGAGAACGCGCTCGACCACGTCTTCGGCTACACCGTCTTCAACGACGGGTCCGTGCGCGATTACCAGCGCAAGACGCATCAGTGGACGCCGGGCAAGAACTTCGACGATACCGGCGCCATCGGTCCCTTCACCGTCACGCCGGACGAGGTGCCCGAGGGGGCGGCGGGCCTGAAGATCGAAAGCAGGGTGGGCGACGAGATCCTGCAAAGCTCGAACACCGGCAACATGATCTGGAGCGCGGCCAAGCTGATCGCGACCATCTCGGAATACACGACGCTCGAACCCGGCGACCTGATCGCGCTCGGCACGCCCCCGGGCGTCGGTCACGCCAAGAAGCCGAACCCCCGATGGCTCAAACCCGGCGAGACCGTCGAGATCGAGATCGAGGGCATCGGTATCTGCGCCAACCCGGTCATCGACGAGAAGGACGCGACGCCCCGGTCCGCAGCATGAGCGCGCCGACGGGCGAGGAACTGGCGGCCCTGCGCGCCAAGGCGCAAGCGGATCACCGCGCCCTGCACGCCCGCATCCCGCGCCTGTCGGACGATGCCATCGACCTGATCCTGCGCGGCGCCCGTTCGCATTACGCGTGGACGGATCGCCCGATCCCCGACGGCCTGCTCGAAGAGATCTACGAGATCACCATCAACGGCGCGACGAGCATGAACACGCTCCCCGCCCGCTTCGTCTTCGTGCGCACGCCCGAGGGCAAGGATCGGCTGGCCAAATCGCTGAAACCCCAGAACGTGCCGAAGATGATGGGCGCCCCGGTCACGGCCATCGTCGCCCACGACCTCGACTTCTGGAAGAAACTGCCCGAGCTTTTCCCGCACGAGGACCGGCGGCATCTCTTCGACGGCAAGCCCGATTACGTGGCCGATACCGCCACTCGCAACGGCACCCTGCAAGGCGCCTATTTCATGATCGCGGCGCGGGCGGTCGGCCTCGATGTCGGGGCGATGTCGGGCTTCTCCAACGCGGTGGTGGACGAGGAATTCTTCGCGGGCACCACCTTGCGGTCGAATTTCCTGTGCAACATCGGCTACGCGGACGAGACGGCATTGTTCCAGAAACTGCCGCGCCTGCCCTTTGAAGACGCTTGCTCTTACGCCTGAGGAGGGCGCAGCATATGGCCATGAAACCGAAGACCGTCGTCACCTACCGCGCGACCGCCGCCTGCCCGACCCATTCACGGACGGAGATACCGGTGCGCGACCTGACGGTGGTGGTCGACGAGCCGCTGGAGCGCGGCGGCACCAATCTCGGCCCCTCGCCGACCGAGGCGGCGATGACGGCGCTGATCGCCTGCACCAACGTGATCGGGCACAAGAACGCGGCGCGACTTGGCATCGATCTGGGCACCGTCACCATCGACGCAGCGTGCAAGTTCGACCGGCGCGGGGTGCTGATGCAGGAAGAGGTCGACGTGCCCTTCCCGGAAATCACGCTGACGGTGAACTGCGACAGCCCGGCCAGCGCCGAGGATCTGGCGCAGGTCGGGCGAGAGACGGCGAAATACTGCGCCATCGCCAAGCTTTTCGAGGGATCGGGCACGGATCTCACCGTGAACTGGGTCAAGACGAACTGAACCGAAGAACAACGGGCGCAAAGTCCGATTTTAGGGAGGAAGACACCATGATGAACCGGACGAAGACGGGCCTGCTGGCCGCCGCGCTGGCGACGATGACGGCCCTGCCGACGGCGACCCCCGCCATGGCGCAGGAGACCATCGACGCGGTCGTGATCGACGGCTATCCCGACCGCGCGCTATGGGTGAAGGAGTTCACCAACTTCTTCATCCCCGAAGTCGACCGCCGCCTCGCGGAGACCGGCAACTACAAGATGCGCTGGCAGGAGAATTACGGCGGCTCCATCGTCAAGCCCAAGGGCGTGCTCGAAGGGGTGCAGCTGGGGCTTGGCGATATCGGCATCGTCACCACCATTTTCCATTCGTCCAAGCTGCCTAGTCAGGGCATCGCCGGCTCGACCCCCTTCATCGCGTCGGATGCCCGCGCGGTGGCGCAGGCGGTGGACGAGATCGCCCGCGAATTCCCCGCGATGCAGAACGAGTTCGCGGCCCAGAACCAGGTCTACCTCGCCACCGGCGTCGTCCTCGACAGCTATCAGATGTTCTGTTCGCAGCCCGTCGCCAGCACCGCCGACCTCGTGGGCCGCAAGGTCGCGGGCGCGGGGCTGAACCTGCGCTATCTCGAAGGGATCGAGGACAGCGCGGGCGTGCGCGGGGGCCTGACGGATTTCTACAACATGATCCAGACCGGGCTGGTCGATTGCGGGATGCTGTGGCCCGAGGCCGCCAAGACCTTCAAGATCGCCGAGGTCGCACCCTACATGCTGCGCACGGATTTCGGGGCGGTGAACTCCAAGACCGTCACCGTCAACGCCGATTACTGGGACGCCCTGCCCGACGAGGTGAAGGACGTGCTGCGCGCGGTGGCCATCGACTACCGCGACCACCTCGCCGGCATCGCCATGGACCGCGCGGCGGCGGCGGAGGCGGCGTATGTCGAGGCGGGCGGCACCATCGTCGAGGTATCGGCGGAGGATCGCGCGGCATGGGCGAACGCCATGCCCAACGTCGCGCAGGCATGGGCCACCAACCTGAACGACCGGGGCGAGGACGGCACGGACATGCTCGCCGCCTATATCGGCAAGCTCGAAGCCGCCGGGTTCGAGCCGGTGCGGGACTGGACGGTCGAGTAGGGGCGTCATCAGGACGCCTGAGTTCGTGAAGAACCACATCCGCCACCATGAACGATGTCACTCCGGCGCAGGCCGGAGTCCATGGTTCCACGAATCCCGAGGGTCGGCTTTCCTTGCAAAGGATGCAAAAGCCTTGTTTCAACGAAGGCTTTTCGAGAACTGAACCGTCGGAACTCGTTGACAAATGGATACCCCGTTTTCACGGGGCATGACGCCGGAAGAGAATGAGGGACCGCTCTCGACCCTTTTCCGCAAACCAGGAACAGAAAGCATCCCATGCTCGCTTCCGCCCTGACCGCCTTGTCCCGGGTCGCCAACGCCCTCGCCATCGCCGCCAATGCCCTCGGCACCCTCGTCGTGCTGGCGCTGGTGGTGGTGCTGAATGCCGACGTGGTCGCGCGGGGGGTCTTCTCCGCGCCCATAAAAGGCACTTACGAGATGGTGCAGTTCTCGGTCGTGCTGATCGTGTTCCTGCAACTGGCCGACGTGGTGCGGGTCGACCGGCTGACCCGGTCGGACGGGTTCCTGCTGCTCGTCGGATCGCGCCGCCCCGGCGTCGCGCGGTCGATGCGGCGGATCATCAACGCGGTCTCGGCCATCTTCATGGGCCTCATCGCCTACATCACCTACCCGGAAGTCCTCAAGATGTGGAAGACGCAGGATTTCTTCGGTGTGCCGGGCCTCTTCACCCTGCCGTGGTGGCCGGTCAAGCTGGTCATCACGCTCGGCACGTCGCTCGCCTGCCTCATCTTCGTGCTCAAGGTCATCACGGCCAAGGACCGGCCCGACCCAGTCGTGCCGACGCAAGGCCGCACCCCATGACCCCCATCGAGATCGGCCTCATCTCGGTCGTCGCCATCGTCTTCCTGATCTATTCGGGCGTCTACATCCCCGTCGCATTGGGGATGGTGTCCTTCGCCTCGATCTGGCTGATGCGGGACAATTTCACGCTCGCGCTCAACCTCCTCAAGATCGCCGTGGGCGATTCCGCGATGGAATACAGCTTCGCGACCATCCCCCTCTTCACCTTCATGGGCCTGATCGTCTCCAAGGCGGGACTGGGCCGCGATATCTACGAAGTGATGACCATGCGGTTCCGCAAGGTCAAGGGCGGCATCGGCATGGCGACCGTGGGGGCCAACGCCGTCTTCGCCGCCGTCACCGGGTCGTCCATCGCCTCGGCCTCGGTCTTCACCAAGGTCTCCGTGCCGCAGATGATGGCGCAGGACTACAACCCCCGTTTCGCCGTGGGCGTGGTCGCGGGGAGTTCGGTGCTGGGCATGATCATCCCGCCCTCGGCCATGCTCATCATCTACAGCTTCGTCGCCGAGCAATCGGTGGGCGACATGTTCCTCGCCGGTGTCATCCCCGGCATCCTGCTGGCCGTCGCCTATGTCGGCGCGATCTGGTTCATGGGCCGCTTCACCCCCGGTTTCGTCGGCGGGCGGGCGGTGGCCGATACGGAGTGGATGTCGGGCCGCGAGGTCGCGTCGAAGACGCTGCCGACGGTCGGCCTCATCACCATCGTGCTGGGCGGTATCTATACCGGCTGGCTGACGGCGGTGGAGGCGGGGGCGGCGGGCGCGCTCGTCGCGCTCATCATCGCGATGGTCCGCCGCTCGATGACCCCGCGCGCCTTCTGGGATGCGCTGCTGGAGACGGGGCACATCACGGCGGCGATCCTGTTCCTCATCACCGCCGCCTCGATCTATTCGCGCATGCTCGGCCTCGCGGGCCTGCCGAACCAGTTGCAGGATCTGCTGGCGGGGAACGCGGCGTCTTTCTGGACGATCATGCTGGTCTACGTCCTGATGATGCTGTTCCTCGGCACGCTGCTGGATACCGCGTCGATCATCCTGATCGTCGTGCCGCTCTTCCTGCCGCTGGTCGAGGCACTGGACCTGTCGCTCATCTGGTTCGGCATCGTGACGGTGGTGGGGGCCGAGATCGGGCTGCTGACGCCCCCGCTCGGGATATCGTGTTTCGTCATCAAATCGACCATCGACGACGACCGCATCTCGCTGAAGGACGTGTTCATGGGCGCCCTGCCCTTCGCCTTCGTGATGCTGATCGTCCTGTTCATCCTGATCGAGTTCCCGATCCTCAGCCTTGCACTCATCTAGGGGGGCCGACCCATGCGCACCGTCACCAAGGACAATATCACCGACGTTTTCATGGGCTACCTGTCCGAGGAGACGGACCCGCGCACGCGCGAAGTGATGGGCGCGCTGGTCCGCCACCTGCACGACTTCGCGCGCGACGTGAACCTGACGCATGACGAGTGGCGCAAGGGCATCGCGTTTCTGGAGGGATGCGCCGCCATCGAGACGGAGGACCGCCACGAATTCGTGCTGGCGTCCGACGTGCTCGGCCTGTCCTCGCTCGTCGACATGCTCCATTCGAGCGAGGAGGCGACGAGTTCGTCGGTCCTCGGCCCCTTCCACGTCTCCGGCGCGCCGCCGCTTGCCTATGGCGGCGACATGAAGCGCCACTACGGCGGGCCGATGCTCCTCGCCGAAGGGACGATCCGGGGCACCGACGGCAACCCCGTCCCCGGGGCGACGCTCGATATCTGGCAGACGGCCCCGAACGGCCTCTACGCCAGTCAGGACGAGGAGCAGGATACGTATTCCTTCCACGGGCTGATGACGGTGGGGGAGGATGGCCGCTACGCCTTCACCACCGTCAAGCCGGTGGAATACACCGTCCCGTCGGACGGCCCGGTCGGCGATATCCTGCGCGCCTGCGGGCGGCACCCGTGGCGGCCCTCGCACCTGCATTACATCGTGAGCGCGCCGGGGTATCGCTCGCTCGTGACGGAGATCTTCCCCGATGACGACCCGTATCTCGATCAGGATACGGTCTTCGGCGTCCGCGACGATCTGGTGATGACCTATGTCGAGAAACCCGCCGCCGAGTTCCCGGACGGGATGGCCCGGTCGGGCACCGTGACCGAGCCGTTCCTGCACGTCGATTTCGACGTGATCCTCGCAGCCGACCCAGAAGGAGAGACGCGATGAAGACCCTGATGACGTGCACCGTTGCGAGCCTCGCGCTCATGGCGACCCCGGCGCTCGCGGCGACTTGCGTCGAGGTCACGATTACCGGCGTGCAAGGCGGACCGCCCGTCTTTCAGGGGCAGGCCGGGTCCGGCACCCTCGTCACCTACGGCACCGAGGAGAACGGGTGCCGCGACGTGCTGATGCAGTTCGACACCGGGCGCGGCACGACGCAGCAGTTGTCCAGGATCGGCGTGCCGGTCGCGCGGCTCGACGGGGTCTTCCTGACGCATATGCATTCCGACCATGTCGAGGGGCTGGCCGATATGGCGCAGCTCCGCTGGCATTTCCGCTCGCAAGGCCCGAAGCTACCGCTGATCTGCGCCGAGGACACGCCCAGCCCGGCGGGCCACACCATGAGCTGCACCGCGCTCGCGGCCCGTATCGGCGACCCGCTGATCGCATCGGGCGAGATGGCGCAGCGGCTGGCCGAGAACCCCAAGCGCCTGCCCGGCGGTCCGGCGGAACTGCTAGAGGTGACGACTTTCGCGGGCGGGGGCGAGCCGGTCGAGGTCTGGGCCAAGGGCGACGTGACGGTCTCGGCGGTCTTCACCCGCCACGTCGCGGGGCATGCCTCCTACCGCGTCGATACCCCGGCGGGCAGCGTGGTCATCGGCGGCGACGCGGGCAACGACCGCCCCGTCCCCCCGCGCGACAGCTCGACTTCGGCGCAGGTCGAGGCGCTGGCGACGGGCGCGGACGTGATCGTCCACTCGACCATCCACCCCGTCATGGGACCGGACGGCACCACCGGCTTCCCACCGATGATCTATCACCGCCAGAGCACGGCCAGGGACTTGGGCGCGATGGCCGAGCGGGCGGGCAGCGCCAACCTGATGCTCACCCACCTGATCCCGCCCGTGGGGGCGGCACGGCAGGGCATCTATCCGCTCCCTGCGCCGCTGACGGTAGCCGATTACGAGGGTGCTGCGCGGGAGGGCGGATATGCGGGGAATGTGGTGGTCGGGGCGGATCTAGCGGTGTTGCGGATCGTGGGGGAGTGACCCCCTAGACCATCCCCTCCAGCACCCCCGTCACGAACGCCCCCGTCCGCTCGTAATGCGTCCGCAGCGCTCCCGACGCCGCTTCCACATCCCCCGCCACCACCGCTTCCAGGATCGCCCGGTGCTCCGCCGCTACGTCGCGGCGTTCGTAGTTCAGGCCGCTGCCCGCCAGGAACCGGTACCGGATGTTAAGGTCGTAGAGCTGCGAACAGAAACGGCGGAGGATGGGGCCGTCGCAGGCCGAGAGGAGCGCCATGTGAAACGCCTTGTGCAGCGTCTCGAAATCGCCTGCCCCCTGCGCTTGCGCGCGGGTCATGCGGTGGTGGCTCAGCACGACCTGCTCTTCCCATGCGTCGGTGCGGTTGGCGAGGCTCTGGCGCAGGGCCATGTCCTCCAGCACGCAGCGCATGGCGAGGATTTCCTCGAAATTGGCGAGGTCGATGGGGGCCGCGCGAAAGCCGCGCTGGTCGATGCGCTCGACCAGGCTGTCGGAAGTCAGGAGGCTCAGCGCCTCGCGGATGGGGGACGCGCCGGTGTCGAGGCGCTTGCGCAGCCGGTCGATCTTGAGCTTTTCGCCGGGGCGGAGAACCCCCGTGACGATCATCCCGTGCAGGCGGTGATAGGTCGTCTGCGTCGCCGAAGAGGGGGCCGCTTTCGTGTCATCCATCCGCATTCGCACCCCGCCGCCCGTGACCATCGCGCCCTACCCTACCCGCCGCTTCCGGGCGGTGCCAGATGGCACGCGACCCGCCCCGCTCCCGCCTCGCGCAGGGCGGGCGTCTCGCGCAGGCAGATATCCTCTCGGATAGGACAGCGCGGGTTGTAGGCGCATCCCGGCGGGCGGTCGATCGGGCTGGCGATCTCTCCGTCGGGGGGCGTCGGGTCGTCGCCGGGCGCGTCGAGCCGGGGGGCCACGTCGATCAGCATCCGCGTGTAGGGATGGCGCGGTGCGTCGAACAGGGTCTGCGTCTCCGCCTCCTCCACCAGCCGCCCCAGATAGAGCACGCCGACCCGGTCCGCCATGTGGCGCACGACGGTCAGGTCGTGGCTGATGAACAGGTAGGTGAGACCCAGTTCGTCCTTCAGATCGCTCATGAGATTGAGCACCTGCGCCTGCACCGACACGTCGAGCGCGGAGGTCGGTTCGTCGCAGACGATGAGGCGAGGGCGCGAGGACAGCGCGCGGGCGATGGCGATGCGCTGGCGCTGGCCGCCGGAGAACTCGTGCGGGAACTTGGCCGCATCGCCAGCGGAGAGGCCGACCTGCTCCAGCAATCCCTCGGCCAGCCCCCGCGTCTCGCCCCCCAGCACGGCGACCGGCTCGGCGATGATGTCGCGGATGCGCCAGCGCGGGTTCATCGAGGCGTAGGGGTTCTGGAAGATCATCTGGATATCGTTGCGCCCCGCGATATCGTCGCTCCCCCCGATGCGGATGGTCCCGGCGCTGGGGCGCAGCAGGCCGACCAGCAGCTTGCCGATGGTCGATTTCCCCGACCCGCTCTCGCCGACGAGGCCGTAGGTGGTGTTCGGTTCGATCTCGAAGCTGATATCGTCGACGGCGGTGAGATACGATTTCCCGCGCCGCGCGATCAGGCGGTCGAGCCACGGTTTCGACACGTCGAACCGGCGGGTGAGGTTGCTCACGGAAACATAGCTCATGCGCCGCCCTCCAAGGGGTGCCAGCACGCCGCGCGGCCTTCGGCCGCCGCCAGCGCCGGGGCGGGGTCGACCTTGCAGCGCGGCCCGGCCCGCTCGCAGCGCGGGTGGAAAGCGCATCCGGCGGGCAGCGCGCCCAAGGGCGGCATGGCCCCCGGTATCTGCCTGAGCCGCCGCGCGCCGATGGACGAGGCAGGGGCCGAGGCCAGCAGACCCGCCGTATAGGGATGGCGCGGGGCGCGGATCACGTCGGCCACCGCGCCGATCTCGGCCAGCCGCCCGGCATACATCACCGCCACATGGTCCGCCGCCTGCACGATCACGCCGATATCGTGGGTAATCAACATCACCGCCATCCCCCGCTCGCGGCACAGGCGCTTGAGCAGCGCGATGATCTGCGCCTGCACGCTGACATCGAGGGCGGTGGTCGGCTCGTCGGCGATGACGAGGGCGGGTTCGGCGGCGAGCGCGAGGGCGATGACGACGCGCTGGCGCATCCCGCCGGAGAATTCGTGCGGATAGCTGTCAATGCGGCTCGCGGCGGCGGGGATGCCGACCTCCTCCAGCGCGGCGACGGCGCGGGCGCGGGCCTCGCGGCGGGTCAGGGTCAGGTGCGCGTGCATCGTCTCGGTGAGCTGGTCTCCGATCCGGATGAGGGGGTTGAGCGAAGACCCCGGGTCCTGGAAGATCATCCCGATCTCCTTGCCGCGCAGGCGGCGCATCCGCTCGGGGGAGAGGGTGTCGATGCGCTCGCCCTTCAGCCGGATTTCGCCCCCCGCGATGCGCGCGGGCGGGTCGAGCAAGCCGCTGACCGCATTGCCCGCCATGGATTTGCCCGCCCCGCTCTCGCCCACCACGCCCAGTATCTCGCCCGCCGCGATATCGTACCCGACCCCGTTCACGGGCCGCAGCAGGGCATGGCGCGTCGGGATCTCGACCGTCAGATCGCGGATCGAGAGGATCGGCGCGGGCGCGGGCCGCACGGGCGCGGGCCGCACGGGCGCGCTCATTTCAGCCTCGGGTTCAGGGCATCGCGCAGCCAGTCGCCCAGCAGGTTGACGCTGAGCGCCAGCGCCAGCAGGGTCAGCGACGGAAACAGCAGAATCCACCATTCGCCGGAGAAGAGATAGCCCTGCCCGATGCGGATCAGCGTGCCGAGCGAGGGCTGGGTCGGCGGGGCGCCCACGCCGAGAAAGCTGAGCGTCGCTTCGGCGATGATGGCCAGCGCGAGCGAAATCGTCGCGATGACCAGCACGGGGGAGAGGACGTTCGGCAGGATGTGGCGCAGCATGATCCCGCCGGGCCTGCGCCCGATCATCTGCGCGGCCTGTACGTATTCCTTGCCCTTCTCCACCAGCGTCGCCCCGCGCACGACGCGGGCGAACTGCACCCAATCCGACAGGCCGATGGCGATGATCAGGACCCAGATCGCCATCTGCTCGCGGTGCTCGACGGGGATGGTCCCCTTGGCGATGCCGAAGATCAGGATCGCGATGAGGATCGACGGGAAGGTCAGCTGCACGTCCGCCACCCGCATGATGACCGCCTCGACCCAGCCACCCAGATACCCGGCCAGCAGCCCGAGCGTCACGCCGAGGATCATCGCGAACAATACCGCGAGGACGCCCACGAAGAGCGAAATGCGCAAGCCATGCAGGATGGTCGAGAAGACGTCGCGCCCCTGCTCGTCGGCCCCGAGGGCGAAGCTGTCCCCCGTGAAGGCGTTCGCCTCTCCGGGCGGGCTGAATCCGTTCATCAGGTTGAGCGCGCCGGGGTCGAAGGGATCCTGCGGCGCGATGAGGGGCGCGAAGACCGCCGCCAGCACCAGCCCCGCGAACACCGCGACCGACACGATGGCCAGCGGCGAGCGGGAGAACCGGTACGCCAGATCGCTTCGGAGCCACGTCATCCTCCCGCCTCCGACCCGTCGATCCTCAGGCGCGGATCGATGAAGACATAGGCGATATCGACGATCAGGTTGATGACCACGAACATCACCGCGATCAGCAGCAGGTAGGCGGCCATGACCGGCACGTCGACGAACTGCACCGCGTTGATGAAGGCCAGCCCCAGCCCCGGCCACTGAAACACCGTCTCCGTCACGATGCCGAAAGCGATGATGGAGCCGAGTTGCAACCCGATCACCGTCGTCACCGGCACCAGCGTGTTGAGCAGGGCATGACGGAAATGCACGGCCCGTTTCGTCAGTCCCCGGGCGCGGGCGAAGCGGATGTAGTCCTGTCGCAGCACCTCCAGCATCTCGGACCGGACCAGCCGCATGATAAGCGTCATCTGGTAGAGGCCGAGGGTAATGGCGGGCAGGATGAGGGCTTTCAGGCCCGATGCGGTCAGGAGGCCGGTGGTCCACCAGCCCAGATCCACCGTCTCCCCCCGCCCGAAGGAGGGGAGCCAGCCGAGCTCGACCGAAAAGACGTAGATGAGCAGGATCCCGATGAGGAAGGTCGGCAGGGACACCCCGATCAGCGACAGCGCCATCACCGATTGCGTGACGAACCCGTCCCGCCGGATCGCCGTCACCACCCCCAGCGCGATGCCGAACGCGATGGCGAAGAACCCCGACACCAGCGCCAGTTCCAGCGTCGCGGGCAGGCGCTCGGCGAGGATGTCGATCACGGGGCGCCCCTGTCCGTAGCTGACCCCGAAATCCCCCTGCGCCGCGCGGCCCATGAAGGCGGCGTATTGCACGAGGACGGGCCGGTCGAGGCCGAGTTCCCCGCGCAGCCGGTCGATATCCTCCTGCGTCGCCTCCTGCCCCAGCAGGTTGTCGACCGGATCGCCCAGAAACCGGAACATCGCGAAGGCCACCAGCCCCACCGCCATGAGGACGATGACGGACTGGAGCAGGCGGCGGAGGATGTAGGCGAGCATGGGCTTATACGAACGAAAGGAAGGAAGAACCGCTCTTCCGACGGTAGCCCGTCATACTCCGCGCAGGCGGAGTATCCAGTTTCGCGCAATCGTCGGAAGTGACGCACGGGCCGCCAAACCGGACCGCCCGCCTTCGCGGACGATGACGGGATAATGAAGATCGGTCGCCGATGGTTTTCACCGCCCTATTCCACCGTCACCCAGCGCAGGATGAAGAAGTTGTCCGGGCGCTGCGTCATCGTCACGTTCGCGCCCGTGCCCCAGACCAGCGGCTGGACGTAGAGCGG